>Ga0102591_1000272_pt1 | contig 114292 bp, 94 predicted proteins | sample AraplaCol_mCL_r2_2_FD_76860 | JGI IMG/M metagenome (GOLD analysis project Ga0102591, IMG submission 76860) | Arabidopsis root microbial communities from North Carolina, USA - plate scrape MF_Col_mCL_r2 (SPADES assembly) (version 2) | ecosystem: Host-associated > Plants > Roots > Endosphere...
GTCCCAGTGCGTCGAACGAAAAGCCGCCATGGCCGCCCACCGAGAAGAGCAGGCCGACAAGCAGCGGCGTCAGGAACATGCCGAAGATGTTCGAGGCCGACGCCGAGCAGATCGCCGCGGGGACGTTTCCGCCGGCCATCGATGTGAAGGCGATCGAGGACTGCACCGTCGACGGCAGCACGCAAAGGAAAAGGATGCCGAGATAAAGCGGCTGCGGCAGGATCGAATCCGGGATGAAGCCTATCGCCAGCCCGAAGATCGGGAAGAGGCCGAAAGTAGTCAGAAGGATCATGAGGTGCAGGCGCCAGTGCAGCAGACCGGCAACGACGACATCACGCGAGAGGCGTGCGCCGTGCAGGAAGAACAGCAGCGCGATGGCAAAATCGGTCGCCACCCCGAACCAGCCGGCAAAGGTGCCGCTCGCGGGGAAGATCGACGCGAGGATGACGGTGCAAACGAGCAGGATGGTGAACGTATCGGGTAGAAAGCGCCGCATGGCTGTCTCGCCTAACTTAAAGAGTCATTGTTCTGTCGCTCATTATGATCCAGGATGCAAGGAATAACAGTTATTGCAAATCTGGATCTCACTGATGCTGGATCTCTCACAGCTACGCAGTTTCGTCACCGTCGAGCAGATGGGCAGCTTTACTCTGGCCGCCGAAAGGCTGGGGCTTGGGCAGTCGACGGTCAGCCAGCATATCCAGAGGCTGGAAACGTCACTCGGGCGCCGGCTGCTGGAGCGTGATACGCACAAGGTCGTGCTGACCGGCGATGGCGAAGCCTTGCTGACACATGCGCGGGCGATGCTGTCGATCGAGGGGCAGGTGCAGTCGCTGTTCAAGAGCGGCAGCCTGCGTGGGCGGCTGCGGCTTGGCGTTTCCGAGGATTTTGTGACGAGCCGCTTGCCGGCGGTGCTGGAAGATTTCGTACGCTCGCATCCTTCCGTCGATATGGAACTGACGGTGGCACTTTCCGGTGTACTTTATGAAATGCAGGATGCAGGGGCGATCGATCTCGTCCTTGCCAAGCGAAGGCTCGGCGATGAGCACGGAAAGCTCGTGTACCGGGAGCCGCTGGTGTGGCTGGCGCGTGATCCGGAGCATGTGCTCGCATCCGGTCCACTGCCCTTGATCGCTTTCCCGCCGCCGAGTGTGACGCGCGCCATTGCGCTGGAAGCGCTCGGTCGGCAGGGCGTGGACTGGCGGATCGTCTGCACCTGCGGCAGCCTCAGCGGACTGACGGCAGCAGCACGCGCCGGAATGGGAGTGCTCGTGCAGCCGCGTAGCATGGCTCCCTCGGGGTTGAAGGAAATCTCGCCGGCCCGGCTACCGGTGCTGGAGGATGTCGAGTTCGTACTGGTGCCGCGAAAGGGAGCCGATCAGGCGCTCGTGGCGGCACTTTCGGATGATATTCTAAAGAAGGTCAGAGGCTTGCGGTCGGCCTGAAGATCTTCAATCAGAATTCCCGCCGGCGACGGCGGGATTTTCCCTCGCGAATCTGGCATTTGCGAAATCAGGCGGCCAGGCATTTGAGGAAGCCATCGACATCGGCTTCGGTCGTTGCAAAGCTGGTGACGAGACGGACAAGAGTTTCGCCCTCCGAAACGAGATCCGGCATCCCGGCAGGGATCGGCCACTCGTAAAATTTTGCACCCTTGCTCTCAGCCGTTTTTGCCGCCGATTTCTGAATGACCGCGAAAACTTCATTCGAGGCGGTCGGCCAGGCGAGCCGGGCCGAATTGCTGGCGCCGATGCCGGCACGCAAGCCGTCGGCCATGCCATTGGAGTGTCGGGCGAGATCAAGCCAGAGGCCGTTTTCGAAATAGGCGTCGAACTGGGCGGAGATGAAACGCGACTTGGAGAAGTGCTGGGCAGCCCGCTTGCGGATGAAATGCATTTCCTTCGCCTGTTCCGGATTGAAGAAGACGATCGCTTCCGCACACCAGCAGCCATTCTTCGTGCCGCCGAAGGAGAGCATATCGACGCCGCGCTTCCAGGTCATTTCGGCAGGTGTTGCATTCAATGCAACGAGCGCATTGGCAAAGCGCGCGCCGTCCATGTGCAGGGGTAGTCCTCGCTTCTTGGCGATCGTGGAAATCTCGCCGATTTCCGGCAGCGAATAGACGGTACCGATTTCGGTGGATTGGGTGATGGTCACAGCGGTGGCGCGGCCATGACGAAGGGCATCCTCCGGGAAGTGCGCGATCTTTGCCGAGAGCTTGGTCGGATCGATCTTGCCGGCTTCGCCGTCGACGGCCATGAGGCGGGCGGAGCCGGAGAAGAATTCGGGTGCGCCGCATTCATCCTCGATCACATGGGCTTCTGAATGGCAGAAGGTGATCCCGCCAGGGCGCTGGACGCTCGCCAGCGCCAGGGAGTTGGCAGCGGTGCCGGTCGCAACGAAGAAGACGGAAACCTCGCGCTCGAAGATTTCTGAAAAGCGGGCTTCCACTCGCTTGTCGAGATCGCTGTTGCCGTAAGCGGCGGCAAAACCGGTGGATTCAGCGAGCAGGCGTTCGGCAATGGATTTATGGGCGCCAGCCCAGTTGTCAGAAGCAAAAATCATAGAGAAAACCACTGAAAATGATGGGGAGGGAGTTTCGGGAGTGGACACTACGCCAAAGCTTCACAGGATCAAGGGCGGAAACCTAGATGCATCACAAAAATTGAACTGCGCAATCAATAAACAAAATGATAAGTTGGAAGGTAATTTTATGTCGCCATTTTGGTTGATCTGGCAATCTTCCGTCGCAAATTGACGTTTTTTTAAGATGGCGCTCTTGCGAAGAGGAATTGTTTCTGGCATTGAACGGACGAACTAGGACAGGGTTGCTGTCCTATTTTGGTCTTCACGGCCGAAGAGGCGCCCGAAAGCCCTGGAACAGACCGGCTTTCACGCTATAGTTCTTTCGAGCGCTGAGCCTTCCATATGGCGGCGCACGGAAGCGAATGGCAGGCGCGGAACGCGACGGTTTGCTTTCCCTGAAAGCAGATGTCTGCGACCGGATCTTCATGATGCAACAGCGCTGTCACGCGCCGGACCTATCTTAAAGGTGCGGTGCGCGACGAAAAGCCGCCCGCAGCCCCGCGGGCTTCGACAGGAGGAAAGACGATGACGAAGATGACGCCATCCACGCATATTGACCAGTTCGCAGCAGCAGACGCGCGCGCAACGGCCAATACGCGTAAATCCGCCTCCGGTCTGCCGAAGAAACAGGGGCTTTACGATCCGCGCAATGAGCACGATGCCTGCGGCGTCGGCTTCGTTGCGCATATGAAAGGGCAGAAATCGCATCAGATCGTCAAGGACGGTCTCTTTATTCTGGAGAACCTGACGCATCGCGGTGCTGTCGGTGCCGATCCGCTGATGGGCGATGGTGCCGGCATTCTGGTGCAGATTCCCGACCGCTTCTTCCGCGAGGAAATGGCCAAGCAGGGCATTACCCTGCCGAAGGCCGGCGAATATGGCGTCGGCCATATCTTCATGCCGCGCGACGAAAAGCAGATCGAACACTTCAAGAAGGTGATCAAGGACGTCACCGCCGAAGAAGGTCAGGTCCTCATCGGCTTCCGCGATGTGCCGGTGGACAATTCATCTCTGTCAAAGGCGCCGGCGATTGCAGCGACCGAGCCGCATCACGTGCAGGTCTTCATCGGCGCCGGCAAGGATGCCGCGACGAATGACGAATTCGAGCGCCGGCTCTTCACGCTTCGCAAGGTCATTTCCAATCGGATCTATGACGAGTTCGACGGTGAGGAGAGCCACTTCTATCCGGTGTCGCTGTCCAGCACGACCGTCGTCTACAAGGGCATGTTCCTGGCCTATCAGGTCGGCGCCTATTACAAGGACTTGGCGGACCCGCGTTTCGAAAGCGCGGTCGCCCTCGTGCATCAACGCTTCTCGACCAACACCTTCCCGTCGTGGAAGCTCGCGCACCCCTATCGCATGGTCGCCCATAACGGCGAAATCAACACGCTGCGCGGCAACGTCAACTGGATGGCGGCGCGTCAGGCTTCGGTCTCTTCTCCGCTTTTCGGCGAGGACATTTCCAAGCTCTGGCCGATCTCCTATGAAGGCCAGTCGGATACGGCCTGTTTCGATAACGCGCTCGAATTCCTTCTGCGCGGCGGCTATTCGCTATCGCATGCCGTCATGATGCTGATCCCCGAGGCATGGGCGGGCAATCAGTCCATGTCGCCCGAACGCAAGGCATTCTACGAGTATCATGCCGCGCTGATGGAGCCGTGGGACGGACCGGCTGCCGTTGCCTTCACCGATGGCAAGCAGATCGGTGCGACGCTCGACCGTAACGGCCTGCGTCCGGCACGCTATCTGGTCACCGACGACGACCGCGTCATCCTGGCATCGGAAGCCGGGACGCTGCCGGTTCCCGAAGAGAGCATCATCCAGAAGTGGCGCCTGCAGCCTGGCAAGATGCTGCTGATCGATATGGAAGAGGGCCGGATCATCTCCGATGACGAGGTGAAGGCGCAGCTTGCCAACGCACATCCCTATCGCAGCTGGCTCAACCGCACGCAGCTCATTCTGGAAGACCTGAAGCCGGTCGAGCCGCGCGCGCTTCGCCGCGACGTCTCGCTGCTCGATCGCCAGCAGGCCTTCGGTTACACGACCGAGGACACCAAGATCCTGATGTCGCCGATGGCGACGACGGGTCAGGAAGCGATCGGCTCGATGGGCACGGATACGCCGATCTCGGCCATGTCCGAGAAGTCGAAGCTGCTCTACACCTATTTCAAGCAGAACTTCGCGCAGGTGACGAACCCGCCGATCGACCCGATCCGCGAAGAGCTGGTCATGAGCCTCGTTTCCTTCATCGGTCCGCGTCCGAACATTCTCGACCATGAAGGCATGGCGAATGCCAAGCGACTGGAGGTACGCCAGCCGATCCTGACCAATGGCGATCTCGAAAAGATCCGCTCCATCGGTCACACGGAAGACCGTTTCGACACCAAGACGCTCGACTTCACCTATGATGTGGAGCGCGGCGCCGAAGGCATGCCGGAAATGCTCGACCGTCTGTGCGAGCGTGCGGAAGCGGCCGTCAAGGGCGGCTACAACATCATCGTGCTCTCCGACCGCCAGATCGGTCCGGATCGTATCGCGATCCCGGCGCTACTGGCGACCGCGGCCGTCCACCATCACCTGATCCGCAAGGGGCTGCGCACGTCGGTTGGTCTCGTCGTCGAGACCGGCGAGCCGCGCGAAGTGCATCATTTCTGCCTGCTGGCCGGTTACGGCGCGGAAGCGATCAACCCCTATCTCGCTTTCGACACGCTGCTCGACATGCATGCCAAGGGTGAATTCCCGAAGGAAGTCGACGCCAACGAAGTCGTCTACCGCTATATCAAGGCTGTCGGTAAGGGCATCCTGAAGGTCATGTCCAAGATGGGTATCTCGACCTATCAGTCCTATTGCGGCGGGCAGATCTTCGATGCGATCGGCCTGCAGTCGGAATTCGTCGACAAGTATTTCTTCGGTACGGCCACAACCATCGAAGGTGTCGGTCTCGAAGAAATCGCCAACGAGACGGTCATCCGCCACAAGTCTGCCTTCGGCCGCGATCCGATCCTGGCGAGCAACCTCGATATCGGCGGCGAATATGCCTACCGTATGCGCGGCGAAAGCCATGCCTGGACGCCGGATGCCGTGGCTGCTCTGCAGCATGCGGTGCGCGGCAATGCCGAGGATCGTTACCGCGAATTCTCCGAGATGGTGAACACCTCGGCACTGCGCATGAACACGATCCGCGGCCTCTTCAAGATCAAGAGCGCCGAGGCACTCGGCCGCACGCCGGTCTCGCTCGACAGCGTTGAGCCCGCGGTCGATATCGTCAAGCGCTTCTCGACGGGTGCCATGTCCTTCGGCTCGATCAGCCGCGAGGCGCATACGACGCTGGCAATCGCCATGAATCGGATCGGCGGCAAGTCGAACACCGGCGAAGGTGGTGAAGAGAGCGACCGTTACATGCCGCTGCCGAATGGTTCGTCGAACCCCGAGCGCTCGGCGATCAAGCAGATCGCCTCCGGCCGTTTCGGCGTGACGACGGAATATCTGGTCAATGCCGATGTGCTGCAGATCAAGGTTGCGCAGGGTGCCAAGCCCGGTGAAGGCGGTCAGTTGCCCGGCCACAAGGTCGATGCGGTCGTTGCCAAGACCCGTCACTCGACGCCGGGCGTCGGCCTGATTTCGCCGCCACCGCACCATGACATCTACTCGATCGAAGATCTGGCGCAGCTTATCTACGACCTGAAGAACGTCAATCCGACCTCGGATGTATCGGTCAAGCTCGTCTCGGAAGTCGGCGTCGGCACGGTTGCCGCCGGTGTTGCCAAGGCCCGTGCCGACCACATCACGGTCGCCGGTTTCGACGGCGGTACAGGCGCATCGCCGCTCACCTCGCTGAAGCATGCCGGGTCGCCCTGGGAAATCGGCCTTGCCGAAACACAGCAAACGCTGGTGCTGAACGGGCTGCGCTCTCGTGTTGCCCTGCAGGTCGATGGTGGTCTGAAGACCGGCCGTGACGTCGTCGTCGGCGCGCTGCTCGGTGCCGACGAATTCGGCTTTGCGACGGCTCCGTTGATTGCTGCGGGCTGCATCATGATGCGCAAGTGCCATCTCAACACCTGTCCGGTCGGCGTGGCGACGCAGGATCCCGTCCTGCGCAAGCGCTTCAAGGGCACGCCCGAGCATGTCATCAACTACTTCTTCTTCGTCGCCAACGAAGTGCGCGAAATTCTCGCCTCCCTCGGCTTCACCAAGCTCGATGACATCATCGGTGCTTCGGAACTGCTCGAGAAGGATGAGATGCTGGCGCACTGGAAGGCCAAGGGGCTCGACTTCGCCAAGATCTTCCACAAGGTCGATGCACCGAAGGAAGAGACCTACTGGACAACACGCCAGAAGCACCCGATCGACGACATTCTCGACCGCAAGATGATTGCGGCCGCCGAGCCGGCACTGGCATCGAAGACGCCCGTCGCCTTCGAAGTCGATATCAAGAACGTCGACCGTTCAGCCGGTGCAATGCTCTCGGGCGAGGTCGCCAAGCGTTATAACCATCGTGGGCTGAAGGAAGATACGATCAACGTCACCCTGAAAGGTACCGCCGGGCAGAGCTTCGGTGCGTTCCTGGCACGCGGCGTCACCTTCAACCTGATCGGCGACGGTAACGACTATGTCGGCAAGGGTCTCTCGGGCGGCAAGATCATTATCCGCCCGCCTGACAATTCGAGGATCGTCGCTGAAAACTCGATCATCGTCGGCAATACCGTTCTTTACGGGGCGACCGAAGGCGAGTGCTACTTCCGTGGTGTCGCGGGCGAGCGTTTCGCAGTTCGCAACTCCGGTGCGATCACCGTCGTTGAAGGCGTGGGCGACCACGGCTGCGAGTATATGACGGGTGGCGTGGTCGTCGTGCTCGGCGCAACGGGCCGCAACTTCGCGGCCGGCATGTCCGGCGGCGTGGCCTATGTTCTCGACGAGACAGGCGATTTCGCCAGCCGCTGCAACATGGCCATGGTCGAGCTCGAGCCGGTTCCGGAAGAGGATGACATGCTGGAGAAGCTGCACCATCACGGAGGCGACCTCATGCACAAGGGACGAGTCGACGTCTCTGGTGACATGACGCGCCACGACGAGGAGCGCCTCTACCAGTTGATCTCCAACCATCTGCACTATACGGGCTCCACCCGCGCCAAGGAAATCCTTGAGCACTGGGCCGACTATCGCCCGAAATTCCGCAAGGTCATGCCCGTCGAGTACCGGCGCGCCCTTGAGGAAATGGAACGCAGCCGGATGGGCATCGCTGCCGAATAATTGCACCGAACAATCCGCCACGCTCCAAAGCGCGCGTGGCGGATGACCGAAATATCTCAATGACTCAACGACGATCAGCCGCAAGCCCGAAGCTTGCGCAACCGCGTGGATGGCGACAAGGGATATGTTCTGATGACGGTCAAGACAAACAACCTGCCTCCGCGATCGAGGCTGAACAGACAACTGGCCGCGGGCGAGGCGGTCATGAGGGTAAGGGACGAAAATATGGGTAAGGTTACAGGTTTTCTGGAAATCGACCGGCAGGTGGCGAAGTATCAGCCGGCGTCGGATCGCATCCGTCATTTCCGCGAATTCACGATCCCGATGTCGGACCCGGAAGTGCAGAAACAGGCAGCGCGCTGCATGGACTGTGGCATCCCCTACTGCCACGGCCCGACCGGCTGCCCGGTTCACAACCAGATTCCGGACTGGAACGACCTCGTCTACAACAACAACTGGGAAGCGGCGATCCAGAACCTGCATTCGACCAACAACTTCCCGGAATTCACAGGTCGCGTCTGCCCCGCTCCCTGTGAAGAGGCCTGTACGCTGAACCTCGAGGACGCGCCTGTTGCCATCAAGACGGTCGAGCAGGCGATTGCCGACAAGGCTTACGAGCTCGGCTTCATCCGCCCGCAGCCGGCAACGATCCATACCGGCAAGAAGGTCGCGATCATCGGTTCCGGCCCCGCCGGCATGGCTGCCGCCCAGCAGCTCGGCCGCGCCGGTCATGACGTGCATCTCTACGAGCGTGAGACGAAGCCGGGCGGTCTGCTGCGCTACGGCATTCCGGACTTCAAGATGGAAAAGAACTTCATCGATCGCCGCGTCGAGCAGATGAAGGGAGAGGGCGTCACCTTCCATTGCGGCGTCAATGTCGGCGTCGACGTCAAGGTCGAACAGTTGCTCGCCGATTATGATGCCGTGCTTTACTGCGGCGGCTCCGAGACGCCGCGCGCAGCCGGTATTCCCGGCACCGATCTCGCCGGTGTTCACGATGCGATGCCGTATCTCGTTCAGCAGAACAAGCGTGTCGGTCGCGAGAATATCGACAGCACCGGCTGGCCGTCCGACCCGATCCTGGCCGGCGCCAAGCATATCGTGGTCGTCGGAGGTGGTGACACGGCGTCGGACTGCGTCGGCACGGCCTTCCGTCAGGGGGCTGTCAAGGTGACCCAGCTCGACATTCGGCCGCAGCCGCCGGAGAAGGAAGACAAGCTCGCCGTCTGGCCGTTCTGGGCCACGAAGATGCGCACCTCCTCTTCGCAGGCCGAAGGCGCGATCCGCGAATTCCAGGTCGCGACGCTCGAATTCGTCGGTGAAGACGGCGTGCTGACCGGTGTGAAGTGCTGCGAAGTCGATGAGCGCCGCCGCCCGGTTCCGGGTACGGATTTTGTCATCAAGGCGGATCTTGCCTTTATCGCCATCGGCTTCAGCGGTCCGTTCAATGACAGCGTTTTGAAGGAACTCGACGGCAAGCTGACGCTCAATGTCGACAAGCGCGGATCGACCAACGTCGTTGCCAACGATCGTGACTACAAGACCTCGGTCGACAAGCTTTGGACGGCCGGTGACGTGCGCCGCGGCCAATCGCTGGTGGTCTGGGCGATCCGCGAAGGCCGCCAGGCGGCACGCGCGATCGACGAGGCACTGATGGGCTCCACCGTCCTGCCGAGCTGATCCTCTTCGAATAATTCGTCGAGCGATAAAACTCCGCCGTATTCCGGCGGAGTTTTTCGTGGTGCGACCGGTTGACGCGCCGCGGCCTCCGGCAAGCTCCATGCAATTCCCGAACCGCAGGATTCTTGCGTGCGCAGGCCCGAACCGGCCCGCGACGACTGGCCGGACATGCCCCCGTCCGCTCAGTCGTGAGGCGTTTACTGTTGGCCGTGGCGCAGGGACAAGGTTGCTGCGGACCATATCAAAGGAAAAACCATGGTTTCCGCAATCGATAGTACGCGGCTGGTCTCAGCCCAATATGCCCTGAAGAACCTGCGCGGTTCCGACAGCGACAGCAGTCAGAGTGCCACCGAACCCTCCAGCGCTGCCAGCATTCTCAGCAGCTACGGTCTCGATCCGGACACGTCGTCGCTACTTTCCAACAATGCGCTTGCAAGTCTGCTCGATACGCTCTCGACGCAGAACGATCAGGCCGAGGAGACAACCGACACTTCGGGCGAGAATCCCGATGTGACGAGTTCTTCTTTCATGGCCATGCTTAAAAAGCAGCTTGAAGAGGCGGCCCAACAGGAAGGGACCGATGGTACGGCGCATGACATGCTCGCCGCTCTTGAAAATGGTACGCTGACGGTCTCCGATCCGACACAGGGCGTTTCCATCACCGCCTGGGATGTCGAAAATCCGGAAGAAGCGAATACAGACAGCAAGCCCGGCACCGATATCGACGCCAGCGGCTGGAACGATTTCCTCAACGCGCATCTGAAGCGCGGCGATGATGCGTCCTTCGTCAAGCAGGGTAATCACTACGTGGATCAGCTCGACAACAGCAACGCCTATTTCGGCCAGATCGGCTCGAACTTCTACTATCTGACCTGGCAGCAGGCGACAGCCAAGTAAGTCCCGAATGTCAATAAGGGCCGCTCAAGCGGCCCTTTCCTATTTCACGGAGACTTCCGCCGTCGTCTTCAGCGTCGGCATGCGGTAATCGTCTATACGCCCCGCCGGCGCCGGGGCCATTTCCCCCTGTTCGACCAAGAGATCGCGCGGCGATTTCGTCAGCGTCACCGGCGGTATCTTGCTGGCGCCGAGCAGTTCCGCTCCGCCATCGAGGTTCGGGTCGGACAGGCTGATCGGCTGCGTGTGTTCAACCGGATTGTTGGGCAGCGTCAACGCCGGCAGGTTGCCGGGATCGAGGCGCACGAGATCGGGGCTCGCCTGAGTGCCAAGAATGCGGCGAGCGGGCTTTTCCACGTAGAAGGCCAGCTTGCGGCGACCTGCCTGCGTCAGGTTGATGCCATCGGTCGTGCGCAAGCGCACCTGCTGGCCGTTGACATCGGAGCCGGTGACGATGAACTTGCCATTCTCGTCCACGAAGCCGTCCCAGATATCCACGAATTCGCCACCGATACTTTCGAGTTGATTGCGGTAGAGCTGGTTCATCTGCACGGCGTCAGCGGTCATCGAATCGGATTCGAAGGCGGGAAGTCCGACCCAGAGCAGCGGAATCTTGCGGCTCGTTACCTCCTTGCCGAAGGCCAGCACGCGGCGCTGATATTCGCTGAACCAGCCATCGGTGCGGAACTTTTCCTTGCCGGCATCCGTCACCATCTGCTGGCGATCGTTGGCGCCGATCATGACGACGACCATAGCCGGTTTCAGCTCGTCGATCATTTTCGGCAATTCGCCGGGCCAATTGTAGTAGTCGTCGCGAACGAGGCCAGACGAGACGTTGCTGCGGGCTTCTACCACGACACCGGGCGAGGTTTCGAAAGCGGCGGTGAGGCCGTCACCCAGCCCGCCGGCCAGAAAGTCGCCAACGACCAGAATTTTCTGGGCGTTGTCGAGCTTTTGGACCACGGGTTGGCTGGGCGCGACCGGCGCCGTGCGCATTGGTGTCACGGCTTTCTGCGCAGGCGGGCGCCTGCGGGGCTGCTGTTGCCGCCGCGGCTGGTCACGCATTTCGGGCTGCGGATTCTCGTCGATGTAACGGCGGCCGAGAAAGAAATCGAGGATGGAGCGGCGCTGATAACGAAGCTCCTGCGCTTCGGCGTAATGAGCCGGCAGCATCGAACCCAGGCAAAGGGACAACGCGGCTGCGGCGAGCGCAAGCCCACGAATCCATCGGGTCCGGTTAATTTTTCTTGTCATCGGGCAGTTCCGCATCTGCCGGGCATTTTGCATAGGCAGCAGCTTTCCGTCCACTCTACCCGTATTATTTAGGTCAGGCTTTCCCCGCTTCTACAGCATCGGCTCGAAAATCATTATCGATTCCCGGAAGGCACGATGCGTAAATTCAAGGAGTTAAGGCGCCCTTCACGTGTCTTAGCGTGCGGCGCTTTAACGGCGCAGTGCATCGAGAAGCGAGAGCGATGGCTCACCATCCGGCTGCATGCCGATGCGCTCCTGAACGGCGGCGATGGCTGCCTTGGAGCCGGATCCGAAATTGCCGTCGACATCGCCGCTATAATAGCCAAGCGTCTTCAGGCGCGTTTGCAATTCGAACTTCTCGGTGATGTCCAGCGCACCTTGGGGACGCGGCCATCGCTGCTGCATGCCGCCAAAGCCGGCGATCTGGTCTGCGAGAAGGCCGACGGCAAGAGCGTAGCTATCGGAGGCATTGTAGTTCTTGATGGTGAAGAAGTTCGCCGTCATCAGGAAGCCCGGACCGTCAGCACCCGCCGGCATCTTCAGCATGGCGCGGGTATCGCCGTCCTTGAAAGGCTTGCCATTCGGACGCTTCAGGCCGAGGGCCGCCCATTGGGCGAGTGTACGCGTCTTGCCGGTCTGCTGGGCGGCGGATGCCGGCACCGCAACCTCGTAGCCCCAGGTCCTGCCGGTGTCCCAGCCGTTCTTCATGAGAAGGTTGGCCGAAGTCGCCAGCGCATCGGGCACCGAATTCCAGATGTCGCGATGGCCGTTGCCATCGGCATCGACGGCGTAGAGAAGATAGCTTGTCGGTATGAACTGAGTGTGGCCCATGGCGCCGGCCCACGACCCGGTCATTTGCTTGGCGGGCACGTCGCCGTTCTGCAGGATCTTCAGCGCTGCGATCAACTGCTTCTTGGCGAATTTGGCACGCTTGGGATCGGCATAGGCAAGCGTTGCCAATGCGCGCGGCACATAGTGAAGGCGCTCATCCTTAGCGAGAACTGCGCCGTAATTTGATTCCATCGACCAGATGGCGAGCAGAATCGATTTGTCGACACCGAATTGGCGCTGGATCTGATCCAGCGTCTTGCCATACTTGGCGGCCATCTTGCGGCCGATTTCCACAGTGTAGGGATTGACGCGGGAATCGACGTAATCCCAGATTTTGGATGTGAATTCAGGCTGATAGGTCGCCTTTTCCAGTACTGTCGGGTCAGGCTCGCTTACCCCCGAAAAGGCTTTCTGATAGGTTGCCTTACTGATGCCACTCTGCGCGGCAGTTTGGTAGAAGTCCGCAATCCACTTCTGGAACCGGGCATCCGCTTTTGCGTTATTGGGGGCCAGTCCGGTCGCTGTGGCGACAACGAGGGCGAGAGCAAGACCACGAAGGGAGTTTATATATTTTTGGGTCATCGGCAGTCGTATCCGTCATCTTCAGTTTTAGCCTGGGCGGTACGTCATGCCCGTCCTACGCTGAAATTACAGGAACGGAGTCAACAAATTCTTTACCATGGGCGGCCGGTCCAGTCACCATTTGCAAAACGGTAGCAATTCTATACTAGTTCAAATCGATATAGCGTTGAATTAAAAGCGGTATAGTCAAAACAGGAGGTCGGTGTGGCTCTGAATAAGAAAGTTCGTAAGGCAGTATTTCCGGTTGCAGGCCTGGGAACGCGATTCCTTCCAGCCACAAAAGCGGTTCCGAAGGAAATGCTGACTGTCGTCGACAAGCCAATCATTCAGTATGTCGTCGACGAAGCACTTGAAGCGGGCATTGAACATCTGGTTTTTGTTACTGGTCGTAACAAACATGTCATCGAAGATTACTTCGATATTCATTTCGAACTTGAGCAGACGCTCAAGGAGCGCGCCAAGAAGGCGGAAATCACCCTCCTGCAGCAGCAGCTTCCCAAGGCAGGCACGGTGAGCTTTACCCGTCAGCAGGAGCCGCTCGGTCTCGGCCACGCCGTCTGGTGCGCCCGCGAGATCATCGGCGACGAGCCTTTCGCCCTGCTTCTGCCCGACATGATCATGAAGGATCAAAAAGGCTGCATGAAGGGCATGATCGATCTCTATGAGCATAGCGGCGGCAACATCATCGCCGTCGAAGAATGCGCTCCCGACCAGGCACACAAATACGGTATCGTCGGCGTTGGCGAATCCGTCGGCGAAGGTTTCCGCATCACCGGCATGGTCGAGAAGCCCGCCAAGGGTACGGCTCCGTCCAATTTCTTCATTAACGGCCGTTACATCCTGCAGCCGGAAATCTTCAAGATCCTGGAGACCCAGGAGCGCGGTGCCGGCAACGAAATCCAGCTCACCGACGGCATGCTGAAACTGCTGAAGGAACAGGATTTCGCCGGCTATCACTTCAAGGGCGAGACATACGATTGCGGAGCAAAGGACGGTTTCATCCTCGCCAACGTTGCTTTTGCTCTTGAGCGCGCGGATATCCGCCCGACCGTCGAAGACGGTTTCAAGAACCTGCTCGCCCGCCTGAAGTAAGGTTGTTCAGCGCTTCAATTTGAGACCGACGCCGGCTCGCCATTGCTGCGAGTCGTCGCCTTCCTTGCGGGTCGTCAGCTCGTAGCCAAGCGTGCTGGTGAAATCGAGGTATCGGTTGATATTCCAGATAAGACCAGTCGAGGCGGTGTAAACCGTCTCGTCGCTTATCGTGCTGCCGCTTGGATAGTCGCGTAGCGTCACCCCGCCGATAACCGTCGTTACCAGATTGTCGCGCAGCTGATGATCGACCGTTGTCGTCAGCTGATGCGAGACATAGCCGCTTTCGCCCGCCGCCGTCGACGGCTGGATGCTGGTCTGCAGATCCAGATTGACATTCGTTCCGCGGATCGGCGACCAGAGCAGGCTTGCATCGAGTGTTGCCGTGTCGATCGATTTCAGGCGGCTGTCGTCGAAATCCGCCGTCGCATAACCGACTGCGACCTCGCCCTTGAGTTTTTCGCCCATATCGACCTGCACGCCGCCCTTGCCGCCGTAGCTGTCTCCCGAACGCCGGTAACCCGATGAATCGGTGCGTTCATCGTAATTCGTCTTGCCGATCGACGCTTCGATAAACGGAATGAGGGCGGGTGACAGTTCGTAGCCGATGCGGCCGCGCACGGTCCCCGTAGTCTCGTTGCGGTCGCTCATCGAAACTGTTGTACCGTTCGAAAGCTCGGCGTCCGAATAGATCGCGCGGGAGATTGCGAGCGCGGCGGTTCCGCGCAAGATGCCGAAGTCGTGCTCGATGGACGCGCCGCCGGTAAACTCCTGCACATCGGATTGCTGATCGGCGTTGGTGATCGCATCCGGATCATCCGTGTCTTCGCGGTAGAAATTATAGCCGCCGGTGATGTGGCCGACGGTGTCGCGCGTCAGATCCAGCCGCAGATCGCCATCGATCTTGAAGGATGGCTGTTCTTCACCCTCGCCGCTGATGTTCTGCTGCCAGGCTCCTTCGGAGGTCACGGTCAGCTGATGCCGGCTCCAGTCGGAGGTCAGCGTCGCGCCCATGTCGGTTTCGAGAAAACCGCGGCTTTTTTTCGTGCCGCCATCCTTCGTGGTTTCGGTGTTGATCGTTTGCGTGACGCTCGGGCGCAGTACAAAGCTGCCGAGCGGGATCCCCGGCGTCTGCTCGGTCGAGACGCTCTCAGATACCTTGCGTGCCTGTGTCTCGTCGAGGCGGGGCTCGCGGGTGTTCAGCCTGCGCATATCCTCGTCCAAGATCGAACCGGTGATCTCGTCGTCGGGCAGCGGGGATCGAGTGGGTGCTATTGCGCTGTCTGCGTCCTGTGCCTGTGTCGAGGTGCTGGCAGGGGCGGTCGTATCATCGCCCGCGCCACCGCCGTCCGGCGCCGCGTTGCCCGTGCCGCTGCGCTGCGTGGCTGACGTGGCCGTGGTGCGGGAATTTGCCGTGCCTGCCGATTGTTGCTGCGACGTGATCTGCTGCGCGAAAGCTGAGGGCACGAGCAGCAAGCCGATAGCCGTGATGGAGACGGCACGGCTCATGGCGCGGAGCGGCGTCACACTGCTCGTCTGTTTTCCCTGGCCCATTCAATCCGCGCCTGAAATGCTTCGAAGTCTTACCCAAGCGTAAAGCCTTGTGGTTAATCATTCGTTGCCGCGCAGGCCGCGTGTTCATACATGGGAAAGATTGTCGGGTGGACAGGTAAAGTGAAAAGGTCTAACGCATTGCCATGATCAGAAGAGCGGTAAAACTCGTCGAAAACAGCGTTCTGGAGTCGGGTAAGCGCACCGTCAGCATTGAAAGGCGCGCCCTGGAAGCACTCGAGCGTGCTTTCGATGATGGGCTGGCCGGACCCTTTACCCGAGCGGTCGAGGTGATTGGCGAGAATACCGGCCGCGTGATCGTGACCGGCGTCGGCAAGAGCGGCCATATCGGCACGAAGATTGCTGCCACCTTCGCTTCAACGGGTACGCCAGCCTTTTTCGTGCATGCGGCGGAAGCCAATCACGGCGACCTGGGCATGATTGCCGGCGACGACGTCGTGCTCGCAATCTCGAAGGGCGGCGAGAGCGCGGAGCTGAAAAGCATCATTTCCTACACGCGCCGTTTTTCCATTCCGCTGATCGCCATGACCTGCAGCCCGCGGTCCTCGCTGGCGACTGCTGCAGATATTGCTCTGTTAATTCCCAATGAGGAAGAGGCCTGCCCCAACGGGCTGGCGCCGACCACGTCGACAATGATGCAGCTCGCGCTCGGCGATGCCCTCGCGATCGCGCTTCTGGACGCGCGCGGCTTCACTGCTACGGACTTCCATGTCTTCCATCCCGGCGGCAAGCTGGGTGCCAGCCTGATGCATGTCGCCGACGTCATGCATACCGGTGACCGCCTGCCGCTCGTCTCCAAGGGCACGTCCGTGCCTGACGCAATCAGAGTGCTGTCGCACAAGCATTTCGGCTGTGTCGGCGTTCTGGATGCGGAGGGCCGGCTTTGCGGCATCGTCACGGATGGTGACATGTCCCGCAATCTCAACCGCAATCTCGCAGAGCTGATAGTCGACGACATCATGACGCAGGCGCCGAAGACTGTGAGGCCGACGATCCTGGCAACTGCGGCCATGGCGCTGCTCGAACAATATAAGATCGGTGCGCTTATCGTCGTCGACGACGATCAACGGCCGATCGGGCTCGTTCATTTCCACGATCTCTTGCGGATCGGAGTCGCCTGATCAGGTCGGTTCCACCGTCAGGTCGCGGCCGCTGCTGGAAACGACCCTGACCTGTGTTCCGGCCGGAAGATTCGGCCCCATGACCTGCCACATCGTGTCGTCGAGACGAATGCGGCCGCGGCCTTCGCGGATCGGTTCGTGTAGTGTCGCGGTACGACCAACAAGGCTCGCACCGCGCTGATTGAGGAACGGCTCGTCCGTCCTGTCGTTACGCAAAGTCAGCCGCCTTCCAATAAATGTTGCAGCGACCGCCAGGATGGCGAAGAGGATCGCCTGAAGTTCCCAGACCCAGAAGGCGGCATCCCAGAAGAGAAGCGACAGAACGCCGACGGCAAGTGCCGCAAGCCCGATCCAGACGAGGAAAAAGCCGGGCACGACCATTTCGGCGGCGAGCAGCACGAGACCTGCCACCCACCAGCTCCACGGTCCAAGTTCGCCGACGATCTTCGCCAACATCGCTCATCGCTCCGAACTGGGATTGAAGGGACTGGGCGGAGGCGGGGCGACCGGAGGCGTCGAACGCACCGGACCAGGACGCGGGCGTGGCGGCGGCGGATTGTTGCCGTCGCCAAAGACTTCGCGGGCGATCGAACCGATACCGGCAAGCGAACCGAGAATGGAGGAAGCCTCCATCGGCATCAGCACGACCTTGGCATTGTTCGCCTGGCCGATCGATGCCAGCGCTTCCGTATATTTCTGTGCAACGAAATAGTTGATCGCCTGTACGTCGCCAACAGCGATGGCTTCGGAGACCATGCGCGTCGCCTTGGCCTCGGCCTCGGCCAGGCGCTCACGGGCTTCAGCGTTGCGGAAGGCGGCTTCGCGCTGGCCTTCGGCCTCGAGGATGGCGGATTGCTTGGCGCCCTCGGCTCGCAGAATCTGCGCGTTGCGCGAACCTTCGGCTTCCAGCACCTGAGCACGCTTCTCGCGCTCGGCTTTCATCTGGCGGGCCATCGCGTCAACGAGATCGCGCGGCGGCTGGATGTCCTTGATCTCAACGCGGGTAACCTTGATGCCCCAGGGATGCACAGCTTCGTCGACAACACGCAGCAGCCGGTCGTTGATTGCATCGCGATTGGAGAGCAGTTCGTCGAGGTCCATCGAGCCCATGACGGAGCGGATGTTGGTCATGGTGAGGTTCAGGATTGCATTTTCCAGATTGGAGACCTGATAGGCGGCTTGAGCGGCATTCAGCACCTGGTAGAAAGACACGGCATCGGCTGAGACCGAAGCATTATCCTTGGTAATCACCTCTTGGGTTGGCACGCTCAGCACCTGTTCCATCACGTTCATCCTGGCGCCGACACGCTCAATGAAAGGGGTGATCAGGTTGAGGCCCGGTTCCAGCGTGCGTGTGTAGCGGCCGAAACGCTCGATCGTATAGCGATAGCCCTGAGGAACCGTCTTGATACCCGCAAAGAGCACCATGATGACAAAAATCACCAATACGATCACGACGATATCGAAGCCGCCCAGCAGCATGTATTCCTCCCTAAGCCCACCTAACTGACGTGGTGAGTTAGCACGATATTTGCAAGGAAGGAATGACGGCTGCGCCTGTCAAATCAGGGTGATAGGCCGACGTCGTCAAGGTCGCTCTTGGTGATGTAGCCGCCCATGAGGCAATTGGTGAGAAACGGTTGATCGTCCGGCCTCAGATTGCTGGTTTTGACATCGCGGAGGCGGAGTTGACACGCGACCTGCCCGACGATGCCTTTCGGAGGGGTGCTGGCAGAGATCCGCTGATAACGCTCCCAAACGAAATAACCGCCCCCTGCGATAACGAGCAAGCTGGCGAAGACAATCAATTTTCTCAAACCCGAAGTCATCAAACGCGTCCAGATCAATAAGGCACGAGGCCGTGAATGTGCGGGATGCAGTCGTGTCTGCGACGCGATTGCAATCGCCTGCCGGCCATTCTTTAGATCTGGAGCGCAGGGCGCTTTTATCTATTGCAGGCGCCAGAAAATCTGGCGCCGCAGGGATCAAGCCCAGCCGAGCAGCTCGCGGCGCACGACTTTTTCCAGCACTTGCATGCCGTCTTCACCGTCGTTCAGGCAGGGAATATGTGCGAACTGCTCGCCGCCATTGTGCTTGAAAGAATGGGCGGCCTGCTCCGCGATCTCTTCCAGTGTTTCCAGACAGTCGGAAACGAAGCCGGGGTTCATGACGGCGATGCGTTTGACACCGTCCTGCGCCAGCTTCTCGACGGTCTTGTCGGTATAGGGCTGCAGCCATTCTTCCGGCCCGAAACGGGACTGGAAGGTGACCATGAAGTTCTCCTTGGTGAGCCCCAGACGCTCGCGCAGCAGGCGCCCCGTTTTCTGACACTGGCAGTAGTAGGGATCGCCTTGCTGGAAATAGGAGAGCGGGATGCCGTGGAAGGAGGCGAGAAGCATCTCCGGTTTCCAGTCGAGGGTAGCGAGATGCTGCTCGACGGATTTTGCCAGGGCTTCGATATAGGTCTCGTCGTCATGGTAGTCAGGAACCGTGCGCAATGCCGGCTGCCAGCGCATGGTGAGCAGCTTCTGGAAGGCCTTGTCATTGACGGTTGCCGTGGTGGCGGCTGCATATTGCGGATAAAGCGGGAAGAGCAGGATGCGGTCGCAGCCTTCATCTTTCAGCGCTTCGATGCGCGAGGGGATCGAAGGGGTGCCGTAGCGCATCGCCCAATCGACCTTGACGTTTGGCAGGTCCTTCAGGCGTTCAGCCATGAAATCCGACTGATTGCGTGTATAGGTGCGCAGCCAGCTTTCATTCAGCTCCTTGTTCCAGATCGTCTCATAGGCCTTGCCAACTTTCTGCGGGCGCGTGTTGAGTACGATGCCGAACAGGATCGGATACCACTTCCAGGGCGACCATTCGATGACGCGTTTGTCGGTCAGGAATTCGCGCAGGTAGCGGCGCATGGACGTGTAATCGGTGCCGTCAGGCGTGCCGAGATTGACCAGCAGGACGCCGACCTTGCCGAATTTGACGGCGGGATGATCCGCCGGGCGGAGTGAAGTATCTGTCATTCTGGCCCCAACGCGCTTTCGTGCCTCGCCGGCTCATACGCAGCCGGCCGGTCACGGTTCACCCTATAAGAAGAAAAGCCGGCCCGGGGAACCCCGGACCGGCTCTCATGATCGGGACAAATCGTCTTACTTGGTGGGAACCTGGATTTCCTCGCCGATCCGCAAATGGCGCGGGTTCGGGCTGCCGTTGGCTTCCGACAATTTGCGCCATTCGGCGCCGTCGCCGTAGAAGGTTTTGGCGAGATCCCAGAACGTATCGCCGGCAGCGATGACGTGGGTCGCTGGCGCCGCGGTTGTGGAGGCTGCCGGAGCGGGAGTGGCAGGGGCCGGTGCGGGTTCTGCAGATGGAGCCGGCGCAGCAGGCGCCGGAGCCGCGGGTGCAGGAGCAGCGGGAGCCGAAACTGCCGGAGCCTCCGTGGAGGGAGCAGCCTGCGCAATTTCAGTGATGCGGCCGTCCGTGTAGGGCTTATAGGGCGAGTGTGCGGCGATATATTCGGCCGTCACATCGGCCAGATCCGGACCGAAGTCATAGGCATTCTGGCCGTCCTTGAAGGCGACATAGCCATCGCCGCCGGCGCGCATGAAGTTGTTGGTGGCGACGCCATAGGTCTTGGCATTGTCGATCGGCACGAAATTGTCGCCGTCCTTGACCAGCACGTCGCTGACGCGGCTGCCGACCGGCTTCGACTGGTCGAAGGTGAATTTCAGGCCGGCGACCTGCGGGAACCTGCCGGCGCCCTGGTCAATCTGACTGACGCCATTTTCGAGCGCCTTGACGATATCGGCACCGGTCAGCTGAAAGGTTGCGAGCGTATTCTGAAAGGGCAGCACGGTGATGACTTCGCCCTGGGTGACGTCGCCGCCGTCGATGGAGGCACGCAGGCCGCCGCCGTTCTGGATGGCAATGGTCACGCCCTGGTTCCTGCTGCGGTCAAGTATGGCATCGGCGACCAGATTGCCCATCGAGCATTCCTTGACGCGGCAGACCTTGCGGTCGCCCTCGATCGGGCCTTCCGAGGAGCCGATCACCTTCTTGCGCAGCTCTTCGATCGGCTTTGCCAGTTCGACAATGCGTGCGGCGACGGCCGGGTCGGGTGTGAAGGAGGAATCGATCAGGATGGGATCGCCCTTGGCTTCCTTGACGACGCCGTTATCATCGAAATTGACGACGAGATCGCCGAGATATTTGCTGTAGGAGGCGGCCTGCACCACCGGTACCTTGTAGCCGCCGGGATTGTCGACCATCGTCGGATAGGGGCCTTCGGCTTTCGGATCCGTGTTCGACAGCAGGCTGTGCGAATGACCGCCGACGACCACGTCGACATCAGGGATCTTGGCGATCATGGCGAGATCGCGCGGGTAGCCGACATGGGTAAGCGCAATGATCTTGTTGACGCCTTCGCTCTTCAGCTTCTGAACTTCAGCCGTAATGCTCTGGACGTCGTCGGCAATGGTCACATTCGGGCCGGGGGAGGAGAGTTCGGGCGTGTCGTTGGTGACAGCGCCGACGATGCCGATCTTCTGGCCGCCGACATCAAGAACCAGCGAAGGCTTGACGCGATCGCCAATCTTGGAGGCAGCACTTGCCTTGACGTTTGCGGTGACGACGGGGAACTGCACCTTGTCGAGGAAGGTCGCGAGCCCATCTTCGCTGTCGTCGAATTCATGATTGCCGACGGTCATCGCGTCGAACTTCATCATGTTCAGCATCTCGGCTTCGGCTGCGCCCTTGTAGGTCGTGTAAAACAGCGAGCCCTGGAAATTGTCGCCGGCGTTGAGCAGCAGTGTGTTTTTGCCCGTCAAAGCCTGGCGGCGCTGGTCGATCGCGGTCTTCAGGCGCGCGGCACCACCGAAGCACTCATTCTTGCCCTCTTCCTCGGCAGAGCACGTGGAATCGAACTTGTTGATCGATTCGATGCGCGAGTGGAAATCGTTGATATGAAGAATATTGAGTTCGTAATCCGCAAATGCGGCGCTCGTACTCAGCGCCAGAATAGACGCGGTCAAAAGACCGAAGCTGAAAGACTTCGTCATCCCTGTTCTCCTGATTAGGGGCGAAGATCCCCCTGATCCTCGCCAGCCCCTTCCATAATCCACCGGGGCGGTTTCCCGGCTGGCGGATGTTCCATCAGACGATGGACAGCCGCAAGGGAAAGCTGGACCAGGGGAGCGGCTTTCCAAGGGGAGCCAGGCAAAAAAGCCGGCCGGTTACCCTGCGCAATCGCCGGCTGCAGCGTTTCGGTAGAGTTCCTGTGTGGCCGCTGCAATATTCGAAAACGTGGCGAGCGCAACGATCAAGCAAAGAAGGGAAAGAATGCGGTGAACGCGTCGGCGGGCCCGATAGGCGACGAACGCGCCTGCACCGTAGATCAGGACAGCCGGCAGGGCAAAGATCAGAACCTGCAGCGGACCGTCGCAATCTGGGGCGGCGATGCCTTGGGCACGATAGACATTAGCCGGCAAAATGACCGCAAGTGCGGCAAGCGGCGTTGCGAGCAACAGGACGAGGTAACCGGCGAAAGCTCGCATGGCGCCTGGCCTTCGCCCTATCTGCTCTTTTAGCTGCGGCGGCTCAGGACGAACTGTGCGCCGGCATCCGAGGTGCAGTTCAGCTGGCTCGTCGTGACGAGCGCGCAATTGACCTTCGACTGGGTGTTGCGAACTAGCGAGGTCATGTTGATTTCCACCAGCGTCGGCGACTTATTGGTATAGGTGCCCGAGGCCAGAAGCTGGTTGCTGTCTGTCGTGCGCGTCGTGAAGGTGCCGGACTGGAAGGTGGAGACGATCCCGTTCGGATCGGCCCAGGTGCCCTCGACACCGGCAGGAGCGGGTGCCGATGCGACGGGAAGGGGGCGTGGGCCGGAGGAAACACAGGCAGCTAGGGCTGCCGATGCAACCGCAAGAACGAGACCAGTTCTGACTTTCATAGGGCTTCTCCCGGCGAATCTAGGCGGAAACTATCCGCGACAGTCCGCCAAAAACATGGCGCGGGCCTTCCACGAAGGCAAGCCTTCGACGGAGGTCGGCCGGCATTTAGACAGCAGGCGTTACAAAAATGCCCGCCTGACAGCGGGCATCTTCGAAGACGTATGACAGGTTCAGCGAACCAGGATGTTCTTGAACTGCCACGGATCCTTGGTGTCGATGTCTTCCGGGAACAGGCCCGGGCGGCCGTCGAGCGGGGTCCAGTCGGTGTAGTGACCTTCGACCGGGCCGAGATAGGGCAACTGCACTTCGAGGCAGCGCTTGTAATCCATCTCGTCGGCTTCGACGATGCCCGCCTTCGGGTTTTCAAGAGCCCAGACCATGCCGGCAAGAACGGCAGAAGTCACCTGCAGACCAGTCGCGTTCTGGTAGGGGGCAATGCGGCGGGTCTCTTCCAGCGACAGGCGCGAACCGTACCAGTAGGCGTTCTTGTCATGGCCGTAGAGCAGGACGCCGAGCTCGTCGACGCCGTCGACCAGCTCGTTCTCGTCGAGAACGTGGAGAACCGGCTGTGCCTTGCCGCCATTGCCGAACATCTCATGCAGCGACAGAACCGCGTCGTTGGCCGGATGGTAGGCGTAGTGGCAGGTCGGACGATAGGTAACGTCGCCGTCCTTGTCCCTGACAGTGAAGAAGTCGGCGATCGAGATCGACTCGTTGTGGGTGACGAGGAAGCCGTATTGCGGGCCGGGCGTCGGGCACCAGGTGCGAACGCGGGTGTTGGCGCCGGGCTGTTCGAGGTAGATGGCGGCCTTGTTGCCCTTCTTGTGCTTTTTGGCGTTCTTCGGCATCCAATTTTCATGGGTGCCCCAGCCAAGTTCTGCCGGCTGCAGACCTTCAGAGATGAAGCCTTCGACGGACCAGGTGTTCCAGAAGACGTTGAGCGGCTTCGGATGAATGGTGCGCTGGGTGTCGCGTTCGGCGATGTGGACGCCCTTGACGCCGACCTTCTTCATGAGCTTTGCCCATTCTTCGCGGTCGTCCTGGCCCGGCTCGTCGAACTTCAGGCCCATGTCACGCGCAAGGTTCAAAAGCCCCTGCTTGACGAACCAGGAGACCATGCCCGGGTTTGCGCCGCAGGTGGAGACGGCAGTCGTGCCGCCGGGGTTCTTGGCCTTTTCCTTGCGAACGGTTTCGCGAAGCGCATAGTTGGTGCGGTCTTCGTTCTTCATGTCCTTGTCGAAATAGAAGCCGAGCCAGGGCTCGACGACGGTATCGATATAGAGCACGTCGAGCTTGCGGCAGAGCTTGATGATATCGAGCGAGGAGGTATCTACCGAGAGGTTGACGCAGAAACCCTGGCCTTCGCCTTCAGTCAGGAGCGGCTTCAGCAGCTCCTTGTAGTTGTCCTTCGTCACATGCGCCTGGATATGTTTGACGCCATGCTTTTCCAGAATGTGGGCATCGTCCGTGCGCGGGTCGATGACAACCATCCGGCTCTTGTCGAATTTGAAGTGGCGCTCGATCAGGGGCAGCGTGCCGCGGCCGATTGAGCCAAAGCCGATCATGACGATCGGACCGGTAATTTCGCCATATACCGGATAGTTCTGTTCCGTCATTCTTTTCTCCTGTTGGAAGGGAAGGAAGGCCTTCAGCCTAAAGAATTCATGTGAAGATGCCGCGAAGCTCGCGAGGTGACCGGCTCTAACCACAAAATGGCGTCACAATAAAGAGTGTTCCCCCCGCAAAGGTCAAATATCGGCGCTGCAAACCGCGCGCAATTTCCGCACGAGTTCCGTCCGTTGCAGGCTCAGCCCTTTGTAGGCCGTCTGCTGGTCGTCGAGCGCCTCCAGCTGATCGGCAAAGCTTGATGCGAGCTTTTGCGCCTGCGGATGGCGGGCGATGACGGCGATCGGATCGATATAGATGCGGATGGTGAAGAGAATGTCGCCCGACACAGGCAGCTTGCGAAGGGTCTGGCGTTCGACGCGGACGAAGCGCTCTTCAAGTGTGAAGGCCTCGGCATAGGGTGTCCGGCGATGTTTCGAGACGGGGAGGAAGAGATCGGCGGTGGCGTTGACCGACCAGTTCAGCCGCTCGACCGGCTGCGCGATCTGCAGGCTGTCGAAGATGCGAGTAATCAGTGTCGCATTGCGGGTGCCTTCGCCGAAGCCCGGCACATCCGCGTGGATTTCATGCATCGGCCGTCCGAATTTCTCGCGCAGCGACCATGAGGAGGGAAAGGCGACATGGGCGGCGACGAGATGCCAGCCATCAGCCTTGCGGCGCATCAGGACGAGATCGTCCTGGATGAGCGAACCGGCCTTGAAGAGCGGCGGCAGATTGGAAGCGTCAGGCTGCAGCATTCCGGGATGCTGATCGGCAAGGTGAGCGAGGAGAATATCCAGCGCCTCCTGCTGGGCAGCTTCCGTCCCATCCTCTGCGACGAAGACGGCGTCGAAGCAATCATCCGCCAGACGCGTCTTTTCCTTGATATAACGTTCGAGATCGTCGTCAGGCTCGATCCAGCGGGCGATATCGAGCGGCATCAGGCCAATCGTGAAGGGTCGGGCCGAGCCGTCGTAGGGTGTATAGGTTAGGGACGTGCAGGTCGGACGTTTCATCGCCGTTCCTTTTCGAGCCTGACGATTGGCGTGCGGTTTGCTACTCAGCGCTCGAGAGCCCCCAGTCCTTCCGTCACTGTCGTCAGCGCGACTTCCATTATGTCATATTCGGCAACACCGTGGATGGTGAAGGGATCGGCCGCAACGTAGGCTTCGATCTCCGCACGCTCGCCAACGGCGAGAATGACGCCGCCGGTGCGGGGCACCTTGCGGCCGGAGGCGAGGAACCAGCCCCTGGCATATCCCTCCTTCACCCAGGCCATATGCGGCTCCATATGCTTGTCGGCCTCTTCGTTCGGCTTCACATAGGTCAGGGCGAGGATCAGCATGGTCAGTCCTTTTGCAGCGAGGCGCGGATCAGCCCGCGCAACGAATTTCCAACGAAAAGCGTACCTGCGTCCAACTCGTCGGGCGTGATGCGGCCGACGCGGGCCTTGCGCTGGCAGATGAGTTCGGTGCGCAGTACACCGGCGAGCAGGCCGCAGGAGATCGGCGGAGTCCTGAGAATGCCGGAGCCGTCATCAAGGAAGACGGAAGTGATGGTTCCCTCGCATATTTCCTGCCGCTCGTTGAGCAGGATGACTTCATCCGCCTGCTGCTGCGAGAACTCGCCACGCGCCGCTTCATATACAGCCCGGCGTGTGGTCTTGATGCGCAGCAGCTTGTCAGTGGAATCGAGACGTGTGCAGGCGAGACGGAGTTTCCAGATTGTATCTTGCGGCAGTGGGGTAAAGGGGGCGGTGGTAACGTCGATCCGACCCTCTCGATCGAAAGTCAGCCTGATACGGCGCGATCCCTTTTCATCCATTACCGCCGCTTCCAGCTTCGCGATCACATCCATCGGCTCTGGAAAACCGATGCGACGGGCGGAGCGGGAGAGGCGGGCGAGATGAAGACGGAGGCGAATAAAGCCTTCGTCCGGTTGCCATCGCAGGGTTTCGATCAGCGAAAAATCCGTCATCGGACAATCCATTGGTCGCCGATGGCGAAGCGGGCCTTGAGCAGGCATTCCTCATATTCGGCTTCAGCAGTAGAATCGAAGACGATGCCGCCGCCGACATTGAAGACTGCTTTGCCGCCGTCAAACAGCGTCATGGTACGGATGGCGACGGAAAAGCGCATCGCGCCGCCGGGCGAGATCATGCCGATTGCGCCGCAATAGGCATCGCGCGGACCGTCCTCAAGGTCGTGTAGGATTTCCATGGCGCGGATCTTCGGCGCACCTGTTATCGAGCCGCAGGGAAAAAGGGCGGCAAAGATGTCGCGGATGGAAAGATCGGGCAGGAGCTTCGCCTGAACGTGGCTGACCATCTGGTGGACGGTCGGATAGGTCTCGATTTCGAAGAGTTTTGGAACGTCCAGCGTGCCGACTTCGGTGATGCGCGAGATATCGTTGCGTAAGAGGTCGACGATCATGCGGTTTTCAGCTTGCGTCTTGATGTCGGCCTTCATGGCTTCAATGATATCTGCGTCTTCCGCCGGCGTCGCACCGCGCCTGGCTGTACCCTTCATCGGATGCGTCTCGATCCAGCCATCTTCATCGGCGCGGAAAAACAGTTCCGGAGACCGGGAAAGAATGATGGGGCCGCCAAGATCGGCAAATGCGCCGTACTTAACGGGCTGGCGGTCGATCAGCGACCAGAAGGCGGCCAGCGGATCGCCGCTCCAGCGAGCCTTGATCGGCATCGTCAGGTTGGCCTGATAGATATCGCCGAGGCGCAGATGCCGGTGCAGGCGGTCGAAACGCTCTTTATATATATCGAAATTCCAGCCGGCCCTCGGTGCGGTCAGGAATTCCTCGTTTTCGTGCCGCTGCCGCGGCCTTGCGAGAGGATGACCGTCCGGCTGAGGAGCATCGAAGACGCCGAACACCAGCAGCGGTGTCTTGCGGTTGTCCTCAGCGAAGGGAGCAAGCTTTTCTTCGAAGAGATGACCGGCTTCGTAAGCGATATAGCCGGCAAGCCATTTGCCTGCCTGTCGCGCCTCTTCCATCCGCTTGAGCGCCGGCAGGAATTCCGCCTTCGTGCGGGCGATGATCATGCTGGCCGGACCGGCGAAGAGCATGACTTCGCCGGTCGTGTCGTCCCGGAACAGGATGAAAGGTTCAGAGGCTGCCATTGCCTTTTCCAGCGAAACTGTAGGTTTCGGCGGTCTTATGCCTTGTCTAGTGCCTCAAGTTCGTCGATCAAGCCTTCGATCATCGACAGGCCCTTGCTCCAGAAGGAAGGATCCGTCGCATCCAGGCCGAAGGGCTTCAGCAGTTCGGAATGATGCTTGGTGCCGCCGGCCTTCAGCATCTCGAAATACTTGTCCTGAAAGCCCTTCTCGGCCTTCTGATAGACGGCATAGAGCGAGTTCACCAGGCAGTCGCCGAAGGCATAGGCGTAGACATAGAAGGGCGAGTGGATGAAGTGGGGGATATAGGCCCAGTAGGTCTCATAACCCTCGGAAATCTTGATCGCCGGGCCGAGGCTTTCCGACTGGACGGAAAGCCAGAGTTCGCCGATATCGTCGGCAGTCAATTCGCCGGCCTTGCGGGCGGTGTGGACCTTGCGCTCGAACTCGTAGAAGGCGATCTGCCGCACGACCGTGTTGATCATGTCCTCGACCTTCTGGGCAAGCATGGCTTTGCGCTCGCGCTTGTCGCTCGTGCGTTCGAGCAGCGCGCGGAAGGTCAGCATCTCGCCGAAGACGGAAGCTGTTTCGGCGAGCGTCAGTGGCGTCTGACACATGAGGGCGCCTTGCGCGCCGGCAAGAACCTGATGAACGCCGTGGCCGAGTTCGTGGGCGAGCGTCATCACATCGCGCGGCTTGCCCATATAGTTGACGAGTACATAGGGATGCGCCGACGGAACGGTCGGATGAGCAAAGGCACCGGGCGCCTTGCCGGGGCGAACGGGGGCGTCGATCCATTGTTCGTCAAAGAAGCGCTTGGCGATTTCAGCCATTTCCGGCGCGAAATTGCCATAGGCGGACAGCACCGTGTCCCTGGCCACTGACCAGGAAATGACAGCACCAGAGGTTTCCGGAAGCGGCGCATTGCGATCCCAAAAGTTCATCTGCTCCATGCCGAGCCATTTCGCCTTCATCTTGTAGTAGCGATGCGAGAGGCGCGGATAGGCTTCCTTGACGGCGGCTGCAAGCGCGTCGACTACTTCGCGCTCGACGCGGTTCGCCAGGTGGCGGCTGTCGGCAATGTCTTCGAAGCCGCGCCAGCGATCGGCGATTTCCTTGTCCTTGGCGAGCGTATTGGTGATGAGCGTAAAGATGCGGATGTTGGTCTTGAAGGTTTCGGCGAGCGCCATTGCCGCCTTGCGGCGCACTTCCGGATCCTTTTCCTGCAGCATGTTCAGCGCCACTTCCAGCGGCAGCTTCTCGCCGTCGATCTCGAAGCGCAGTTCCGCCATCGTCTCATCGAAGAGACGGTTGAAGGCGGCAGCTGATGTCATCGACTTTTCGAGGAAGAGCTGCTCAAGCTGGTCTTCGAGCTGGTAGGGCTTGTCCTTGCGCAGGTCGACCAGCCAGGGGCGGTAATGGCCGGCAAGCGGATCGTTCGCCATGCAGGCATCGATCGTCGCATCGTCGATGCGGTTGAGTTCGAGAGCGAAGAACAGCAAGCGGCCGGAATAGTCGGTAAGCTTGGCCTGGACGTCGCCGTAAAGCTTGCCGTTTGCCGGGTTGGACGTATCGGAGAAATAGGTAAGGCCGGCGAAGGAGCCGAGGCGGCCCATGATATCGTCGAGCGCCTCATATTCCTTCAGCGCCTGGCCGATGCCTTCCTCGCCCTTCTTCGCGGCTGCTTCGGCAAGTTTGCCCTTCCATTTGTCTTCGAATGCGGAAGCGGCCTTGCCGGCCTTTTCCATATCGGCAACGAAGGCGGTGGAGGTGGCCGAGGGGTAGAGATCCTGCAGCCGCCAAGAGGGAAGCTCGCCCAGAGCCGGGTCCGATGCTGCAGCGGGAGCCGTTGCCGAAAGGTGAAGATCGGCATGCGCAAGCATATGTCTCATGGGGCGGTTCCTCTTCCTCTTTTATGACAGGTCTGACTGTCTAAGCGTCGTAACGCCTGTCAGCAAGGGTTTTTCGGCGCGAAAAAGGCCCTGTTACGGCACGAAAACGGCCGGTCATAACAGTTAAAATGCAATTGTTTCTCAAAACAGGATGTTCAAGCCTTTCTGTCAGAGTGCGCTTCATGGTTTCGCATGAAGTGAGGCGACAATGACCGGTTACAATGAGCTCAAAGGGGCAGGGCAGATCCTCGTGGTCGAGGACGATCCCGTGCAGCGCCGTCTGCTCAAGAACGCGATCGAGCGTAGCGGCCATGTGGTGCATCAGGCCGAGAACGGCCGCATCGGGCTGGAGATGGTGAAGCGTGATCCCGCCCTTTTCAATGTCATCGTGCTCGACCTGATGATGCCGGAAATGACCGGCCTCGAATTTCTCGAAGCTCTGCATGATTTCGGAACGCAGATCCCGGTCATCGTCCAGACGGGGCAGGGCGGCATCGAAACGGTCGTGCAGGCCATGCGCGCCGGTGCCTTCGATTTCGTCGTCAAACCGGTCTCTCCGGAGCGCATCAATACGTCGATCTCCAATGCCATGAAGCTCGACCACCGCGAGGTGAAAGCCCGCGCCGGCCGCCGTTCGCGCTCGGGTTCCGTCGGCTTCGATGATATCGTTTCGGCAAGCCCGGCGATGATCCGCGTGATCGATCTGGCGCAGCGCGCCTCGCAGTCCAACATCCCGGTCGTTCTCGAAGGCGAATCGGGCGTCGGTAAGGAATTGGTGGCACGCGCCATCCAGTCGGGCGGCGATCGTGCCAGCAAGCCATTCGTGACGGTCAATTGCGGCGCCATTCCGCACAATCTCGTCGAAAGTATCCTCTTCGGTCACGAGAAGGGTGCGTTTACCGGCGCGACCGAAAAGCATATCGGCAAGTTCATGGAAGCCGACGGCGGCACCATCTTCCTCGACGAGATCGGCGACCTGCCGCTCGAGGTGCAGGTGAAGCTTCTGCGCGCCGTTCAACAGGGCGAGATCGAGACCGTTGGTGCCCGCACTGCACACAAGGTCAATGTTCGCCTTATCTCGGCGACGAACAAGGATCTGATCGAAGAGGTCAAGAACGGCCACTTCCGCGAAGACCTCTACTACCGCCTGAACGTCTTCCCGATCACCATTCCGGCGCTGCGCAAGCGCAAGGAGGACATTCCGCATCTGGTGCGCGTCTTTGCCGAACGCTTCTCAAGCGAGCAGAAGAACGGCCGGCGCATGACGGTCAATGCCGGCGCGCTGGCACTGCTGACCGCCTATGACTGGCCTGGCAATATTCGTCAGCTCGAAAACGCGATCTTCCGGGCTGTCGTGCTTGCCGAGGGTCCGGAACTGACTGAAGCGGATTTCCCGCAGATCGCCGCCCAGCTTCCAAACTACGAGGTCGTCGATCACCTGGCGCTCGTTGCCGACAATTCTCACCTCGATCCGGACGCGGAATTTCCCGAGGATTATCCGGCGGAATCCGTCGCCGAAACGATGCGCCGCGGGACTGACGCCTCCGACAACGCAATATCGAGTGTCAATCCGTCCGGTGACGTTCGGCGTCTTGCCGACGTCGAGGAAGAATTGATTCGTTTTGCCCTGAAGTTCTACCGAGGGCAAATGAGTCAAGTGGCAAGAAAGCTAGGTATCGGGCGATCCACACTTTATAGAAAGCTCAAGGACTACGGCATTGACCCCGACAATCCTCAGAAAGATGCGGCATAAGCGCCTTTTTATTAAGAATGGGGCAACCATATTTCGTTACCATCCATAAACCACTTGTTAGCGGCTCGTTCACTATGTAAAGAAAAGGTTGATCATGTGTGGCATTTTTGCCATCGTGTGACCGCAATTGACAGCCATTTGAGACAGCACGGGACATTGACTGTCTGACGGGGATCGAGTTGCCGAATTTGAATGGGAATACCAAGCTTTCGCGCTTGAGTTGGCGCTTGTGCGCCAAGATTGGCGGAAGGGCAGTTAGGACGGCAGCGGCCGCCCTTCTTGCGCTCGCGGTTTCCTCACCTCTATTCGTAAGCACACCGTCTCAGGCTGCAGGCGATACCCGCAGCCTGAAGCTCTATTTCATCCATACCGGTGAAAAGGCAGTCATTACCTACAAGCGAAACGGCAAGTTCGACCCCAAGGGTCTTGAGCAGCTCAACCGCTTCCTTCGCGACTGGCGCAAGAATCAGCCGACGAAGATGGACCCGCGCCTCTTCGACCTCATCTGGGAAGTTTACCGCCAGTCCGGCTCAAGGGATTACATCAACGTCGTCTGCGGTTTCCGCTCTCCCGGTACCAACGAGATGCTGCGTGGACGTTCGCGCAATTCCGGCGTCGCCGAAAAGAGCCAGCATATGCTCGGCAAGGCGATGGATTTCTTCATTCCCGACGTGAAGCTCGCCACGCTGCGCGGTATCGGCATGAAGATGCAGGTCGGCGGCGTCGGCTTCTATCCGAAGTCCGGTTCGCCTTTCGTCCATATGGATGTCGGTGGCGTTCGCGCCTGGCCGCGCATGAGCCGCGATGAGCTGGTCAGGCTCTTCCCCGACGGCAATACCATTCATATTCCCGCCGATGGCAAGCCGCTGCCGGGCTACCAGCAGGCAATGGCCGATTATAAGCGCCGCGTGGCGAACGGCAGCCAGATCATGATGGCTAGCGCCGGCGCTTCCGTTTCCGATGACGAACCTCGCAAGCAGAAGACGCTGTTTGCCTACCTCTTCGGCGGTGGCGCCGACGAGGAAGAGGATAATTCGGAGGACAGCACGCCGGTGGCCGTCGCCAAGGCAACGCCGCCGAAGCCTGAGGCAGTCCCGGCAGCTGATGAACCTCAGCAGCAGACCGAAGTCGCAAGCGTGAATGCACCGGTGCCGCAGGTTCGTCCGGCCTTCAGCAACCAGCTTGCCGGCAACGAGGTTGCCAATGCACTGGTGCCGCCGTCCGCAGGTAATGCTGCCCAGCAGGCCCTTGCCGCGATGCCGGCCGGCCAGCCGCAAGAGCCTGAGCATTTCGCCGATCTCAGTGGTTACAGCATTCCGGTTCCGTCGCTCCTTGGGCAGCGCCGTTCCCCGGGTGACGCCGAACTCGCCTCTGTCGATCCGAACCTGATGTCGACAGGCGTTCCGATGCCAGCCGAACGTCCGGCCGTTGCCGAAAACCTGCTTGCTGCACAGGATGCCGATCCTGAAGCGGGTGAAGACGAAGCCGATCAGGATACGCTTTCGCCCGCCATGGCGGCGGCGCTGGCAAAACAGCAGGATCAGAGTGGCGCTGCTGAGGTCGCTATGAACGCGTCTTCCGAGCCACAGACCGTGGAGCAGGCAATCAATGCTGCCGCCCCGAAGAACCCGCCGGCACTCGACAAGCCGCCGCTGCAGCTTGCAGCACTTGCTCCGATGACGAAGTCAGCAAACTTTGCTGCTCCTGTCGCGGCACCAAAGCCTGTTGCCATCGAGAACCCGGTCGCACAGGGCCTGCCCACCAAGGGCGGTCGTCCGACGAAGCAGGAAGCGGTGGCCGCCGATGAAAGCCGGCAGACCGTTCGCACGGAACCGAAGCTGACGCAGAAGATGATCTCGCAGTGGGCTCTGACGAATGCGCGCCTCGAAATGGCGTCCAAGAAGGTGCAGGCTCCGCGCTTCGTCAGCCAGGAGCTGCGCGCTCAGCCGACCTCGGTCTATGCCGAAGGCTTCCAGAAGACTGCTTCGATCGATCCTGGCCGCTTCAGCGGTACGGCTGTCAACTTCATGGAAGTGCGTAAATTCAATACGCGCTGATCCGCTAGATCTTGGAATAACAGAAGCCGCTGGATCGTCTCCGGCGGCTTTTTGTTTTAGGGCAGCGGCAGGGCGAAAATGCGCTGGCGTTTGAAGGAGCCAAAAGAAAAGCCGCCATGAAGGCGGCTCTCTGAAAATATGGCTGGATCGCCCTCAGCCTTCCGGCGGAGACTCGATCATGCCGAGCGCATGCAGATAGGTATCGAGGATTGCATCCTCTTCCATGCGTTCCTGCTCGTCCTTCTTGCGCAGCGCAACGACCTTCTTGAGGATCTTGGTGTCGAAGCCTTAAACCCCTGTTCGATTCCTATGCTCCTCTTGTAACAGAGCATCCGCCGACTAGGCGGATACCGCTTTCCCTTGATGCGAATGCATGCCGGAACAAGCGTGTCCTCTCGCTGGCGTAGGGCCGGCATGCTTTCATTCGAATCAAGACAAACTGTCGGGCGCAGCCCGTCCATTTCGACCTTTAGGTCGCATGGACCCGTCCGGAGGACGGGCTTTGACACTCCGATGGCAACGGACCAGTGTGTTACCGTCGGCTCGCTCGATCGAGGTCCGATTGATCTTGAAGCTTCCGCTTACTAGCTTTCGTCTCCAGCCTTCGGCGCTGCAAGAAGCGGTTCATGGATCTGAGCCGGCTGATCCCTGATGCGACGCAGCGTGTTACGACCCAGCAGCTTCGTGAGCTCGAAGCGGACGGTATGATCACAAGACAGGTATATCCCGAGGTTCCGCCACGCGTGGAATACGAGGCGACGGATCTGGCGCGTTCGGTAGCACCTATCCTCGGCAGTCTAAGAGAGTGGGGAAACTGGTTCCGGGCCGAGCAGCAGCGATTGTCGGAACTTGTGCCTTCGTGCCCGCGGACGAGGCCGTTGCGGGTGTCATGCCCGAGGCTGCCGAATAGGGCATACATGCAGGCGGTTCGCCGATCCTCAAGCGGCGCCTTCGTTCCAGTGCACTCGAGCCAGTCCTTCAGGACTGGTGGATGAACGTTGAGGGGCTGCGCCTCCACTTCTCCCGCAGAATCAGGACCGCCGTTGAGAGCTTGTCTCGACTTCGTCAAACTGAATTCGGAAAGACCTGCGAAGCAACGATCCTATATCGGCCGCAGTAACGCATGGCCGCTCTAGGGCTTTTTGAGATTCGTCGAGAATTTATAACTGCGGTGCATTCGCACTTCATTGCGGAGAAGTTCGCCGGAGATTGTTCGTAATGTAATACAAGCACAGACATGCTTATTGCGCCTCTGCACAACCTTGACATAGTGGAGCGGCCACGAGTATATTATTTGAAGGGCATATTTCTGAAGATATCGAGTTAGCTGAATTGAATTCTATTCAATTCCGATTTTGCCATGGCGAGTTTAATTCGTCGCCGTGGATGTGAAGGCACGCCTGAACATCAAATGTCGAAAGTCTGAGGTTTCAATGAGTTTGTCACTCTAGCGTGAGCGGGCTTGGCATAGCACAGTAGGACTCGATCCGACTAAGCTTCCCCACATCCGCTTAAGAGATGGGGAGGGGTTATGTCAGACGGAACAGTCTTAGAAGCGGTCAAGCGACGTTTTCAAGAAAGTCTACCCACGGGGACGGATGTTCACGCCGTAATTGCCGAGGCGATGGAAGCGTTTGGCGCGCGCAAACAGGCGGGCGCAACGGAAACGTCGCTGGAAGCCAAAGGTCCGCCGTTCTTCAACACTGAGGCGATAGTCCAGCGTTACATTCGGCCGCCCATGCTTATCCGCGACGATCGGATTGTCTATGCTCCCGTCCCCCGGTTTCCCGAGCTGACGGCAGCGGCAGTACGAGGCGTAGAACATCTGGTTCCCTCAGTCGGCCGCGTGGAATTTTTAAACCATTCGATGCGCTGGGGCGGAACGGGCTTTGTCGTTCAACGCCTGCCAAACCAAAGAAGTCTGTTCGTTACTAACCGGCATGTCGCGGAGATTGTCGCCAAGCGTGCACGCGATGGCTCAGGAGTTTTCCTACGGTCGAGTTTCGGGGTGTTTTACGGCATGAAGATAGACATGCGCGAGGAGGTCGACTCGCCGCAAGGGAGCCGCTTTGAATTGGAGGCGAAACGCATTCGCTACCTTGCCGACTTGTCAGAACCCGACGTTGCTCTGATCGAGATCGAAACAAGGGGCGACATGTCGCTAGAGCCGCTTGAGATCGCAGAAAGAGCGGCCCACGACAAGGAGTTGGTCGCCACGATCGGATATCCCGCCTATGACGACCGGAATGACGTCACCCAGATGCGCGAATATTTTGGCGATTTGTTCGACGTCAAGCGTTTCGCCGGCGGGTTGGTCATGCAAGGGGCCGGAAGCTTAACCTTAAGGCACGACTGCACCACGCTCGGCGGAAATTCCGGCTCCGCCCTCATAAGTCTTGAACAGAAGGCCGTGGTAGGGCTGCATTTCAAGGGCGAATTCGGCATAGAAAACGGCGCTGTGGGTGTCGAAACACTCAAGCGTCTGCTGAACGACGGCAGGGGCACGCTAGTAACCGGCGCAGCCCTGGAGACCACCGCGGAGCGGGCCGACGGTGAACACCCGGCTTCCTTCTTCGAGGGGAGACAGGGTTATGATCCAAATTTTCTCGGCCAGGGACTGACCGTATCATGGCCGACGTTCGATGACACAATTTCCGAAGACCTGGCGAGGCCCAGCGATGGCCTTGAGGCCCGTCCTTACGAACTGCGATATACGCATTTTGGCGTGCTCTACTCCCGAGGACGCCGGAGCCCGCGCCTTACGGCCGTCAATATCGACGGCTCCGCCGCTGTTCGCGTCAAACGAGGCGATGATCAGTGGTTTTTCGACCTACGTATCCCCCACGAAATTCAGCTCGGTCAAGGCGCGTACCGCGATCCCCAGATCGATCGTGGTCATATGGTGCGCAGGGAGGACCCAAACTGGGGTTCTGCGGCATTGCTGGCCAACGACGACACGTTCCACTACACCAATTCTGCACTTCAGCACTCAAGCCTCAATCAAGGTAAGACGCTGTGGCAGGGCCTCGAGAACTACATTTTGGAGAGCGCCCGCACCGAAGGCTTCAAGGCCTGCGTGTTCACCGGGCCGGTTCTGCGCGAGGACGATCTTCCGCTTGAGGAGGGCGGGCCGCAGGTTCCCGTCGAGTTCTGGAAGATCGTGGCAATGGACGCCGCCGAGGGCGGTTTGCATGCGACAGGTTACATCCTTAGTCAAGGCGATCTTATTCGCGAAATGCTCTCCAATCGTAGGCGCAACGAGGCGGCCGAAGGATTCGAGTTGGGAGCCTATCGAACCTTCCAGGTGGCAATCTCCCACATCGAGGAAGTTACCGGGTTGCATTTCGGTGATTTAAGCGGCGCCGACCCGCTCGCCCACATCGCCGGGTTGCACGAGGCGGCCGCGGGAGACGCCGTCGTCTACAGGCCGCTGGAGACGCTCGATGACCTTCTGCTCGATAGCCGCACTGCTCTGACCGCGCCGACCGAAGGGCAAGACGGAACGTTGAAGGCGATCGCCGAAAAGATTGACACGGCAACGGCCGATGAGGCGCCCGCTCGAGCGGGCGGATCGGAACTGGAAGCTCCGGTGATCCTCAACAAGTTGCTCGACCTGCAAGACCGAAATGCGATGGATGCTGACACGCTCGCCCGACTCTTTCAGGCCTACCAGGCAAGCGTCAGCGAACCGCGAACATATGCCGAAGCCTCCGCACCAACCTTCGAAAGTCTGGAAGCTGAATACGAACGCCTGTTCGAAAGCTGCGAAATCCGCCAAGAAAGACGGGCGGAAGTCGACCGCTACGTGGCGAAGCTGCGCGCGTTCGAACCCAGGTACACAAACGTCGGCCGGAGGATGAACATCCCTTGGTGGTTCGTTGGCGTGACGCACGCGCTCGAAGCAAGTTTCAACTTCCACGGCCATCTGCACAACGGAGATCCTCTCTCAGCCCGGACGGTACAGGTCCCACGCGGGCGGCCCTTGGTCTGGAATCCGCCAAATGACTGGGAATCCAGTGCCGTCGATGCACTGACGATGAAGGGTTATGCTGGTCAATCCGACTGGTCTGTCGCACGCTCTCTCTATCGTTTCGAGCGTTACAACGGATGGGGATACCGCCGCAGTAATATTCGAATTCCGACCCCATACCTCTGGAGCTTTTCGAAGCACTATACGAAGGGAAAATTTGTCCGCGACGGCGTCTACGACCCGCGGGCCGTATCCAAGCAATGCGGCGCTGCCGTGCTGATCAAGGCATTGAACGTCAGACAGGAGGGCGCGTGATATGGACGCAACAACTACTGGCGGACAGAAAACGGCCGTTGCAGACGCAGCAGCCGCCATAACGGAAACAGCGCCGACCGCCACGGCTTACGATGATCAGAATACTTCCGGAGGGACGACCATTGATGAGAAGACTGACTACGAGGTCACTGCATTGGCAGTGGTATCCTTGGCGGAGGTAGGAAAAAATATCGCTGCGCGCGTCGCGACAACATTGGCCCTCGACAAGGGTGATCTTGTCGCTGTCGCCACAATCGAAGTCGTGGATCAGATTGCCACCTCGCGGATGTTCCAGTTAAGAGCGGGGCGGCTGGAAGAAGCTATGGAAGCGGTTCTGCAGAGTCGTTGTGCAGGATTCGACGGAAGGGCAATCGAGACCGAGAGCGTAATTTCCGACGCGGCAGACGCTGCCTCGGGAACAATAAGTGTCGTGACCGGATTGCTCTCACATTTTCGGTCGGAGGCCGCCTATCAAGGCCGCACTGTTGAACTAGACGGGAGGACACTGCGCGGGGTGATTGCGGGGGCCTTGTCGTCTGCGGGTACTCAGGTCGTACTCACCGACGCGCTTGCCCTGACTGATCCTCGCGATCCAGGCATTACCGCCTTCTTCTCCAGGCTCGAACATTTGGCCAAGCTGGCGTCTCGGATTCGATCGATTGGGTCTTTGCCGAAAGAGGATGGCCAGGACAACGCGGGTTCCGCAGAGGGAAGACCGGGCGACCTCCTCAAGGAATACGAGCAGTTTGTGGCGGAGTTTTCGGGCTCGTCCCGTCTGCTCACTGACATACAGGCCGGCGTCCAACTCACCCGGATGATCGACGCGGCGTCGCGCGCCTATCTCCTCGTGCCGAACGTTCTCAAGACAGGCGGACATTATCGCATCCGCAAGAACATTTTCACCATGCTTTTGGGTGGCGACGGGGTGAGCTTTTCAGCCGGTGCGTCGGCCGATTTCGTTGTCTGGGACCTTCGGTCGATGCTGGTGGAGATTGGGGATGTTGTCTATCATTCGAGCGGAAACATGCGGTTGCCGCGCGCAGTCTGTCTCGCCAACCTTGCAAACACCGAAGAACCGCCGTTGCCCAAAGCGGCGAGTGAGGGACCCCGTATTACTACGGACGAGGAGAGGATAACTCCAAACGTCGGCGATGATGAAGCGGCAGCAGCGCAGCAAAACCTAACTTCGGAAATACCCGATACTGGACCAAGTTTGGAGGCGGCACCTCTCGTTTGGCGGTCCGCCCAAAGCATTGCCACGTTGCTTCGGCAAGTCAATCAGATGGCGCCGAGGCGAAATAAGGCAAGCGACGGGATTATTGGCGACGCCGCGCATGCAACCCGCGACTCCGATCATAATCCGTGGGTTCTTGATGCTGGAAAAGGTGTCGTGACCGCAATCGACATTACCAATGACCCCAGGAACGGATGTAGCGCCGAGGCGATTGCCGAGAGGGTCCGAGCCAGCCGGGATCCGCGCGTAAAGTACATCATATGGAACCGGCGCATCTCCCATTACCAAGCGAAGGATGGGGTTCCCCCTTGGGAATGGAGACGGTACTCGGGAAGCAACCCGCACGATAAGCATGTTCATATTTCAGTCCGCCCGGAGAAGGCGCTCTACGACTCGACCAATCCCTGGTCGTTATGAGCGGAGGTCTGAGGCGACAAGGGTTTTGGAGGAACAAATCGTGGCGGAGGTACCCAACTCCCATGAACACGCTGAACCCGACTGGCTAGAAGCAATTGAGGCGACCAGTTATGGCTTCGGCGAGTTGGATGAGCGTGGATGTGTCTGGTGGCACAACCGCGCCTTGGGTGATCTCCTCGGGCGTCCATCGCTCGTGGGAGAAACTTTCTTTGACTGGATCGCAGGGGGAGGTGACCTTGCCGGCCGCTACAGACAAATCGTTTCGGCGGCGGGGGGGGGCATTAAACATCGCCTTGTCACGCTCCAAGGCTCCGACGGAACTCGGAAAGTTGATTTCGAGATCTGTGTGACCGTTCGCAATGGAGCGAGTAGTGCGCACCTTTTTCTCAGAGACTCCTCGTCATACCTACAGGCTCAGGAAAGGGCGTTCGCAGAGGCGGACTTTGGTGTCGTCCGCATAGGGCCGAAAGGGGAGATCGTCGGATGTAACAAACATATTGCAGAACGGTTGGGCGGCCGCCCTGAAGATTTTGTCGGCCGTCTTATACGAGACATGGCGGCCGACGAGAAAGCCGTGGCGCTGGCAGATCGCGAATTGGAGCGACGCGAACGTGGAGAGGCGTCTACCTTCATCCTAAAGGTACGAGCTCAAGACGCGGCGCCACGCCACGTTCGAGTGGTGGCATTCCCCGAATTTGACGAGGACGGAACAACTCGTATTGGAACACTTGCGTTTGCTCGTATGATCGAGCCCGAATACGTCTCGAAGGCATTGAATGCGAAGTTGTTTGGATCTGACGAGGTCTACCAGCAGGTGGAATTCATCCATTCGACGATTGCGCCGTTGGTTCCACACGAAAGTCTCGTCTTTTCTATCTGCGACGAGAGTGGTGCTTGGTCGTGGCCGGTGCACGTGGTTCCGCCGCCTGACCGCCCATGGGCCACTCGATGGTTTCCAATCTCTCCGGCTATGCGAGATTGGACTCGTGGCGCTCGCGACGAGTTCGGAAATGTGCTCATTAAAAACGTCGAGAGTTGGTATCAAGCACTCCCGCACGACGAGCCCATCCGCCACGATCAGACAGTGCAAGATCTTATCCGTGGCGGCGTGCGCTCTTCGCTGACCGTGCCGTACTTCTTAGAGGACAAGCTCGTCGCGTCGGTGTCGCTCCTGCGAACATCCGACCAGCCATTTGACATAGTCGAATCGTCATATCTCGATACGCTTCAACTTAAAGAGATCACAGTCGGTCTCGCTCTGCAATATAGTCAGCGAGAGCGCGAGTTCCTGGCCGACCTTCATCGCGTTGTAGCAGAAGCGCTTTCCGGCCCCGACGGCAGCAGTATCTCCGCTGCGCGCGATCGCTCTCGCCACCAGGAGGTCGGCGGACATGTCACTTGTCAACTTTGCAAATTCTATCGATGGCGTGCGGTGGAGATTTTTGAAGTTGATCGCATCGAAGGTATCTTCATCCCCTTGGCATCGTGCGAGTGGGTCGGCGATAAGGTTGTGCTGGCATCGACAGTAGACCGCCAGACTCTGCCAGTTGGAGAGGGCGTTCTTGGCGCGGCTTATGCAAATGGCAGGACGCAGCATTATCCGCCCCGGCGTAAAAGCAAACCTCATCCGGTAGAGCAACCGTTTGAAACGTCCTTCGAGGGAAACCATCCGTGGGCGAAGTCATCAATCAATCTTCCGGTCAAACTGAAAGGCCGCGTGGTTTGGATCATCAGCATTGAGGACGATCGCGTCGACGCCTTCAATGAACAGGAGGAAGCCACGCTCACCCAGTTTGTCGAGCACATGCAGAGCGCGCTGGAGCGACTTTATATGGAGTCACTTCTTACCGAGATCTTCGACAGCGCTTCTGATGTCATCCTAGTCGTCGATGCAGACGGCCGGATTTGTTTTGCCAACGATCGTGCAGCAACCGTGCTTCGAACCACCTCGACGGCCTTGGCCGGACAGCCCCTAGTGGATGTTCTGATGGACCCGGATGATGCAGCCCGGCTGCTCGGCCCGAGCCGAATTCGAGACGTGCGTTGCGCCTTTCGTCGTCCGAACGACAAACCAAGCTATGTTATAGCGAGCGCGGCGTCCTGGCAGAATGCATTCGGGCTCAAGGTCATCTATGCAAGCGAACTCGAGGTCCAAAGCTGGAACTCCGATCTGCGGGTGATAGAGGGGGCGTTAGCGCAGGCAGCTCGTCAGTCCAGCAACGCTTTGATGCGGCTATACGATTTCGTGCAGCGCCTTCCCGACGCCGCACGCAACGTCGACGTAACAAAGGAAGCGGAACGAGCAGAAAAGCATTTCGCAGATTTGAAGCTGACCTACGACCGGATTCGCAACCACTTGCCCTCGGACGACGAGCGCTACGGGAACAGAGACTGTCCAATCGTGGATGTTGCGCGCCTCCCGTTCGTGGCGTCACGCGAGGCGGCGCCAAACCTGGCGCCGACAAGCTGGGTCAAGTTCACCAATTGTCATGCGCCTTGCTGGATTGTCGGCAGGCAAGACGACCTCGCGTTCGTCATGCGCTCCATCCTCGACTATCTTCGGCGCCGAAAAGCCGACGCGTCGCATGTGCGAGTAGTGTTGCGGGCAGATGGCGTCAACGCACCTGTAACGCTGGAATTCGCTGCGAACACAGAACCCTCTCCGCCCTATCCGACGGACCCCTTCGACGCAGCATTTGCGAGCGGAGTAGAAATGGCCGCATTGGGAAGGGACGCATTGCGACGTATCATTGAAGAAGAGCACGCGGGGAAGTTTGAGCATGGTCGACGGCGCAATAACAAGATCGAGGTCTTCTCGCTCACATTGCCACGGACAGAAGTTGTCCATGCGCAGGGGAGGGCATCATGACCGTCCACATCGTCGTGGTTGGAGATAGCGACATCTACGACGACCTCTATACGCTATGGGAGTCTGATTTCGAAAGTAAGAGCCGTGAAGTTCGCGCACCCGAGCATGTTCCGTATCTTGAGCGCGCAGAGGCTCGGATAAGAGAGAACAAGGGCGATTTCATCGTGGTCATCGTGAACCAACGAGCGCGGCTGAACAAATCTGAGATCGGCGAGCCGGACCTTGCGACAGTAACAGAGAGGCTCGGTGACCTGCAGGGCCGTTATCCGCGTTCTCGCATTGTCCTCTGCCTCCAGGAGGAGCAGTTGCGAATTGAACAGATGGTGGCGCTGCAAGAGGCCGGCCTTGCGATCGTCATGTTGAAAGACGCTCGGATGATCCGCAGAGCACTTCAGCAACATGTTCAAGACGCGGTAAGCGCGTCGGTCAAGGCCGTTGAGGACGTCGCCAAGGATCGCGAACCCGAACTTGAGGCGATCGCTGAATTCCGGTTTCATGTTCCCGATCCGGCTCTGCGACTGCACATATTCTATAACGGGTACCCGTTTCCACCGAGCAACATACCGATCCGAGGCGATAATTTGCTGATGCAGCGCTTTCTTGAGAGTTCGCGCGAGGTCGATAAGCTCGCTATGGAGATTCAGACTGATGTTACGAGAGGGCAACTTCTCGACGCGATGATTACGCTTGACAAGATCGGGTCGGAAATCATGGAACACGGGGACTTGATCCGGGAATACGGAAAGCTGGCGGATAAGCATCTTAACAAGCTCGTACGGTTCCGCATCACAACTTCGGCCGAGCGCTACCCTTGCCTATTCGAGGCTCTGAGGATTGGAACACGACCACGCCCCCTCGTCCTAGAACACCCAACTTGCCGCTCCGTAGATTTCGGCCAAGAGCCTCGGTTGCGGCTGGACTGGAGCCGAGGTAACCCGCTCAACATCCTGGTGGTTGTCGCGAACGTCCCTTCCCGTCCACTAACAGTCGTAAGTGAAATAGACAGTATATCCGTCAAGTTTCGGCCTCTGCCATTCGCGGAAAGCGAGGCCGAATTCTTCGAAAATCTGAAAGAAGCCTACGTAAACGGGAAAAACTTCAGAGCATCCCGCGGGGATCCTGATCAACCAGTGCAACTAGCAATAGGGCGGTTGCAAATCCTCAGGGACGAAGCAGGTAAGGAACCTTTGGTGAGCCGACTGCAGGAGGAGTTGGAGGGATCGCAGTACGACATCCTGCATTTCATCGGCCATGCCTATGCGCATCCTCTGGCGAACGGTAAGTTCGACACGCGCCTCGTTCTTCCCACTGGCGATCCCCAGGCGGCGAAAGCGTTGACCCTGGTTCAGTTAGCTGGCTGGCTCGACCAAACGAAAATACAGTTTGTCTATCTGAGCTGCTGTTCGGGCATGCCGACGGAGGGCGGTGTGGGCGTCACATGGACGTCGGCTGGCTTTCCGCAACTCTTTCAATCAATCCCTATTACGTTAGGCTTCCGGTGGGACGTCGTCGACAAACGCGCCTTTGAGTTCGCAGAAGATTTTTACACCGAACTCTTCGTGCACGGCTGCGATTTTGACGAGGCAATGAGGAAGGCTCGACTCAATCTCTTCGATCCTCTAGCCGGCACTGAGCCGATGTGGGCGTCGCCGGTGCTGTTGGCTCAAGGTCACGGCAACGATGGAGTCAACTTTCATGGCTGAAACATTCAAATATTTCGTAGTGAAGGACCGCAACCAGGAGGAGAGACTAAAAGCCATCGGCGAGCGGTCTGGAGCACTCGTAGGCATTCAGGCCACCAGGTCAGGAGTAATCGTAGGATCAACCCGCGCGGGCGCCGAGCTGACAGGAATCCCACCGGACCTGACATTCAGCACACACCAGCTCACCGCTGACGATCTGGAGGATTTCGGCAAAGAGCAGGCGAGACAAAAAGATACCGCTGCCCAAGGCATATATCTTCCAGTCGTGCCTGTCTTCTTCGACGCCACACAGCTAGACAGCAACGACCCGATCAGGGATGAAATTACTAAAGACGAAAACGCGGCCTCTGCCGAGTCTAGCAACTGGGGTATCAATGAACTAAAGGCTCTTCCAAACGACAGGTATAACGGTTCTTCGGCAAGTGTCGCCGTAATTGATTCCGGGATCGACAAGGATCACGCTGCCTTCGATGGCGCCACCAAGATACTCGAGGACTTCACCGGCCTAGGTGACCCAAGCGACTCGAGCGGCCATGGCACTCATTGTCTTGCTACAATCGCGGGCCGGGGAGTCAACGGGCGGCAAATCGGCATCGCACCAGGGGTCCAACGGCTGATTTCTGCCCGTGTATTTGCTGACGGTGTCCAGACGGACGCTGACATGATCCTACGCGCTCTGAACTGGTGTGTGGATCAACGGGCCGAAGTGATATCGATGTCACTCGGTTTCGATCTGGTAAACTTCATGGCGCGGCTCGAAGATGCGTTCGATATGTCGCGGGAGGCCGCCGTCGCGCGCTGCCTCCTCGAGTTTCAAAACAACATCCGCCTGTTCGACGCGTTTTCGACCAGGCTAGCCGCCGACCAAGCCAATCCAAACAAGCCTGGTACAATTGTCGTCGCCGCCGCCGGCAACGGTTCTCGGCGGTTGAGCGTCGGCGGTAAGCCCTCCTATGCAATACCGGTGACACCGCCGGCAAGCGCACTCGAATCGATCTCCGTGGGCGCCTTGCGACGAGCAAAGGGCAGACTGGGCGTGGCTGGCTACTCGAATGCGATGGTTGATTTGGTGGCGCCTGGATCTGGGATCATTTCCGCGCGTGCAGGTAGTAGACACGACCTTAGAACAATGAGTGGCACCAGCATGGCATGTCCGCACGTGGCCGGGCTAGCTGCATTGTGGTGGGACGCCGTGCGACTAGGTCCAGGGAGCAAGACGGCGGAACTCGTCAAGGCGCGGCTACTTCATTCCGCTGACTATACTCGGTTTGAACCGGAGGCTGCTGTGACCGACTACGGCTATGGTATGCCCCGTGCCCCACAGGCGTAGCAATCTAGGAGAATGTTGAACGCGGGGGTGTTCTGTTTTTTTCGGGGGAGATTGGCATGCCATCGCTAAGACGGATTTATGGCGAATGCATATTTGACAAGTATTCCTACTACGCGAATTTTCTCCCAGTTGAACCCGTCCAGGTCGGTGACTTTGGTATTATAGACGATGGAGCCTTCACGAGGCTGGGCTCGTTGAAGGATCAATTTGGCCTAGTACCAGAGCTCGGCGAACTATCAGGAGAGGTCTCAAGCTTTGAGTTCCAATTCGGTTGCGAGAAAACGGCCGCTCCGAACGTGGCTGCCACAGCAAACATACCGGGAATGGCTATATCAGGAGCGGCCAAGTTCGCCTTTTCAAGGACCTATGGGATATTGTTTGCAGCAGCGGGCTGTCGGACGCAGGGGCTACGAAACCTGGCGGCGCTCGAGCCGAGCTTGAAGAAATGCTTTATTGAGAAGACATGGAATCCCGAATGGGTCGCCGTTACGGGAACCGTTCGATCAGACGCCATCGCGCTGCTTGTAGGCGCGGAAGCGGGTGCAGAGATCGAGCTGAGGGCAAAGGCACCGATACCTGTTAACTTTGCGGCCGCCGCTGCAGCGGGTGGCATCGAAATCGCGGGTGAGAACAAACTCGGCCTCAAAATCATAGGAACGAACGCAACCCCGTTTCTTCGGATCGCTACAGTGAGACGAAAGCTGCTTCGTGGCGTAGTCGTCACATACCACAAATTCGCAAACGAAAGCCCAGATTACCTCGCTGATTTGCGAGACAACCTCATCCGCGAAGGAAAGCCGGTCGACCACGAGTTTGATTTCCGGGAAATCGAGAAGAAGGACGGCTTTTTTGGATAAGAGGGCGCCATGGAAAGGAAAGCTTGCTGCCGGTCAACGGCAAGAAGCCTTTATGACTGGTTCGCGGCTGCACATGCAGTGGAAGCCGATGAAGAGTACGAGGCCCAGCTCCTCGCTGCGTTGTCGAAGTATCCGGTTCTGGCCGAAACCCTAGACCAGTGGGCAGATGTTCGCGTGGGCAGGCTTCCGCCGCCGGATTCGGCGACCATTCTCAAGTCGCCGTGTCCAGACTGCGACGGCCTTGTTTCCGTCGTCATTGTTGGCTCGCCGATATTGCGTGTCGTCGAACAACTGTGCTATTTGTACGGCAGCTTGGTGACCCATTGGGAATACGAGGACGGAAACCTTCGCTACACCGTTCGCGAACCCGATGAGAGCGATTTCCGCTGTTTTGAATCCATCATTTCCGCCTATGTGCGGGGCGACGACGGACAGGGAATTGCAACGCCGTCCCTTTCGCAAACTCCGCAATTCGTGCGCAACGTCGTAACCAAATCCGTCGAGATAGGGAAACTCTGGATCGTTGCCCACGAACTTGCGCACGCTCTGCAAAGCAGTATCGCGATCTATCTCGATCTTCAGAATTGGGAGAGACAGCGATTGGTTGCGGAATTCCTTGACCACGATTTTCCGGACGTCGGTCCGCAAACACGAAAAGATTGGAGCATCGAGCTCGACGCCGACATAAAAGCCACGGATCTCGTCTTTGATGCCCTGTTCGAGCGATTGGACCACATACAAGAGCCTCGCATGCGCGCAGAAACCGCGGCAGGAATGTTCTGCGGTGGGCTGAACGCAGCCCTCGAAGGCGTCTACCGACTGGAAGTAGCGACCATTGGAGAAAGGGTGACGAAGAAAGGCTTTGTGCCGGCGCATCCACCGACGCTCCTTCGGTGGAGAACAAGTCTAGCGCGCGTTGGGGCTCTCGCGGGTGATCGCGAAGGCGTCGACATAGCCATTTATGGGAAGCTCATCGGAGGCATATCTGCTCACTTTAAGACGGAGCATCAACGGCTGCATGGACTGTTCTAACTGCAAAGCAGTTACGGGAACGGATGCAATTTGTTACGGACACAAGCTTTTTCGGCATCAACGATTTGTATGTTCCTTGTGTGTGGGTGGAAAGCGTCGAAAGTTCTGGCGGAACGGTTTCAAGTTGCCCGCCCTCGCCTGGAGAAGGCTCCGTGACAATTCAATGAAGCTGTCTTCAGAAGCGCCAAAATGGCCAACGCCGCATAGCACGATATCGATTTTTTCATCGAATTCCCGATAACCGGGTAGAAGATCCTTCGGCGCATTCCACTTTGTAGTGTTCCCTCCGAGTCAATCGAAGATAAATATCGCCGGCGTGACGGACTGCGTCAATCTGACGTCTGGGCTCAATCCCGTTGGGTGTCAGATCCCTTGGATAGATCCGAGATGCTATGGTCAAATGTCACGTAGACTTCGCGTAGTAGTGGGCTCGTGCGGTGTTGTCGACCGTGGGGCCAACCTCGCGGCGACCTCGGTCTGTTACTGACCAAAGAGAAGTCGCGTATCTGCGAGCAAGCGAGGTGCCAGTCTCATCAAGGATTGGGTGTAGCCAATTTCGTTAAGGCAAGGTCGTCACGTCGGCTTTAGCTTCTCCGTGGGATCGCGAACGATCACAGCGCGCAGAATTCGGCGAGCCGTATCGCGCGACCTCAATCGCGGTGTCTACTGTGGTTGAGCGCGTTTACGAGCTATTTTTCGGAAGCTTCTTGCTCGTCATCGTAGCTTGAGGTCAGGAAGTTCGACTTGATCCCCCATCCCGAATTGCCGTCGGGTGAAATGAAGGAAATCCCCTTGCTGGAATAATGGCGCATCAGCTTCTCGACGAGGATAATGTTAGCTGCCGCATTTTCGATCTTATAGATCGTTCTCGAGCTCATCCCAGAATCGTTGGCGACCTCGATCTGGTTTTGACCCAGGAGGACGCGGGCAGCGACAAACAAGCGTGGCGGCGGTCTCATAAGGATTCACTGTCATCAAATCCTAGGGCAGGCAAACAATAGTTGACACGCTCTGAAAATCAGATCATATGGACGTCAGAACAGATTATGTAAGCTGATTTGCAGATTATAAGGACTGACATTCAGTGCGTGAATGCGGTTTGGGAATCGAATCACTATGGCGGGATGGCACGTTGACGTTTCGATGGATTGATAATCACACCGTCGAGCAACTGCTCGAGGATCTTCACAAAGCTCGCTCAGGAAACTTTGATGTCAGTCAATTGAAGGACGCACCGCAGCTTGAGCGTTACAAGGCCGTTATTGGCCATGCTTATGCGTTGACGGGCATCGTCAGCGGCCATCCCCGCCTCGCCGACGGCAAGAAGATCGTCACCAGCCAGCTCTTCTACCTGGATCCCGAGCGCGGGATCGCGCGGACCATGAACAATTGGTATCGCCTTTCCAACCGCGATCACGGCAGGGAGAACTAGCATGCAGTTCGTCGATGCGAAGGCGCGAAACCAGAAGCTCTCCAAAGATACGGCGGTTTTTTTAGCTGGCTGTGCCTTGGTTCGTGCTACGAGGGCGATCGGTCGATTGCGGTATGGCGTCCATGGCTTCCTGATCTTCGTTGTTCCTCAAGGATATCGAACTGAAGAGTATGAAGCAGCCGCGTTAGCAATCATCCGCCTCAAACGAGACGACTGGGTCGACAAGGAGACATGGATTCGTCTGGCGAATCCGCCGAGGAAGAAGGGTATAGTTCATCGACCGATATCGATCTTTGACCTGACGGGTCTCGATATACTAATGCCAGAGATATCGCCACCGTTCCGAAAGACGTTCGCTTCGCGGCCACCGCGGTATTGTACGTCGAGCCGCCGACGACACAGCACATCCACGCTGCCCGCCGCCTACTGGGCAATTCGCCGTTCTCAGACGACGTTGCGGCCATGTTGGTAAAATGCCCTCAGAACGTCCAGTTGGCAGCGGTGCTGAAGCCAACTTTTACTCACGACAAGATTCATGAGATCGACGATTTCAACAGGATTGAACCTGACGGCCCCAGTCTGTTCGACCTTCCCGGCTACGAGGAGGTCAAGCCGTGGGCGAGGGACCTAGTCAAGAATGTATCGCGCTGGCGTAACGGAACTTTGGAATGGAAGCTCGCTCGAGCCGGAGTCTTGGTTGTCGGCCTGCCTGGCACAGGCAAGACTTTATTTGCTTCCGGACTTGCTACCGCTCTCGGGATGAGGCTGGTTTCCACAACGGTCGGCGCGTGGCAATCGACTGGCACGCTCGATGATATGCTGGCGGCGATGCGAAAGACCTTCGAGAGCGTGAATGACGGAAAGGGCGCGGTCCTCTTCATCGATGAAATCGACGCGATTGGTACGAGGCTTACCCGCCCTTGCCGGCGTCGGGTCAGGCCACCGCTGCGGTGTCTTACATGGCGAAGTTCCTGGAGGGCAACGACCTCATCATCTGGGTCAATGGTCTTCTCGACGATCTTGATTGGGGGGAGGAAGGTTCGAAGCGGTTCGAAGCCGCGATGATGGATCTCGGAAAATTTCTGGGGTTCGGATCTCAGCGTCCTGAGGATGAGGTAGGACGAGGTCCTGATAATCTTTGGGCCCTCGGTGGGCTCAAGTACCTTGTAATCGAGTGCAAGAGCGGCGCGGTCCTGGCGGACAGGATATCTAAGGGCGATACCAACCAGCTTAACGGCTCAATCGTGTGGTTTGGCGAAAAGTACGACAAGTCGTGTACGGCTACCCCCATCATGGTTCATCCCAAAACTGTTTTCGAGCATGCCGCGTCACCTCATGGGGAAATTCGAATAATTCATGGGCCTGGACTGACGAGGTTGAGAGATGTCGTGCGCGGATACTCTGTTTCTTTAGCGACATCTGGAGCCTTCAAGGATGCGGTTCAAGTAGCAAAGCAGCTCACACACCATAAGCTCACAGCGACCGACATCGTCGGGTTATGCTCTGTATCTCAAGGAGCTAAATAGAAAAGACAACAGTTCCGCTGCGCCGTTCAACCACAGATTACATTGGCGTCGAAAGAGGGGCCGCGACTTGTATAATCTCCTGATGGCTGGAAACGATGATGATTGGGATGTCGACGCGGGAAGCGAGGGCGAGGCAATGTTTCCCCTGTCTCGTTACCTCGAATACACAGATGAAGATGTCGAACAACGACTGAAGCCGATTACGTCCACCGTCGTATCCTTTCTCTCCGAACTGCCGACCGTATTTATGAGCGAACTGCAGACGGGGGCTGGGAAGCGGCAGTTTGTAAGGATCCGCATCGGCCGCGTGTGGGATATCCGGATCGAAGGCCGAGATATCGCGTATCGGTTTCGCATCGATGAGAATTTCGGCGAAGTCGATGTTGCGGAGCGTGGGCTGTTCGAGAAGGTGTTCGAATTCGGAACTTGGGAATTCTCGCGCACTCATTGGGCGGTCAAGAGCGGAACTCTGGACGTCTCTTTGCGCAAAGTCGGCGTAGGGCAGCCTGCTGAAGGTGACGCGGAGCCCCCACCCGAAGGTCCGCCGCCTCAGCCACCAGAACTGCCTCAAGACGAACCGGCACTCCCTATAATCGAAAGTCTGATTCAGTTTATGGAGCATGTGCTTAATCTCCCTTCTGAGGGAGATGAGGAAATTTTCTATCGAGGGCATTCGGATCGCCGCTACAAGCTCATCCCATCGCTCTTCCGAAAGAATGATGGCGGCGATTGGCGATATCTACGGAGGGAGGAAACGATTGTCCGTGAACTCCTAACCGCTCAGGCTCCTGCCTTCTCGAGCGATGAATACATGCTCGACAAGCTCGTGCGAATGCAGCACTACGGGCTGCCGACGCGGCTGCTTGACGTGACGTCGAACCCCTTGGTGGCTCTCTACTTCTGCTGTGCGGATGCCAAGGTAGACGAAGCCGGCGACGAGATCGATGGAGAGGTCATCGTATTATCCACCAAAAGCCGGGAGGTCCGCTTCTTCGATTCCGACACCGTAGGCTGCATAGCGAATCTTTCGCTAATGACGGAAGCCGAAAAGGATGCTTTGGATACCAGCGCGAAGCCGCGCGCTTTCAACAAGTTGGAAGAATGTAAGAAGCTCCTGCATTTCATTAGAAGAGAGAAGCCATATTTCGAAGCTAGGATCGAACCGGCCGACCTGGAACGGATCATGTTCGTCCGCGGCCGCAGCACGAACGAGCGGATCACCTCGCAGTCGGGCGCATTTCTCCTGTTTGGCAAGGACTCGGTGCTCCCGGAAACGGGCTAAAGTTCGCTGAACGTGCGACGCATGACGATAAGAAACAAGGGCGCCATCCTCCAGGACCTCGCAAGACTCAATATTAAGTCCAGCACGATCTATCCCGGCATTGAAAAGACGACGGCGGAAATCGCAAAGCGGCATGAACTGGTTGGCCGGTGATCCGCCCCGGCCTCATAGAGGTTTGGGCGCCGTAGCTGAACTGCTATGTCTGATCCGCTACTGAAACGTCATGCACAATGCAGGACCGCTGCTGGTGTCGACGACCACGAGTCCGGTGGCTGCAAAGTTTCACCTCAATGAAGTTCCGCGCCTACTAGCGCCGGTGCTCCGCCTGAAATGCCATTTCAGCGACGACTTTTGTCGCGTTACCACGGCCACTGTATCGGCCGATATATTCACCCTTGTCCTCTGGCGACGGCCTGTCCACGCGAAAAAGCTCCCATTTCTTGTCGAACGTCGGCGACAGACGGTAGGTCCGTCCGTTCGTGCGGCAGTAAAAGTGAGGTGCCCCCCGCAACTGCGTCCATTTACAATCCGCGCCAGCAATCAATCGGGCCTCGGCGGCATCTTGCTCTCTAACGCGGGCCTGCTTGTATGCCTGTTCGCGCTCGATGCGCAGGCGCTCCTCCTCTTCCGAAACGAAGTTTGCTATACGGCCGATGACCGCCGACAGCTCTGTGCCAAGTTCCTTCTCTTCATTGAAGATCGCCAGGCACCCTTCACGATGTTCATCGTTTGGATATGAGGTGTAAGGCTCTTCTTCGATGGCCTGCATCCGCTGAGCAACGTCCGTGGAAGTGAGTTTTGGCCCCGGAAAGAGATTGAGATAGTCCCTGAGGCTGTCAGTTGGAATCCAACAGCCGACTGCCGATTTTATCAGAGCCTCACGCTCTCCCTCCCACTTCTGCCAGATTCCGCCGCCGCGATCGATGCTCTTCAGAATCCGACGCGAGATTGAAAGGATAGCTGCTAGGTCGCGAATATGCCGCAGGGATGGACTTGAAACGTGCTCCTTCACCAAATCTCGCACGCGCCATATCCGGTCGTCTTCTAGCATGGTTTTCCTCCTGATGCCCATTCGGGAACGATGCGCATGATTATGTCGGCTTGGCATGGGGAGCGCCGAGCGGCTTTGAGCGGAGGCTATCAGCCATCGCGGTCAATCAAAGCCGAAAACTCGCTCCCCAGGTCTCCAGCGGCCAATGATTGTCTGTCCCAGGCCCAATTCGGAAATGAAAGTCCTTGAGCAATTTTTCTCTGAACAGCCAGCAGGTCTCGGTGAATTGCTGCCGCGTGACCTCGAAGCTGACATTCACCGACGGGATTCCATCGGATTTGAACATCAGGCCGGCCTCGACTCTCTCGGGTGCCAACGGCGTTTGGACCCAAAAGGAGACTACCGCTGGCCAACGGAATTTGCTGGTCGGGGAAATGACCACCGCTCCGACGAGCAAGTAGGTAAACTCAACGACCATGATGGGCGGCCCTGGTTGTATGTGCTGACCGATGTTGCCGGAAGGTGGGCCAGCGAACTCCCCGTGCCAGTCACCGACCTCAATTTCCGGCTGGGTAACTGCGGGGCGTGGCTTCGTTTTTCCTCGTGGCATGTTGCCTTCTTTGCGCTGGCGTGCCAGTCGATCTCATCACGATGAAATCCGCCTCCTAACGCTGGAAGCTGAACGTACAATCGGACTGCGGCGGTGGCAACGGAATCGTCCGGGTTTGTGATATCATTCCGCAAAGCAGGATCGACCGATATCCGGCGCTGCTTCTTATTCTTCGCTACGTTTCCGAGTGGAAATTGCGAGTCTCTGGAGGAAGTTGAAAGCTCAGCAAACCGTGAGACCTGTCAGATCATGGTCAATCACTAGAACAGAAAAACGCCGCAGAGCCAGCGATGGTCCCGACCAAAAGACTCCGGTCGAGAAACACATTGCGTTGTTCGCAACTTGTTTCAGCGATGAGTAGGCAGCCGTGGCACGCCGCGCCATGGAGCGCTCTGTCCTCCGATGCTTTGGTTGGGTCGTGATCAGCACAGATTGGGTCACCAGAACATAGCCCGAGACGGCTGAGAGCAGACGCCATGACGCCCGGGAAGCGGCGCGTGACCTCAACCAGGCCGCCGAGCGTTCCCTGATTGCCGGCGCTCGCGGTGTAGATGAGGATACCGCATTCCTTCGGCTGGCCTGGTAGACCAGGAATGAGATAAAGGCGCTCTTTCAACGAGCTCGCGGGATAGCCGCAGTCGATCGCCACCTCGTTGATTAGAGCATGAGAAAGGCTATGCGCCATCGTGTACTCAATGTGCTCTCCTTCCCACGCCATCTTGTCTGAAGCGCCACGGGCGCGACGCGATTTCTTCCATGCTCTGAGACCGCCTTCCAAGACAGATCTTCGCTCACGGACCGCTGATCGCGATGCCCACGCCATCAGCGCAAGAGGGTCGAAGCGTATGAAAAAGCCTTCACCATACTGCTCGATCGCCGGCAACCATTCCGGAACCTCGCCTAGCGGTGCGCCGTTCACAGCGAGCCCAACATCCTCCACCCCATCGTCAGCCAATGGAGCCGGTTCAAAACGCGTGAAACCATAGAGGCAGGACACCTCCCGAAGCCGATGCACCGCCACGAGGTCTTTGATCCCGGCAAGCATAGGTTCACGTTTCGGATCCCAGAGGTTTCGATCGAGCGTTTCGGCGTGGAGTCGAGCGTCGGGGCGGTTTTCGCCGATTAGCGCGCGCCCGCTCGCCAGCAATTGGAACTCGGCGATTCGAGGATTCATCTGGTCAGTCTGATCCGCATCCTTTCCGGCCGCCTTACGAGCTTCTATCCGAGTGAAAACGTCCTGATCTGAGAATGGTCCCAGGTTCGCTGTGACAACAGGGTTGAACCTTTTTGCCATGGCTACCTCAATTGCGGACGAGCAGGTGTTTACGTTCGACCACACTACGTCGAGCGCCTTGTCGAGCGCGTCGTTCGCTTCCGGCAACGAGATCACACGTACGATCTGAGGAAAGTATGTGTTGGTTGCACTCCGGGTGAGGAGCCGGAGGGAAATGTCGCAGCCGTCCGGATCGTCCGGACCAATCCAAGGTCTCTTGCCGCTGCACGGCCCAAGCCGACCGGGTTGAAAAAGCTCCTCCAGCGAAAGCTGCGCGCCGCATTCACAGACGATGCGGGTGTCGCGGGGATCGGCGCTCGTACCGGAATCCTCGAGCCACATCGCCCTCCGGCAGGCACCGCCTTCGCCCCGGGCCTCGCCAAAGCGCCCGGCATGCACGACCCGCCGCCACTCGATATCCTGCAAGTGCCCCTTCTCGCATCCGCAAACGAACCGGAGCGGCGAGGCGTGGCGCTTCTTACCGTCGTCGCCTTTCCAGTCGAGCCGCTTCGGTGCCTCCAGTTCACTGAAGCGGACGATGCGGCGTCGGTTGGATGCATCGCCGGCGATGGAGTCGCAGGCGAACCACTCCGGAAACACCTTCGCCTTGATGGCCGGTGACGGTAAGCGCGGGTTTCCGGGATCAATTGGCGGAGTGCGGAAACTAAGCGGCTTTTCTGAGGAAATTCGCTTGTCATTGCCACCCGCAAGCCGGCGCTCCAGCAACTGCGCGAGCCGCGGTTCCTCGATTGGCTGGAAAGCCTGGGGACCGAAGGATTCCCAATGGTCGAGTCCCATCACTAGGACGGAACGGTCGGGCAGATCCATCATCGCACCTGGCCCAAAAAGCCCGACCACTTGCCCCATGCGTATCTGGTCTTTTGCCATAGTGGACCTCAGCTCAGCGTGTTACCGAAATTGTCGATGATTTTCAGGATCGAGGCATGTTCGACGTCGCGCATCGAACGACCCGCCTTAAAGGCTTTAAGGCCGGGATCGAGGCCCGCCAGCAGCGGATCGAGCGGCTGGTGTAGTAGTGCCTGAGTGCCCGGATAGCCATAGTAAAGTCTCTCAGCGTTTCCGCGACGGTCGTCCGCGATTCGTCGCCAGGTGGTGAGCAACTCCTCCACGATGGTCTTGAGTGCAGCATGTCCTCCGACAACTGATCCCGAGGGTGCACGGGAGAGGATCACGCCGACAATCTCCGGCACAAGCACATGGTCGGTCACCTCAACAGCGTTGCGCTCGTCGGTCAGCCCCGGATGCAGGTGCCGAACACAGGCCACGATGACGGCGGCCAGTGCTCGGTCGATCGCTCGTGCTGCCCAAGGCGTCACGCTGGTCGGCTCGACGACGCGGTAGAACGCTGCATGGAACTGGCGGAAGCGCTCGAAGTGTAGGCGATCACGCGGCTTCTGTGCGTTGAGGAGTGTCAACACCAGTCCTGGCTTATCTGGCAATCTCCCTACACGGCTCGATGCCTGAATGTACTCCGAGGTCGATTTCGGCTGTCCCTGCATCAACATTAGCCCTAGGCGACCTATGTCGAGGCCGACGGAGATCATATTTGTGGCGAGCGCTACATCGACGCCCGCCTTGTCGGCGGCCACCACCGCAAGCGAGTCCTTCGCCGCGGCCACCTTGTCGGTGCTTTCGCGTGAGGTGAGTTCGAGCACGTCGCGCATGCGACGGCTCGCGAAAGGCTGATCGGGTGGGGCGACGCGACGCCGCTTGTCTCCGTAGTCTGAGAGATAGCTGCGCACCTCGTCTTCAACGATGCGTCGTGCGCCACCGAGTTCGCGCAGCGCGTTGAAATAGCCAAGCGCGGTCATATAGGGATCGGCGTCGTTGCCCTCGTCAGCCTCCTTCTGGGCGGCGGCGAGCAACGTGGTCAGCGTTCGCAGGAAGACAAGCTTTGGGCCCTTGCCCGGAGCGGCGAGTCCTAGGTACAGCCGCGCTGGACGTTGGGTCGACGGTACGGTCTCTGCAAAGAAGCTGTCGCGTCGATCTGGACCCGGTGGAGGAAAGATCTCGGTGGTCTCGCGGTCGAAGAGCGCCTTGATTTGTGCCGTGGCGCGCCGGACGGTCGCGGTGGAGGCGACTATCTTAGGTCGAACACGTAGGCCCATCATCGTTCGACTAGCAAGCCGATCGAGAGCAACTTCGTAGAGCGCCGCGACCGTACCGAGAGGCCCGCTGATCAGGTGCAGCTCGTCCTGGATAATCAAGTCCGGCGGGTCGAGTGTGAACCCGTTGCCTAGCGGCCTTCCGTCCCCCGCCTTGTCGTTCGCGCCGTAAAAGCCCCATTCGTCCGTGCGGTTCACATGACCGAAAAAGGCGCCCGCCTCGCCGAGCCAGGGAAGCCCAGCGAACTTGTCGACGGTGGCGATTACAAAGGCCGGGAGTCGACGGTAGATCGCCTCGTCCACGGTAAGAATTGGCAGCGCCCGCCCGCCAGTGAAGTCGCAGTCCGCATTGGCGCAGCGAATCTCCATGTTCTTCGGTGCAATGGCGTTAGGCGTGCAGGAAAAGCTGTCGGCTGTGAAGGGCTCCGCGCACCATGGGCAGGCCTTGATCGGCGCTGGCGCTTCCCGGCCTGAGGTCTTAAAGCGCTTGACGCGGATGACCGCCGTGTCCGGATTGGGGTTGCCTTGGCCGCCGAGACGGTTCGGTGATGCGGCGGACCCGACCCAAAGGCCGATCTCGATCGGCCAGTCACCCAGGAGACGCTGTGTCCCTTCCATCCAAGCAGGCTCGCCGCGCATCAGTTCCAATGCACAGACGACGCCCGCTGCGCGCGAAAGCTGATCGAGCGTGAGCAGGCGCAGCGTGTAGCGCATCAGCACCGAGACGCCCGCACCAAGCTTCCCACCAGCCGTCAGGCGGCGATGAGCGATTGTCCAGGCGGCGAGGCCGAGATACGCTTCCGTCTTGCCCCCGCCTGTCGGAAAGAACAGCAGGTCGACGATTTCCCTGTCTTCGTGCAGCTTGTCATTCAGGCCGGGCAGGTTCAGCAGCACGAAAGCGATCTGAAAAGGACGCCAAGTCGGCTGCTTCTGCGCCGCCGGATCGCCGTTGCGGCCAGCGGTGCGTTGCCGGGACGCGCGAGCGACCGCCTCGTTCATTGCTTGAAAGGCCATCCGCGCCCACTTGTCACTCTTCAGGAGCGCGATGCCTGCCTCTACGCGTCGCTGTGCCCGGCGAGCAGCCTCAAGCAGTCGCTCAGCAGTTCTACGCCGTGGTTCTCCGTCAATGTTTCGAACATCGCCCGCTTCAGTATCGATCCAGCTTGCGTATTCACGTGGAAGGCCGGAGAGCGCTGTTACCAACGCGTCCGGATCGCCTGCAGCCAGCCTCGCCAGATCGTCCATGCCAAAGGTTGCCTCGATCCTCTCGTTTGGCTCGACACGTTCCACCTCTGCAACTGGCAGGAAATCTGTGTGCGCGACGCGCACCACGCCGTCTTCGTCCTTCACCCAGCCTGCAGCCGTTGCGTTGCCAACCGCAAATTCGGCCACGTCGCGATAATGCAGATCGGCCGTTGCAGCATCAGGATCGTCAGAGCCGAATCCTGTCATATCCGTGCGAGGAAATAGGGGTAAGTGACTCCGGACCTGCAACTTGACCTGAAAGGCAAAGGTCACGTCCGCAAAGCGGCGGCGGGTAGGGTCTCGGCGGTTCACGAGCATGATCGTGAGCGCCACGACGTCGGCGTTGCTGCCATCCGGCTGTTTGAGGCCGTAGGGCCGCGCGAATGCTTCGACAACCAGTCCGCCCCCGGGGCGCTGTTTGCCAGCGGAACCCTCAAGCGTACGGACGACGCGTTCTCCAGGATTCGGCACCGGAATTGTCACTCGGGCCATGCCAGGAATCCGCTGCCACGCAACGTTCCTGTGTTTCGGGTCGAATGCGGCCGCGTCATCAATGAAAACTTCCGGCGGCAGTGGCGGCTCCGTTACATAGTCGCCCCAGCTCGCGGTTACGTCGACTGTTTCTGCACGTGCATCGACCAGCACGGTCAGCCCGCACGCGGACGGTGCGAGCGGTCTCCTTGGGGCAGGATCGTCGGGCGCAGTATCGTCGGCCGCACGAGCATTTCCCGTCTCCGGATCTCCTTGCTCTTCGCCGTCGGTGACCATATCGCCGGTCTCCTCCGGCTGATCGACTTCATCAACGCCGTCGGTTGGAGCTGGCACAAGGAACCCTGTGAGGTACCAGCGCGACGGATTGGTATCGAGTTTCTCGCCTGCAATGTCTATGTCATGCAAGTCAGGTCCGATCAGATCGCGCCGGAGAGTTTCGACGAGGCGACCGCGGACGGCTGTTGGCGATTTCGGATCGATGCTCATAGTTCCCCTCACATTCGTCGGCGTCCGGCGATACCTGCTAATCCAGTCCTATACGTAGACGGCTTCCCGTCCTTCCTGATAGTCGCCCACCACCCAGATGAAGCTCTGGATGTCGATCCTGTCACGCGGATGCATGTCTGCCAGTTCCCGCTCTGTCTTCGCGACGAGATCGAGCAGGCTCTCGTAGACCGGCAGGCTAAGCCGCGCTTCGTAAACGTCGGCGAAACGGTGGCCGACGCGGGTCGCGAAATCCTTGGTGGCTTCAGGCTTCAGGAACATGTGAGCGGCGGGTCGCCAGAGATATGGCAGGTATGTCGCGACAGTCCATTTCGCGTTGTCGTGCGGCTTCAGCGCCTGTTCCATCGCGAGAAGGTGTGACTTGCTACCGTCCAGCGTGAAGCGAGCTGCGGCCTGGACGAAATCGTCGGCATGCCGACCGCGCAGCACGTCCTGCAGCCGCGTCTTTTCGAACGGCGAAAGCATGTTCGTGGCCCGGAACACGGCAAGCACCGCTTCGCCGAATCCTGTCCCATCGATCGCCTTTTCGAGCGGCGCCGTGTCGTCGAGCTTAGCCTTTGCCGCAAGCTTGTAGTCGCGCTCCTGGGATGCGTATCCGTCGGAATGGAAGCCGTTCGGAAAGAAGGTCAGGAAGCGCTTTCTGGCGCCGTGGAAGCCGAAGTATTTCGGGTCGCTCTTCCCCGCGTCATCGTGCAACTGCCGCCAGACGTCGTCGGCGTCCTCTCCCTCGGCACACCGAACGCCATCGACGAGACCGAAGTAGCGGCCGTTCATCCGGACAAGGCGAAGCTCCTTCTTGCCGAGCTTGGTGGACCGGATCGTTTCGGCCTTGCTCATTCTGGCGCCTCGCCGTAACACATGCCGTCGATGTTGCGAAAATTCAGCATTTCATGCCCGTAGCCATTTTCGGCGGCGAATTTAAAGCCGCCAGCGCTCAAGCTCGCACGATCGCCATCGTACTTGGCCATCCATGCCCTATGAAAAACGATGACGTCAGGCATTTTGGTCCTCCCTGCCGACCACATCTTCATCTTCTCCTTCATCCGCTGCCACCATTCCGCCGGCTCGCTCTTCGTCGGCGCGTACAGCGTTCAGCGCCAAGAGGCGGGCAAGGACCTCGTCCTTAAAGTTAGATGGCCAGTCGAGGCGGGTCTTAGGGGCCTTGCCTTCGTCTGCCTCCTGCTCGATGAATTCTGGTGCTGCGCGGTCGGCCAGATCGTGCCACTCATAAGCGCGGAGCACGGTGACATCCATTTCGTGATGCAGCACGCGAAGGCGGGCGATATCGGCACCGTTTTCGCTGCGGGCATGGAAGCGGTTGTAGGTCTTGGTGAGGCCGTCGTTGCGGGCCACCATCAGTTCAGCGCGGAAGGCGTGGTAGGCCTCGCCTGCGGCTTCGAGGGCTGTGTCGGTTTCAAAGTTTGCGGGGAATGGGAAGGTGCGGAAGCAATCTTCGATCGTATAGGTAAGGTCGTCCTTCATAGTTGTGCCAGTGAACCTAGCCCAAATTTCATGTGCCGAAGTTTGAAGGCACGCGAAAGCTGCGAAACCTTCCAGGGCAAACACATTGAGGTTCTGCGAATAGACGAGCCCGTTCGGCAGTCTTCCAATTGCATACTGGGGCGCTGCCTTGCTGGAGTTCACAAAGACCGAACGGAGCGGGGTTATCTTTTTGTAGAGACCCGGCCGTTTTTCAGCGTATTGCCACCAGCGAGTTTTGAGTGCCGGCCGTGTCTGCTTGTCGCGCTCGGGTTTCACGCGTCGACGGATTATCTCGATCAAATCCGGCCAATCCTCAGCAACTTCGTCCGGGTAGTCCGCCGGAACAATTCCGTCGACACGGCACCTTGTAATCTCGCTATCATTCATCTTCGCCCAAGGAGGCAATGACGAGTCGCGCTTCAGCGGGCGGTCGAAGAAGTCGATTACATGACGGTGATAGCGATGTCGGGGGTCCGTATTCACTTCCTCACCGCCAATGAATGGGAAAATTCTTTCCGCATTTCTCGGGTTATTAATGATCAGTGCTTGCATCGTATTCAGGCTTTCCGCCTCGCCCTTTGTCGCGGCTGCATCGTCAAAGGTGAAGCCCATGCCGAGCACGATTGAGCCCTGGAATGCCTTTCCGGAATTGGCGGCGAGAGCAGTCGGCGAGGTATCCAGATCGCCCTCCACCAGAAAGGCCGAGATTCGGCGCACCGGCCGCATGTCGAGCACCGGCGAGAGCGCCTGACCTTTCACGATATGCACGACGGAGACCACGACCGCCGCTTCACCCGGCCATTTGAGCCGCCGCGTGGCGCGGGAGATCACGCCTCCCTCGGAGATGATCTTGGTCAGCCCCGAAGCGCGCGTATCGCCTTGGCCAATGGTGTTGGTGGCGATGAGTCCGAAGGATCCACCCTGTCGCAACAGGTGAAAGGCACGCAGGAAGAAATGCGCCACCAGATCGGCATTGCCATGCGCACCCGCGTGCAGCGTCTGCAGCCAGGACAAATAGTGTTCGCGATTTCCGGCAATGATGGTGTTTTTGCCGGCGAAGGGCGGATTGCCGACAATGGCGTCGAAACCGGGATTGCCGGCGCGCGCCCGAGGATCGAACACCTCGGGAAACTCCACCTCCCAGTGGAACGGCCGAAGTGCGCCTTCGCCAGCGATGAGGCTGCGCGAGCGGGCCACGATCCGGTCGAACCAGTCCGGCGCCGTGATGTTGGTCTGTACGATCTTCTGGAAGTCGACCAGCGCCGCGATGCGAGGCTTCGCCTTCCCTGCCGAGAAGAACGCAGCGAGCACGCCATCGCCGACAAGCCTGGCCATGTCGAGCCGCGCGTCTACTATTCGCAATTGCGCGCCGAGTTCTGCTGCGCTCGCCCATTCCGCTCGCTTCTGGATCTCAAAACGCAGCCGCTCGGCTTCCTGCAAATGGTCGGAAACGAGCTTTCCGACGAAGGTCGGTTGCTTAGTCGTATCCCAGTGCGTTGCAGCAATCTGTTCCCTGGTCAGCCCCACGAGGCTGTCGCCGCATTTCAGCGCATGGTCGACGAACGTGAACTCGTGGTCACGGGCTAGAGTCGCCAGCCACAGCGACAGCTTGGCAAGGTCGACGGCGCGTGAGTTCCTGTCGACGCCGTAGAGGCAGTGCTGGGCCACCAGACGGCGAGCGTGAAGCGGCTCGTCCTCATCAGGCGGGATGACGGGCCTCGTCTGTGGCCAACGCGCCCAAGCCAGCACTAGCCGGTCGCCGAGCGCCCGGCAAGCCTCCACCAAGAATGCGCCCGACCCCATAGCCGGGTCGCAGATTTTGAGCGAGAGTACATCCTCCGGCGTTGCATCGGGACCGATGCGCTCGAAGGCGGGCTCCAGCGCGTGTTGTACGATGGGGGCAGTGAGCGAGCGCGGCGTGTAATGGCTGCCTGTCCGCCGCCGCTCGTCGGTCGGCTGCAGGAGCGGCATCCCGGGAGCGGCGACGGCAGCGCCCGGCGAGGCGCGTTCATCGACGATAGGCGTGAGTGCCGCGACAAGCTCCTCGATCGTGCCGGCCTCCTTCAAAGCCTTGCCGACCTTGTCCGTCACCTTGCCCCGGTCCGCTTCCTTGTTAAGGAATTTCGTCCGCTCGTTTGGCTTCTCCGCGAGCAGCTTGTTCAGGTTCACGAAGACAGGAGTCTTGTCATTCTTGCCCGCGCGGATAGCCAGCGCAGGTCCGTCCATTGTCTCCACCGTGAAGCCCATCACGGTCTCGTAAACGCTGCCGATCTGCTCCACGTCGAGCGTGCGGTAAGATAGCTTGTCTCCTCCAAGCACCAGCAGGCGGTCGAGTACCTTCGCCACGCACTCGTCCGATACCTCGGCTGGCCTCGGAGAACCCTCGGTTTCGTCCTGGCCCTGCAGGAAGGGAAAAGCGCCGGGGTCGAACAACTTGCCGCCGCGCCCGCGAATCCAGTCCCGGGAGGGGTCCCCCTGATGAACGAGGCGGAACAGCGTAAGTAGTCGCGACCAGGCGCCACGACGCAGGTGCATGGTCAGCTCGTGCCGAGCACGATCCTCCACTAGCCGCGCATGCAACGTCCGCACGCCGTAGCCCTGGTCGTAGAGCCGTCGCGCCTCGGCGTCTGTGCGCGAGGGAATGAGTTCGCGATCCTCGGCGTACAGCAGGAACACCAGGCGCAGTAGAACGGTCAGCAGGCCGTCATAAACATGCTCGGCCCGCTCGCGGGCGAGCCGTTCTATGCGCGCGCGGTCGGCGTCGTGCAGGCCGCGCATCAGCTCGTGCAGCGCGCCGAGCACCTGAGCCGCAAGCTTGGTCGACACCTCCGCCTGCTCGTCGCGGCTCTTCTGGAGCAGCGCTGGCAGGCGGCGTTCCGGTGCATCATTGTGCAACCGGAAAGAGGAGAGGAGTAACTTCAGGCCGCCAAGCATGGGCCGGCCGCCGACCTCGCCAAGCGAGCGTAGCGGAAATCGCAACCAGCCGCTGGTCTCGCCACGCGGGGCATGGATAAGGCGCAGTTCGCTGTCGGTCACAAGGATTCCCGTGCGGACCCCTCGGTCTTTGCACAAGCGCTCCAGCCGCTGATGCGGCGTCGCCTCCCAGCCCTCCAGCGCACCGCGTCCGTCCGGGTCGACGCCTGCCGCCTCGACACGCACTAGCATCTGCCAGCCGCCTTTGGGATCGGCGACTGCCCAGTGTGGCGCGATTTCGATATCGCTTTCTTCAATGCGCAGAACCAGATCGTCGGGGATCGGCGCGCCGCCGGGACTGCCCGCCACGCGGCTCGGCCGCCAGCCGAGAATGTCGGCGAAGAAGGCCCAAGCATCGAGAAGCGCCGGTCCGGGGTCTTTAAGCGACAAATGCGACTTGATCGCCTCAGTATCAGAGCGCGTCTGCTGCTCAGGAACAAGCTCATAGGCCTTCAGCACCACCGGGGCCACGACGAGCCCGACCGGCTGGACGTGACCGAGCCATTCCTCGTTCGGATCGAATGCTGCCATGCTCAATTCCCCTCCGGCCAGAGGTAAACGAGTCCTATCGTCTCCAGCCGATCCGCGACCACGCTGTAGGACTCACGTACGCGACGAGGGCCCGTATCGATGTCGCTCGTGAGGCGGTCGAGCTTCGCCTTCCAGTGCCGTCTGTCGCGCCGTCGCTGCTCGACTTCCTCTACGATCTCGGGCAGGAAGCTCATCTGCTTGTCGTCCGGCTCGGCGTCGGCCTTGGCGATGCGCGCGTGCTGGTCCTCCAACAGGCGCTTCAGCGAGGTCGCCTCAGCCTCGGCGATCCTGGCTAGATCCTTCGCCGCCTCGGTTTTGGCTTCTTCGGCGCGGGCGCGCAGCTCCGGTTCGAGGTCAGTAGCATCCTGGGCGGCGTAGTGGCGGATGCGATCAACGATCTTCGGTGTCGGCACGCGAGCAGCCCGGAACGCTTCCTCGAGCTGGACAAGGGTCGCTGCCTCGCGCGTCGGACCGAAAGGCTTCAGCGGTTTGCTGCCCCGTCCAGCTTCCGTCCACGCCGCTGTCACCAGGATGATCTCCTCGTGGAGGCGCGCCGCCCCGGGGCCGTACAGGGCCAGCCGACCGATCAGCACAACGCGCGGCTGAGCTCCGGGGCCTATCACTACGCTCGCCCGTGACAAGCCAGATGCGAATCCTTGCGCCAGGAAGCGCGCCAGCAGGCGCCGGACGAGTCTATGCTCCAGGTGCACCTGAACCACGCCCTCGGCATCAACGCCCGCCGGGGTGATGGCAGGCTTGAAGCTAAAGGAGCGAACCGGGGCATCGCGGCGCCAGTCCTTCAGGGTCTCACCACGTTTGCGGCGACGAATGCGCAGGTCGTCCAATGCTTCCGCCCAACCCGCTGTCTGGAAAGCGGGCTCCGACGGGTCAAGACGGAAGGTCAAGGTCTCTCCAACCGCGCCGTCACGGTGAGCGTCTAGCGAGGAACCCGTGCGCGTAAGGGCAACCGACATCACCGCCTTGAGGTCGTTCGGATCAACACCGACGCGCGCACGCGAATCCTCCAACGCGGATCGGAGGTCGTCGAGCTCCTTAGCCTGGCGGGCACGGCGCGCCACGGTCGTATCGTCCATCTCCTCGACGGCCGTCTGGGTTTGCTCGTCGGGTGTCTCGCCGTCGCCGTCGATCTCACGGGCGAGCCCCTTGGCGCCGCGGATGCCATCCTGCATGAGCCGCCGGTTGATACGCTCCGCAATGACCTGGCCAGCGGATCCTAGCTCGTCGTGGATCTTCTCAGTCTTGCGAACCAGCGCCTGCAGAACGACGTCCTCCTCACGCTGCTCGTAGACGAAATATCGGCAGTGCACGACCGGAGAAGGCTGCAGCTTGCGGTCGATACGGCCATTGCGCTGCTCGAGCCGCGCAGGATTCCAGGGCAGATCGACGTGGATTAGGTCGTGGCAACGCATCTGCAGATTGATGCCCTCGCGGGCGGCATCGGTGCAGATAAGGATTCGCAGAGGGTCTTCCGCCGGATCGGTGTTGAATCGGCGCTTCAGCTCCTCGCGTCTATCCGTCGAAGTTGCGCCGGTGAAGCACGCGATGCGATCGTCCGGGAAAAGATCGTCCAGCGTCTCTTGGAGACGCTTCTCCAGCCAGCGGCGGGTATCCTCGTACTCGGTGAAGAGGATGAGACGGCGCTCGTTCCAGCGCCCGCCTGGAGCCATGTTCTCGCGAATCCATTGAGCAAGGAGAACGACACGTGCATCCGAATCCTGCGCATGCCGGCGAGCTATCTTCAGTATCTCGTCGACCATGGCGAGGTCGGAGACCGCGGCTGTGGCCATGCCCGCCACTTCGGCCTCGGCGTTCTCCTCCTGATCGAGAAAGAGTTCCGCCGCTGCCTCGTCCTGCGGCTCCTCCTCCATCTCGGCCGCTTGGCCTAGAGCGCTCGCCGCGAAACTTGCCGTTTCCCCTTCAGCCCCCCGCATCAGTCCTTTGCGATGCACCTCCAACGTCCGCGCGAACGCCGCGATGGAGGACAGGAGGCGCTGCTGCAGACCGACCAGCGTCAGCCGCACGTATCCGGCCTGCCGGGGCGGCAGTCCCTCCGCCTTCGCCCGGACCGCGTCGGCATAGGCACGCAGCATAGAGGCAAGCACGAGTTCGGGCGCGCTCTGCGGCAGGTCGGCGATCCGGATGGGCTCGACCTTGCGAAGCGGGAAACGCTCGCCGAAATGGCGCAGGTCCGACTTCAGCCGTCGAACCATCACCGGATCCAGATCCTTCGGCCGGACCGGCACACCCCGGGTGAAACGCTGTGGGTCAAGGATCTCAAGCAGTGCCGAGAAGGAGTTCGAATGCCCGTTGTGCGGGGTGGCCGACAGGAACAGGCGGTGTTCAAACCGGTCTGCAAGACCCCGGACGACGCGGGTGAACTGGCTTTCAACCGCATACTTCATGCCACTGGCGGGCGCCGCATGATGCGCCTCGTCGAGAATAAGCAGCGAGCGTGGACGGAAGTCGCCGAGCAGATCGCGTAGCCCGGCGACATAGGTTTCGTCCGTCAACAGCGAATGCGAGAGAATGAATCGCGAGCCGGCTGACCAGGGCTCGGCACCGTATCCGCGTTCCCGCCGCAGTGTGTTTAAATGCTCGCGGTCGACGATGGTGAACGAGAGGCCGAACTTAGTCTCCAACTCATCCTGCCACTGACGCACCGTGCCAGCAGGTGCGGCAACCAGGACAAAATCGATGCGGTGACGAAGCAGCAATTCGCGGAGGACGAGCCCGGCTTCGATCGTCTTGCCCGCACCGACGTCGTCGGCTATCAGGAGGTTTACGCGGGGAAGCTTTAGCGCCTTGCGCAGAGGCAGAAGCTGGAAGGCATCCAGATGGATTCCGGCACGGAAAGGTGCCTGAAACAGATCCCGGTCAGACGACGTTGCCGTGTTCCATCGGAGCGTCTTGAGGTAAGCTGAAAAGGTTGCCGGGTCGTCAGTGCCTTGCTTGGCGATCTGCCCCCAGCCTTCGTCCTCGAGCACCTCGGCATCAAGTTCGGCGTCCCAGAGAACTTCAACCGTCTCGCCTGCTGCATCATCATCGATGCAAGCTAGTCGAACCACGGGGAAGTGTGTGCTCGGCGGCGCACTCTCTACCAGCCAGCGGCGCGCGCGTACGCGCACGAACTGTCCAACTGATGGCGCCATAGTCCCCCCTGCAGCAAGCACCTGGGGTTGCCCGCTCCGAAATCATAATCACTACAACTCTTAGTAACGGTGTAATCTTAAATGGCCAGCGAAATTTCGATTTAGGTGTCGCAGCGTGGTGAGCCTATAAGGAGATCGAGGCGATCCAGCGTTAGGTCGTCGATATTTCGGTTTTCGCCTTCACAACTTCTGCCTCTCTGTAGGGTGTCCTGCGACGCTATTTGAGGGCAGCTCCGAATCACTACGATTGACAGTAGGTCGCATGCGGGTGGCCGCGACCGGCAAGTTTGGCCACATCGACCAACGAACGTGACGATCGCCTCAGTTCCGTCCCCCCTTTTTAGCCTTGGTTTTGCAAGGATTCGATTTCGCCATTTTGCGAATGAAAACAACGGTGCAAAGGAATCGCTTTTTCACTAAGTGTCTGTAATTGTTGACAATAATCGAATGGTTTCGGTTGTCTTTTGCCGGCTGGTATGCGGAAATGCTCCCGCGCAAACTTCCCGAATATGGCTAGAAGACGGAGAAGATGATGAGCCAGTCCGAACTGCCAGCAACCGTCGTCATTGATCTGCCCACCCGGCTCCGGCGCGGAAGGGACGTCAAGGCCGTCCCACTTCCCATCCTGGTCACCATGATATCCGGACAACCCGTCGTGCCACCGGAGGCATTTGAGTTTGCCATCGATCGGGCTAAGTTCGAACCATTTCCAACCCTGCGTCAGATGTTGGTGACCATCGCCAGACTGCATGACGACTGGCTTGCATCTTCGATACCAATCGACAGCGCAGATGACGCGGACACGGTCATCTGGAACTATGTATGGAAACGGCTCTGCGGAGATCGAGCCGTCAACTACGAAACCGTTCGGACGGAGTTCCGCTACCTTGCGCGGTTCGTTCGTTTCTGTCGGCTTAACCCGCGCTCGAAGTCTCCCTTCGGCGCGGCGCTCGCGAAAGGCAGTCGGCTGTTTGGCGAGGAGATGCCGATCCATGCGTCCAAGGGGTTTCTGCTTCACCTCGACTCGCAGCGAAGGCGTTGGCTGGAACTGCAGGATTTCGAGCCCGATATTTCCAGCGACCTCAGGAAGGTGGCCAGTCCCAGGATTATTGCCTCCAAGGATGTCTCGAAATTTCCCACCACGGGTCAGATGGACGATCTGATCGATCTCGAGAGGAATGTCGTGTACCGCGCGGCTTGGTGTGCGTTGGCAGGCCAAGGTACTCGCTTCTCCGAGCTGCTGCAGATGTGGCGGTGCGATGTGCTTCCGGCTTCCTATGGCAGATCCTACTTCAGCCCAGATCACCCGGTCGATCAACCGTTCTTGATCTACGCCCATCCGGCGAAGTCGGTCTACAGCGGGTCCAGCTACGCTCGCAAAGGCGGACAAGAGCGCAGGGTGGTGCTTGAAAGATATGGTCTTCTGCCGGGCCGGGAAAGGGTTCTTGCGAAGGAGCGATACGGGTGGAAATCCATGCTGCTTTTCGACAGGCGCCTGCTGTCCTGGGGGTACTGGGTGGTCGACCGCTATGCGAAGGAATTCGACCGACTGCTGCCGGCCATCTGGGCTCTTCACCAGGAAGCCGGCACCGATGATCGGCATCCATTCTTCTGGATCAATGGCAGCAACGCTGACCACTTTGGCAGGCATATGCGGAAACAGAACCTGCAGCGAGCATACGCGGCCGCTGCGGTCCGGGTCGGCCTGGAACCTTGCATTGAAGATGGTGGAAACGGTCATGGGTCGAGGCATTTCTGCAAATGGTATGCGAAGAACCACCTCGGCTTGGACGAAGGAGAAGTCCAGCTCGTCCTGCGCCACGGATCCCCAAAATCCCAGGAAAACTACGGGCGGAGGCTCTCCGATCTTCATCAGAAACTAACCGGGAGGGCCGTGTGATGGAGATGTATTCCGACGGTTTCGTCAAGTTCGTTGAAGAGGATGGCGGCTGCACTGTGAACGTCTCCGACCAGATTGTCTTGCTGGAGAAGCCTGACGACGTGAATCTCAGGGCGCTTTGGCGGCAATTCGATAGCACCCTCAGGGAGGAGCTACGGACCTTACTGTCGATGAAGTATGACGATGCCGTCCGCAGGTATCCAGTGCTGGGCTTCCACGGTCGACTTGCTGATCTACGGCGAGATGTTCCGCTGGCGTTTCTCCGAGCCGGGGTGGCCAGACGCATGGCGGTATTCAAGGATCCTGCTCTTGTAGCCGCCTTGGTCAATCTCGAGCGGATCCCCGCAACGACACCTCACGGCCGGCCTCGGCAGCGGTATCCGCGGAAACAAGGTCCGATGGGGGAAATGCTTGCGAGCCTCGACTACGATACGCAGATCGAGGTGATCGACGAGGTACTCAGAATGGACCTGGATGACGTTCTCAACTTCGGCCAGCGAGACGAACTGGGAATGAACGCTCTCTCGTTAATGCTTAGTGAAGACCGTCCGCTGGTCGAGAGGCTGAAGACGCTCGCTGACATGATTGAGCACGAACTCAAGCCAGTGGAGGCGTCACCGGGAACGTTTAGCGGAAATGCTAGCGGACGCACATATGCGCCGCTTTGGTTTGGCCAGTTTCTTGCGTCCTGCAACGTGTGGCTTCTTCCGTTCCGCTATCTCAGTAAAATGAACGTGTTCTACCCTGACCACCTTAGGCCCCTGCTTGTCCTGCTGTCGGTCCCGCCGTGCTGCAGAGACATAGCCGATGGGATCATCGTGAGCGCTCCGCGGGAGAAGGCATCGCTGCGGCAGACGGTCCCCGTCTTCGCGATCTCCGCCCTCGCCAGCACCATGTGGGTGACTCGCCGCTTCTGTCCTGCGGCACTCTTCGAGATGAAAGAGATATTCGGCACCGCGAACGGAACGCGTTCCTCCTCGATCAACCATGTCTATAGGATCCTGTCGGACACTTTCGAGGTAAACATCCGGCAAAGAGGCGAAGCCAGACGTCTGAATGGCCGGAAGAGGCAAAAAACCATCAAGGCCTTTTACTGGGTTGATCATCCCGACACAGTAAACACGCGGAAAGCCTCCCAGATCCTCGGGCGACCGGTTTCAGAAATGCCGATACCCGACCACACCAAGGAGCTTGCCGAGGAGTTTCGTGGCTTGCTGGGTGGGTTCAAGGTACAGAATATGCGCCAAGTTCAATACGCGCTCGACTACTTCCTTATCTATACCCTTACTCTAAGTGGCCCGACGGCACCGCGGCGGTTGCGGGACATAAAGCGCGAGTTGCACGTTTCCTCCCCAGCTTCGGCACATGAAACGTTCCTGCAGTTCCTGGATGCCCGCTGTCCGAATACACAATTGAGGCAGTCCGCGGTTCCTAAGATGCTGATGATCTGGAAGGCCGCCGCGGTCCGCGACGGCTTCGATGCTCTGCTGCCTTGCCCTTTCGATCGATACGACCGTGTGAAGGCTCCGGAGAACGACGGAACGAAGGCTGGACGAACGGTGGAAGCGGATGTCATAGGCTTGCTGATCGAGATCAACCGGGCGGACGACTGGGGTTTTGCAAGAAGCCTTGCTGAATCGTACTATCTGGCGCGACATCCGGATGGCTTTTACGAGAACGTCTTCTGGCCAGTCTCCGCGATTATATTGGAATTCACACTCCGGTTAGGTGTCCGCCTGCGAACTGCCCGGTGGCTCGATAGCGGGGAAGGGGACGAAAACGTCTACGATCCGGTCTCCCTGAGTTATAGCGTCAACTAGAGCGATTTCGCGATCAGCGGTCGAAACGAATTCGTTGTTCGAAAAGTCACGCTCGATGATGCCGCGAGAACCGCTGTCAACGGCACGTGGATCAATCTCGCTAAAGGCGGGCCCTACTGCATCCCGGTTTTTCCCCAGGAGCTGATCGACCCGGTCCTTCAGATGCGCGCCCTGCAGATCAAATACAACCCTATGAAGGCACCCAGACCTGCGGTCGATACCAGGAACGACACCATTTATACGGATCCCAGTCAGTTCGCGCTTGTCTTTCCCGTTTTTCGAACTCCGGACCCTCTGTCTGCCACGATTTCCGAAGACCAAGTTCGCTTCTACTACAAGCAGTTCCTTAAGTACGCCCAGCCCATCGTGGAGGAACGCCTCGGTCGACCCTATCCGTTGGTCGACCTGGATCTGGACGTCGCCTTGACCACGATCCATGACCATCGCCGCAGCATCGTCACCAATTCCGATGAGGCAGGCATTCCCATGAGCGTGATGACGGTCCTGCTTGGGCACGCGACCGAAGGCATGACGAACAAGTATAACCATGTTCGTGATCGCCGCGTCCATGCAAGCATCCAAGAGGCGACGCACGATCACGCCCTCATGGAATCACTTGCGGAGGGGAGCCCGACAGCGTTCGAGGAGATCGCGAACCAGGCAGAGCTGGTAGCTGGCAAAGATGCCAAGGCCACGCGCTCTCCGCGACATGGGCTCCGGGGCGTGTCCCGCTGTACTGGACCTGCTGGCCCATGGCCTTTGCGTGAATGGCGACTGCTCGACAGGAGGTCCTTTGAAGGGAGGGAAGAGACAGCCCGTATTTCGGCCCCGGGCATGCGGCGGACGCCGTCATCGTGCGAGCGGTTGGGCGCATCGTGCCGGTGTCGTGATGCGTTGCAACATGCTGACGATAGAGCTGCGGCAGTCTGCCGCCCGCGCGAACGACCTGAATGATAGAATCGAGAGGCTTGAGGCGGAAGGACGCATTGCGTCTGCCTTGAAACGCGTCTCTCGTTCGGAGGACTATCTCCGCAGGCAACTGGCCAATGAACTGAGGATGGAAAATGAGTGGCTGGCCAAGATCGATGCTGCGGCACGCGGGGCTCAGCGTGCCGGGCAATCTCCTTCTGCGGTGATCGTTGCCGGCGAGTCGATCGACTTCTACAAGGTTGAAACTTCCCCCGAAAGGATCCACGAATTCGAGCTCATGCACTTGGTCATGAGGGACATGATCCTGCTCCCCGCAAGCATCATAGATGTGCCTTCGTCCGCGCCGCTTGAGTTCGAACGGCAGGTGCGCCAAATCCTCCGCGCGAATAGCTTGGAAGAGGTGCTCTACCGTATCCCGCAGGAGGAGAAGCTGGACGCTCTTATCGCTATCGGCGACATCCTTCTCAGCGCGTTCGGCGAAGTGGATGAATTCCAGCGGCTAATGGAGGACAGTGCCAACAATATCCCCGACACTATGATCGAAAACATCGCCAGCTTGATTGCAGGTGCGGTGCCCAGCGCGTCCGGGCGTTCCATCCGGTAGCACGACGACGTCTAACGGGCCATAGGTGAACATGGAGGCGATAGGATTCAGAATGTCAGAGGACCGTGTAACGTCGGGAGAGATAATGAAGACGCTCAGACAGCAGGCCCGAGACAACGAGAGCGAAACACGCCTCCGAACGCTCGCCAGGCTTGAGGAGGCCTGCAACGACATTGTCTCTGGGCAGGCGCTCGAATTTGCGCGCAAGCATGGGTGGGATCTATCATTTTTTCTTCCGCACCGGCGCCTGGTGCCCAACAGCGTCGACCAATATAGGAGGATGAGAAAGTTCGCCGATCCCAAGTCGGACTGGACGGGTCCGACCAAGGATACGATCGCCCATGACGAGGGCCTAAAGGGTTATGTGTCCGCCCGCGATGCCGAGCGCGACCAGGCTCGCCGTCCACCTCGAAGGGCTACAAAAGCAGGGAGTGTGGACGAGATTATAGCCGCGAAACTCGACTTCAATGAGTTGCAGTTAGTGCGCACTGCGCTCGAGCGAGGACGGCAGGCCAAGCTGAAGTTCGACACACTCGCCGCGTTCTTCCACCGGCTGTCGGCGGTGGACTTGCGCCAGTACGACACTTTTTCCTACGAGGATGTGGCAAGGTCAATACGAGGACAGATCAGCGGCGATGATCGCGAAGTGCTTTCACAGCTCGCCGATAGACTTCAGGACAACGAGTTATTGGTTGGTATGGGGCTCGTCTTCCGCAACGGGCGGGTGAAGATGGATTTTTCCCCAGGAACCGATCTGGTGAAACCGGCGGAATTGCGTGTTTTGGTGCGGCTGGCCGGACTGGATCCGGACAGCCTCGTCTCGGTGAACTAGCGACCGTTATCGCTATTCCATTCCAAGTGCCGCCATGTAGGTCTGGAGGATCGACTCCTCCTCGAGGCGCTCGTTTGCGTCCTTCTTCCTCAATCTGATGATCGTTTTCATTGCCTTGGTGTCGTAGCCCCGGGATTTTGCTTCCCCAAACACGTCCTTGATATCGTCCGCGATGGTCTGCTTCTCTTCCTCAAGACGCTCGATGCGCTCAATGAACTGGCGAAGCTCTGATGCGGCGACATTGATGTCTCCGGTCGTTGCCACTTCTTCCATTTTTGTCTCCTTGGTTCCGGCATTTCCCTGGCGGCCTTGCACATGGCGCCGATGCCATATATGTTGTTCCTATCCTACTGGTTCTCTTGAGAGAACATAGTGATTCAGGGGTTTTAGAAGCCCATGCCCTTGGCTTCGCCATAGACGTCCTTGATGTCGTCGGCGATGGTCTTCTTTTCTTCTTCCAGGCGTTCGATACGCTCGACAAAAGCGCGAAGCTGATCGCGAGCGACGCCATGTGCATCAGACATCGTGTTCTCCTGATTTCGGGATATGCATCGGGTTGCCAGTGACTGCCGCGAAGTGTCGCCAGCGTCAAGGCGCTTTGAGACCGTATGGCCTATTTGTGCGGGTTGTTCACCTCAAAAGCTGCCTTTTGCACAGGCGATGCTTCGGACTGGTGAAGGTTCTTCCAATCTTCATAGGGCATGCCGTAGACAATCTCGCGCGATTCGCCTTTCGTCATGGGAACGCCTTCGGCTTCCGCAGCCTCGCGATACCAGTTGGACAGGCAGTTGCGGCAGAAGCCGGCGAGATTCATGAGATCGATGTTCTGCACGTCGGTTCGTTCGCGAAGATGCGCAACGAGCCGGCGGAAGGCGGCCGCTTCGAATTCCGTCTGCTGTTCTTTGCTGAGTGTGGTCATGGTCAGGTCCTTTCACTCAATAGGGGCCGGTGCGTGACGCGTGCACGCTGTATGCATGAAGGGCCGGATCGGCGTTCATCTCCGCAAAGATCGCGGCCAGGCGCACCGCCCATTCCTCGATGCCGGCCTCATCGCTGATGAGGTCCTGACGCACTTCCAGAAGCGCGTGCGGAATGCCCGTTATCATGCAATGACGATACATAGTGTCGCCCTTCAGGGCGCCGTCATAGGGCTCGTTGTCGCCGATGACGAGATCGGGATCGGCCCGCAGCTTTTCAAGCAACGGGGCGACGGCGCGGTGGTCGTTGTCCCAGAGCACTGCTGCATGCCAGGGGCGGGGAACACCCTTCCAGGCGGGCGTGAAGGAGTGGAGGGACAGGACCAGCGGCGCCTTTCCGGTCGCGTTCGCCGCCCTGTCGATCGTCTCCGACACGGCATTGTGATAGGGCCTGTGGAAGGTTTCGATCCGGTAGTTCCACTCCTCTTCGGATATCGGATGGTTGCCGGAGATGATGGCGCCGTCGGAGATTTTCATGATCAGGGTCGGGTCATCCTCACCCCTGTTGGGGTCGATCAGCAGGCGCGAAAAGCCGCCGAGCACGCCCGGCACGCCCAGTCGTGCGCACAGCTTGCGGGCAAGGCCCTCAATGCCGATGTCGTAAGCGATGTGCCTGGAGAAGGCGCTTTCCGGCAGGCCGAGCTGGCCATAGGGTTCCGGCAGGCGGTTCATGGCATGATCGCCGAGGATCACCATGCCTTTGTCATGTTGACCGGGTAGGGTTTCGAAGGATTGGAAGTGGTCCATCAGGAAATTGCCGATTGTCATTTCGCGTCTTCGCTCAGTGATCGCATGCGCGTTCGGCCGGTTCAAGCGCGATGGGCGGGGCGGCGCGACAAGATGCGCCCGATAGGCGGTTATGAAAGGAAATATAATCGATTAGCATTGCGTTGACTTTCGCTTGACGGCGGCGCAAGAAGACACGGATAACGAATAACCGTGGAGCTATTTGGGAGCCGTGTTGATCCAAGCTGCGCCAAGTTTCCTCACGCGGTCCGGACCGATGGTTCGTCTCGCATTGTTCGCTCTTGCAGCCGTCTCGCCGTTCTTCATTGCAGATGCCGCGCGCGCGGATTTCCGTGTATGCAACGGCACGCAAAATCTGGTTGGCGTTGCGATCGGATACCGGGCGAAGGAAGGTTGGGTCACAGAAGGTTGGTGGCAGGTGCCAGCAACGACCTGCGCCACGCTGATCGAGGGAGAATTACAGTCGCGTTACTATTACCTCTACGCAGAAGATGCCGCCCGGGGAGGCCGATGGACGGGTGATGTGCAGATGTGCGTAGCGGAAAACGAATTCAAGATCGCGGGCGTGCAGGACTGCTATGCTCGGGGTTATCAGAAAATGGGATTCAAGGAATACGATACGGGCCGCCAGGGAAGCTGGATGGTTCAACTCTCCGACACCCCAGGGACGCAAGAAAGCCAGAATTGATGAAGCGTAACCGCAAAGTTAAAATCCTCGCCACCCTCGGACCCGCCTCTTCCGAGGAATCGATGATCGAGAAGCTGCACCAGGCCGGTGCGGATATTTTCCGCATCAACATGAGCCATGCAAGCCATGATGTGATGCGCACACTCGTGCAGCGTATCCGCGCCGTCGAGGCCCGTTCGGGCCGGCCGATCGGCATTCTGGCTGACCTCCAGGGCCCGAAGCTGCGCGTCGGCAAGTTTGCCGATGTGAAAGTGGAGCTGAAGCCTGGCCAGACCTTTACGCTCGATAACAACGACACTCCCGGTGACAACACCCGCGTTTTCCTGCCGCATCCCGAAATTCTCGAAGCCGTGCAGCCGGGCCATCGCCTGCTGATTGATGATGGCAAGCTGGCACTGCGCGCTGAAAAGTGCGACGGCAAGAGCATCGTCACCACGGTTATCGCTGGTACCAGCATTTCCGACCGCAAAGGCGTCAGCCTGCCGGACACACTGCTCGGCGTCGGCGCGCTGACCGACAAGGACCGTGTCGATCTCGATGCTGTTCTGGCAACCGACGATGTCGACTGGGTGGCGCTCTCCTTCGTTCAGCGCCCCGACGACCTCGCCGAGGTCCGCAAGATCGCCCGCGGTCGCGTCGGCATCATGTCGAAGATCGAAAAGCCGCAGGCTCTGGAGCGTATCGAGGAAATCATCGAGCTTTCCGACGCCCTGATGGTCGCCCGCGGCGACCTTGGCGTCGAAATGCCGCTCGAAGCCGTCCCCGGCATCCAGAAGCAGCTCATCCGCGCCTGCCGCCGTTCCGGCAAGCCGGTGGTTGTTGCCACGCAGATGCTGGAATCGATGATTTCTTCGCCGGTTCCGACCCGTGCCGAAGTCTCCGACGTTTCCATCGCCGTCTTCGAAGGCGCCGATGCGATCATGCTTTCGGCCGAATCGGCTTCCGGTGCTTATCCGGTTGAAGCCGTCTCGATGATGGCCTCGATTGCGAGCACGGTCGAGAAGGATCCGCACTATTCGGGCATCATCTATGCGCAGCGCGCCCAGCCGGAAGCAACCGGTGCGGATGCCATCTCGCTTGCCGCCCGTCAGATTGCCGAGACGCTGAAGCTGTCGGCTATCGTCTGTTACACCTCGTCCGGTACGACGGGTCTGCGCGCTTCGCGCGAGCGCCCGCAGGTTCCGATCATTGCGCTGTCGCCGATCATCAAGACGGCCCGTCGCCTCTCCGTTGTTTGGGGCATGCACTGCGTCGTGACGCATGACGCGACCGACCTCGATGACATGGTCAACCGCGCCTGCCGTATCGTCGCTTCGGAAGGCTTCGGCAAGCCGGGCGATCGCATCATCATCTCTGCCGGCGTACCGCTCGGCACACCGGGCGCGACCAACATGTTGCGCATCGCCTATATCGGTTCCGACGGCCAGAGCGGCATCTGATCGCTTTCAAGTCTGAAAAAAAAGCGCTCCTCGAAAGAGGGGCGCTTTTTTGTTTTGCGAATTTGCCTGTGCTGCCTCAGCCCCGGGCGAGGTGGCCGACGCGATAGATCTGGTTGGTGTTCGAGGCAGGCGGAGCTTCTGCGTGGAGCCCGAAACGCACCGTCGCCCAATCATACGGATCGAAGGCGACGATACAGGCAAGCGCGTGGCTGTCGCGGGTGGCTTGTTTTGCCAGGTCAACCTCCTGCTGTCGCAGGTCGGATAGAGAAGCATGCGGTTCGATCGCGAGATGTTCGCTGTCAGCAAAGCGGGCGGCGGCAAGGTCGGGTGAGACATGAGCATGCCAGACGATCCAATGGCGAATCCGCGGCCGGCCGAAGGCGTCGCTCAGTGCGGCAAAGCCCGGCCCGCAGATGAAGCTGCTGGCGCCTTCCGGCTGATCCCAGAGATAAAAAGGTGCGTACAGGTTTTCCCGACTGCCGTATTCCCCCTGACGAGCACTGAGAAAGGCCTTGAAACCGAGCTGTGGGAAGCCATTCATCGCCGGGCCTTTGTCGCGTATGCGGCGATCGATGATCTCCATGTCGTAATCTGCTGGGAGGGTGAAGGAATATTGCATGGCTATCATGGTTGCGGTTCCCCATTGTCGTGCCAGTCGACGAAACGTCCGTTCTCAAATCCCTGGATGCTGAGATAGCTGAAGGGACTGTCGGCTGACGCGCCATGCCAATGAAGCTCATCGGCGGCGAACCATATTGCGTCACCGGTTCTGACCTCCTCGGCAGGTTCGCCCTTCCGCTGCACGAGACCGACACCCGAGAGGACGTAAAGAAGCTGGCCGCGGGGATGCGTATGCCAGTGGGTGACCGTGCCGGGATCAAGCGTTGCGCGCATCGCGGTATTCTCTCCGTCGATCTCGCTTTCGAGCAGCATTTCAACCCAGAAGGACCTATTGGCAATGCCTTCGGGAGAACGGACGGCACCGCCGGGACGGCGGACCGTCATCGTCTTCGGGTTGCCCGTGCTCATGCCGGGACTCCCCTGGCACGCGCTTCCCATCCGGGCTCGGCCATCTGCGCCAGGCCGTCGCCGAAGGACCATTCGTCCGGTTCGCTGGTGGAGATGACGATCATGACATCTTCCGGGCGCAAGCCGGGGGAGTGATGCAATAGTTCAACGGTTCGGCGGAAGAGAGCCTTGCGCATTTCCGTCGTGCGCGGCTTACCGGTCGTGATCGAAATCAGCACGAAATCATCGGAGCGCGGACCGGCAAGGTAATTGCGATCGAAGATCAGTTCACCCGGTTCATGCTGGTGGATGATCTGGAAGCGATCGGCCGGCGGCACATTGAAGGTCTCGACCATGGCCTGATGGATGCTGTCCGAAAGGGCGCGCAGGTAGTCCGGCGATTTGCCCTTCAGAAGAGAGATACGAGCGAATGGCATTGATGCCTCCTTGTTCTTTGTCTTGACAGGAGAAGCATGCCACGACACCATGGTGCGAAAAATCAGAATTTTATGAATTGATCATCCTGAAAATCGGGATTGTGTGATGCGGCGGATAACATTCGACCTGGACGTGCTGAGGACCTTCGCGACCGGCATGGATCTCGGCAATTTCGCCAGGGCGGCGGACCGGCTGGGGCGCTCGACCTCGGCGGTTAGTGCGCAACTCAAGAAGCTGGAGGAGCAAACCGCTACACCGATTTTCCGCAGATCCGGGCGTGGATTGGCGCTGACAGAAGCCGGAGAGACGATGCTTGCCTATGCCAGGCGATTGCTCGATCTGAACGACGAGGCAGTCGCCGCGGTGCAGAGTGTCGAGCTGGAAGGCTGGGTGCGGCTCGGCCTGCAGGAAGACTTCGGCGAGAACTTGCTGCCTGAAGTGCTCGGACGCTTCGCCCGGGCGCACCCGAAGGTGCGGATCGAGGCCCGCGTGGTGCGCAATGCCGAGCTTCTCGAACGGGTGACGACGGGTAAGCTCGATCTTGCACTCGCCTGGAGCACCGGCACCTTTACCGCGCATTGCGAGCATATTGCCGACGTACCTATGCGCTGGATCGGCCCGGCGAATGGCCTGCCGGCATGGGCGACTGGAAGCGGCGAGCCGATGCCGCTCGCCTCGCTCGAAGCTCCGTGCCTGCTTAGGAACGCCGCGACGAAGGTGCTGGACGAGGCCAGCATTTCCTGGCGCCTGTCCTTTATCAGTCCGAGCCTTGGTGGCCTCTGGGCAGCGACTGCCGCGGGTTTGGGCATTACGGTGCGCACGCCCATCGGGCTGCCCGCCAAGGTGCGGATGCTGGCGCCCGGTGAAGCGGGCCTGCCGGAGTTGCCGAAACTCGGGCTGGTTTTGCATCGCGCAGAGGCGGAGCCGGATGCTGCAACGGCGCGACTGGCGGAGTTGGTGCTGCAATCGGTGCATGACGCAGTACGGGATGTTTCTACACCCTCCGATCAGGAAAAGGGATTGAGGCGAGCCGGGTGAGGTGTTGACCCTCCCCGCGGAAGCCGCTAGCTTTTCTTCGCTATGAAAATGATCACTCTCAACATCGCTACGGTCTTCTTCTTGAGCCTCTAAGGCTCTGCCATTGGCAAAGGAGATGCGGCCGCTTCACCAGCCGGTTGGCTGGAGCGTTGCCGTGGACTGTAACCACCCTGCATCAGGCGAATGAATGGTGCCGGCAGGGTCTGGCGATAGAGAGATTTTTCATGACATCCACCGATTACCCGCCAGCGCTCAGCGCGGCGCAGATCGAGCAATTCATCGAGGACGGCTTCGTACGGATCGATGCTGCTTTTCCCCGCGACGTAGCCGAAGAAGCCCGTGCCATCATGTGGCGGGATATTCCCTTCGATCCCCATGATCCGAAAACCTGGGTGCGGCCGGTCGTCCGGCTTGCCGGCTATGGCGGCGGGCCGTTCGAGACGGCGGTCAACATGCCCGTGCTGCATTCTGCTTTCGATCAGCTCGTCGGCAAGGGGCGCTGGGAGCCGCGGAGCGGTCTTGGCAGCTTCCCGGTCCGCTTTCCACATCCGGACGATCCCGGCGATGCCGGCTGGCATGTGGACCTGAGCTTTTCGGGAGAGGACGGAAATCCCGACGAGCAGCGGGATTTTTCCGCCTGGCGGGTGAATATCAACTCACGCGGACGGGCGCTCCTGATGCTCTTCCTGTTCTCGGATGTCGGCGAGGAAGACGCGCCGACGCGTATCCGGGTCGGGTCGCACAAGGATATCGCAAGGCTACTGGAGCCGGCTGGTGAGGCCGGCATGGCGCATCTGTGGCTGGAGCATGTGGGCGAGGACAGGCCGCTTGCTCTGGCGACGGGGCAAGCGGGTACGGTCTATCTGTGCCATCCGTTCCTCATCCATGCAGCACAGATGCACCGCGGCGAGGAACCGCGCTTCATGGCGCAGCCGGGCCTCGCACCTTCCGAGCCGCTAAGGCTTGTGCGTGATGATGGCGACTATTCGCCTGTCGAAATCGCCATCCGCCAAGCGCTTCAGGAGGGATAAGCCAGAGACGATGCATCCGGCCCTGCCGGGTGCATCACGCTTGCAGTTCCTGCTGCGCGGCCCTGCGGATTGCTTGCGGCGGTTGACCGAAGGCGCGCAGGAAAGCGCGGCGCATGCGTTCGCGATCGGCAAAGCCGGTTTCACGAGCCACTGTATCGATCGGATGGCGGCCCTGTTCCATCATCAGGCGGGCCGCTTCCAGCCGCAGGTTCTCGACAGCCTTGGCCGGCGACTGACCCGTTTCGGCGCGGAAGGCGCGGCTGAACTGGCGGGGGCTGAGATGTGCGGCTTCGGCCAGTTCTTCGACGGAGAGCGTCGCTTTCAGATTGCTGCGCGCATGGGCAAGCGCCTTCTGGATGCGGTCGGATTTCGGTTCCAGTTCCAGAAGGGCTGAAAATTGCGACTGGCCGCCGGCGCGACGGTGGTAGACGACGAGCTTGCGGGCAACGGCGCGGGCGATCTCCAGCCCGTGATCCTTCTCGACCATGGCGAGCGCCAGATCGACGCCGGCAGTCATGCCGGCAGAGGTCCAGACGGAGCCGTCGATGATGTAGATGCGGTCTTCTTCCATCCGGATTGCCGGGTAGCGGCTTTGCAGGTCACGGGCGAGGTACCAATGGGTCGTGGCGCGGCGGCCGTCGAGAATGCCGGCATCGGCGAGCAGGAAAGCGCCGGTGCAGATCGATGCGAGGCGACGGGTGGCGGTAAGTGCGGCGCGAATGAACTTTGCTTCCGCCTCGTTGGGAAGCTTGATGTCGGGCGCACCCGTAACGATGAGCGTGTCGAAAGCGGGATCGCCGAAAGCCTCTGTCTCGACGATCATGCCGAGAGAATTGGCGATGGGGCCACCGAACTCCGAGAGATATTGGATGTCATAGACCTTTTCGCCGATCTCGAGATTGGTGAATTCGAAGGCCGAGGCGGCAGCGAGGCTCATGATCTGAAAGCCGGGAAAGAGCAGGAAACCGATTTGCTGCATGGTCATCATGTCCTGAAAAGTGTATGTCCTAAAAAGTGGTATATATGACATTTAGGACGCGGGCAATCGGGCGTAAAACTCTCCTCAAGCGCAAGGCATCGGGCCGGCGTACAAAATGGAGAAACGATCATGGCACATCAAGACAAGGGTACCGCACTGGTCACCGGCGCATCCTCGGGCATCGGCGCAATCTACGCACATCGTCTGGCAAGGCAGGGCTACAATCTCATCCTCGTCGCCCGCAATGGCGAGCGGCTGAAGACGCTGGCAAATCGGCTGGCCGACGAAACGGGCCGCACGGTCGAGACGCTGTCTGCAGATCTCGGCAAGAAGGAAGATCTCGCAAAAGTCGAGAAGGTACTGAAGGAAGACCAGAGCATCACCATGCTCGTCAACAATGCCGGCTTCGGCGGCACCGCACCACTGCTTGGCTCCGACGTCGACAAGATGCAGGAAATGGTCGATATCAACGTGAGCGCGGTGATGCGGCTGACTTATGCGGCTGTGCCCGGCCTCGTTGCTCGCGGTGGGGGCACCATCATCAATATTGCCTCGATAGTCGCGATCGCGCCTGAAATCCTGAATGGTGTCTACGGCGGCACGAAAGCCTTTGTACTCGCCTTCAGCCAGTCGCTGAAGCATGAGCTTGCCGACAAGAATATCCGCGTTCAGGCCGTGCTGCCGGGCGCCACGGCCACCGAATTCTGGGGCATTGCCGGCACGCCGGTCGAGCATCTGCCAGGCGAAATCGTCATGTCGGCCGAAAACATGGTCGACGCGTCGCTGGCAGGTCTTGCCGAGGGTGAATTTGCAACGATCCCGGCGCTTGAAGATGCCGGCCTGCTCGCTGCTTATGAGCAGGCCCGTCAGGCACTGATGCCGAACCTGTCGCGTTCGGTGCCGGCTCCGCGCTACAAGGTTGCCTGAGCGCAAGAACAGAGAACGCCAATGTCCGCAGCAGGTGCTGCGGACATTATTTCTATTGCGGGAGATCGCTGCGGAAGGCTGCCGCCACCATCTCCGCCAGACTGTCGTGGATGGCCGCGCGGTTCGTTCCTTCGGGATCCTGGCAGAGAGGTTCTTCACCTTCCTCGCGAAGAATAGAGGCGCCTGCCGGCTTGCACTCGCTGAAGGCGCTGTATTGCGAAGCGTTCATGATCAGATCGTAGCGTGCACCGGATATTGCGCTTTTCAGATCCGATGCGCGCAGCCCCGGCCAGACGGTTTTCGGTGTGCCGAGATTGATGAGCCGCACCGGGATCGATATCTGCGCGAGGCTTTTGGGTGTGAAACTGGCGCCGAGCTCAGGATCGATAACAACGGCTGCCTTCACCCGTGGGTCGAGATGAGAGCGGGTGAGCTTCTGCCTGTCGACGGAATGGAGATCGATGCCGGCGGTGGCGAACTCGACACAGTCGATACCGGTGCCACCGGGATCGCAGGAGCGCGCAAAGCTTTCCGGGTCGATGTTGCCGCCTGCAATCGAAAGCGCGGATGTTCCGCCCACCAGAAAGCCCAGAACGCCGATGCGGTTGCGGTCTATCCCGCCGGACAGCGTGTCGTCCCTTTCGATTGCCGTCAGGGCCGCGGAGAGATCGGCAGGCCGCAGCCATATCTCGCGGATGCTCTCCTCGCTCGTCATCGTATGCGGATCCGGCTGTCGCATCATTGCCACCACGAAGCCCTTCGAAGCGAGGCGCGATGCCATCCAGGCGCCAATGAACGGACCGGATTTCAGGCCGCCGTGAGAAAGCAGGATCAATGGATGACTGCCGGCAGCTTTAGGTGCGTCCTGCCGAGCGATCTCGCCTTTGAAAAGCGGGCTGTCGCCGATCAGAACGGGAGTACCGCCTTTTGTGGCCGGATACCAAAGCGTGATGTCCGTGATGCCGTGCCGCTCTGCAACGGGGACCGATAGAAAGGAGAGGCCAACGGCATTGGCTTCATGTGCCGGCATATTGGCGGCAAGAAGCCACGCCGATAGCAGCAGGATGAGAAGATGTATCATGAAAACCTCGGAACGATGACCGCCACATGGCGGCACGGGGAGGTTTTGCTGCTTTTTGGTGCCGAGGAGACCCCGATCATGATCGAGGTCGTCACCGATCGCGATCAGGGTCTTGGAGAGCCTTGTCGAGCGTTAGCCGAAGCGCTCCAGTGCATTGGTGAACACATCGGCGTCGATATTGCCGCCCGAGGTGACGACGACAGCCGTATCGCTGTCCAGCTGGTCGCCGTGAAAGAGGGCTGCAGCCAGTGCAACAGCCCCGCCCGGCTCAACGACGATCTTGAGACGGTTGAAGGCGAGGGCGACAGCGCGTAACGCCTCGTCATCCGTCACGACGATACCCTGTCCGGCAAGACGCTTCAGGATCGGGAAGGTGATGTTGCCGGGCTGCGGCGTGATGATCGCATCGCAGATCGAGCCGGTCATTGCAGCATTGCGCTCGATCTTGCCTGATGCAAGCGAGCGGGTGGTGTCGTCGAAATTTTCCGGTTCGCAGGGACGGACACGGAAGCCCGGCGCACTTGCTTCCAACGCGAGGGCGATGCCCGAACTCAGACCGCCACCACCACAGGGAACGAGGACTTCGGCGTTCTTGACGCCTTCCTCTTCGGTCTGCTCGGCGATCTCCAGCCCGGTCGTACCCTGGCCTGCAATAACCAGCGGCTCGTCGAAGGGCTTGATGAGCGTCAGGCCTCGCTCGGATGATAGCTTCGCGCCGATCTCGTCGCGATCTTCATTGGCGCGATCGTAGAGCACCACTTCGGCACCGAAGGCGCGGGTGTTGGCGATCTTCAGCCTGGGCGCGTCACTCGGCATGATGATGACGCTGGGGATGCCGTGCATGCGGGCGGCAAGTGCCACACCTTGGGCATGGTTGCCGGAGGAGAAGGCGATAACGCCCTTCTTGCGCAGTTCCGGATCGATGCCCGAGACGGCAGACCAGCCGCCACGGAACTTGAAGGAGCCGGAATGCTGCAGGCATTCGGCCTTCACGAACAGCCGTCGGCCGGCGATTTCATCCAGGAAGGGGGAGGAGAGAAGCGGCGTGCGCCGCGCATGTCCGCGCAGGCGGGCCCTGGCGGCAACGATCATTTCAATGGAGGCCATGGGAATCTCTTCTGCTTTAATGCCGCTCATGCATAGAGCGCACATCTTTGCTTGTGAACGGCGACTTTGTCACGGTGACATGAATATGACATTGGACGCCGCGCCACCCGATTCCCGCGGGACACGCCGCTTTCTGAACTGTGTCGGGCTTTCGCCATTCATGCGCGCAAATTCGCGATTGAAGTTGGACTTGCTGATGAAGCCGGAGTCGAACATCACCTGCGTTATCGGATGATCGGTGCCGACCAGCTGCTCGCAGGCGGCGCGGATGCGGAAGTCGTTCACATATTGCGAGACGCTCATGCCGTGGATGCGGTTGACGGCCGTGGAGACGCGCCGGGCGGGCAGGTTCATTTTGCGAGCGATGCGGGTCAGGTTGAGTTCGGGATCGCGGTAGAGCTGGCGGGCGCGCATCAATGTGTCGAGTGCCGCAGCGACCGCTTCGTCTTCCTCCGTTGCCGGTGGTGGTGGAGGTGGCTCCACCGACGTCGCTTCGACCGTGCTGCCGCTGCTTGCCACGGAAGCGGCCGTGCCGAGGATCAAGAGCGCGATGACGTTACCGAGTGCGACGATGGCGCCTGCATGGATGCCGCCTGTCCTGGTGAAATCGAAGCTGATGATGACATCGGTAAGAGCAGAGGCGATGAGGGCGAAGCCGGTGATCTGCAGCGAGCGATAAGAAAACACTGCACCATCGAGCCTGGCGGCGACGAGCGCATCCGGGCCATGCCGGGCAAGCCAGAGCAGTGCGGCGCCATAGCCGAAGAAGATCAGGATAATGGCGAGGCTGATCGGTTCCGGGTAGAGAGCTATGAAGATGGCGATTGTCGCGGTCGGCAGAAGGTGCGGCCAGAAACGGGAAAGAGTGGGCTGCTCTTCCTCGGTCAGCCCCTTGAAGCAGACCCAGGCAAGCGCCGCAATCGTTGTCGCGATCAACGATTGGATCGGCATGATCTCGATGACGTCGTAACCCCAGCGGATACCGATCACTATGGACTGCAGGGTGTAGAAGCCGATCAGCAGCAGGAAAGGCCGCCTTTCGGCGAGTGATCCGTCTCCCTGCCGCAGCATGCGGACAAGCAGGATGGCAAGCAGCAGAGCCACGACGAAGGGCAGGGGAACGAAGATCATCGGCGATATCCGAACTGCAACAATGAAAGAATGGTCCCAGAATGAACCCGATTGCGTTCGCGGTCGACCCGGATCGCGATCGAGGTCTCGAAATAGAGCCTGAGAAAACATCCTGAAACTGTCCTCGACGGGAGGGCTTCATTCATGGACGGATTTCGATGACCATTCTTCTTGTGATGCCGGTGCTTCTGGCAGCTACCGCTTCCGCTCTGCCCGACAAGGTATCGACCACAGCAATTCCCGATCTTTCCGGCGTGCGTGCGGTCGCCATCAGTGGTGACGCCAGCTCGATCAACATCACCACGCGAAGCGACCAGCCCTATGGCGCATCGCTCAGCGGGCGACGGAAGGGCTGGTTCTCGTCCTGGTATTCGAGCTGGTACTTTGCCGATTGCCGCGACAATAGCGACATGCGGGTTGATGGTACGGTGCTGCATATCGATATCGCTGCATCGTCCTGGCTGGATCCATCCGACTGTGTGATCGAGATCAATGCCAATGTGCCTGCCGGGGCCGCTCTCCGGATCGATCAGAGCGCCTTTAGCGCGAGGCTTATTGGTCGTTTTTCCGAGCTTGCCATTGCCGGAAAGGCGGCCGACGTCACGCTCGACGGTCATGCCAGCGGCATCGATATCCGCGGGGATGCCGTGAGGGCCTCCCTCGACTTCGACAGGGTCGAAGCGGACGAAAACGTGTCGATCCGGGCTCGCGCGCTCGACGCCTATCTTGGCTTCGGAGACAATGTGCCGGTCGACTACACTGTGGCGGCGCAGGCCTCCTGGGTCGATGCCCGGCAGCCAAGTGTGCCGGGCGTAAAACCGCATGTCGAGATCGACGGCGATTTCGTTCGGGTGAGAATCCGCTGAGGCGCTTGCTCAATAGCCGTTGGCGGAGCCTTCGGTTGCGCGACTGTCCATCGCGCCGTTGTAACGGGCGCCGCCGCCCTTCTCGATCGCCGCAAGGCTCTTGCCGCCAACGAGAATACCGGCCGCCTGACCCCAGACGGGCGTATTATTGCCGCCATCGAACTTGTAGCCCATGGCGGCCAGCGCCTTTTCGGTATCCGGTGATAGGGCGTAGGGTTCCAGGTAGACCGTGTCCGGCTGCCACTGGTGATGAATGCGCGGAGCATTGACCGCCTGGCTGATGTCCATGCCGAAATCCACGACATTCAGAATTGCTTCCAGTGTGATGGTGATGATGCGGGAGCCGCCGGGGCTTCCGATCACCATGAAGGGCTTGCCGTCCTTGGTGACGATGGTTGGACTCATGGAGGAGAGCGGCGTCTTCTTCGGGGCGATGGCATTGGCCTCACCCTGGACGAGGCCGTAAAGGTTCGGCACGCCCGGCTTGGAAGTAAAGTCATCCATCTCGTTGTTGAGCAGCACGCCGGTGCCCGGTGCGACGACGCCAGCGCCGAAGGAGCCGTTCAGCGTATAGGTCACCGCGACCGCATTACCCTCGTCATCGATGACTGAATAATGCGTCGTCTCGGTGCTTTCCTTGCCGCCGAGCGGCTTCAGGTTGGCGGAAGTGCCTGCCCGATACGGATCGATCTTGGCACGAATTGAAGCGGCATAACTTCTGTCCAGCAGTTTGGAGACGGGATTGTCGATGAAGTCAGGGTCGCCGAGTGCGGCGTTGCGGTCTACATAGGCATAGCGCATGGCCTCGACCATGATGTGCACGGCCTCGGCCGATCCGTAGCCGAGATAAGAGAGCGGATAGCCTTCGAGGACGTTCAAGATCTCGCAGATGATGACGCCGCCGGAGGAGGGTGGCGGCGAGGAAATGATGTCATAGCCGCGATAATTGCATTCGATCGGCTTCAGTTCCCGCACCTTGTACTGCTCGAAATCCTCCTTGGCGAGGATGCCGCCCTTGGCCTGGCTGGCCTTGACGATCGCCTCAGCCGGTGCGCCCTTGTAGAAGGCGTCGGGGCCTTTCTCCGAGATCGATTGCAGGACGGCGGCGAGATCGGGCTGCACCAGTTTCTCACCGGACACATAGGGGCTGCCACCGGCTTTCAGGAAGATTTTTGCTGCCTCGTCATCCTTGGCGAGCCGTTTTGCGCCAGTCGCGAAAGAGGCTGCATCGCCCTGTTCCAGGGTGAAACCCTCCTTCGCATATTTCAAGGCCGGGGCGATCAGCTCCTCACGCTTCCTGGTACCATATTTCTCGCGAGCCGTTTCGAAGCCCATGACCGAACCGGGGGTTCCGACGGCCAGATAGCCGTCGAGACTGGCGCGCGGCACGATATCGCCCTTGGCATCGAGATACATGGTCTTGGTGGCGGCAAGCGGTGCGCGTTCGCGGAAATCAAGGAAGGTCGTTTTCCCATCCTTCATCCGGATCGTCATGAAACCACCGCCGCCGAGATTGCCGGCTGTCGGATAGACGACCGCCAGCGCATAACCGACGGCGACTGCGGCATCGACGGCGTTGCCGCCGCTTTTCAGCACGTCGACGCCGACATCGGTTGCCAGATGCTGGGCAGTCACGACCATGCCGTGCTCGGCTTCGACAGGTGCCGGGGAGGCCGCGAGAGCCGGCAGGGGCGCGAGGCAAAGCGAGATGGCGGCGAGAATGCTGATGGATTGTCTGGGACGGCGGTCCATGAATTTCCCCTCGAAGGACGGCGATGGGGAAGATATGGCGTCACTTCGGCAGCAGACAATGATCAGGCGAGAAGCTCGGCGAGTTTCCTGTTTGTGTCGTGCTCGTCGAGAGGCGTATAGACGATCAGCTTCATGTCCGGCTGGGTCATCAGCGCAAGGCCTGTATGTTCGAAGGCCATCAGGCCCTTTAGCGGATGATTCACACGTTTGATGCCGGTGAGCGGGGCGACGATCTCATGGCGCGGCCACCAGGCGCGGAATTCCGGACTTTGCTGCTTCAGCAGGGCGATGAGCCGCTCGAAGTCGGGATCGCCGGCATAACGGGCGCTGTCGGCACGGAACATGGCAAGCGAAACGCGGGCAACCGCCTCCCAGTCGACCAACAAGCTGCGATGAAAATCATCGGCAAAAAGCCGGTGAATGGTGTTGCGTTCGTCCGGGCCAAGCCGGTCATAACCGCCGAACAACAAGTCTGCCGCGCGGTTCCAGGCCAGCACATCCCAGCGGCGACCCAGCACGTAGGCGGGCTGATGGGTCAGGTTGTCCAATATCCGGCGAAGCGGCTCGTCGACGAGTTCCGGGGCTGAGGAAAACGGCTGCGGCGATTGCCGGCTGTTCAGCGTGAAGAGGTGCTGGCGTTCGGCGTCATCAAGACGAAGCGCGTCTGCCAGTGCATTCAGAACCTGCGGGGAGGGGCGGATGTCGCGTCCCTGTTCCAGCCAGGTATACCAGGTCGTGCCGACACCGGCGATCATGGCGAGTTCCTCGCGCCTAAGTCCCGGCGTGCGGCGGCGGAACCCGTCAGGCAGGCCGACATCGGCAGGGCGCAGACGCTCACGACGGGAACGCAGGAAGGCCGCGAACTCGCGGCGGCGGGCTTCGAACGTGTCCAGCTTCTGATCCATGGAAGCAATCATATCAGTATCGATACCAGGATAAAATCAGGCCTGTTTGCGATTATCGGAGACTTCAAGATGAAACCGCTGCCGGCAACGACAGCCGGAAGTTCGATCATCCAAAGGAGTATTCTCATGTCATTGCAGCATGCAGTCATTATCGGTGGCTCTTCGGGCATCGGCCTTGCCTCTGCCAAACTGCTTCTGGAACAAGGGTTTCAGGTCACCATCGCTGCCCGCGACGAGGCGAAGCTCAAGGCGGCCGCTGACCATCTTTCCGGCGAGGTCGGAACGGTCGCTATCGATGCCAGAAATACCACCTCGGTGAAGCAGGCTTTCGAGAGCCTCGGATCCTTCGATCATCTCGTGCTGGCGCTCGGCAGCGGCCATGGGGCTGGTCCCTTTGCCACGCTCGACATGGCAGATCTGCTGGCCGGCTTCCAGACCAAGCTTATCCCGCATGCGGCAGCGGCGCAGGTGGCTTTGCCCTTCCTGCGGCCAGCCGGCAGCATCACGTTCGTGTCCGCCGTCAGTGCGCAAGCCGCGATGCCGGGAACCGCAGGTCTTGCCGCCATCAATGCGGGGATCGAGGCGATGGTGCGGGTGCTTGCTGCCGAGTTGAAGCCACTACGCGTGAATGGCGTCTCGCCTGGTGTGATCGATACGCCGTGGTGGGATTTTCTGCCTGCGGAACAGCGTCAGGCCGTCTTCCGCGACTTTGCCGCGCGCACGCCGGTCGGCCGTATCGGCGAGCCAGTCGATGTCGCCAGGGCAGTCGCCTTCCTGGTTTCGAACGGTTTCATGAGCGGTCATGTTCTAACTTGCGACGGCGGCATTCACCTCGCGGCTTGAGCGCGTCAGGCCGTCCCGCCGGCGGTTTCTTCCGGCGCGAAAACCATGCCGGTCAGGTCCTTGTCCTTCAGCGCCGCCCACTTCAACAGGGCGTCCAAAGCGGGACAAAGGGCCTGGCCCCAATCGGTCAGGCGATACTCCACCTTCGGCGGAACCTGATGATGGACGATGCGCAGCACGATGCCATCGTTTTCCATCTGGCGCAGTTGCTGGATGAGCATCTTCTGGGAGATGGCAGGAATGGCGCGCTCCAGATCGGAGAAGCGGAGCACCTTGCCGCCGAAGAGGTGGAAGAAAATGATGAGCTTCCAGCGTCCTTCCAGGATCTTCAGCACATTTTCGACGCCTGATGCGGCTGAATAGGGTGTCATCGCAGTACCTTACTTTCAGGTAAGTACCTGACTTTTTTGTAGGTTCTTGTCATCTGGAAAGCCTATGCCCATTCTTTTCGGGAAGCAACCGAAGAGGAGTTTGCGAATGAGCATAGAGCTTCCGAAGCCGCTGGCGGCCTATTACGCGGCGAAGAACCAGAAGGATATAGACGGCATGCTTGCCTGTTTTGCTGCCGATGCCGGCGTGCGCGACGAGGGCGAGGACAGGCGTGGTCGGGCTGAAATCCGCGAATGGATGGAGGAGACGACACGCAAATATGGCGTGACGGTCGACCCGAGGAAGATCTCCGGCGAAGCCGACAAGCCGGTCGTGGCTGCATTGGTGACCGGTAATTTTCCCGGCAGTCCGGTCACCTTGCGTTACCGCTTCACGCTTGCCGGCGGCGCCATTACCCATCTGGAGATCGATGCATGACGGCTGAAGCGGCTTTTCCGTTCGATCCGAACGAATTCAACGGCAAGCGTGTTCTTGTCACCGGCGGCACGAAGGGTATGGGCGAGGCGATTGTGCGGCGGCTTTCAGCAGCTGGCGCGAGGGTGGCGACGACTGCGCGCTCGCCCCTTCCGGAAGGCCAGGCGCCTGCGCTGTTCGTCCAGGCTGATATCAGCACGGCGGAGGGCGTCAACGCCGTCGCCTCGAGCGTGGCGGAGGCTTTCGGTGGCCTCGATATCCTCGTGAATAATGTCGGTGGTTCGTCTGCGCCGAGTGGCGGTTTTGCGGCTCTGACGGATGCGCACTGGCAGGCGGATATCAATGCCAATCTGCTCGCGCCGGTACGGCTCGACAGGACATTCCTGCCCGGCATGATCGAACGTGGCCACGGCGTCATCATCCATATTTCCTCGATCCAGAGACGGCTGCCGCTCTATGAAGCCACGCTTGCTTATGCCGCCGCCAAGGCCGGATTGTCGAATTACAGCAAGGGATTATCCAAGGAGGTCGGGTCGAAGGGCGTTCGGGTGAATGTCGTTGCACCCGGTTTCATCGAAACCACGGCTGCGACCGCCCTGATCCAGCGCATTGCTGCAGAGGCCGGCACCGACGAGGACGGCGGCCGCAGGCTGTTGATGGATTCGCTTGGCGGCATACCGATCGGCCGGCCGGGCCGTCCGGAAGAGGTGGCTGAACTCGTGGCTTTCCTCGCCTCGCCACGTGCCGCCTCCATTCATGGTGCGGAATATACGATCGACGGTGGCACCGTTCCGACCGTCTGATCGACGGAAGAGCCGGCAAGCCTCTCCTCCGCCTTGCGGGCTATCGCCGCAAGGTCGCGCGGCTGGCCGGCAATCTTCTCGATGGCAGCAATGGCAACGTCGGTCGCAAGATAGTCAGGCTTGTGGCCGACGCCTCTGACGGTAACGAGTTCCGATCCGCTGATATCCCGCGCCAGGCCACGCGAATGCAGATGTTCCCAGACGATCTCGTCCTGGTCGCCGGTGATGATGACTGATGGCGCTGAGATCTCGGAATAGTGCGGCGCATTGGCCGTCAGATATTCATGAAGCCGTTTGAAGTCGGTGGCGTTGTTGTAAAAGGCGCGCGGTCGCAACACCAGCGACGGTCCGGTTCTGGCGACGTAGTCAAGGGGCCGGGGATTGGGGCGGAAGACATTCAGCGTGCCGCGCTCCAGCCGCCGTAGGCCGAGGGGGACGACGACTGCATGATTGAAGAGCCAGCCGATAACGGGTGTTGTCGCGACATGGTAATACCAGTCGATGCCGCCGGGCCATGGATGGGAGGCAGGTGCCAGAAACAGCAGGCCGGCTGTCTTTTCGGGATGGCGCACGCCGAAGGCCGCAGCGATCGCGCCGCCGAAGGAATGGCCGACGATAACCGCCTTTTCGATCCCACGCTTTTCCATCAGTTTTGCAATGGCGTCGGCCTGGCCCGATGGCAGCGCGTTTTCCGGCCCGCCCCGCTCGGAGTAGCCGTGACCAGGTCGATCGACGAAGAGCATCTCGGCGCGGCCCTCCAGTGGTTCGCGAAAAGCGCCGATCTGGTCGAGTAGATTACCGCTTGCACCGTGAATGAAGACCAGGGGCGGAAGATCGGCGGCATCCGGGCGCGGAACATGCACTGCGTTCATGCGATAGCCGCCAATATCGGTCAGTTCTCCGATATTGGGATAGGCATGCTCGAATTGACGGGCCTTGTAGGAGGAATAGCCGATGGCGGCGGCAATGGGAGCGAGGAGGGCGGAGACTTCGGCAAGCATAGCTTCAACTGCACAGTGACGATATCATCAAGCTAAGATTGTGCGTCTTCTTACGCGGTCAAGCCCATGCCGGATCTGTCACGTGCGGTTGCCGGCAAGCTTTTCCGAGAGTGTGTTGACCTGCTCCTGTGCAGCACGATCGGCAGGATAGACGTCCAGAACTCGCTCCCAGGCCTTGAGTGTAATCTCGTCATTGCCTGTGGTGGCGAGGATGGCCGCCATGCCTGAGAGGGCGCCGAAATGACGGGGTTCGAGCTTCAGCACCTGTTCGATGTCGGCCATCGACTTGCGATAGTTGCCGAGCACGAAGTTCAGCGTTGCACGACGGTTCCAGCTTTCGGCATAGGTTGGTTTAAGCGCGATGGCTTCATCGAGAAAATCGAGCGCTGCCGGATTACGCTTGTCTTCGATCGCCTTATCGGCCCATTGCATCAGGAGGTTGATCGTCGCGCTGTTGGAATCGTTCCATTCCATGCGGATCTGATTGGCGATGCTGCTTGCCTTTTCGGGATCGCGCTCGCGTTTCAATTGACCATAGAGTTGGTCGAGACGCTGCTTCGGCGACGAATCGGCATTATCAGGCTGTTCGACAATAACATCCTTCTGCTGTGCGACAGCAGGAAGGGCAGGAGCAAACAGGATGAGGGCAAGCGGCAGCGCCGCTGAGGTCATAGCAAAAAAGCGCATGGCGGACATATTAGCCCGCCACTGCTGAAGATCAAACAAATTTGACGTGATCACCGAAGCGACCCACCGATATGCCTGCCCCGTGAGCAGGCAACCGGATACGCGTACAATCAGCCCTGACGAGCCTTGTAGCGCGGGTTCTGCTTGTTGATGATGTAGATGCGGCCCTTACGGCGAACGAGACGGTTGTCACGATGACGCGCCTTGAGCGACTTGAGCGAATTCTTGATCTTCATTTTTCTGATCCGCGATGTTTCTGGGGGAATTCACATTCGCCCGTGTCTTTTAACAATCAAAAGCGCGCCGGCTGGGCGCGCTCTTTAGGTGGGGGAGCAGATAACCCGACCTCTGCCCTGTGTCAACCACGTGAAGGCTTTTTTCCGTGGGTTTCAGGCGCTGGGGGACGCCAGTTCAGGAGGCCTTACCCGTCAGCGTCGTCACATGGCCCATCTTCCGGCCAGGGCGCGACTCTGTCTTGCCGTAGAGATGCACCAGCGTATCGTCGCGTTTCAACCAGTCCGGAACAGCGAGGATATCGTCGCCAATCAGGTTCTGCATCACGCAATTGGAGTGGCGGCGCGGGTTGCCGAGAGGCAAGCCGGCCACGGCACGGATATGTTGCTCGAATTGCGAGACGATGCAGGCCGCTTCCGTCCAATGGCCGGAATTGTGGACGCGCGGTGCCATCTCGTTGGCGACGAGGCTGCCATCGGCAAGCACGAAGAACTCGATGCCGATGACGCCGACATAGTCGAGCGCGCCCAGAATTTGTTCGGCCGCCTTGCGCGCCGCCTCGGCGGTGGTGGCGGAGATTGTCGCCGGAATTGTCGAAGTATGCAGGATGCCGTTGCGGTGGACGTTTTCGGCCGGGTCGAAGCAGAGCACAGTACCGTCGGTAGCGCGCGCTGCGATGATCGAGACTTCGCGTTCGAAGGCGATGAAGCTCTCGAGGATGAGCGGCACAGAGCCAAGTTCCGCATAGGCGCCGTCAGGATTGTCGGCCGGCGAGCGGAACACCTTCTGGCCCTTGCCGTCATAGCCCAGGCGCCGGGTCTTCAATACGCCCTGGCCACCGAAATCCTTCAGTGCCTGCTCGAGATCGGCCTGGCTGCCGATGGCGTGGAAACGGGCTGTCGGAATGTTGCAACCGTTGATGAAGCGCTTTTCGACCAGCCGGTCCTGAGCAGCTTCCAGCGCCTTCGGGGGCGGGTAGACCGGCACGCTCTTTGCCAGCGTTTCGGCAGCGGCAACGGGCACGTTCTCGAATTCGTAGGTGACGACGTCGCAGAGCCCCGCCAGTTCGGCGAGCGCTGAAGGATCGTCGTAGGCGGCGGTGATCTGGCTGTTGGCGAGCTGCGCGGCGGGGCTATCGGCTTGCGGTTCTAATATCACCGTGCGGAAATTCAGCCGTGCTGCTGCCATGGCAAGCATGCGGCCGAGCTGGCCGCCGCCGATAATGCCTATCGTCCTTACCATCAGAGGTCGTCCATAGGATATTCGGCGACGGAGGCGCTCTGGCGCTCGCGCCATTCGTCGAGGCGCTCGGCGACCTCGTCGTCGGAAAGGGCGAGTACGGCAGCGGCAAGAAGGGCCGCATTGATCGCGCCGGCCTTGCCGATGGCAAGCGTGCCGACGGGGATGCCGCCCGGCATCTGGACGATGGACAACAGGCTGTCCTGGCCGGACATGGTCTTGGACTGCACAGGCACACCGAAAACCGGCAGCGGCGTCATGGCCGCCGTCATGCCCGGAAGGTGAGCCGCGCCGCCAGCGCCCGCGATGATGATCTTGAAGCCCTCGGCGCGCGCGCCCTTGGCGAATGTCACGAGCCGGTCAGGTGTACGATGAGCCGAGATGATGCGTGCATCATACTCGATTTCCAGCGCCTCCAGCGTATCGGCAGCATTCTTCATGGTCTCCCAGTCGGACTGGCTGCCCATGATGATGGCGACTGGCGGTCTGTCTGTTATCGTCACAATCGTTCCTTCAGGCGATGATGTCAGGGATGATCTGGTCTTCCAGCTTGGAGAGCTTGTCCTTGATGACCAGCTTCTTCTTTTTCATGCGCTGGATGCGGAGGGCGTCGCAGCCCGTCTCAATCATGGCGTTGATCGCGGCGTCGTAATCCTCGTGCTCCTGACGCAGACGCGCCGCCATGAGCCTGATTTCCGCCTGTTCCTGATCGGCCATTTGCATTCCCCATAATCGTCTTCGGACCTTGTCCGGTCTGCCGATAATTTCCGCAAGCTCCTATCACCAAATAGAGGTAACGGGAAGTTAGTGTTGATCATGAATTTGCCGCTTAGTCTTCATCTTTTGGCCTTCGACAAGCCTTCAAAAATGTGTCACAGTCCGCTGGTTGACACCTTGGATCCCTGGCAATGGATGGCTGGGGAAGGGTAAGAGGAAGGAAGGGTCAAATGACTGTTCAAGCTCATCTTGAATCGCTCCAGAAAAAGCATGTCGCTCTCGAGGAGGAGTTGCATGCCCTGAGAACATCTCCCTCTATTTCCGATACTGAACTTGCCGAATGCAAGCGCCGTAAGCTGCGCATCAAGGACGAGATCGAGCGTCTCAAGTCATCCGTCCATTGATCTTTCCAGGCTATCGCCGGACATTAGTCTTGTGAAAGAAAAGGTGAAATTCCCCAATTTTCTCGACTATCAAGCAAGACCCGGTGAATAACCGAAATCGAGCGCCAGTCCCTTGCATGCGGCATCGGGCTGGCGTTTTTGCGAGAAGAGGGCGCCTTCAGGCCCAGAACTGATCCAGCCAGAGATTGAGCTTGTCGAAACCACGGTTGTTGACCGTGTAGATGCGCCTCGTTCCTTCCGAGGTCACGGAAACAAGGTTGCTTTCGAGCAATGCCTTCAGGTGCTGCGACACGGCGGGACGGCTGATCGGCAGACCCTCGGCAAGCTCATTGACCGTCTTTGGAGCGCGCCGCAATTCCTCCAGCAAGAACCGCCGGTTCGGATCGGCAATCGCAGAGAAGGGGTCCGTGTTCGACATGTCAAAAAGCTACGTCAAACGGGCCTTTCCAGCAAGGAAATTGTGCATCGCAACGGAATGCAACCCTATCCAAGCACGCCTTCGCGCAAGATCAGGAAGGCAGCGATCAGCGCCATAGCATACATAAAAGGGTAGAATATCTGCGGCTTCATGCGACGTACACACCATGCGCCGGCCATTGTTGCCAGCGGAGCGAAGGGCACAAGCGTGGCTGAGGTCAGAAGATTGCGGGTGTCGAGTTGGCCGAGCGCGAAATAAGGAACAAGCTTTATGGCGTTCAGAATGGCGAAGAAGCGTACGCTGGTGCCGGTGAATTCGCGTGGCGGCAGCTTGAGCGGCAGGGCATAAATCTGGAATGGCGCGCCGCCGGCATGGGCGACGAAGCTGCCATAGCCGGAAAACGTGCCCCAGAGGCTTGCCAGTACCGGGCGTTGGGGACGCGGTGGGATGACTATTCCCTTGCCGGGGCCGAAATTATTCCAGAAGTAACGCAGGCAGAAGGCCACCGTGACGGCACCGATGAGAACGCGCAATACGCTGCCTGGCACGAGAGCGGAGGTCGCCCAGCCGAAGGTGATGCCGAGAATAGCGCCGGGCAGCATGATCTTCAGCGTCGTCCAGTCGCCATGCTGGCGCCAGATCGCCAGCGAGATCATGTCCATGAAGACGAGGATGGGAAGCAGGATCGCGGCGGCTTCCACGGGAGCGACGACGAGGGCGAGAAAGGGAAGGCCGATCAGCGACAAAGCGTCGCCCATCCCGCCTTTGGCAAGCCCGACGAGAATGACAGCCGGGATTGCGGCGTAGTAGAATGACAGATCTTGCGGCATGCTTTTGAAGTTCCTCCCCTTGCAAGCCCCCTCTATCGGAATTACTCACTCAAAACGAGTGCGGATCCGCCATAGAGCGGGAAAAACCGCCGCAGATGGAAAGACTTCATGACCGAACCGGAAAACCGCTGCCGCCTTGTTCTCGTTCTGCCCGATATCGCCGATGCCGATGAGCGGGCGAAGATCGTCGCCGATGCGCTGAAAGGCGGTGATGTCGCGTCCGTTATCCTGCCGCAATACGGTCTTGACGACGGCGCCTTCCAGAAGCATGCGGAAAAGCTCGTTCCCATTATTCAGGGTGCGGGTGCCGCGGCGCTGATTGCCGGCGACAGCCGCGTCGTCGGTCGCGCGAAGGCCGATGGCCTGCACATCACCGGACCGGCAAGCGAGATTGCGGATGCAATCGATCGTTATGCGGACAAGTTGATCGTCGGCGGCGGCAATGCCGCCGACCGGCATACGGCGCTGGAAGTCGGCGAGGAGCGGCCGGATTACATCTTCTTCGGCAAGCTCGACGGCGACATCAAGCCGGAGGCGCATCCGAAGAACCTGGCGCTTGCCGAGTGGTGGGCGTCGATGATCGAAATCCCGTGCATCGTGATGGGCGGCACTGATCCGGCCTCCGCCCTCGCCGTTGCGCAGACCGGGGCAGAGTTCGTGGCGATGCGCCTGGGCGTATTTGCCGAGCCGGCTCAGGCGCCCTCGATCGTGGCTCAGATCAATGCCCTGCTTGACGAAAAAGCGCCACGGTTTGAGGATTGATATCGCGCTTATGCCGATCCCCGCCCGCTTTTCGAGATGCGCTCTCTTTTGTATAGCCGCCTTATTGGCGGCTCGGACGGAGTTTGCGCAGGCACAGGCGAATGAAACCGTTACCGAGCGCTCGCCAACGCCAAGCCAGACATTCCGTACGGACCGACCGCAGCCCCCGCAGGGTATTGAGCCGTCTGACGGCGTCGGGGTTTTCGATCGCATGGGTGCGAAGCTGCCCGATCTGCCACCTGAAAAGCCATATACGGGTGCGATCGACGAAGCGTTCGGCGCCTATCAACGTGGCTACTATCTGACCGCCATGGACAAGGCGCTGCCACGGGCACAGCTCGGCGATCCGGCGGCCCAGACGCTGATCGCCGAAATCCTGTCGCAGGGCCTCGGTGTCAAGCGGGACATGAAAAACGCTGCCTTCTGGTACGGCAAGGCGGCAGAGGGCGGCGATCCGACCGCTATGTTCAAATATGCGTTGCTCCTGATGGAGGGCAACAATGTCACGCGAGACAAGGCGAAGGCCGACGAATATATGCGCAAGGCGGCCGATGGCGGAAATTCGTCAGCCGAATTCAACTGGGGCCAAACGCTCGTAGCCGACAATCCCGGGGACAAGGGATTGAAGCTTGCCCTGCCTTATTATGAAAAGGCAGCAGAGCAGGGCATCGCAGACGCACAATATGCGGTAGCGCAGATCTACCAGCAGGTGCCCGACCTGCCCGAAGACAAGAAGCAACTGGCACGCGAATGGATGGCGCGCGCGGCGCGGGCGGGCTTCGATACGGCTCAGCTCGACATGGGTATCTGGCTGATCAACGGCGTCGGTGGGCCGAAGGATTACGTGCGCGGCTTCGAATGGATGAAGCTTGCGGCCAACCGGGGCAATGTCGCTGCGCAAAACAAGCTCGCACATCTTTACGTCAATGCAATCGGCACGGCACCCGATCCGGTCGAGGCGGCCAAGTGGTACGTCCTGTCACGGCGTGCAGGATTGAGCGATCCCTCGCTTGAGGATTTCTATCTCGGCATCGAAGACGACCAGCAGAAGGCGGCGATCGAAGCGGCGAACAAGTTCCGCCGCATCAATTAAGCTGCGGCCTTTCTAAAAGAGGGCGTCCTCGAACAAGTCCTCGTCGCTCTGGGCTTTGGCGGGCTCGGCAGGCGCCATTGTTGTTGTTTCCTCGTTGGCGGGAATGATGTTGCGATGGACATTGCGTTCCTGCACCATCGTGTAGAGCTTGAAGATCTTGCGGTCGAGCGGGCCAATTGCTTCGGCAATGTCGGAAATATCGGCGATCTGGTCGCCGGCCACGGTTTCCAGCACGTCGGCGCAGCGGGCAAGCACGTCACCGAGATCATGCTGGAAATCGAGTTTGCCGATCAGCAGGTTGATCTTGGTCGCGACCTCGCGGCCGTGTTCGGCAAGGACTTTGAGTTCGTCTTCCATCAGGTTGGCCGCGGAGCGGATCGTGCCGACGGCCGAGGTGAGGCTTTCGGCAAGACCGCCATTCCTGGAGCCGGCGGCAGGGGCGACGCGTCCCGCCGAGGCTTCGAGCGCAGGCAGGCCATTGACGATGGCATCGGCTGAATCATCCAGCTTGCCGGCAAAGATGCGCAATTCGGCGGTGACGACGTTGATCGACTTGCCTTCTTCGCCGAGACGGCTGCAGCGCAGGTTGGTATTGAGCGCCATGTAATGGATATCGGTCTTGACCGCGCGGATCGCCTCGATGGACTGCAGAAGCGTTGCGGCGGTGCCGATCGTCGACTGGCTGACCTGGTCGGCTTGACGGCTTGCCACATCGACCTGCTTGACGATCTCGTGAGCGGCGGAGACGCTCGATTCCAGCGCGCGCATGAAGTTCCCACCGCTGCCGTCGCTCTGACCGCTCATCTGGTCGCGCAATCTCAGAATTTCCTGCGTATCCTGGCTGAAGCTTGCGATGGTCTTTACGACATTGCGGGAATCCCTTTGGAAGTCGGTGCACATCTCAGCCATCTGCGCGGCTGTCAGGTGATGAATGACGTTCTGCAGGCGCTTGCGTCCATCGGCATCGAGCTTGGCGCCGTCTTCGCTTGCGAGGAAATCCTCGAGCAGCGAGAAGGTGCTCTGCACATGTTCGATGCGCTGGCGAGTGATATCGCCGATCTGCAGCGCCGAAAGAGTGGAGGCGACCTTCCCCTGCACGCCGCGGGCGATTGCGCCTACATCGCGGGCGATGGTGCCGAGGCTCTGGCGGTGGTCGGCAATCTTCTTTGCGTCATCCTTCAGCGCCCTGGCGACTGCCGGAACGGTGTCGGCGTAGCTCTTGGAAAGATTGTTGCCGAAGGAGAGGGCGAGCTTGACCTCCTTCTGGAGGCTGTCGAGATGGGTGGCGAAGCGGTTGACTTCGTCAGTTCCCGAATAGATGCGCTCAAGGATTTCCTGAGCGAAGCCTGCAAATTCGGCAAGGCCCGCACCCGTTATCTTTACCGTCACTGCGAAGGTGCGCAGGTAGCGCATCGTCTCCTGCATATCAGCGACATGCCGGTGCAATTCCGAGCCGGTCTGGGCAAGTGCCGTCAGAGCCTGCTGGCGTTTTTCCTCAGAGCCCGGAAGCTCGATCAGGTTCTGGACGGTCGCATTGAGATCGGCGCTGGTGTCACTCGCCTCATTGTTGTCCAGCGCCTTGGTGATCTGGTCCAGTGACGTCAACAGACGATTGAGGACATCCATCACTGAAAGCAGGACTGTACCACCTTCGAGGAAGCGTTCCTCCACCTGGGCGCGGGCCGACTCCAGGGTCTGGCTGATATCCGAACCTGATGCCAAAAATGCAGTCTGTGCCGATGCCGTCGCGTTTGTCACATTTGTACCTTTACTTATGAACACAGGCAATTTGACTCTATTTTTACGGGCAGGATGGAAACGGCAGGTAAACGCCGCAGACTCGTAAACGTTGTGATTAACAACCCATAAAACTATTCGGCAAGATTTTATAAGCTTCCTATAAAGTGCTATCTATCATATTGTTTTTTCATGTTATTTTATAATATGAGAAAGCTTCAGTATAAATTATCCCGGATAAGAATTCAGGGAGTCGGGACTCGCGCCAATTGCACTTTCCTACAACCGCTGTTTACGCGCTGTTAAGCCTGTCATGAGAGTCCTTTTATGGTCGTTAAGTATTTCTCCGACCATGGAGGCTGCATTGGATACTCAGGCAAAATATTTCGAATCTATATCCCTTCCGGAAACTCTGAGCATTCGTAATGCTTCGGAAGTATATGCGAAGATTATTGATCGGTTTCGCGACAATAATAGTATTGCCGTAAGTCTTCCCGAAAACGCGGAGGCGGATCTGAGTTTTCTTCAGCTCATCGAATCCGCCCGTCGTCAGGCCAAGGCCGAAGGCAAGACTTTTACCCTTTCAGCTCCGGCCAGCGGTTCGCTTCTCAAGGTTCTTGAACGCGCCGGATTTATGGAAGTCTTCGATCAAGAAGACCAGAAGTTCTGGTTGCATAAAGAGGTGACATTATGAGCGCAAACATCCTGACCGTCGACGATTCCGCCAGCATCCGGCTGACCACCAAGGTCACGCTGACCAATGCAGGTTACACCGTCACCGAAGCCGTCAATGGCGCCGAGGGTCTGGCAACCGCCAAGAGCGGCAATTTCGACCTGATCGTCACCGACCTCAACATGCCCGTCATGGATGGGCTGACGATGATCGAGGAACTGCGCAAGCTGCCCGCCCAGGCCGGCGTGCCGATCATCTTCCTGACGACGGAATCCGACGCGGACCTCAAGGCCCGTGCCAAGGCCGCCGGTGCCACCGGCTGGCTCACCAAGCCGTTCGATCCGGAAAATCTCGTTAAGATCGTGAAGAAGGTTCTCGGCAGATGAGCTCGCTTGATCCAGTCGCAGTCTTCCGAACCGAAGCGGCCGAATGCCTCGAGGCGATCGAAGCCGGCCTTCTCGACCTTAATCACGACCTCGAAAACAGGGATCTCGTCGACGCTGTCTTCCGCGGCCTTCATACGTTGAAGGGTTCGGGTGCCATGTTTGGCTTCGAGGCGCTTGCGGCTTTCACGCATCATTGCGAAACGGCCTTCGACCGTGTTCGCAAGGGCGAGGTGCCGGCAACCGCCGAGCTCGTCGCCGCCGTTCTTGCCGCGCAGGATCACATGCGCGCCCTTGTCGAGCAACCCGATGCCGATCATGGTGATACCGGCCACAAGCTGCTTGCCCAGCTCCAGGCAGCGGTCGGCGGCAAGTCGGAGGCCAAAGAGGCCACAGCGCCTGTGGCTGCAGCACCTGTCGTCGCCGGTCCCGTCAAGAAGAAAACGACGTGGCGCATCCGTTTCAGCCTTCCGGCGAATTCCATGGCCAACGGCACCAACCCGCTCGGCCTTCTGGATGAATTGCGCGATCTCGGCGAATGTACCGTCCGCGCAAACAGATCGGGAATTCCGCTACTCAACGATCTGGTCCCGACAGAACTTCACGTTTCCTGGGACGTCGTTCTGACGAGTGAACAGGACCGTTCCGCCATCGACGACGTCTTTATCTTCGTCATGGATGACATGGAGCTCGATGTTCAGGAAATCGCCGGTCCGCAGGCCGCAACGATCGAAGCAAAGAAAGACGTAACTCCTGCCGCAGCAGCTGTCGCTCCAGTGCCCGCCGCTGCTCTGGAATTCCGCCCCGTCGAGGCGGTTCCGGTGAAGCGCGAGGCGGCAGCTCCTGTTCAGGCGGCAGCCCAGGCGAAAGCGCAGGAAAACGTCCGCGTTCCGGCCGAACGCCTGGACGAACTGATGGACCGCGTCGGCGAGCTCGTCATTGCCCAGTCGCGCCTTAGTCAGCTGGCAAGCTCCAGCTCGGATATAGCGCTACGCTCGGTTTCGGAAGAAATCGAACGTCTCTCCGGCGAGCTGCGCGACACGATGATGGTGTTGCGCATGGTGCCGGTCGGGACGCTCTTCTCGCGCTTCCGCCGTCTCGTCCACGATCTCGCCCGCGAAACTGGCAAGGTGATCGAGCTCGTTACCGAAGGTGAGACCACTGAAGTCGACAAGACCGTCATCGAGCGTCTGGCCGATCCGCTGGTCCACCTCGTCCGCAATTCGATAGACCACGGTCTCGAGCCGCCGGCCGAGCGCCTTGGCGCCGGCAAGACCGAAGCCGGCACGGTGACGCTTGCTGCCCACCAGTCCGGCGGCGAGGTCATCATCTCCATCAAGGATGACGGCCGTGGCATCAACCGTGACCGCGTTCGCGCCAAAGCGGAATCCTCCGGCCTCATCGCGCCCGGCCAGCCGCTTTCCGATCAGGAGCTGCTGCAGCTCATCTTCGCTCCCGGCTTCTCGACCGCAGCGGCGATCACCAATCTGTCCGGTCGCGGTGTCGGCATGGACGTCGTCAAGAAGACGGTCGAGGCGCTGCGCGGCACGATCGACATCGTCAGCCTGCCCGGGCAAGGCTCGGAAGTCTCTCTCCGCATTCCGCTGACACTCGCCATCATCGACGGTCTTCTGGTGCGAGTGGGTTCCGGCCGCTACGTCATCCCGCTCTCGGCGGTCGAGGAATGCCTCGAACTGTCGCTGGAAGAAGATCTCCGCTCGCGCGGCCGCTCCTTCATCTCGCTGCGCGACAGCCTGGTTCCGTTCCTCAGGCTTCGCGATCTCTTCCGCACAGGCACCAAGCCGGACGTCCACCAGAAAGTGGTCGTCATCTCGACGGGCACCGAACGTGTCGGTCTGGTGGTCGACCAGATCATCGGCGACCACCAGACGGTCATCAAGTCGATGTCGAAACTGCACAACGACGTGGCGACCTTCTCCGGCGCCACCATTCTCGGCGACGGCAGCGTCGCTCTCATTCTTGACGTCGGGCATCTCGTTGCCGCGGGTCAGCAACAGGAGGCGCAATTGCGCGTGGCAGGATGAGCACAGCAACAGCCGAAAAATTCGACAAGCACTGGAACTACGCTGAAGAAGTCGAGGTTCTGACCTTCGATCTCAATGGTGAAACCTTCGCTCTGGAAGCAGTCATCGTACAGGAAATCCTGGATCTGCTTCCCGAGACCGCAGTACCGGGCGCCCAGCCTTTCGTTGCCAGCGTCATCAACTTTCGCGGCAAGGTGATTCCGCTTGCCGATCTTCGCCTCGCCTTCGGGATGGAGGCTTCGGAAGCGACAATAGACAGCCGCATCATCGTCATCGAGGTCGATCTGCAGGGGGAGCAGACACTCGTCGGTATCCGCACAGACAAGGTGAACGAGGTGACGACGCTGACGAAAAACGCCAGCGAGCCGCCGCCGAGCGTGGGTATGCGCTGGCGCGCGGATTATATCAACTGCCTGGTCAAGAGGGGTGGTGAGTTCATCATCCTCCCGAATTTGCAGGCGATTTTCTCATCGAGGCATGAGACGGCGGGGGCCGTCAACTAGCCGGGGGCCAATCACTGAGGGGTTAAGACGATGCGATTGACGATCAAGACAAAGCTGGTGACAGCGTTCACCTTTATCATTTTCATGCTGATAGGCACGGCCGCCTACGGCATCTTCAGCCTCGGCTCGCTGAACGATACGATCGGCAACCTTCTTGCCGGTCCTGCTGCGCGCCTCGACCTGGCGCAACAGATCAACATCGCCCAGCTCGAAGCCATCCGCCAGCAGAAGAACCTTCTGACTGCACGCAACGCCGATGACGCTTCCGGCGCCATCGAAAAGGGCGCCAAGGCCCGCAAGGACTTCGCCGATGCATTCGCTGCCGTGACGAAACTCGCCACCGAGGAAGGCAAGGCGCGTTGGGAGCGCGTTGCCCAACTCTCCGCGACATTCAATCAGGCCGACGACCAGATCCGAGATTTCATCAAGGCCGGCAATATGGACGGCGCCAACAATATCTCGGTCACGACGGCTCGCCAGGCCGCCAACGATATAGACGCCACGCTCGACGAAATTCTTGCGCTCGAAAAACAGCGCATGCAGGATGCAGATGACAGCGCCGAGCAGCAGTACGGCACGACACGCACGATGATGATTGCGGTTGCCGCCACAGCGTTGCTGATTGCCGTCCTCACGGCGTTCTGGATCGCAAATACCATCAGCAAAGGCCTCAACCGCGCCAACACTGTTGTCCGTGAAGTTGCCGAAGGCGACCTGACCAAGATGGCCGAAATCACCACGCATGACGAGATCGGCGAACTGCTCGGCAACGTCAACGTCATGATCGAACGCCTTCGCGGTGTCGTCGCCGATGCACTGTCTGCAGCCGACAATGTCTCTTCGGGCAGCCAGGAACTGTCGGCCAGCTCCGAGCAGGTCTCGCAGGGTGCGACCGAACAGGCGGCTTCCGCTGAAGAGGCCTCCGCCTCGATGGAGCAGATGGCTGCGAACATCAAGCAGAATGCCGATAATGCCGCGCAGACCGAGAAGATCGCCCGCCAATCCGCCAAGGACGCGGAAGCTTCCGGCGACGCCGTCAACCGCGCCGTCGATGCGATGCGCACGATTGCCGAGAAGATCGGCATCGTTCAGGAAATCGCCCGCCAGACCGATCTGCTCGCCCTGAATGCCGCCGTCGAAGCCGCACGTGCAGGCGAACACGGCAAGGGCTTTGCGGTCGTCGCTTCGGAAGTGCGCAAGCTTGCTGAACGCAGCCAATCAGCCGCCGCGGAGATTTCCTCCATGTCGAGCGACACGGTCAAGGCTGCCCGCGACGCCGGCGAAATGCTCGGCCGCCTGGTTCCGGACATCCGCAAGACCGCGGAGTTGGTTTCCGAGATCAGCGCTGCCTGCCGTGAACAGGATATCGGTGCCTCTCAGATCAACGAAGCGATCCAGCAGCTCGACAAGGTGACCCAGCAGAATGCCGGTGCTTCGGAAGAAATGTCGGCCACTTCGGAGGAGCTTGCTGCTCAGGCCGAGGAACTGCAGGCTTCGATCGCCTTCTTCAAGGTCGACACGGCAGGCGCGACCCGCGCTGGCGTACGGAAGACCGCCACAAAGACTTCTGCAAAGGTGGTGAAGGCTCCGGCCGCCGCCACCCCACGCAAGCCGGCTCCGGCGACGCATACCCATAGTCACGGCAATACCGTTGCGTCCCAGCAGGCGCGTGCCAAGGGCTTTGCCCTGGATATGTCGATGGGTGGTCCGGACGCCGGTGACGACGATTTCCGCGAAAGCGCTTAAGCGCTTCGCCGATACGAGCATCGCCGCGGACTTCTTGCCCGCGGCTTCTTGAAAGACCCGACGTGTGTATGCGTCGGTATCGATCGGCAGATGTCCGCCTGCCAGGTTATACAGGCAGGCGGAGCATCGGATTTCCCTTCCGCAAGATGGGACCTTCCGCAGTCAGACGCGCTGCGGTTTTGCAAGCCGATCGTAATTTCCGGCAGGGTCCGTGACGACGGGCACGCGGAATGAGCGGCAATGTATCTCCCGCAACCGAATATTCTGCATGCATGCCGTCATAAGCGGCAGAATGACGATCCATGCCCGGACGTCGCGCAATGCCCCCGCTCTGTCGATCTACTTCAAGGAAGTATTCAAATGCGCTTCACGATCAAGGCAAAGTTAGCCATCGCCTTCGGGCTTCTCATTGCCGTCACCCTCTGCTGCGCAGGCTTCGGCATGCGTGGCGTCAGCCTCGTCGCTTCCATGCAAGATGAACTGCTGACCGGTCCGGTTCGCCAGGACGGCTATGCATCCAACCTCGCGAGAGCTTTCGACTCGCTCAATCTCGCGGAAAGCGACCTTCTGCTTGCGACGACACCTCAGAGAACGCAGCAGGCCGTTTCGCAGATGGAAGCGCAGCGCAAGGCATTCGAACAGGCTCTGAAGGAAGGTCAGGAAAGCGCTGCCGACGGCTTCAAGGAAAAGTGGGAAGCGATTAGCGCCTTCTGGTTGGACTACACGAAGCTCAACGATAACATCCGTGAGCTGGCGCTCAATGGCCAGCGCGACCGCGCAATCGAGGTAAACCAGACGGACGGCGATGTCGCTTCGGAAAAGCTTGACGCGCTGACGGAATCCCTGGCTGGCCTGACACGCGCCTCGATCAGCGAAGGTGACGAAAGCGCCGACGCAGCATTCCGCAGCACCTTTACGACGCTGATGATCATTGCAGGCGTCGGCGTGATGCTCTCGATCGTTGCGGCTCTCTGGATCGCGATCAACATCATCACCGGTCTTTCCAAAGTGCGCAGCGCGGCGAATGCGGTTGCCATCGGCGACCTTAACCAGACGATCAACGTGCGCACCAATGATGAGATCAAGGATCTCGTCACGACGATGAATGTGATGACCGCCAATCTGCGCTCCACGGCCGACGTGGCGAATGCCATCGCTGCGGGCGATCTTTCGATCGATGCGAAGCGGCTTTCAGATAAGGACGCGCTCGGCATCGCGATGGAAGATATGATCGCCAATCTGCGTGCAACCGCGCACATCGCCGGTCAGATTTCGAATGGCGACCTGACGGTTTCCCCGAAGCCGCTTTCCGACAAGGATGTTCTGGGCGTTGCGCTCGAACAGATGGTCGAACGTCTGCGCGGTGTTGTCGCCGACGCTATCGCCGCGGCCGAAAACGTCTCGTCGGGCAGCCAGGAACTATCATCCAGTTCCGAACAGGTCTCGCAGGGTGCGACCGAACAGGCAGCTTCCGCTGAAGAGGCTTCCGCCTCGATGGAAGAGATGGCAGCCAATATCAAACAGAACGCCGATAACGCGGCCCAGACCGAGAAGATTGCTCGCCAGTCCGCCAAGGATGCCGAGACTTCTGGCGATGCGGTCAACCGCGCTGTTGCGGCCATGCGCACGATTGCCGAGAAAATCGGTATCGTCCAGGAAATTGCCCGTCAAACCGACCTGCTTGCTCTAAACGCCGCCGTCGAGGCTGCTCGCGCCGGCGAACATGGCAAGGGTTTTGCGGTCGTCGCCTCGGAAGTGCGCAAGCTTGCCGAGCGCAGCCAGTCGGCTGCCGCTGAGATTTCCTCCATGTCCAGCGACACGGTGAAGGCCGCTCAGGAAGCCGGCGACATGCTCGGCCGCCTGGTTCCCGACATCCGCAAGACGGCCGAACTGGTCTCCGAGATCAGTGCAGCCTGCCGCGAGCAGGATATCGGCGCGGGGCAGATCAACGAAGCAATCCAGCAGCTCGACAAGGTAACCCAGCAGAATGCCGGTGCCTCCGAAGAGATGTCGGCAACGTCGGAAGAACTGGCGACCCAGGCTGAGGAACTGCAGGCCTCGATCGCCTTCTTCAAGGTCGACATGGCCGGCAACCGTCTATCGCACGCTCCTGCTGCCAAGGTCACGGTTCGCACGCCGGCTCCGGCTGCGGCCCGCAAGCCGGTCGCCAAGAAGGCCGCGCCCGCCAACACGGTTTCTGCCCAGCAGGCACGCGCCAAGGGCTTTGCCCTCGACATGTCGATGGGTGGTCCCGACGAGGGGGATGCAGAGTTCAGGGAAAGTGCCTGAGCGCTTTGCCACGTTGATGCCGTCAGGGGCTCGGCATTCGGCCCCTGACACAGGCTTTCGGTGCCCAGGAACGCCGGAGGCAAGATCGCAATTTCTTCGATAACCGTTTTCGCCTGCCGGAATGTTTTTGCTGCGTGATGCCGCGCCAAGGAAACCACCGGTCCACACTTATTCCGTCGCTTTCAAATAGGGGTATTGCGATGCGCATCACGATCAAGCTAAAGCTCGCGGCCGCATTCGGCTTCGTCATACTGCTGCTAATGGGTAGTGCAGTCTTTGGAATTATCAGCCTCAGTTCGCTGAACGATGCCGTTGGCAACCTGATCGCAGGCCCTTCAAAAAGCCTGGAGCTGGCTCTGGAAGCCAAAGCTGCCGAGCTCGATGCCATCAGGTGGCAGAAGAACGCCCTTCTGGAAATGGATCCTGAAACGGCCAAGAAACACTACGAAAACTCGGCAAGGAGCATGGATGAAATGCTCGCGTTTGCGACAGGCGGCCAGCAGATCGCAACGGCTGACAGCAAGCCGACATGGGACAGGCTGATCGAGCTGAGCAAACGTTTCGTTGATGGTTCCAACAAAGTCGCCTTGATCCACGAAAGCGGCGACAGGGCAGGGGCCACGGCTTATTCCGGTGGTGAGGTTCGCGCCATCGTCACGGAGCTGGAAGACGTCTTCACGGCGCTTGTCACGCATCAGCAGAAGGCGATGACCCAGGCCGACGACGATACGGAAACCCTCTATGGCAACACCAGAAACCTGCTGATCGGCATTGCCATCGGCGCTTCCGTCATCGCTTTCGCTGCCGCGCTGTGGATCGCGCTCGGCATCAGCAGCGGTCTGCGCAAGATCATGAATGTCGCCAACGCCGTCGCCATTGGTGATCTGAACCAGAAGGTCGAGATCAAGAGCAATGACGAGATCAAGGATCTGGTGAACACGATCAACGTCATGACGGATAATCTGCGCAATACCGCGGGCATCGCAAATGAGATCTCGAATGGTGACCTCAGCGTTACGCCGAAACCGCTCTCCGACAAGGATACGCTCGGCATCGCCATGCTCGGCATGGTGAACAACCTGCGCGCCACCGCCGATATTGCCAACCAGATCGCAGAAGGCGATCTCTCGGTCGAGGTCAAGCCACTTTCAGCCAAGGATACGCTTGGCATCGCGATGCAAAGCATGGTCGCCAACCTTCGCGCCACAGCCGAAATTGCCACGCAGATTGCTGGGGGCGACCTGACAGTCTCTCCGAAGGCGCTCTCGGCCAAGGATACGCTCGGCACCGCGCTGGAACAGATGGTGGAGCGCCTGCGCGACGTCGTTGCTGATGCAATTGCGGCCGCCGAGAATGTTTCGGCCGGCAGCCAGGAGCTTTCGGCGAGTTCGGAGCAGGTGTCGCAGGGCGCCACCGAGCAGGCCTCTGCGGCCGAGGAAGCCTCCTCCTCAATGGAGGAGATGGCCGCCAACATCAAACAGAACGCTGACAATGCCGCCCAGACGGAAAAGATCGCGCGTCAATCCGCCAAGGATGCCGAGATGAGCGGGAGCGCCGTTTCCCGCGCCGTCGAGGCCATGCGCACGATCGCCCAGAAGATCAGCATCGTTCAGGAAATCGCTCGCCAGACCGATCTTCTCGCACTCAATGCTGCGGTCGAGGCCGCCCGTGCCGGTGAACATGGCAAGGGCTTTGCGGTCGTCGCTTCCGAAGTTCGAAAGCTTGCCGAACGCAGCCAGTCGGCAGCAGCGGAAATCAGCGCCATGTCGAGCGATACCGTCACGGCCGCCCAGGAGGCTGGCGATATGCTCGGTCGCCTGGTGCCTGATATCAGGAAGACCGCGGAACTCGTGGCGGAGATCAGTTCGGCATGCCGCGAGCAGGATGTCGGTGCGTCGCAGATCAACGAGGCGATCCAGCAGCTCGACAAGGTAACCCAGCAGAATGCCGGCGCTTCCGAGCAGATGTCTGCGACGTCGGAAGAGCTCGCCGCCCAGGCCGAGGAACTGCAGACCTCCATCGCCTTCTTCAAGGTGGATACGGCAGGTGGCAAGGCAATGGCGGCGAGTGGCCGCCAGGGCCGCGCACCGGCCGCCAAGGTAACCACGCGTAGCCCGGCGCCGTCTGCAGCCCGTAAGGCAGCTTCCGCCAACGGCGTTGTTGCTCAGCAGGCCCGCGCCAAAGGCTTTGCCCTCGATATGTCCATGGGCGGACCGGACACGACCGACGATGATTTCCGGGAAAGTGCTTAGGCGCTTCCCGCGGACAGAGGTCGGGGCCGCAGCAACGGCGGCCCCGCTATGGCCGGCGCATGGACGCGTCGGGACACACCGGCCCAGCCGGCAACGCATGAAGCGTTTTTACGGCGGCACAATGTGTCATTTCGCGGGATATCCGCAGCAGTCCTGAAGGGGTCTTGGAATGCGCTTCACGATCAAACTCAAACTGAGCCTGGTGTTCGGTTTTATCGTTCTCTTGACCTGCGCAATGGCCGGTCTTTCGATCTACAATCTCTCGTCGCTCAATGACGACATCTCGGTCATGGTTGCCGGCCCGGTCGCCAACCTGCGTGACTCCGGTGATCTCTCCGATGCGGTGATGCGCTCGATCCGTTCCGAAAAGGACGCGATCATCAACACGGATCCGACCAAGATCACCGGCTATGTCGACGAAATCTCCCAGAGCCGCGATCAGATCAAGACACTGCAGGCGCGTCTTGCTGCATCGCCAGATCCGGATATCCGCAACAGCATGAGCGAATTCGGCGATCTCTACGGCAAATGGACGTCCCTGCAAGACCGTGTTGCCGATCTCGCCAGGCAGAATACCAATGAATCCAACACGCAGGCCGGCGCTATTTCGATGGGCGAAGGCCAGCAGGTTACGAACCAGCTTCTCGCCATCCTCTCGAAGCTGAACGATACGGTGACGGGCAATGTCGGCGAGACCGACGCGGCCACCAACGAACAATATGCGCAGTCACGCAACATGCTCATCTTGATGACGATCGGCCTGATCGTCGTATCCTCGGCCGCTGCGATCTGGATCCTGCTCAACATCTCGCGCGGCCTGAAACGCGCCGTTCAGCTTGCAGATGCCGTCAGCATCGGTGACCTCGAACAGAATATCGATCACAAGAGCAACGACGAAATTCGCGACCTGGTCAATTCCATGACGAGGATGACCGGCAACCTGCGTAACACGGCGCAGATTGCCAACCAGATCGCGAACGGCGACCTTACGGTTTCTCCGAAGCCCCTGTCGGAGAAGGATACGCTGGGCATTGCTCTGGAGCAGATGGTCGAACGTCTGCGCGGTGTCGTTGCCGACGCGATTGCTGCGGCCGAAAACGTCTCGTCCGGCAGCCAGGAGCTTTCGGCGAGCTCCGAACAGGTGTCGCAGGGTGCGACCGAACAGGCGGCTTCGGCTGAAGAGGCTTCCGCTTCGATGGAGGAGATGGCCTCCAACATCAAGCAGAATGCCGATAACGCTGCCCAGACGGAGAAGATCGCCCGCCAGTCGGCCAAGGATGCTGAACTGTCGGGTGAAGCGGTCTCACGCGCTGTTCAAGCCATGCGCACGATTGCCGAGAAGATTGGCATCGTTCAGGAAATCGCCCGTCAGACCGACCTGCTTGCTCTAAACGCCGCCGTCGAAGCTGCTCGTGCCGGCGAACATGGCAAGGGTTTTGCGGTCGTCGCTTCGGAAGTGCGCAAGCTTGCCGAACGCAGCCAGTCGGCCGCCGCTGAAATCAGTGCGATGTCCGGCGATACGGTCAAGTCCGCGCAGGAGGCCGGCGACATGCTCGGCCGCCTGGTTCCGGATATCCGCAAGACGGCCGAACTGGTCTCCGAGATCAGTGCGGCCTGCCGCGAGCAGGATATTGGCGCAGCCCAGATCAACGAGGCAATCCAGCAGCTCGACAAGGTGACTCAGCAGAATGCCGGCGCCTCCGAAGAGATGTCGGCAACGTCGGAAGAACTGGCGACCCAGGCTGAGGAACTGCAGGCCTCGATCGCCTTCTTCAAGGTCGACATGGCCGGCAACCGCCTGTCGCACGCTCCTGCTGCCAAGGTCACGGTTCGCACGCCGGCTCCAACTGCAGCCCGCAAGCCGGTCGCCAAGAAGGCCGCGCCCGCCAACACGGTTTCTGCCCAGCAGGCACGCGCCAAGGGCTTTGCCCTGGATATGTCGATGGGTGGTCCCGACGAGGGCGATGCCGAGTTCAAGGAAAGCGCCTGAGTATCAGGTCCTTCCAATATATTAACAGGCGTCCCCGATAATGGGGCCGCCCGAATCCAAGGAAAGCGGTTGATCATGGCGACAACATCTCTGGAAGCTCAATTCGTGACCTTCAGCCTCGGCGAGGAGATCTTCGCCGTTCCGGTGGAGGTGGTGCGCGAAATCCTCGACTACGCCGAAGCGTTCAAGATTCCGAACGGTCCCGACTATCTGCTCGGTCTGCGCGATGTGCGCGGACAGGGCGTCCCGACGATCGACCTGCGCCTGAAGCTCGGCATGTCGAAGACGGTGCCCACGCCGCATACGCGTGTGCTGGTTCTCGACGTTCCCATGGAAAATCGCCTTCTGACGCTCGGCCTCGTTGCCGACCGCGTTTTCGAAGTGACGCCGTTCCGCCGCGACCAGATCGAAGCCGCGCCCGATATCGGCGTACGCTGGCGATCGGATTACATTGCAGGCGTGGTGCGTCGTGAGAACGGCTTCGTTGTCATCGTCGACCTTGCCCGGCTTCTGTCGCGCGAGGACGCCTCTGTCCTGCAATCGGCCGCCTGAGGCCTTCAAGACTACCCGGAGTGTTGCGTGTTATGAGTATGGCAGCGGTAGAAGCCCAGTTGCCGGGCGACAGGATCAGCAAGCGTAATTTCGACAAGCTGGCGCGGTTCATCTACGACTATAGCGGCATCAAGATGCCGCCGACGAAGCTGACGATGCTGGAGGGCCGGCTGCGCCGGCGCCTGCGCGCCACGCGGCATGCGAGCTTCGACGATTATTGCGATTTCCTGTTCAACGAGGGTGGTCTTGATCAGGAGACCATCTACCTGATCGATGTCGTGACGACCAACAAGACCGACTTCTTCCGGGAAGCCAAGCATTTCGAGTATATGCAGACAGTCGCCCTGCCGACGCTTGCCGACAGCGGCCTGCGGACTATCCGCACATGGAGTTCTGCGTGCTCGACCGGTGCCGAACCCTACACGATGGCAATGGTGCTGGCCGAATTCGCCGAGGGCCGCAGCGATGTGTCCTACAATGTGCTGGCGACGGATCTCTCCACCGATGTCCTGCAGACCGCGCGCCGGGGTATTTATGCGGAAGATCTGGTCGCCCCGGTGCCGCGCGACCTGCAGAAGAAATATGTTATGGTTGCCAAGCAGCAGGGCCGCCGTGAAGTTCGCATCTCGCCGAAGCTGCGCAGCCGTGTCGGCTTCGCCCGCATGAACCTGATGGATGAGAAATATCCTGTCGGCGACATGATGCACCTGATCTTTTGCCGCAACGTGCTGATCTACTTCGACAAGCAGACGCAGGCCGGTGTGCTCACCCGTCTCTGCGGCTGCCTCGCGAAGGGCGGTTACATGTTTATCGGTCACTCGGAATCGATTACCGGCTTCGACCTTCCCCTGAAGCAGGTTTCGAACACGGTGTTCCAGCGCATCTGAGAGGGTTCTATGGCCAAAAAAGTCCGCGTCCTCATCATCGACGATTCCGCCAGCGTCAGGCAGACGCTGACACGGGTTCTGGAAGAAGACCCGGAGATCGAAGTCATGGCCGTCGCCTCCGATCCATTCATGGCGGCGCGCAAGATCCAGGAAGAGATCCCTGACGTCATCACCCTCGATGTCGAGATGCCGCGCATGGATGGCATCACCTTCCTGCGAAAGCTCATGTCGCAACGACCGATTCCGGTCGTCATGTGCTCCTCGCTGACGGAAGCGGGTTCGGAAACTCTGCTGCAGGCGCTTGAGGCGGGTGCCGTCGACATCATCCTGAAATCGAAGATCGGAGCGGCGGATAGCCTGGCGGACGATGCCATGCGCATCCGCGAAGTGGTCAAGAGCGCTTCGCATGCGCGGCTTGCCAATACGCGCCGTACTGCAGGAAGCGTCCGCTCGGCCTCGGCGGAAGGGCCGGCCAAGAAGCTGACGGCCGATGCGATGCTGCCGCCGCCAAGCGGTCGGGCAATGGCGAAGACAACTGAAATGGTCGTCTGCGTCGGTGCTTCCACTGGCGGAACGGAAGCCCTGCGCGAATTT
>Ga0102591_1000275_pt1 | contig 113805 bp, 99 predicted proteins | sample AraplaCol_mCL_r2_2_FD_76860 | JGI IMG/M metagenome (GOLD analysis project Ga0102591, IMG submission 76860) | Arabidopsis root microbial communities from North Carolina, USA - plate scrape MF_Col_mCL_r2 (SPADES assembly) (version 2) | ecosystem: Host-associated > Plants > Roots > Endosphere...
CGGCCCGCGAGCCGATCAGTAGGCCGGATACATATGAGCGACTTCCGTCACCGCGCCGAACCCGTTGTGAAACGCAGCCGGTCCATACAAAAGGGCCAAGAGCGGACGATTCGGCGCTGTCACTCTGAACGCGCAAATTAGCACAAGGCCGAAAGTTGCCAGCGGGCAGGAGCGGGCCCTTTTCGAAGGGTGTGCTCGGCTGTCGGCACGACGAAGAGATTGCAGAACGGCGCTGTTGAACAATCAAGCGCACCCAGCTTGACCGGGCGGCGCCTGTTTGATTGCGGAACTTTTTCTACAATCGCGGCAGCACTATGCCTCGATTTTCACTCGTCATTTGGGACGCGCAGCCTGAGGAAGCCGGTAGAAGTCCCGCAATCTTCTCAATCTGAACCGATGCCGTTGCACAGTAGTACCAAACCAGCCAGGCCTTGGTACCACATGGCTCCTCGCAGTTGCCTTGGTCGGCGCCTTTCGAAATTAAATAACAATTTCAATTACATAAGTGTTCTCAGATTTGTCCGATCCGGCCCACCACCTTTCTTACATTTTTTGAATTGTCTGCATTTTTCTGCGTGTTCCCAGCACCGGCCTTCGCCAGTTGTCCCAAAGCGGCGACGTTGCCGATGTGGGCCGGGGCGAAGAGGCCGCGATAGCTTGCGATCTTCTCCGCAATCGGCGGCATTCGCACCGACGCGGGCATAGTCGAAAAAGCGGCGGCAAGGCCGACGAGGACGACTGCGAGGGCGCGCTTCATCGAATCCTCTCCTACGCGCCGTGGCGCGGGTTCGCCTGACGCTTCTTGGCCTCGTAGGCAAGGTGCCAAAATTTCGGCCGTCGAAGCGAGATGAGCGAGCGGGGTGATTTGGATCATCAATCGGAGGCGCGACCCTTGGAGCGCCCCCGCATCTCAGGCCCAATTTGAGCCCGGCGTAGGCGTCAATTTTTCCGGGGAATAGTTTCGGAGGGGCACCTTGGATCGGCCGGCATGGGGTATGGCGTTGGAGCGCTCCAGATCAGCCATCGGACATCCAAGAATGACGTCGATGCCTACCAAACTGCGCGTCGCCTGTACGGCGGCGATCATCGTCCTCACGACGCCCGCGACGGCCCAGAAAATCACGGCTGAAGGCATTGCCCGAGCGGCCAGTCTTTACGCCGCGATCGTGGAGTTCTGTCCACCAACCCAGCGCGTCAACATCGAGCTGGCGACGAAGGCAGCGAAGGCGATGACCGACGCGGCCAATGAAGCACTGGGGCCGGATGCCGGCCCAACCACGCTCAACAACGAGCTGAAACGCAGGTTCGACGAAGTTCGCGTGACAGGCGCAGCGGTTTGGTGCGCAAACCAGACCCGCCAACCGGCCATTGCGCCGCTTTTCGGACTGCCTCCCCGGTGATGGAGAGCAGCATCAGGAGCCGACCTCGCCTCGCTGGCCAATAGCGGAAATCCAAAGGGCCGTGAGGTGGGATGGCGTCGCCTCGCTTAGTGCCTTCAACACGTCGTCCGCGCGCTCAGTTCCGATTTCGAGCTCGCTCGGCGAGTTGATCCGCAGGCGACGAGTTCTCTTCTTCCGTTGGGCTTAAAGCGTATCACGCTGCCGTCTTCTCTCAGCATATACGCCGACAGACCCGCGCTTCTCATTTGCTGAATGGTGTTGCGGTGGAATAGCGCGATTTTCTGATCGAAAGTGGAGGGCATCTGGCGTGCTCCGCGGCTCAATCCAGCGCCATGGATACGCAGTTCGGGGAAAGAGAATGTGAGAAGGATCACAGAACGAAAATCGTCCGCTGGCGGCCCCCTTTGAGCCGCTGAACTGAAGCTGAAGGTCAGGCCGGCTCTTATTTCCCGATAACCGCCGTCGCCTCGATCTCCAGAAGCGCCTCGGGCTCGACCAGCGCCGAGACGCCGATCACCGCCATGGCCGGGAAATGCCGGCCGAATGCCTCGCGGTAGATCGGCCCCATCTCCTTGAGGCTGGCGCGATAGGCGGGCATGTCGGTGACATACCAGGTCAGCCGCACGATATCCTCGACGCGTCCGCCGCCGGCCTCGACGACCGCCTTGATGTTGAGGAAGGTCTGGCGGAGCTGGGCGACGAACCCCTTGGCGAAGATGCCCTGCGCATCCCAGCCGACGAGCCCGCCTGTAACCAATACGCGGCCCTCGGCGACCATGCCGTTGGCATAGCCGCGCGGCTGGGGCCAGCCCTCGGGCAGGATGGCGCGGGCAGAACAAGCGTCGGACATGATCGAACCTCAGCTTTCGTTGCGCGCGATTTCGCGCAGCGCGAAGCGTTGCAGCTTGCCGCTTGCCGTCTTCGGCAGGGCAGGGACAAATGCGATGGCACGTGGGTATTTGTAGGGGGCGATGGTTGCCTTGACGTGCTCCTGCAGCGCCTTGGCCAGTGCCTCGTCGCCGGCTGCTCCCTCGCGCAGCACGACATAGGCCTTCACGATCTGGCCGCGCTCGGCGCAAGGGGCGCCGACCACGCCGCATTCGACCACGTCGGGATGGCTGAGAAGGCAGGCTTCCACCTCGGGCCCGGCGATGTTGTAGCCGGCGGAAACGATCATGTCGTCCGAGCGCGCCTGATACCAAAAGTATCCGTGCGCATCGCGGGTATAGGTGTCGCCGGTGATATTCCAGCCGTTCTGGACGTAGCGCGCCTGACGCTCATCGGCGAGGTATCGGCAGCCGATCGGTCCGCGCACCGCAAGCCGTCCCGGCGTGCCATCCGGGACCGGATTGCCGGCCTCGTCGATCACCATGGCCTCGTAGCCCGGCACGGGGATGCCAGTGGAGCCGGCTTTCAGGCTGCCCCGCGGCGCGGCGATGAAGATGTGCAGCATCTCGGTCGCTCCGATACCGTCCATCAGCTCGATGCCTGTACGCGCCGCCCAGGCCTCGAAGACGGTCTTCGGCAGGGTCTCGCCAGCCGAGACACAGATGTTGAGCGAGGAGATGTCGCGCCCGTCGAGCTTGCCGAGCATGGCGCGATAGGCGGTCGGCGCGGTGAAGATCACGCTCGCCCGGTGGCGCTCGATGGCCTCGATCAGGTCGAACGGGCCAATCTTGTCAGGCAGCACCGCGGCGGCGCCGATGCGGAAGGGAAAGAGCACCATGCCGCCCAGTCCGAAGGTGAAGGCAAGCGGCGCCGAGCCGACAAAGCGGTCATCGGGCGAGGCCTTCAGCACTCTTGCCGCGTAGGTGTCGCAGATCACCAGCAGGTCGCGTTGGAAATGCATCGTTCCCTTGGGCTCGCCGGTCGTGCCGGAGGTGAAGCCGATCAGGCAGACATCGTCGCTCGCCGTATCGACCGGCTCGAAGATCTCGTAGCCGGGCTGCGCCATCAGCGCTTCGAGCTCGCTGTCGGCGGCGCCGAAGGCGACGATGCGTTCGAGATCCGGGGCTTGCGTCTTTGCGTTTTCAAGCTCGTCGAGCAGTCGGAAATCGCAAAGCGCCAGCGCGATCTTCGCTTTGCGCAGCGGGTAGACCAGCTCGCCCGCGCGCAGCATCGGCATGGTTGCCACCACCACCCCGCCGGCCTTGATGACGGCGAGATAGGCCGCAACCATCATCGGCGTATTGGCGGCGCGCAGCAGCACCCGATGCCCCGTCACCATGCCGAGGTCGCGTGTCAGCACATTGGCGATGCGGTTGATGGTTTCGGCCAGCTCGGCAAAGCTCCAGCGGAGATGGTCGCCGATGATCGCGGTTCTGTCTCCGCGGCCTTCCGCGACATGTCGGTCGACCAACTCGGTCACGGCGTTGAGCCGCTCCGGATAAGAAAGCCCAGCCTTATCCAGATCGATCTCCGGCCAGAGCTCTGGCGGCGGCAGGTTGTCCCGCGCGAAACTGTCGATATGGCCCGAGCGCAGGAATTGCATTGCCGTACCCCTCGTTCTTCAGTTTTTGGCTTTCAGAAGCTCGCGCGCGATCACGACCTTCTGGACCTCGCTGGCGCCCTCGTAGATGCGCAGCGCTCTGATCTCCCGGTACAGTTCCTCCACTTTGACGCCCTTGGTGACGCCGAGCCCGCCATGGATCTGGACGGCACGGTCGATCACGCGCTGAGCGTTCTCCGTTGCGATGAGCTTGGCGAGCGCGGCCTCGCGGGTGACGCGGGCAGCGCCTTGGTCCTTGGTCCAGGCGGCGCGGTAAACCAGCAGCGCTGCCGCATCGACCTCCGCTGCGCTCTCCGCGATGGCGGCTTGCGAGAGCTGGAGATCGCCCAGTGTCCCGCCGAACAGCTTGCGGCCATTGGCATGCGCGATCGTCTCGGCCAGCGCCCGGCGCGCGAAGCCGAGCGCGGCGGCACCGACCGTCGAGCGGAAGATGTCGAGCGTCGCCATCGCGACCTTGAAACCCTCGCCCGGTCCGCCGATGCGGCTTTCGAGCGGCACCCTGCAGTCCTCGAAGCGCAGGGTCGCCAGTGGATGAGGCGCGATCACCTCGATACGCTCGGCAATCGAAAGACCGGGCGTGTCGGCCTCGACGAGGAAGGCGGAGAGCCCGCGCGCGCCAGGAGCCTCGCCGGTACGGGCGAAGACGACGTAGTGGTCGGCGATACCGCCATTCGAGATCCAGCTCTTCTCGCCATCGATGCGGACATGGGAGGCGCCGTCCGGCGTCGCGGTCGTCGCCATCGCCGCGACGTCCGAGCCGGCCTCCTTCTCGGAGAGGGCGAAGGCGGCGATGCGCTTGCCTGCCGCAACGCCCGGCAGGATGCGCTGCTTCATCGCCCCCGAGCCCGCGATGCTGATCGAGCCAGTGCCGAGCCCCTGCATGGCGAAGGCGAAATCGGCGAGCCCGTCGCGCGCGGCCAGGATCTCTCGCGCGAGGCAGAGCGTGCGCACGTCGAGTTTGTCGGAAAGCCCGCCATATTCGGCCGGCACGGCGGCCCTCAGGAACCCCGCCGCGCCCAGCGCCGCGACACGCGCCCGGCAGGCCTCGTCGACATCGTCATGCGGCAGGTCGCCGAGACGGGAATCGGCCCAGCCCGAGAGTTCGGATGCGAAGCCGCGGTGCCGCTCCTCGAAGAACGGCCAGTCCAGCGTATCGCCGAGAATACTGAGGCCGAGTGCGGGAGCGTCCGTCATCTCAGTTGCCCTCGAAGACCGGCTTCTGCTTGGCGGCGAAGGCGTGATAGGCGCGGGCGAAATCCTCCGTCTGCATGCACAGCGCCTGTGCCACGGCCTCAGCCTCGATGGCGCTCTCAACCGACATCGCCCATTCCATTTCGAGCATGCGCTTGGTCATGGCGTTGGCGAAGGTCGGTCCGTCCGCCAGCTCACTCGCGAGCGTCTGCGCCTCGGAAAGCACGGCCTCTTGCGCGCAGAGACGGTTGAGGAAACCCCAGCGCTCGGCCTCCTCGCCGCGGAGAACGCGGCCGGTATAGAGTAGCTCGGCGGCGCGGCCCTGGCCGATGATGCGCGGCAGCATTGCGCAGGCGCCCATGTCGCAGCCGGCCAAGCCCACGCGGTTGAACAGGAAGGCGATCTTGGCTCCCGCGGTGCCGAGGCGCAGATCCGAGGCCATGGCGACGATGGCGCCCGCCCCGGCGCAGACGCCATCGATGGCTGCGATAACGGGCTGCGGGCAGGCCCGCATCGCCTTGACCAGATCGCCCGTCATGCGGGTGAATTTAAGGAGATCCTTCGTCTCCATCGCGACCAGCGGGCCGATGATCTCGAAGACGTCGCCGCCTGAGGAGAAGTTGCCGCCGGCGCCGGTCACGACGATTGCCTTGACCTCTTCCTCCTTCTGGGCTGCGAGGAAGAAATCCGTGAGTTCGCGGTAGCTTTCGAAGGTCAGCGGGTTCTTTTTCTCGGGCCGGTTCAGCGTCACCGTGGCGACCTTGCCTGAGACGGACAGGCCGAAATGCTGCGGCGTGAAGCCCGCCAGCGGCAGGGTGGTGGCATTGGCGGTCGTCATTTCAGGCGTCTCCCTTGATCGCCTCGCTTGCTGCGTCCTTCGCCCGGCCGGCGATAGCGCGATGCAGTGAGGTCTTGGTCTGTCCGAGCAGCCGGAAGAGCTGCGCGACGTCCGGCTGGCCGAGCCCAGCGAAGAGCTCGGCGATCCATTCCTCGTGGCGCTCGGCCATGGCCTTGAAAGCCTTGCGCCCTTGCGGCGTCAGCGTGAGGATCTGCACGCGCCGGTCCTGCGGGGCGGAGCGTTTGTCGACGAGCCCATCCGCCACCAACCCGGTCACGACTGCGGTGACGTTTCCGTTCGAGACCATCAGCCGCTGCGAGACCTCGCCGACCGTCATGCCGACCACGGTCTTCTCGAGCTGCGCCATCAAGTCGAAGCGGGGCAGGGTGGTCTTGAACTCTTCGCGCAGCCTGTTGCGGATCTCCGTCTCGATCAGCGTCGAGCAGGTCAGCAGCCTGAGCCAGAGCCGTAATTCGTCCTTGTGGTCGCCCGGCCGCTCGCTTGCCTTGGTCTCGCGATCGAGGAGCAAGGTGGAGACGGAGCCGTCCATCTCAGAACTCTCCGCCGTTGATGAGGAGCGACTGGCCGGTCACGGCGTCGCTGCCGGGCCCGCAGAGATAGAGCACCGCCGCAGCGACCTCCTCGGGCGTGATCAGCCGCCCCTGCGGATTGTCCTTGACCATCTCGGCCAGCGCCTGCTCGCGGCTCTTGCCGGTCTTGGTCGCAATTGCGTCGAGGCCGGAGGAGACCATGTCGGTATCGGCATAGCCGGGGCAGACGGCGTTGACGGTGACGCCGGAACGCGCGGTCTCCAGCGCCAGCGACTTTGTGAGCCCGACCACCGCATGTTTCGCTGCTGCATAGGCGCTGACATAGGCATAGCCGCGATGGCCGGCCGTCGAGGCGATGGCGACGAGCCGGCCGCGGCGGCGCTCCAACATGGCCGGGAGCGTGGCATGGAACAGGTTGACGGTGCCGAGCAGGTTGATGTCGAGCATGCGGCGGAAACGCTCGCCATCGCTGCGCAGGAACGGGCCTGTCTCGACGGCCCCCGCATTGGCGACTGCGATGTCGAATCCCTGGCTCCCGGCCAGCCTTACGACCGCTCCCGAGACGGAAGCGACATCGCGCACGTCGCAGACTGCGAAGTCGGCGGCCGCGCCCGCGGCCACGGCATCCCGCAGCGCGGTCTCGTCGCGGCCGAGGATCGCCACCCGCGCACCGGCTTCTGTCAGTGCCTCGGCGATGGCCCGGCCGATGCCGCGCCCGCCGCCCGTCACCACCGCATGCTGTCCTTGCAGAACCATGGCCGCTCGACCTCCGGCGCAAAAGATATTTCAAGTCTGAAGTAATTTGCAAGCGGGCGAGTTGGCTGCGAACTCGTCGCAATATGCCGCTTTGCGATGCAATATAATGGCTTATCGAGCATATCGAAGAAATCGCCGAGACCCAACCTGGTCACCACCAAAACCGCTTGCAGGTAAAAATATTTCAGACTTAAAATATCTCGGCAGGCTGGTCCGGCCGCTCCGAGGGAGGAAGCTCGATGCGTATCGCGGTCGTGGGCGGTGGGCCGGCGGGGCTCTATTTCGCGCTGCTGATGAAGCGGGACTGGCCTCAGCTCGCGGTCGATGTCTTCGAGCGCAACCAGCCGGACGACACCTTCGGCTTCGGCGTCGTCTTCTCCGACCAGACGCTCGACACATTTAGGGCCGCGGATGCGGAGAGCTATGCCGCGATCCGCGACAACTTCGCCTATTGGGACGACATCGAGATCCGCTTCAAGGGCACTGTCCATCGCGTGCCGGGCAACGGCTTCTGCGGCTGCTCGCGCCGTTCGCTATTGATGCTGGTGCAGGAACGGGCGAGGGCGCTCGGCGTCGGCCTGCATTTCGGCACGGACATCGCCGATGTCGAGATTCTGAAGCGCGACTATGACCTCGTCGTCGCCGCTGACGGGATCAACAGCCGCATCCGCGAGAACTGGCGCGAGCGCTTCCAGCCCGAGGTCGATCTCAGGCCCAACAAATTCGCCTGGATGGGTTCGAGCCGTCCCTTCGACGCCTTCACTTTCTTCTTCAAGGAGACGGAGCACGGGCTCTTCATCGCCCATTGCTACCAATACGAGGCGGGTCGCTCGACCTGGGTGCTGGAGACCGACCCCGACACCTTCGAGAAGGCGGGTTTGGGTGCCATGGACGAGGCGCAGTCGGCGGCGTTCCTCGAAGGCGTTTTCGCCGAGGAGCTGGGGGAGCATCACCTCCAGATCAACCGCTCGCAATGGCGCAATTTCCCGGCGATCCGCTGCCGCCATTGGGTGGTCGACAATGTCGTGCTGATCGGCGACGCCAAGGCGACGGCGCATTTCTCGATCGGCTCCGGCACCAAGCTCGCGATGGAGGATGCCATTGCCCTGCACAAGGCGCTGGGGCAGGCGAAGCTGGACGTTGCGACCGGCCTCGCTCTGTTCGAGAGGCGGCGACGCGAGGAGGTCGAGAAGACTCAGCACGCGGCTGATGTCTCGCTGGTCTGGTTCGAGCAGCTGAAGCGCTTCTGGGACTTTGCGCCGCTGCGCTTCGCCTTCGGGCTGATGACCCGCTCCAAGGCAATCACCTACGACAATCTGGCACTGCGCGCGCCGGAGATGGTCGCTGCTGTCGACGAATTGGTCGCGGATGAGTTGGGCCCGCTGGCGAAGCGCCGGAAGGATGGCTCGGCCGTACCCCCTGCCTTCCAGCCCTTTCGCCTGCGCGAGATGCAGGTCGAGAACCGCATGACGCTGGCGCCGATGTGCCAGTATTCCGCCGAGGATGGACTGCCGGGTGACTGGCACATGATGCATTACGGCTCGCGCGCCATCGGCGGGCCGGGGCTGATCTTCACCGAGATGACCTGCATTGCGCCCGATGCCCGCATCACGCCCGGCTGCGCCGGCCTCTGGAACGACGAGCAGGAAGCGGCCTGGACGCGCATCGTGGCCTTCGTTCACGCCCATTCGGCGGCGAAGATCTGCCTCCAGCTCGGCCATGCCGGGCAGAAGGGCGCGACGAAGCTGATGTGGGAGGGCATGGACCGGCCGCTGCCGGAGGGCGCCTGGCCGATCGTCTCAGCTTCGCCCTTGCCCTACTATCCTGAGAGCCAGGTGCCGCGCGAGATGACCCGCGTCGACATGGACCGGGTGAAGGCCGAGTTTGTTGCCGCCGCCGAGCGCGGCCAGCGCGCCGGCTTCGACATGCTGGAACTGCACTGCGCCCATGGCTACCTGCTGGCGAGCTTCCTGTCGCCGCTGACCAACAAGCGTACGGACGAGTACGGCGGCACGGTCCAAAACCGTCTGCGCTTTCCGCTGGAAGTTTTCCGGGCGCTGCGCGAGGCCTGGCCACGCGAGAAGCCGATGTCGGTGCGCATCTCGGCGACGGACTGGGCCAAGGGCGGTCTCTCCGATGGGGACTCCGTCGCCATCGCCGAGGCGTTCGCTGCCGAGGGCTGCGATCTCGTCGACGTCTCGACCGGCCAGACGGTGAAGGAGTCGCGGCCGATCTATGGCCGCATGTTCCAGATGCCCTTCTCCGACCGCATCCGCAACGAAGCGAGCGTCGCCACGATGTGCGTCGGCAACATCACCTCGGCCGACCAGGCCAATACCATTGTCGCGGCGGGGAGGGCCGATCTTGTCGCGCTCGGCCGGCCGCATCTGGCGGACCCATCCTTCGTATTGCGATCGGCAGCCTGGTACGGCGTCGACCTTGCCCAGCCGGTCCAGTACGCGATGGGCAAGGACCAGCTCATGCGCAACACACCGCGTGAGCGCGAAGAGCTGGAGGCGCTTAAACTCAAGGCCAGGCCCAGCCGCCATGCACCGCAGGCGTGAAGTTGCGGGGCGCTTCCTCGAGTCCCGCACGCTGAGAGGTGGAGGCCGGCGTCCGCTTTTCGGCGAGCCTCAATCGCCGGCTGCCGGCAAATCCGCCGCGCCGGTTTGATGTCTGGGTTGCAGTCCGAACTGCACTCCATCAGCCCACCTAACGAGGGGCGAATTGGAGTGCAGGGTTGGATATCTGCAAGCTCAGCCGTCGGAGAGGCGGCTGAAGCGAACGACTGCATCCGCACGCTTCTCGAGCCCGGGCAGCAGTTCCAGGCCGAGGCCCGGTGCGTCCGAGATTGTGATCATACCGTTCTCGGCCTTCGGCAGGTCGGTGACGAGCTCGGTGTACCAGCCGGTATAGAAGGCGCGTACCGATTCCTGGATGAGCGTGTTGCGGGCGTGCATCGAGAAATGGCAAGAGGCGGCGTAGACCACCGGACCGGTGCAGTCATGCGGCGCGACAGGTGTGTGCCAGGCCTCGGCCATGCCGGCGATCTTGCGGGCTTCGGACAGGCCGCCGCACCAAGACAGGTCGAGCATCACGACGCCCGCGGCGCCTGATTCCAGATAATCGCGGAAGGAGTGGGTGTAGGCGAGGGTCTCGGAGGCGCAGACCCAGGCCTTCGAATGCCGTGCGTATTCGGCGAGGTCGTGCACGTTGTCGAGGCGGAACGGGTCCTCATGCCAATAGGTGCCGAACTCGGCCAGACGCTCGGCCAGTTTCTTCGCCATGGGCAGGCTCCACAGCGAGTGGAACTCGACCATGATATCCATCTTGTCACCGACGGCCTTCCTGATCTTGCGGAAGGGTTCGAGCGCGGTGTCCAGCTCCTGGGGCGAGATGTCCCAGCCGGCCGTGCGCTCGGCGGCGATGTCGAAGGGCCAGATCTTCATGCCCGTGATGCCCTGCTCGAGCAGGGAATGAGCTAGCTCATCGGCGCGGTAGAGGAAGCCTTCGAGATCCTCGTAAGGGCCGCCCTGCTCGCCGACATGCCAATTTGCCACCGATTGCGAGCGGGAATCGCGGATATACTTGTAGCCGGCACAGGTATTGTAGGTGCGGATCGTGTCCCGCGCCTTGCCGCCGAGCGCGACCGAGACCGGCTGGCCAATGGCCTTGCCGTAGATGTCCCACAGCGCGATGTCGACGGCCGAATTGCCGCGCGTCTCGACGCCTGAGCCGCGCCAGCCGAGATAGTTGTTCAGGCTGGCATTGCGCGCCTCGATCTGCAGCGGGTCCTTGCCGAGCAGCTTCGGCGCGACGGTCTCGTGCAGATAGGCCTCGACCGCGGCGGCGCCCATGAAGGTTTCGCCGAGGCCGACCGGGCCTTCGTCGGTGTGAAGCCGAACCCAGATGATATTGGCGAATTCGGTCAGGCGGATGGTTTCGACAGCAGTGATCTTCATGTCGGGTCCAGGAGAACGGTTCGGAGTGTCCGGTCACGCAGCAAGCCGGCACCGCGGGCGCGGCCGCCGGCTGCCGTGAACGAGGCTCAGTTCGTGCCGCGGATCTTGGCGAGCTCGGTCTTGAGCCGCTCGATGGTATCCTTGCCGATCGTGGCCTCGTGGCGCTGATAAACGGCAGCTGTCGCCTCGCGCATCTTAGCGAGCTCGTCGGCAGAGATCTCCGACACCTGCATGCCCTGCTTCTTGAGGTTCACCAGAGATTTGTCGTTGAGCTCGCGCGAGACGCGGCGCTCCTCGTCGCGGCCCACAGTGGCGCATTCGCTGAGGACCGCCTGCTCCTCGGCTGAGAGCTGGTCCCAGAGCTTCTTGGAGTAGAGCACCAGGAAGGGCGTGTAGGCGTGGCGCGTCATCGTCAGATACTTCTGCACCTCGTAGAGCTTGGAGGTGTCGATGGTGACGAGCGGGTTCTCCTGGCCGTCGATGGCATGGGTTTCGAGCGCAGCGAAGACCTCGCCGAACGCCATCGGCGTGGCGTTGGCGCCCATGCTCTTGAAGCTGTCGAGGAAGATGTTGTTCTGCATCACGCGGACCTTGAGGCCGGTCAGCTCCTCGGCCTTGGCGACGGCGCGCTTGGAATTGGTCAGGTTGCGGAAGCCGTTCTCCCAATAGGAAAGATTGACGACGCCGAAACCGGGCAGCTGGTCGGAGATGTATTTGCCGAAGCTGCCGTCGAGCACCGCATCAGCTTCCTTCTCGTTGGTGAAGAGGAAGGGCAGGTCGAAGACGCCGAGCGACGGCATGATGCCGACGAGCGGCGAGGAGGAGGTGATCACCATCTCCTGCGTGCCGGCGCGCAGCGCCTGCGTCGCCTGCAGGTCGCCGCCGAGCGCGCCGCCCCAGAAGCCCTGGAGCTTCAGCTTGCCGCCGGACTTCTCCGCCATGCAGGCGCGCATCTTGGCGACGCCGTTGCCGACCGGGTGGTCCTCGTTGATGCCGTTGGAGACGCGGATGTTGCGCTCCTTGATCTGGGCTTGCGCGGAACCCGCGAGGGCTGCGAGCGCGACGCCGGCAAGGATCGAGACGAGACGCTTGTTGAACATGGGTTTTCTCCCTGTTTGCCTGGATTGTTGTTTCAACGACCGCTCAACCAGGCGAGCGGAACGGTCACGAGTTGGGGGAACAAGATCAGCAGGAACATCGCGACGGTCTGGGCGACCAGGAAGGGCCAGACGCCGCGGATAACCAGCGTCATCGGAATGCGCGCCACGCCGCAGACGACGTTGAGCACGATGCCGACTGGCGGCGTGATCAGTCCGATCGCGTTGTTGATGATGAAGAGCACGCCGAAATAGATCGGGTCGATGCCGGCCTGCTTGATCACCGGCATCAGCACCGGCGTCAGGATCAGCACGGTCGGCGTGAAGTCGAGCGCTGTGCCCACCACCATGACGAGCAGCATGATCACGATCATCAGGATCGTCTTGTTGCCCATGAAGGGCTCGAGGACGCTCGACAGCTCGGCCGGAATATTGGCCTGGGTGATGAGCCAGGCCGAGACCACCGCGGCCGCGACGAGGAGCATCACCGCGCTCGTCGTCTTCGCCGCCATGAGCGTGACCTTGTAGAGGTCAGCCGGCTTCAACTCGCGATAGACGAACATGCCGACGACGAGGGCGTAGACGGTCGCGACGACGGCCGCCTCCGTCGGCGTGACGATGCCGAAGCGGATGCCGCCGAGGATCGCGATTGGCATCAGCAGCGCCAGCGAGCCGTCCCAGGTCGCCTTCAGACGCTCGGCGCCGCTGCGCCGGGGCAGGACGGTGATCTTGTCATGGCGGCAGACGATGAACCAGGCGATCACCAGCGCCACGCCGATGAGCAAGCCCGGAAAGACGCCGGCGAGGAAAAGCCTTGTGATCGAGAGGTTGGCGGCAACGCCGAAGACGATGAAGCCGATCGAGGGCGGGATGATCGGCGCGATGATGCCGCCCGATGCGATCAGGCCGGCGGAGCGCCCGGTGTCATAGCCGGCCTGGCGCATCATCGGCAGCAGGATCGAGGCGAGCGCCGCTGTGTCGGCCGCGGCAGAACCGGAGAGCGAGGCCATGATGATCGAGGCGAAGATCGCGACATAGCCGAGGCCGCCATGCAGGTGGCCGACCAGCGAGAGCGCGAAATTGACGATGCGTTTCGACAGGCCGCCGGCATTCATCAGCTCGCCAGCCAGCAGGAAGAACGGGATCGCCAGCAGCTGGAACGAATCCGCGCCGATGATCATATTCTGCGCGATGATCTGCGTGTCGAACACGCCGAGCCAGAGCATGAGGGCGACCGCGCAGACGATCAGCGCGAAGGCGATCGGCATGCCGAGCGCCATCGCTCCGCAGAGCGAGAAGAGGAAGACGGCGACGGTCATTCGAGGTGGCCCTTCAGATCATGCGAAGGATTGCCGCTGTAGTCGCCGGCGAACTCGGCCAGCTCGTAGGGGCCGAGCCGGCCCGTCAGGGCGCGGACGAGCCGGGCCAAGGTGATGAGGCCGATGCCGAGCCCGGCGAAGTATAGCACGCCATAGACATAGCCCATGCTGAGCCCGGTGACCGGCGCGACCGCGGTCGCGTTGATCTCATGCTGCTTCCAGGTGCCGTCCAGCAGCATGACGCAGCAAACCAGGACGATGGTATCGCTCAGGACCATGCAGATCAGCCGGCCGCGCGGGCCGATCGCGCCGACCAGCGTGTCGACGCCGAGATGGCCGTTCTCGCGCATCACCACGACGGCGCCGAGATAGGTCAGCCAGACGAAGAAATAGCGCGACAGCTCCTCGGACACGTCGAGGCCTGAATTGAAGGCGTAGCGCAGGACCACATTGCCGAAGACCATCACGACCATCCCGGCAAGCAGGATGACCAGGACGGCTTCAAGTCCTCGCAGGATCCATCTTTCGGCGATTGCGAGCATCGAGCGTTTCCTGTGCTTTTTTCGTTGTGGTGCGCGAGATACCCGCCTGGACGAGGCGTGGCGGGCCTTGATGAATGTCTTCCTGGGCTACGTGCAGAAGCTCGACCATCCGCGCGCGAGCCTCGGCGGGCCGTCGCGCGACGATGGCATCGGCGACGCGGCGATGGATCGCGATCGAAGCCAGAGCGCGCTCGTGGTCATGCATCGAAAGGCGGAACGACGCCTTCAGAACGGCATGCAGGATCGGCTTGAGCTGCAGGAGCAGGATGTTGCCGGAGGCTTCCAGGATCGCCTCATGGAAGCGAAAATCGGCTGCTTCGTGCTCGGCTTTGCTTGGCGCGCTCACCATCGTTTCGAGCGCCTCGGTGATGGCGGCGATCTGGGCATCGGAACCGCGCTCGGCAGCGAAGCTGGCGGCTGCCGGCTCGATCATGCCTCGCAATTCGAGCAGGTCGCGTTCGAGACCTCTCGCCATATCGGCATCGGTGATCCAGTCCATCACCAGCGGGTCCAGCAGCCGCCATGATGTGAGCGGCTGGATGCGCGAGCCGACGCGCGGGCCTGTCGTGATCAGCCCGAGCGCCTGCAGTGTCTTGGTCGCCTCTCTAATCACCGTTCGGCTGACGACGAAGCGCGCAACGAGCTCGTCCTCCCGCGGCAGCGTCCCATCAACGCCGATCTCGCCCGCGACGATCAGGCGGCCGAGCCGGTCGACGAGATGGGTATGGAAATTCGCTGGTCGCGCCATGCGATGATCATATCATCATATGAATGAGTCGCAAGCTGGCAGGCTTGGCTTTTCGTTGGCGATCGGGGAGGGCCGCGCTACACGGCCGCTCCGGGTTGCGAGCGGGCGGTGCGGATCAGCGTTCTAACGGGTCGCCCGAACGGGGGGCGCGATCTCGAAGGGATTAGCGTCATTGCAGCGTGAACTGCGGGCCAACGACGGATTCGAGGCGAGAACTGCCTCTTAGCCCCCATCTAGGTAGGGTTCCCTTCCGGGCTCAGGCTCAATACCCGCAAGTGGCGCAGGGTCATCCAAAGCCCTTCCATCGTTCGAATGACCAACATGCGCGGGACGCCGGCGTCTGCGTGGCGTCTTTCAGCCCTGCGAGCGCTCGCCTCCAAACCTGCCCGTCACCTGAATATCGACATCTTTCGCCTGGCTGACGATGCCGTGCGCTCTCAGCGAGCGGAAAGTTCGACGCTGGGCGCGCCAGATGATATGGAGAGGCCGAGGCCTGTCTGATCATCTCATGGTGGTTGTGATGCGCGAAGAGTTTCCAACTCATCCGCACCCTCATCGTAGGCTCGCGGCCATTCTGGCAGCGGACATCGCTGGCTATAGCCAATTGATGGGCCGTGACGAGGAAGGCACACTTCGCCGGCTGAAGCACGTGCGCCGCGAGATCGTCGATCCCACGCTGGAAGAGCACTACGGCAGGCTCGTGAAGAACACGGGCGACGGCTTCCTTGCCATGTTCGATAGTCCGCTCGAAGCCGTAAGATGCGCGATCGTCATCCAGCAGTCAGTGGCGGCAAGAAACACCGGCCTGCCGCGAGATTACTGGCTGCAGTACCGTATTGGCGTGAATTTGGGAGATGTCATCGTCGAGCCGGACGATGTCTTCGGCGATGGAGTCAACATCGCCGCCCGCCTGGAGGCTTTGGCGACACCCGGCGGCGTCTATATCTCAGGCGGCGTCTACGAACAGATAAAGAACAAGCTTGTCTGTGGGTACCAGCCGCTCGGCGACGAGAAGCTGAAGAACATCACCGACCCGGTCCGCATCTATCGCGTGCTGCCCGACCCCGCTTCACTTACAGGCGCAGTGAAAAGGCCTCAGTCCCATTGGATCTCTGCCGGGCTTGCAGCGGGGTTGGCGTTGATTGTCGCCGGGCTCTACTCCAATGGCTACTGGTCGGCCGGCGGAAGCACGAAGCCGGTGTCGGCCGAACGCTCGCCGGAACGTGCGCCCGTCCCCCTGGCCTCCGCAACGAACCAACCTGCACAGCCCCAGCAGGGTGAAATAGCGGGTGGCAACAATACAAATGCGGCGAAGCCATTGACGCCGCCGGCCGATCCAGCACAGGGCGTTGCGGCATCAAATTCGCAAGTCGCTGTCTTGGCTCCGAGCCCGCCTGCGGTGCGGACGATCCAGACTGCTTCCGGCTTCCGCGACTGCGAAACCTGCCCCGAGATGATCCGCATACCGGGCGGGTCCTTTCGGATGGGCAGCGACGAAGACCCTTCTGAACAACCGATCCGGACCGTGAGCATCGTGCCGTTCGCGATCGGCCAGTCGCCCATCTCCGTCGCCGAGTGGAACCGATGCGCGGCGGCAAAGGGCTGTCAGTTTCCACTCGATGGAAGTGACACTGCGCCGGCCCGCAACCTAAGCTGGCTCGACGCCAGGCAATATGCGGACTGGCTCTCGCAAGTGACCGGAAAGCCTTACCGTTTGCCGAGCGAAGCGGAATGGGAATACGCCGCCAGGGCAGGGAGCTCGACCCGCTTTTGGTGGGGGCGCGAGGTGGAACCGGGCAAGGCCAATTGCAGGGACTGCGGTGCGAACCAGGATCCGAAAGGCCCGATGCCGGTCGGCAGTTTCGCACGCAATGCGTTCGGCGGTGCCGACTTCGGAGGCGGGGTCGCGCAGTGGGTCGCCGATTGCTGGCTGGCCAACTATCGCGACGCGCCGTCGGATGGCTCGCCTCGAACGGCTGAGAATTGCCGTGAGAACGTCTTGAGAGGCGGCTCCTGGCGAAGCAGCGCGGCCTCCGTGAGACCAGCGAGCCGAACCCATTACGATACGGGGGTCCGCTACCCGGCACACGGATTCAGGATAGCTCGTTCGCTCTGACAGGAGGGTTTCATGGGCCGATCAGCCGGCAACGTCCTGGCCGCTCTTGCCGTCCTGAGCTTTCTTTCGGCGGCAGTTCAGGCGCAGACAGCGCAAGCCCCAAAGCCCCCTTCGCCGCAACGCGCTCCCGCTCCGGATGCGCGCCTGTACATCATCTATCCCTGGGACGGAGCTCAGATCCGCGGCGAATTCTGGGTGCGGTTCGGTCTCCGAAACATGGGCGTGACGCAGGCCGGCAGCTCTGCGCCCAACGCCGGACACCATCATCTCCTCGTCGATGTCACCGACGAGATCGATCCGGAAGAGCCGATCCCGACGGACAATAGGCATCTCCACTTCGGTGCGGGCCAGACGGAGGCGAGGCTTGAGCTGCCGCCGGGAAAACACACCCTTCAATTGCTGCTAGGCGACCCCGAGCACAGGCCCTTCAAACCGATGCTTATCTCGAAAAAGGTGACCATCACCGTGTTACCGGCGGCGCCGGCAAGAACGTCGAAGAAGGCCACTGGGCAAGGTGGCTAGGCCGAACAAGAGTCGCCCCCAAGGGTCTCTATAGAGCGCCACGTGATGCTACACACCGTCCATGCAGGTCTGCGATCAGGCAAGACGCCAACTTCCGCTCATGGCGCCCAACGGCCGTTGGAGTCCATTTCTGGAATTTGACGCCTGCCTGCACGACGGTCGAGCGCACAGGGCTTCCGTTCAGGCTTTCAGATAAAGTGTCACGAGCACGGTATCCTCGTGCTCTGTGCTTCCGTTGAGATAATGGAGACTTGGGACGCTGCCTCGGAAGCAGCGATGGTCGCGCAGACTGCGATCAATCTCCACGCCACGGTGAGACTTCTGTAGGGCTTCTTGCCGGGGATGCTGGCGCGAGGCTTCGGCCGGGTGATCGCGATCGGCAGCGTGCAGGAGACGCGCCCCAATCGCACCCACTTTTATTGCGCGGCGAGCAAGGCCGCGCAAACCAACATGATCCTGAACCTTGCCCGGAGAACGTAAGCGCCGGGCGTCACCTTCGACATCGTCAAGCCCGACGCGATTCTGACCGACCGCAACCGCGCCCTTTTTGCCCAGCCCAAGCGGGAGGAGCAGGTGCTCGCCCGCATTCCTCTCGGTCGGCTAGGTGAGGCCGAGGATTGCGCGGGCATCGCCCTTCTGCTCTGTTCGCACGAAGGTCGTTACATCAACGGCGCCGAGGTCGCGCGGGACGATGGAATGCGGCTGTGATGTTGGCTTTGGGACGCTATACGACATCGGCCTCTCTAGCCCCGAAAGGCCCGCTTCTCGGCTATGGCCCAATGTCCGCAACTGGCGCCATCAGTCGTGCACGCGACCAAAGCGCGACGTTCTGCTCTGATGCCTTGATGATCACCTCCGCGACTTCGCTCGGATAGGCCAGCATTGCGACATGGCTCGATGGCAGCTCGATCATCGTCGCCTTGGCCTGCTCGACCTGGTGCTTCGACGTGCGCGTCTTTTTGAAGACCGTTCTGCGTGAACGGAATCTGATTTCGCTCCTGACGCCTCGAACCGACATACGGAACAGCGAAATAAGCTAGCTTGACATCAACCACAGGTTGAGCTCGGCTTGCCTTAGGGTAAAAGGGGGCGGGTTGTGTTCAGAGCGATCGCCGGAGCCATATTGGCTGCTGCGCTTTCCAGCGCGTGCTCAGGGCCTCAATTCAAGGAGGACCCGCGAGCAGTTCCGATCGTGGAACTGAAGGCCGTTCTGAATTCTCTCAAATGCGGCCTGGCCACGGCCCTTGTCGATGATCGTCACGGCCGCGCCGGCCTGCAGGGGGCTGTCGCCCAGGTCAAGCTCGACGTGAACGTAGTTCAAGGCGTTGACGCAAAGGGCGATATCAAAGCTGGCATTCCCGTATCGGGAGGAACGGTTACGCCCAGCCTGACATTGGCGTTCTCCGAAGTGCGCTCCGTTAACAGTTCGATCGATATCGATTTGGCCTTGAGAGCCAAGGATGCCTCTATTTGCACGGCGGCGCAGGATTCCCTGGGGCGCGACGCAGGTTTTTCAACATGGATCCAAGGTGTTGTTGCGCAAATCTACGAAGTTGAGCCGGGCGATCCGAAAGCTTCGCTGAAGCTGTACGTCTATGAGAGCAATTTCACGGTGAAACGGTCCGGCCAGTTCGGTCTTGCTGCGGAAATTGTGCCCGTCAAACTGACTTCGTCCTTTGGATCATCGCGCGACGACATCCAGAAGATGAAAGTCACCATCGTGCCGGTGCGCTTTGTGAAGGACAAGAATGGGAACACCAGAGCGGTGGTCGGAGGGAGGCCGTTCTTCGTTGCTCCTCGCACACTACAAGAGCCCGAGACCAAGAATCGGCGAGGGAACTTTCTGCTCGAGTAACGGCTGATTGCGATCTGCGAAGCCCATCGCAGCTGACGGCGAGACGTGGACGCGCCTCGCTGGTTATGTCGCTGGTTGACGCCCGTGTGAGCTACCCGGAGAGCCTTCGGTTCGATCGCCGATCCGTCCCAAGATGAATTCCGTAGAGCGTCGGAGTCCGTACCCAGAGCGCTGCGGGAGCGCTCTGGCATTAGTTTTGGGCTAAGTCCTAAATCGCGGTCTCCAACAGATGAGGACGGTCAGCGGATCATCTTCGGCAGCCAGAGCGTCAGCTCGGGCCAGATCGTGATGATGAAGAGCGAGACGAAGAGCGGGATGTAGAAGGGGATCACCGCCTTCAGAACGGCCGACATCGAGGTCTTCGCGATGTCCGACAGCAGGAAGAGCGCGAGCCCCATTGGCGGGGTCAGCAGGCCGATCATCAGGTTGAAGATGAAGATGATGCCGAGATGGACCGGATCGACACCCGCCATCACCAGCGGGGCCGTGACCAGAGGTGCGACCAGCAGCGTCGCCGTGGTGCTGTCTAGGAACATGCCGACGATCAGCAGCAGCACATTGACCACGAGCAGCAGCATCAGCGGGTCGGTGGAGATCGACAGCAGGTTGCGGGTGAAGGTCTGCGGCAATTGCTCGATCGTCATCACCCAGCCGAACAGCGCCGCCGCCGCGACGATGATCAGCACGGCCGAGGTGGTCTTGACCGTGTCGAACAGCGCGAAGCGCAGCCGCGCCCAGCTCATGCCGCCATAGAAGACGGTGGCGATGAGCAGGATGTAGGCGACCGTGATCGAGGCCGCCTCGGTCGGGGTGAAGTAGCCGAGCAACATGCCGCCGACGAGCAGGATCGGCGTCATCAGGGCCGGCGCCGCCGGCCAGAAGGTGTCCCAGAGCTCCTTGAAGGTCGGCCAGCGCTTGGCGCGCGGGTGGTCGTATTTCTTGGCGAGCCAGGCGACCGTAATCATCAGCAGCGCGACATAGAGCAGGGCCGGCATGATGCCGGCGATCAGCAACTGGATGATCGAGACGCTGGTGGCCGAGCCATAGATGATGAGCGGGATGGAGGGCGGAAAGATCGGCCCCACCACGGCCGAGGCGCCGGTGATCGCCGCCGAATAGGGGCGGCTGAAGCCGGCGCGCACCATGGCGCGGATCTCGATGCGCCCCAGGCCGCCGATATCGGCCAGTGCCGCGCCGGAGGTGCCGGAGAAGACGAGCGAGCCGATGACGTTGACCTGGGCGAGGCCGCCGGGGACGCGCCCGCCCAGCGTATGGGCGAAGCGGTAGATGTCGCTGGTGATGCCGCTCTGGTTCATCAGGCTGCCGACGAAGATGAAGACCGGCACGGCGACGAGGGGGAAGGAATCGAGCGCATAGGTCATGCGCTGCGCCACCAGCTCCAGCGGGAAGCCGGATAACAGGACATAGAGCAGCGCGGGCACGGCGATCGCGACGACGACCGGGAAGCCGATGATGAAGAGCGCGACGAAGGCGAGGATGATGGTGATGGCCATGGTCGGCTGCCTCCTCAGTGCCGCATCTCTGCGGGCAGATCGAGCTCTTCCTCGGGCTCGTGCTCCTGCGGGAAGGTGACGTAGAGGGGCCGGTCCTGGACGGTCTTGACCAGCAGGATGCCGCATTCGAGCGTGCTCATCGTGAAGCCGGTGGCGGCCGCGCCGAGGAAGATCCAGTAGGGGATGCCAAGCGTCGGCGTCGCATTGTCGAGATTGGTGCCGATGGCGATCAGGCTCGCCACCGCCATCGCCCCGAAGGTCGCCGTGGAAACGGCTGCGGCGGCGAGCTTGGCCACGCGCATCGCACCGGCAGGCAGCATTCCGACGAATTCGTCCATGCGGATATTGGCGCCGGACGAAATCACGTAGGGCAAAGCGAGGAAGGCCGAGCAGATCAGCATGAAGCGCGCCAATTCCTCGACGCCGATGATCGGCAGGCCGAGGATCTCGCGCGAGACCACTTGGATGAAGGGCAGCGCCACCATCGCGGCGAGCATGACGAGGCTGCCCCAGCGAAAGAGCCAGCGCAGCGGCTCGACGGCACGGTCGATCGCATAGGTACGGCTGTCGACCGCCGCCGCGGCGGCGGGCGGTTCGACCACGATATTTGACAGTTGCACGAGACGCCTCGTTGGCAGCCAGGGTGTCGGAGCTAGGCGGACCAAGAGGACGCCGGAGCCGGGCTCCGGCGTCCTTCAGGGGTCACTTCACGGCGGCGATGCGCTGGGTGATCGGTCCCCAGGTCGGGAAGTCCGTATTCACCTGGGCGCCAACCGATTTGCGGAACTCGTCGACCTTGAGACCTTCCTTCTCGGTGATGAAGGTCATGCCCTTCTTCTTGAGCTCGTCGATGAGCTTGACCTCGGATTCGAGCCCGAGCTTGAGGGTCTCTTCACCGACCTCGGCCGCGACGGCGGCGACGATGGCGCGGTCCTTCTCAGGGATGGCCTGCCAGCTGCGCTCGTTGATGAAGACCGGCAGCACATTCTGCATGTGGCTGGTCAGCATGGCGTGGCTCTGCACCTCGTAGAGCTTGTTGGCGTTGATCATGGTGAGGGGGTTCTCTTGGCCAATCACCATGCCGGTCATCAGCGCGGTCGGCAGCTCGGCCACCTCGACCGGGGTGGGGATGGCGCCCATGCCCTTGATCATCGTGGTCCAGAGCTGCAGCGGCACGCCGCGGAAGCGCTTGTCCTTCAGATCGGCGGGGGAATAGACCGCCATCTTCGCCGTCATCTGGCGGGCGCCGCGATAGAGCCGGCCGACGATGCGGATATTGGCCTGCTTGACCAGCTTCTCCGACATCTCCTTCATGATCTCGGACTTGTCCGGATCGGTGGCCGCCATGGCGTGCGGGCCGTCGCGATAGATGAAGGGCGCGGCGAAGGCGGCGATCTCAGGCATCAGCCGGGCCAGCGAGGCGAATTCGTGATGCGCGAGCGGGATCGCGCCGCTGCGCACGCCGTCGACCGTCTCCTGCGCGCCGCCGAGCTGCGAATTCGGGAAGACCTGGACCTTGACCCGGCCTTCGGTGCGGGTCTGCACCCGCTTGGCGAATTCCTCGGCATACCAGTACTGGATGTCGCCCTCCGAACCGACATGGGCGTAGCGGAGCGTGACCTGCGCCGCTGCGGGCGCCGCAAGGCCGAGGGAGAGCGCGAGCGCCGCACCCAGCGTCTTCAATGCCTGTCTCTTGTTCATCCGTTCCTCCCTTATTGTTTTTCCGGCTTTGTTCGTTGGAATGCGGTCACAGCCGGTAGATGCGCACCGCATTGTCGTGGAAGAGCTTGTCGCGCTCCTTGTCCGTGAGTTCTGCGGTCGCCGTGAGGAAACCGGAGAAGATCGTGTCGAAATCGCCGACGAGGCCGTCGACCGGGAAGTTGCTGGCGAACATGGCGCGGTCCGTGCCGAAGATCGCGATGGCGTCGTGAATCACAGGCGCGTTAGCCTCGACCGTCCAGGGCAGGCCCAGCCGGCCGATGCCGGAGATCTTGATCGCGACGTTCTCCTGCGCGGCCGCCTTCTCCAGCGCCCTGCGCCAGGCGGCGAGCGCCTCCGAGCTGCGATCGGCCGGGAGGCCGGTGTGGTTGATGATCAGCGGCGTGCCGGGGAAGTCCTTCGCCAGATCGGCGGCGGCATCCAGATGCCACCAGGGCGTCTGGAGATCGTAGGAGAGGCCGTGGCGCTCCATCAGCGCATAGCCGCTGCGCCAGGCGGGGTCGTCCATCGAGCCCGGGGCGCCCCGCCGGGCGTCGGCCGGCGCGGCCACTGCCGCAGGCTTGTGCCGGATGCCGCGCACGATCGGCACGGAGGCATGGGAGGCGAGCAGCGCGGCGGCGTTGGGCTGGGTGAAGTCGCACCAGGCGACGACGGCGCTCGGCAGGCCATGCTCGGCTGCGACGGCAGCCACCCAGCGGCTCTCCTCGGCCGCCAGATCGCGGTTCCATTCCGCCTCGACATACACCGAGCCGACGACCGGCCAGCCGGCCGTGTCGGCACGGTAATCGGCCGGCATGTAGTTGCGGCACATCGCCGAATAGTCGCCGTAGCGGAAGGGGATCCGCTCATGCTTCAGCCAGGGCAGGTCGTTGGCGAGGTCCCAGACATGATGATGCGCGTCGATCACGGCGCGCGGGCGTGCCGGCAGGCCGGTCATGATTGGCCCGCGGTGCGCGTCGCCGCATCATGTTCGTAGAGCTTCACCACGGCCGCCGAATCCGACATTTCATGGCCGAGTGCGACATAGTCCTTGTAGCGCTGCACGCCCTGCTCGATGACCTTGAGATCGAGCCCGAGATCCTGCGCGAAGGCGGAGACCGCCTTGAGATCCTTGAGCAATTGGCGGGCGTAGGAAGCCGGCGGCTCGAAGGCGCGCTGCTGCATCTGCGGATAGAGGCGCTGCAGCAGGCTCGAATCGGCATGGCCGCCGGCGAGGCATTGCGGCAGGCGGGCGGCATCGATGCCGGCGGCTTCCGCCAGCATCAGCGCCTCGGCCATCACGACATAGCCGGTGCCGACGATGGCCTGATTGAGGATCTTCGTGGTCTGGCCTGCGCCGACGGGCCCCATCAGGGTGACGTTGCCGGCCATCTGGTCGAGAATCGGCTTGGCCGAGGCGAAATCGGCATCGGAGCCGCCGGCCATCACCGTCATGCCGCCGGTGCGGGCGAGCTGCGGGCCGCCGGAGACCGGGGCATCGATCCAGCCCGCGCCGGTGAGTTCTTTCAGCTTGGTAGCGGCCTGGCGGGTGCCTTCGGGATCGGCGGTCGACAAGTCGATCAGGAGGGAAGGGCCAGAGCCTGCCGCCGCCACGCCGTCCTCGGCGAAGACGCAGCGCTCCACCGCCTGCATATGCAGCACGCAGAGCATGACGATGTCGCTCGCGGCGGCGACGGCCTTGGGGGATTCAGCGGCCACCGCTCCATGCGGGACGACGGTGTCGAGGCGCTCGGGCTCCAGATTCCAGACCGTGACGGGAAAGCCCAGATCGAGCAGGCGGCGCACCATGGCCTCGCCCATGATGCCGATGCCGATGAAGCCGATCCGGGGGCGATTGGCGGCGGCGCTCATGATGCCAGCACCACAAGTAGGTGAGGGAATGTCACTTTTGCATGCCGGCTATCGTGCAACGGATTGCAGCCAATCACCTCAATTTCCTCCCGATACGCGTCTTGCTTTTCGTTCGTTCAAATCTTGCATACCAGATTTCGGATGTCAGCAGGGCGGTACAAGCCAAGCGGCTTTCAGGCGTGCTTTCGTCAGTGTCTGGCAGGCTAGGCGTCTTCACTGCCGTGGCTGGCGCCGCGGGCGGCCACGCCGGGCAGCGGAGCGATTAGCGGGCGTTCGCCGTCTTGCGGGCGGCTTGCAGCAGGCCCTTGGCGATCAGCTCCTCGCGCAGCTCGTCGCCATGCTGGTCGAGCAGGGGAGGCGGCAGCCGGATTTCCTGCGGTGTCCCGCTGAGCTTGACCGGGAAGCCCAATGCCCGGAACTCGCCCTCGACCGGGTGCGGCACCATCTTCACCATTTCGCGGGCGACCGCCTGCTCGCTGACCACCGCTTCGCTATAGTCGAGGATCGGCGCGGCCGGCACGCCGGCTTCCAGGAGGGTGTCGATCCATTCCTGCGCCGGCCGGGTCGCGAAGGTCGAGGCGAGGGCGTCGATCAGGGCGAGACGGTTCTGGATGCGATTGGCATTGGTGGCGAAGCGCTCTTCCTGCTGCAGCTCCTCCCGGCCGATCGCCTTGATCAGCTTGAGCCAGAGGCCCTGATTGGCAGCGCCGATCACGAACCAGTCGTCGGAGGCCTTCACCGCCTGATAGGGCGCGGACATGCGGTTGGCGGAGCCGATCGGGGCGGGTGCGCGGCCGGTGCCCCAAAGCTCCGTCGTTTCCCAGACAGAGAGGGCGAGCGCCGCCTCGAACAGCGAGGCGTCGATGAACTGGCCTTCGCCGCTCGTCTGGCGCCCGATCACGGCGCTCAGGATCGCGTAGGCGCTGAAGAGGCCGGCGCCGAGATCGGCCACGGGAATGGAGTTCTTGGCGGGCTCCATGCCGGGGAAGCCGTTGGACGAGAGCACGCCCGAGACGGCCTGCGCCATCAGGTCGAAGCCCGGGCGCTGCGACCAGGGGCCGGTCTGGCCGAAGCCCGAAATGCTGGCATAGATCAGCCGGGGATTGATGGCGCGGAGCGTCTGGTAGTCCATGCCGAGCCGGCCGGCGACGCCGGGGCGCGCGTTCTCGACCAGCGCATCGGCGGTCTTCACTAGGGCATAGAGCACCTCGCGGTCGGCCGGGTCCTTGAGATCGAGCGTGATGCTGCGCTTGTTGCGGTTCAGCGCGAGAAAGCCGGGGCTGTCTTGCCCCTTCATCCGGAAGCCCATCGACTGGCGGGTCGAATCGCCGGTGCCGGGCGGCTCGATCTTGATGACGTCGGCGCCCATGTCGGCCAGGAGCATGCAGCAGAACGGCCCGGCCATGACCTGCGAAATGTCGAGCACGCGGATGCCCGCGAGAGGCAATGCCATGGTCAATCTCCTCCGTTTCCTCGTCGCCGCGCGTCCCATTTCGGCGGGACTGCCCGCTTCGATGGCGGGCTGACTTACGGCTTTGACCACGCTGCGGCGTGATCTGCATTCTGTATACTACATAAGCTAGTAGGGGGCCGGGTTCACTGTCAAACCCAGGACCCAGCCCGAAGTTGAGGATGGCCGAGGGCCATCCTCAGAATTGATTGGGGGCGGGTCAGCGTACCCAGCGCAGGGCGAGCGGATCGAGCTGCCTTGCAAGCTCGAGCAGCTGCGCCCGCGTATCGGGATGCAACGCGGTCAGCGGATGGCGGACGGCGTCGGAGCGGATCACTCCGCCTTCCTTCATCACGGCCTTGGCCGAGCGCAGGCCGCATTGGCGGTTCTCGAAATTGATGATCGGCAGCACGCGCGCATAGAGCTCCATCGCCTTGGCGCGGTCGCCGGCGAAGAAGGCGGTCAGGATCGGCTTGACGAGATCGGGGATCATGGCGCTCGTCATGGTGCCGGTCGCGCCGGCGTCGAGATCGGCCATGAGGGTGATGCCTTCCTCGCCATCGAAGGGGCCGACGACGGCGTCACCGCCGGCCGCGATCAGCGAGCGCAGCTTGCCGGCCGTTCCCGGCACCTCGATCTTGAAATAGCGGACGAGGGGGACTTCCTTCGCCAGCCGCACCATGAAGGGCACGGTGAGCTGCACGCCCGAGAGCGGCGCGTCCTGCAGGATGATCGGGATACCGCAGGCGTCGGCGACCATCTTGAAATGCTCGATCATGCCCTGCTCGTCGGCCTTGAGCAGCGCGCCGTGATAGGGCGGCATCATCATCAGCATCTTGGCGCCGGCATCGGCTGCCGCCTTGGCGCGGGCGGCCGCGATGCGCGTCGAGAAATGCGAGGTCGTGACGATGACCGGAACGCGACCCGCGACCTGCTCAATCGACAGGCGCATGACCTCTTCGCGCTCGGCGTCGGTCAGCAGGAACTGCTCGGAGAAATTGGCGAGGATGCAGATGCCATCGACGCCTTGGTCGACCATCAGGTCCATGACCCGGCGGTTGCCCTCGAGGTCGAGATCGCCGTTCTCGTGGAAGATCGTCGGCGCGATGGGCAGGACGCCCTTATAGGGTTCGGTCATGGCAGACTCTCGTCTTGGCACGTGGGTGGGAATGCCGTCTTACGTTGGGGAGCCGTGATCGGCCATTGCGTGCCGATCATCCCCGCGTGGCGTGGGCGGCAGTCAGCCGCCGTGCGCCGCGCCAGGCCAGCTGGATCGGGTGAAGCAGCAGCAGGGCGAGCCCGATCAGCATCAGGCTGGTGACCAGAGAATTCGACCAGAAGATCGAGAGCGAGCCCTGGCTGAAGATCATCGACTGTCGGAAGGCGTCCTCCGCCTTGTCGCCGATCACCATCGCCAGGATCATCGGCGCGATCGGATAATCGAGCTTCTTGAAGGCATAGCCGACGATGCCGAAGGCGAGCGCAAGCCAGATGTCGAAGGGCTTTCCGGCGACCGTATAGGCGCCGATGAAGCAGATCACGACGATCAGCGGCCCGATGATCGAGAAGGGGATGCGCAGGATCGAGGCGAAGAGCGGTACCGTCGCCAGGACCACGACCACCGCGACCACGTTGCCGAGATACATCGAGGCGATCAGTCCCCAGACGAAGTCCGGCCGCTCGGTGAAGAGCATCGGGCCGGGGTTGAGGCCCCAGATCATCAGCCCGCCCATCATCACCGCGGCCGTCGCCGAGCCGGGGATGCCGAGCGCCAGCATGGGCAGCATGGCGGCGGAGCCGGCGGCGTGGTCGGCGGTCTCGGGCGAGATCACGCCCTCTGGCTCGCCCTTGCCGAACTTCGCCGGGTTGCGTGAGGAGCGCTTGGCCATGGCGTAGCTCATGAAGGAAGCCGCGGTCGGCCCGCCCGGCGTGATGCCCATCCAGATGCCGATGATCGAGGAGCGCAGCAGGGCGACCCAGTAGCGCGGCAGCGTCGCGGCGGTACGCAGCACATCACCGATGCGGACCTTGGCGGCGACGCCGTCGAATTTCAGCCCGTCCTCCATGGTCAGCAGCAATTCACCGATGCCGAACAGACCGATCACCGCGATCAGGAAGCTGACGCCGCCGAGCAGCACATCGAAATCATAGGTCAGGCGGATATTGCCGGAGACCGAATCCATGCCGATCGAGGCCAGCGTGAAGCCGACGCCCATGGCGACGATCGACTTGAAAGCCGAGGAGCCGCCGAGACCGATGAAGCTTGCGAAGGTGATGAAGTAGACCGCGAAGAACTCGGGCGAGGAGAAGCGCAGCGCGAATTTGGCGACCCAGCCGGAAAGCGCGGTGATCAGGAGGACACCCGCCAGCGCGCCGATGCCGGCCGAGAGGAAGGCGAGCGACAGCGCCTCGGTGGCGCGGCCCTGTTTCGCCATGGGATGGCCGTCGAAGGTGGTAGCGACGGAGGAGGGCTCGCCTGGAATGTTGAAGATGATCGAGGTCGTCGAGCCGCCGAACAGCGCGCCCCAGTAGAGCGAGGTCAGCAGAATGATGGCCGAGACCGGATCCATCGAGAAGGTCAGCGGCAGCAGCAGGGAGACGCCGTTCGGCGCGCCGAGGCCGGGCAGCACGCCGACGAGGATGCCGAGCAGGACACCTCCCATCATCAGCGCGACGTGGTGGAAGGTGAGCGCGACCGAGAAGCCGTGCATCAGCGAGGCGAAATTATCCATGGCGTGCCTTCGTCATGGGCTCAAAGGCCGAGAAGGGCTTCGAGCGGCCCCTTCATGAGCTGGATCAGGAAAATACGTTCGATGACGATGTAGAAAGTGAGGGCCGCGCCGAAGGAGGTGGCGAGCGAGGCCAGCCAGCCGAAGCCGCCCTGCACACGCATGGCGAAGAAGAGATAGGCGATCGTCGCGACATACATGCCGAGCGTGGCGCAGATCAGGACGAAGCCGAGGATCGGCAGGAAGAAGCTGACGACGCGGCCAAAGCCTTCGCCATCCAGGATCACCGCCGAAATGCCCCGGTCCGCTTTCAGCCGCTTCGACCAGGTGACAACGAGCGTGCCGAGGCTCGCCAGCGCCACAAGAATGCCGGTGTAGAAGGGGAAGGCGCCGGGCTCAGGCCCCGAGGCATCCCAGCCGATGCCGAATTCCGTCGCGCCCCGGACGATGACGAGCCCATAGGCCAATGTGAACAGGGCGACTGCGGTTTCGGCCCATAGGCGGGTGACCATGGCGGCTGCCTCTCTTGGATCGGAAGCGTTCAACGCGGAAAGGCCCCCGGCAGTTGCGCATGGCGTCAGCCGGGGGCGAAAGCGTCGCGGGAGTGGCTTACTTCACCACCCAGCCTTCAGTCTCGAAGACCTTGCGGTTTGCGGCCTCGTCGCGGGCGACGAAATCGGCGAATTCCTTGCCCTTGATGAAGCGCGGTGTCTGCGCGGTGCGGGCGATGAACTCTTTCCACTCGTCGGTCTGGCTGACCTTCTCGAGCACGTCCTCATAGAACTTGACGGAGTCGGCGGGGACGTCGGCAGGCAGCCAGACGGTGCGCGGCATCTGGAAAGCTTCGAGCGGCAGTCCGGCTTCCTTGCAGGTCGGGATATCGCCCCAGCCCTTGCCGTTGAAGACCGGCTCGCTCTTGGCGAGACGGACCGGCGAGAAGACGCAAAGCGGCTTCACCTGGCCGGCCTTCCACTGGCCGATATTCTCGTTGGGGTTGTTGGTGTTGGAGTCGATGTGACCACCGGCGAGCTGCGTCGCTGCGACGCCGCCGCCCTGGAACGGCACATAGATCCACTTGGCGCCAGTCTGCTCCTGGATCATCGCCGTCAGCGTCTGGTCGGTGTCCTTCGACTGACTGCCGCCCATCTTCAAGGTGTTGGGCTTGGCCTTGACCGCCTCGATATAGGTCTTGGCGTCGTCGAAGGGCGCGTTGCCGTTCACCCAGATCAGGAACTCGTCGAGCGCGAGCGAGGCCACCGGGGTGAAGTCAGCCGGCTTGAAGGCGAGTTTGGCGACATAGGGCAGCAGATAGGCGTTATTGGTGCCGAAGACGACGCGATGGGGGTCGCCCTTACCGGCCTTGCCGTGAACGAAGCCCTCGGCGCCCGAGCCGCCGCCCTTGTTGACGACGACGATCGGCTGATTGATCAGCTTGTTCTTCGTGGCGATCGACTGGACGACGCGGGCGAAGGTGTCGGTGCCGCCGCCGGGACCGGAGGTGACGACGAACTCGACCGGCTTGGTCGGTTCCCAGGCGAGCGCTGCCGCTCCCGGTACGAGCGCGAGGGCCGCGGCGAGCGCGGCGGTGCGAAGCATGGTCATAAATGCGTTCTCCCTGCCTTGTCTTTGGATTCGATCGGCGCTCTTTGCGGCGCCTTGGATAGTCGTGGTCAGGCCGCTGCGCGGCGCTGGGAATTGTCTCCAGCCATCTTGATCGCGAGGCTCAGCGCCGCGCGGGTCGCGCCGAGATTGGCGATGCCCTTGCCTGCAATCTCATACGCCGTGCCATGGGCCGGGGTACAGATCGGGAAGGGGAAGCCACCGATCAGGGTCACGCCGCGGTCGAAGCCCATCAGCTTCATCGCGATCTGGCCCTGGTCGTGGAACATCGTCAGCACGGCATCGAAGTCGCCGTTGCGGGCGCGGAGGAACACGGTGTCGGACGGGAAGGGGCCTTCGACGGTGAAGCCCTTCGCCTTGGCCGCCTTGACGGCGGGCTCGATCGTCTCGATCTCGTCGCGGCCGAAATTGCCGCCGTCGCCGCAATGCGGGTTCAGGCCGGCCACCGCGATGCGCGGCGGGTCGAAGCCGGCGGCGCGCAGATTGGCATCGGCCAGGGCGAGCGCGCGCAGGATGCGCTCCTGCGTGATGTTGTTCGCCACCTCCGACAGCGGGATGTGCGAGGTCACGCGCGCATTCCACAGCGTGTCGAGGATGTTGAACTCGCTCGCAGGGCCCTCGAAACCGATCGCATCACGCACGAAGCGGATCTCGTCGTCATAGCCCTGATAGGCAAAGCGCATCGCCGCCTTGTTGAAGGGCGTGAAGAACACCGCGTCGGCCTGGCCGGCATGGGCGAAACGCAGCGCACGGCGGAAATTATCCGTGGCGGCGCGCCCGCCGGCGAGGGTGGCGCTGGCGCGCTTGAAATCCGCGGGGTCGTGGTTCGCAAGATCGATGAAGAGCGGCCGGCCCGAGAAGGCGGGCAGCGGCGCACCCTCTGCGACGACCTGGACGTCCGGGTCGACGCCGCTATCGGCGATGCCGAGATCGAGCAGGCGCTTGTCGCCGAAGACGACGTAGTTGGCGGCCTCGCGCAGGTCTGGTTCAGCGAGGATACGGGCGGTGAGTTCCGGGCTGATGCCCGAGGGGTCTCCCATCGCGACCGCAATGATCGGCCGTGCGCCTTCCAGATCTGACATCGGCGTTTTCCGCTCCGTTTTCGTCTCTGGGATCGGTAACACGCGCCTATCTGCTGTGCAAGTATGCTGTATACAGAATGTTAGTTGCCCGCTATTCTTGCATGCAAGAATAGCGTAAGAGCGTCTCCGGGAGGAGAGATTCCGTGAATTTCCATCAGCACTATGCGCGCGTTGCGCGCCCTGTCGAAGTGTGCCTCGTCGGCAGCGGCAGCTTCGGACGCAGTTTCCTGACACAGGCTGCGCGCATCCCGCTGGTCAACGCGCGCATCGCCGTCGACATGACGGCGGAGGCCGCAGCTAAGGCCTTCGCGGCCGCCGGCATCGCGGGAAGCGAGATTGCCGTCTGCACGACCGCTGCCGAGGCGCGGACCGCATGGGCCGCCGGCCGGCGCGTGGCGGCGGGCTCGCTCGAAGCGGTGATCGATCTGCCCTTCGATTTCCTGATTGAAGCGACGGGCGCTCCTGTCGCTGCGACGCGCCATGCACTTGCCGCGATCGAGGCCGGGCGGCATGTCGCGCTGGTTTCCAAGGAGGCCGACAGCGTGGTCGGGCCGGGCCTGGCGCGGCTTGCGGCCGAGAAGGGTGTCGTCGTGACGCCCGTCGATGGCGACCAACCGAGCCTGCTGATCGGCCTCGTGACCTGGGCCGAGTTGCTCGGCTTCGAGGTGATCGGCGCGGGCAAGTCGAGCGAATATGATTTCGTCTTCGATCCGGCATCCGGCAATGTGACCTGCAACGGGGTGACGCGACCCTTGCCGGCGCTGGCGAGCCACTGGCAGCTCGGTGGCTCGGAAGCGGTGTCGCGTGCGGCCAAGCGCGCCGAGGTCCTGGGAACGGCATTCCCGCTGCACACGGTGCCTGATCTCTGCGAGATGACGCTGGTCGCGAACGCGACGGGTCTCAGCGCCGATGTCGTCGGCTTCCATGCGCCGCCGGCGCGCATCCCCGAGATCGCCGATCTGTTCAGCGAGCGCGGGCAGGGCGGTCTGCTTGGTGGCACGCGTCGTGTCGACGTCTTCCACCATCTGCGCCGCCCGGACGAGGCGAGCTTCGGTGGCGGCGTCTTCGTGACGGTGCGCTGCGAGGACCCGGTGAGCTGGAAGCTGCTCGAGGAGAAGGGGCATGTCGTGGCGACGAACGGCCACACGGCGGCGCTCTATCTGCCGCGCCACCTGCTCGGGCTCGAATGCGCGACCTCGCTGCTGGATGCGGTCGGCTATGGCGTTTCCGGCTACGGGGCCGATTATCGGCCGCGGCAGGATCTCGTGGCAGTTGCCGAGCGCGACCTGCCGGTCGGTACGGTGCTGAGCATGGGCGGCCATCATCACAGCATCGCCGATGTCGCCGGCGGCATGGTCGATGCGCGACCACTCGGCGAAAACGAGCCGGCGCCGTTCTATCTGGTCGCCGACGCGACGCTCGTGCGCCCTGTGCGGGCAGGGGACGCGATCCGTCTCGGAGATGTGAAGGCGGATGAGGCCTCGCCGCTGTTCAAGGCGCGTCTCAGCCAGGATTCGATGTTCTTCGGCTGAGTCCGATGCGTTGACAGCGTCGGGGGACCATGTCGTAACGCGGCTTAGGGTTCGCTCTTGCGAGGGCGGAGCCTGAAGGAGCGAGCACAGAGCATGACTGAGGCTGCCGAGGCCTATCCGCGCATCCAGCGGCGCACCCTCCACGAGGAGGTGCTCGAAAGGCTGCGCGACATGATCATCGAAGGGCGGCTCGAACCCGGCCAGCGGATCAACGAGGGCGCGGTCGGTGCCCAGCTCGGCGTCTCGCGGACACCGCTGCGCGAGGCGATCAAGAGCCTCGCCAGCGAAGGCTTGGTCGAGATGCAGCCGGCCAAGGGCGCGGTGGTGCGCCGGTTCTCGCTGCGAGACCTGCGCGAGATCCTGGAAGTCATCAAGTCGCTGGAGCAGCTCGGCGGGCGCATTGCCTGCGCACAGGCGACGGACGAGCAGATTGCGGAGGTCGTCGCACTGCATGAGAAGATGATGGCGCTCTATGCGGAGCAGAACCGGCTCGAATATTTCAAGCTCAACCAGGCGATCCATTCGGCCATCGTGGCGGCCTCCGGCAACGCGGTGCTGATGGAGATGCACGAGACGCTGCAGGCGCGCATCAAGCGGCTGCGCTTCATCGGCAATGAAGGCCCGTCGAAATGGGCCGGCGCCGTGGCGGAGCATGAGGGGATGATCGTCGCGCTGAAGAAGCGGGACGGCGAGGCGCTGGCCGTCGAGATCGGCAAGCACATGGACCACACGCTGGATCGCGTGAAGGAAGTGCTCTGAGGCTCCTCGGGCTATGAACGCAAGACCGCGTCATGCTTGGGCTTGACCCGAGCATCTCGGAAACTAGTGCCCTCTCGTCCTGAGATTCCCGGGTCGAAGCTTTGCTTCGCCCGAGAATGACGCCTTGTTGCGCACGGGTTCCGGCTCGCCGCAGAGCGGCGAGCCGATTTGGCGCCCGGCTCAGTTCACCGCCGCGTGCTTGATAGCGCTCAGCGTCTCGCTGCCGTATTTCTCGACGAAGTCCTTCTCGACCTCGGCCGTGATGATCTTGGTGAAGGAGAAGCGGTCGGGCTTCTCCACCGCCTGCATGCCGGCTTTCTTCAGCGCGGCGAGGCTGGAGCCCTCGGTATCCTCGTTCATCTGGCGCTGGACCCCGGCGAGCTCGACCGCGGTGCGGACCAGCATCTGCTGGATGTCGGCCGGCATCGCATCGAACTTGCCCTTGTTCATCACCACCGGGCCGGTGGTGAAGGCATGGCGCGTCAGCGAGAGGTGCTTCTGAACCTCGTTGAACTTGGCGTTCAGGATCAGCGTGACCGGGTTCTCCTGCCCGTCCACCGTGCCGGTCTCCAGCGCTGTGAAGAGCTCGGTGAAGGCCATCGGCGTCGGCACTGCGCCCAGCAGCTGGAAGGCCTTGATATGGGCGGGATTCGGCGTGGTGCGGATCTTGAGGCCCTTCATGTCGGCGGCCGTTTCGACAGGCCGGCGGCTGTTGGTGAGGTTGCGCCAGCCGATCTCCCAGGTCGCGAGCGCCTTCAGGTTCGAACCCTCCAGCTCCTTGCGCAGACCTTCGCCGATCGGCCCGTCCATGACGATGGCGGCATGCCTGCGGCTCTGGAACAGGAAGGGCAGGTCGAGCACGTTCAGCTTGGGCGCGAGCCCAGTGAAGAAGGGATTGCCGGTCAGGCAGATGTCGAGCGAGCCGCCGCGGACGGCGCTGATCGTCTGCGAATCGGAGCCCAGCGAGCCGTTCGGGAAGACCTGGACCTCGTATTTCCCCTGGCTCTTCGTCTTGACCTGCTCGGCGAAGAGCAGGGCGGCCTTGTGCCAGCTATCCGCTTCCGGATGCGGGTGCGCGAAGCGCAGTTTCGTCGTCTGCGCCAGGGCCGGCCGGCCGATCATGAACAGGCCGATGCCTGCGCCTGCGCCGGCCAGGGCAGCGCGCCGGGTCGGACGGTGGAATTTGCTGGTCATGCTGTCCTCCTATGTCTCGTCTCGTTGTCAGTCTTCTTGAGCTTGTCGGCCTCCTGGAGCGTCAGCGCCCCGAGAGCCAGCGGGCCGGGATGGTGACGATCTCCGGCACCAGGATGAGCAGGCCGAGCAACGCGACCTGGGCGATGAGGAAGGGCATCACGCCACGGATGACCCGGTCCATCGGGATGCGGCCGACCGCGCAGACGACGTTGAGCACCGTGCCGACCGGCGGGGTGAGCAGGCCGATCGCGTTGTTGATGATGAACATCACGCCGAAATAGACCGGGTCGATGCCGGCCTGCTTGACGATCGGCATCAGCACCGGCGTCAGGATCAGCACCGTCGGGATGAAGTCGAGGGCCGTGCCGACGACGACGACCAGCGCCATCATCGCCAGCATCAGCAGCGTCTTGCTGTCGAGCAGCGGGCCGAGCAGGGCTGCGACCTGTCCCGGTATGTCGGCGATGGTGATGAGCCAGGCCGAGACCATCGCCGCAGCGACGAGGAACATCACCGAGGCCGAGGTCTTGATCGCGTTCAGCAGGGCCGGGCGCAGATGCTCGAGCTTGAACTCGCGATAAACGAAGGCGCCGACGAAGGCGGCATAGACCGCCGCCACAACCGCGGCTTCCGTCGGCGTAAAGACGCCGGCCTTCATGCCGCCGATGATCAGCACGGGCAAGGCGAGCGCCCAGACGCCGTCGACCAGCGTGGCCGTGATCTCGCGCAGGCTCGCTCGCTTGGCGCGCGCGACGGGCTCGTCGCGGGCGACGATCCACCAAGTGACCAGCAGGGCGAGGCCCATCAGGATGCCGGGCACGATGCCGGCGAGGAAAAGCCGCGTGATCGAGACGCCGGCCGCGACGCCGAAGACGACGAAGCCGATCGAGGGCGGAATGACCGGGGCGATGATGCCGCCGGCCGAGATCAGTCCCGCGGCGCGCGGCATGTTATAGCCGGCCTGGCGCATCATCGGCAGCAGGATGGCGGCGAGCGCGGCAGTATCGGCCACCGCCGAGCCGGAGATGCTGGCCATGACCAGCGCTGCGAGCACCGCGACATAGCCGAGGCCGCCGCGCACATGGCCGATGAGCGCGACCGCGAGCGCGATGATACGGCGCGACAGGCCGCCCGCATTCATCAGCTCGCCCGCCAGCATGAAGAAGGGCACGGCCATCAGCGGGAAGCTGTCGGCGCCTGCGACGAGATTCTGGGCGAGAATCTGCGCGTCAAAGGCGTCGAGCTGGATCATTAGGGCGACGCCGCAGACCAGCAGCGCGGTCGCGATCGGCATGCCCAGCGCCATGGCGCCGAGCAGCGAGCCGAGGAAGACGAAGACGGTCATCGGGCGGCTTCCCCGCTCTTCTGCTGGGCCTCGAAGGCGGCCAGCTCCTCGGATTCGGCGCCGATGACGAGTTCGTCGTCGCTGATCCGGCCGCGCAGCAGCGCGACGATGGTGAGGATGTTGAGCGCACCGATGCCGACGCCGCAGACCAGCCCGGCGAGATAGGTCAGCGCGACGGGGACGCCGGTGACCGGCGCGTGGTTGTCGAGGTTGATCGCAGTCTGCACCCAGGCGCCGGAGACCAGCAGGGCCATGCAGAGCAGCGACAGGCCCTCCGCCGCCAGCCGGCAGATCCAGCGGCCCCTGCGGCCGAACATCAGCACCACCGTGGTCATGCCGAGATGGCCGCCCTCGCGCGCCACCAGGAAGGCACCGCCGAAGGTGAGCCAGACGAAAATGAGCCGCGACAATTCCTCGGAGGCGGTGATGCCCGAGTTGAAGCCGTAGCGGAGCACGACATTGCCGAAGACCATCGCGATCATCGCGATGAAACCAAGGATCAGGAGATTCTCGACCGCACGCAGCAGCGTTGCGCGCAACTTGTCAGACATGAGTAGCGCTCCGGGCATTGAGCGCTGTGGTCGGCTCAGGATGCCGAGATGAGCCGGGGCACTGACGGCCGTGCGCTATCCAGGCGCAAAGGTCCCTCATGACGCCCCTCCTTCGTTCGTTTCCGTAAAGCCCGCGATCGCCCTTATCGGTGAGCGATATCTTTTATCTTGCATACAGCATACTGAGCGCGCGTCTCCTGTCAAACAAAAGGGCGCCCTGTGAGCGCCCTTTCATGCCGAGGCACGCTCGGATGCGCTTCAGACCCCGAGCCCTTCGATCGCGTAGAAGCGGGCAGGGGCTCCGTCGGCATTCGGGATGAGCAGGGGCGCGGCCGAGAACAGGTTGCGTGGCGCGCTCAGGCGGCTCGTATTCACGACGTACTCGATCAGCGTGACGCCGTTAGAAAGCAGCACATCATGGGTGACGTGCTCGGTCTTCGGCACTTCCTTGCCGTCGAGGAGCAGGCGGATCGGGAAATCCTGCGGGAAGTCGAAGGCGACTGCCGTCGGCTTGCGCGCGGCGAGCCATTCGGCCGAGGCGCGGGTCAGCCAGGGCGCTTCGGTCCAGAAGCTGCGGTCGTTATAGTCCCGGCGATCGGACCAATGGGCCGCGAGCAGGAAGATTTCGCCGTCGGCTCCGCCCGGGTCGGCGGCGGCGAGGTGCTCGGGCTCGATCGGGGCGTTGGCCGGCCGGTTGCTGAGGTTGAGCACGCGGCAGGGGCCGACGACATCCGAAAGCGGGGTGGTCTCGATCGTGGGAGCGCCGGCGACGAAATGCGCCTTGGCGTCGACATGGGAGAAGCCGTGGCAGGTGGCGGCCAGTCGCGATACGCGGAACTGGTCGCCGGCGGCGATGTCGCCCTTGATCGAGAGCTCGACGGGCCAGCGGAAATGCTGCCCGATGGGCATCGAAAGGTCGATAATCTTCATGGCTGGGGTCCTGGTGAGTCTCTGGGCCCGCGGCCCATCACTTGAAGGCTGGAGAAATTGCATGCAAGGAGTTGTCGCAGTCAAGCAGCCATCGGGAAGCCGGCCGACCTCATGACGAATCCGCAGGACACCTTGCCGCTCGCGGCGCTGATCGCGCAGAGCCAGGCGCTCAATGGCGAGCGCCGGAAGGGGGCTCTCCATGCCAACGTGGTCGGCCAGCTGCGCAATCTCATCATCACCGGCAGGTTGCCAGCAGGCGCCAAGCTCAATGAGCGGGAGCTGTGCGAGCAGCTTTCGGTGTCGCGCACGCCGGTGCGCGAGGCGATCAAGACGCTGATCCAGGACGGGCTGCTGCGCTCGCTGCCGAACCATTCGGCCGTGGTTTCCGAGCTCGACATCGACCATATCAACGCGCTGATCGATGTGGTGATGGTGATCGAGGGGCTTGCCGGGGAACTCGCCGCCCGCAACGCCACCGACGAGGCCGTGGCCGAGATCGGGCTGCTGCACTACCGCATGCTGCTTCACCACGCCCGCGACGAGCTGCCGGGTTATTTCGAGGCCAACAAGGCCTTCCATCGCAAGATCATCGAGCTGGCGGCCAATCCGGTGCTGCTCTGGGTCTGGGATCTGCTGGCGCTGCAGGTCGACCGGGCGCGCTATTCCTCCAATCTCTGGCCGAAGCGCTGGCAGAGCGCGGTCGAGGAGCATCAGGGCATTCTCGATGCGCTGACGGCGCGCGACGCCGCGCGAACGGGGGAGGCGCTGCGCCAGCACGTCCGCAACGGCCTTTCCGGTCTCGTCGCTCATTTGTCCCAGCAGCAGGCCGCCATCCGGCAAAATGGGGCGAAGGACGATCAGAGCGATTGACGCCCACAAATCTTGTATGCAAGCTTGCGCCGGCTTCGCAGAAAGCCGGCGGGGCGACCGCTACACCGGAACGCCTCACGCCCAGAACGGTGCCGCGCAACGTCGCGGCGGGGAGCGGAGGAAGCAGGCATGGTCGCCCATCGATTCACGCGGCGCGCGGTTCTCGGCGCGGGCGGAGCGCTCGCCGTCAGCGCGCCATTCATTCGGCCTGCCTATGCGGCGGTCGAACTCAAGCTGACGCATCCGGCAGATCTGAGCCATCCGGTGCATATCGAGGCGGATGCGATGGCGAAGCGCATCGCCGAGCGGACCAAGGGCGAGGTGAAGATCACAATCTTCCCGAACAACGCGCTTGGCTCGCCGGTCGAGGCGGCGCAGCAGACACGGCTCGGCGCCATCGACATGATGCTGCTGAACCCGGCGAATATCGAGGCGCTGTCTAAGACGATCGGCGTCATCAACATCCCCTATCAGTTCGATTCCTATGAGCACGCCCACAAGACGCTCGACGTGACCGGTCGTGACTGGATCGCCGAGCAGCTCAAGGCGGCAGGCTTCACCTGGATCGCGAATTTCGAATGGGGCTTCCGAGCGCTGACCAACAGCCGCCGGCCGGTCAATAAGCCGGAGGATGTGCAGGGGCTGAAGCTGCGCGTTCCGCCGGAGCTGGCGATCAAAGCCGCTTTCGAGGCGCTGGGTGCAGGCACGCAGACCATCGCCTTCCAGGAGGTCTATCTGGCGCTCGCCAACAACCTCGTCGACGGCCAGGACAATCCGGTCGGGACCACCTTCGCCGCCAAGTTCTACGAGGTGCAGAAGCACATCGCGCTGACGCGGCACATCTACGCCTCGATCATGTTCTGCGCCAATCCGCGCGCCTGGACGAGCAAGCTCAACGAGGAGCAGCGCAAGATCGTCTCCGAGGAGGCGAAGGTGGCGGGGCAGGCGGCGCGCAAGGGCGTGCGCGACAACGAGGAGGCCAATCTCGCCGAGATGCAGAAGGCAGGCGTCGCGCTGACCCGGCCCGATGTCGGCCCGTTCCGCGCCAAGATGGACCCGGCCTATGCGCAGCTGCGCAAGGCGCTGGGCGAGGACACCTGGAACACCTGGACCAAGCTCGTCGCCGCCGCGCGCACGGCCTGACCAACGGCCGAAGCTGAAGAGTTGGAAGGGCGGAAAGCGGGATGCTGGTCTCGGCTGTTCTGATCGGCGTCTGCGTCGTCATCCTCATCGGCATCCCCATCGCGGTCGCGCTGGGGCTCGTCGCGATCGCCACCATGGTGGCGACGTCCGGCACTGACCTGCTGCTGGTCTTCATCCAGCGCATCTATGCCGGCACGGCTTCCTTCCCGCTGCTGGCGATCCCTTTCTTCGTGCTTGCCGGCAATTTGATGAATGTCGGTGGCACGACGGAGCGCATCTTCCAGGTGGCGCAGCTCTGCGTCGGGCAGATCCGGGGCGGGCTGGCGCATGTCAACGTCATCGGCAGCGTGATCTTCGCCGGCATGTCGGGCTCGGCCGTGGCGGATGCCGCCGGCATGGGGGTGATCGAGCATCGCGCGATGACTCGGGCCGGCTACTCCGGGCGTTTTTCCGCGACGATCACCGCCGTCTCCTCGACGATCGGCCCGATCATCCCGCCCAGCATCCCCTTCGTGATCTATGGCAGCCTCGCCAATGTCTCGGTCGGGGCGCTGTTTCTCGCGGGCGTGGTGCCGGGCCTCTTGATGGCCGCATCGTTGATGGCGGTGATCATGCTCGTCGCCAAGCGGATGAACCTGCCGCGCGGCGAGGCGCTGCCGCCCTTCGCGGTGGCGATGAAGACCGTTCGCCATGCCGCGCCGGCGCTCCTCTTGCCGCCCGCCATCCTGCTCGTGATCTTCACCGGCATCGCGACGCCGACCGAGGCCGCGGTCGTCGCTGCGGGCTACGCCTTCCTGCTCGGTCGCTTCGTCTATCGCGAGCTGACCTGGTCGGCGACGGTCGAAGTGCTGTGGGAGAGCGCACAGCAGACGGCGCAGGTGATGTTCATCATCGCGCTGGCGGCGCCCTTCGGCTGGGTGCTCGTGCAGCAGCAGATTCCGAATGCGGTGCTGACCTCTCTGCTTTCGCTCTCCACCGATGCCTGGGTGATCCTGCTCGTCATCAATATCGCGCTGCTCGTCCTCGGCATGTTCATCGAGGGCATCGCGATCATGATCATCGCCTATCCGGTGCTGCTGCCGGTGATCGCGCAGATCGGGGTCGATCCGGTGCATTTCGGCGTGATCCTCGTGCTCAACATCATGATCGGGCTGGTGACGCCGCCGGTGGGCCTGTGTCTCTATGTCGTCGCGGGCATCGCCAAGCTCTCGATCGGGGAGATCACGCGCGAGATCTGGCCCTATGTGCTGGCGCTGCTCGGCGTGCTGATGCTCATCACCTATGTGCCGGCCTTCTCGCTGTGGCTGCCGCATATGCTCGGCTTCGGAGTGGCCCGATGATCGCGGTGCTGAGATCGCTCGATCGCTTCATCGCGGGCTTCTGCAAGGCTGCCGCCATTGCCTGCATGCTCGGCCTGTTCGTGCTGCTCGGCCTCGCCGTCATCCTGCGGCTGGTGCCGCTGTTCAACATCGTCGGCTATGACGAGTTCGTCGAACTGCTCTTCATCTGGCTGGTGATGCTGACCTCGCTCGCGCTCTGGCGGGAAGGCACGCTCTACCGCGTCGTGATGTTCGAAAGCATGCTGCCGCCCCCCGCGCGCCGGTTGATGGAGATCATGATCAACCTCGCCATGCTTGGCTTCGCTTTGGCGCTCGTCGTCTATGGCTGGGAATTCGTGCAGATGTCCGGCGAGACGACGCCTTTCCTGCGCATCGACAAGGCCTGGTTCTACGGGGCCATCCCAGCCTGCGCCCTCGGCATGGCGATCTACAGCGTCGTCTGGCTTTGGCGCGTGGTCAGCGGCCGGGGCGAGCTCGATTCAAGCGCGACGCTCGTCGGCTGACGCCATCATCTGAAAGGCTGCAAAACATGGCTCGTCTCGCAGGAAAGACCGCGATCGTCACCGGGGCGGCGGGAGGCATCGGCGCTGCGACCGCCCGACTCTTCGCCGAGGAGGGGGCAAGGCTCGCGCTCGTCGACATCGAGGCCACGACGCTGGCCGAGGTCGAGGAAGCGGTGCGTCGGGCGGTGCCGGGTGCCGACATCATTTCCATTGCCGCCGATGTCGGGCAGGAGAGCGCGGCGAAGGAGATCGTTGCGCGCGCGCTTTCGGCCTTCGGGCAGATCGACATCCTGGTCAACAATGCCGGCATCCGCTCCTACGAGCCGCTTGATGAAGCCAAGGCCGAGACCTGGGCGAAGATCCTGTCGGTCAATCTCCTCAGCTACGCCTATCTGGCGCGGGAGGCGCTGCCGTCGCTGCGGCGGTCCGGCAAGGGCGCCATCGTCAACATCTCCTCGACCCATGCTTTCAACCCGCGCGCGGGCATGGGGCAATACGATGTGGCGAAAGCAGGGATCATCTCGCTGACGAAGACGCTGGCCTTCGAGGAGGTGGACCATGGTGTGCGCGTCAATGCCGTCTGCCCAGGGCTGACGCTGACGCCCTTCCACGTCCGGCGCTTTGCGGCCGATGGCAAGACGGAACAGGACCTGCGCACCGAGAAGGTGGATCACAACATCCAGCGGCGCTGGGCCGATCCGCGCGAGGTGGCCTGGCCGATCCTCTGGCTTGCTTCCGACGAGGCGTCCTTCTGCACCGCCTCGGTGATCATGGCGGATGGCGGTACTCGCGTCTAAGCGTCGCCGGTCAGATCGAGGCGGAGAAGAAGTAGACGCTCAAGGCGAGCAGGAAGAAGAAGCTGATGTAACGGACCTGCATCTGCCCCCCTCGGCTTGCGGCGAAGGGAACCATGCAGAAAATCTCTCAAATCGGCTTCAATTCGATCTCTAAAATTGCGCGTAAATCGCTGTTGCAGCGCGCTTTTATGAATCGCCGCCCTATGGCGGCGATCTTGAACGGCGATGGCCGGTCGGGCGCCGGCCCCTTCAGGGCCGCTTCACCGAGACGACCAGATAGGTGTGCATCGCCTCACCGTCATGGATCGAGACATATTCGCCCGGCACGAAGCGCTCGTCGCCGAGGCGATAGCCGGCCTCGTCATCGTCGCTCTCCTGCGCATCATAGTCGATGAACCAGTGGCCGCCGGGCTTGCGGCGCAGCAGGCCGATCATGTCGGCCTGGCCGGGCTGGAAGCGGCGTACGCGGCAGAAGGCGCGATGCTCCTTCCATTCGGCCCGGTCGAGGCGGCTTTCGCCATCGAGCGGAACCACGAGGTCGTAACCGTTGTGGCTGTCGCCCTCGGGGGCGCCTTTCTCGCGGGCCAGCACCAGGCGGACATGCTGGAAGCTGCGGGGGAGAGAATTCATGGGATGCGATCCATCAGCAAAGGTGGGGACGGGGTGAAGGCCCGCGTGCGGGCCTGTCTCACTTCGCGGCGGACAGCGCCGCGCCGATCGCATCCTTGATCTGAAGGCGCTGCTTGCGCAGCTCGGTCTCGATCGCCTGATCGACCGGGGCGAGGTTCGTCTCGGCCAAGTGCACCTTGTCGTTCACCTCGTCATAGAGCGCGAGCAGGCGCGCGAACTCCGGATCGGCAACCTTGAGGCGGTGAATGGCCTCGGCATCGCCCGGAAACTCCTCGGCGAGCGTGTGCGGCGTGTTGGACATCTCGGCTTCTCCTGCCTGTCGATGGCTCTGTTTCGCCCCCGCTTTTAACGGCATGGCCGCGTGCTGACATTGATCTAGCCCCAGGCCGCGCAGGCCGCAGAAGGCTCTTGGCATCCCTAGGCAAGAATAATATATACATGCTTATGACAAGCACGTCTAAGAAACCGCCGCCGACAGTGGGCTTCCTGCTGCACGACGTCGCGCGCCTGCTGCGCAAGCGTTTCGAACAGAACGCCCGCGACACGGGGCTGACGCGCTCGCAATGGCAGGTACTGGCCTATCTCGATCGCAATGCCGGCATCCAGCAGGGGGCGCTCGCCGAGTTGATCGATGTCGAGCCGATCACGATCGGCCGCATCGTCGACAAGCTGCAGGGCTGCGGGCTGGTGGAGCGGCGGCCGCATCCGACGGACCGGCGCATCTGGCAGCTGCATCTCACGGAGAAGGCCGGCCCCATGCTGGCCGAGATGCGCGAGTTCGGCGAGGTCACCCGTGCGGAAGCCTTCGGCGACATTCCGGAAGCGGAGCGCGAACGGCTCCTCGACCTCCTCGAAACCATGAAGACGAATCTCGTGGCCGCCTGCCAGAGGCCGGCGGCCGAAAGGTAGAACCGCAATGGATGACGCAGCCAGAAAGACCGACACGGACGAGGCGGAGCCTCAGCCAGCGGCGCCCGACAATGTGACCGAGATCCGGCGGGCCGAGCCGAAGGCTGCGGTGCAGCCGGCTCCGGCGTCCATCGCGCGGCCGCCGCGCAATCGCAAGCGCACCGTGCTCTTCGCGCTGCTGCCGATCGCGCTGGTCGCGGGCGGCTATGCCTATGTCCGTGGCGGGCAGGTGATGTCGACCGACAATGCCTATGTGCAGGCGGATATCGTGGGCATCTCGACCGATGTCGCCGGCATGGTCAGCGAAATCGACGTTCGCGACAATCAGCCGGTGAAGGCCGGCGACACGCTGTTCAAGCTTGACGACAAGCCGTTCCGCTTCGCGCTGGAGCGCGCCGATGCCCAGATTGGCGTGGTTCGCAACGATCTCGAAGGGCTCAAGGCGAGCTACAAGAGCATGCAGAGCCAGATCGCCCAGGGCGAGACCGACATCGCCTTCTACCAGACGGCGTTCAAGCGCCAGCAGGACCTCGCGACCAAATCCGTTGCCTCGCAGGCGACCTATGATCAGGCCAAGCACGATTTGGACGGCGCGCAGCAGAAGCTCGTGCAGCTGCAGAACCAGCTGACCGGCATCGCCGCCAGCCTTAACGGCCAGCCCGATGCGCCGGTCGAGCAGCATCCGCGCTATCGCGATGCGGTTGCCGCCCGCGCAGAGGCCGCCCGCCAGCTCGAGCATACGGTGGTGCGCGCGCCGATGGACGGCATCGTCACCAATGTGCCCTCGCTGCAGAAGGGGCAGTATCTGAAGGAGGCGACCGCGGCCTTCAGCCTGGTTTCCAGCGACCATGTCTGGGTCCAGGCCAACCCCAAGGAAACTGAGCTGACCTGGGTGCGCCCGGGTCAGAACGCCGAGATCTATGTCGACACCTATCCCGGCGAGAGCTGGAAGGGGACGGTCGACAGCATCAGCCCGGCTTCGGCGGCGAGCTTCTCGCTGCTGCCGGCGCAGAACACGTCCGGGAACTGGGTCAAGGTCGTGCAGCGCATCGCCATGCGCGTGAAGATCGAGACTGCAGCGGACAGGCCGCAGCTTAGGCCCGGCATGAGCGTGACGCTCGATGTCGATACCGGCCATGCCCGCGGGGTGCCGGAGTTCATCGGCTCCGCCTTTGGCATGAGCAGCAAGCTCGAGAAGAAGACCGAGAACAACCATGGCTAGTTCGGCCGGCGCAGCGGCGGCGACCCCGATCGCCAACCGCGGCGCCATCACCGCCTGCGTCATCCTCGCGGTGATCATGCAGGCGCTGGACACGACCATCGCCAATGTCGCGCTGCCCTATATCCAGGGCAGCGTCTCGGCGAGCGCGGACCAGATCAACTGGGTCCTGACCTCCTATATCGTAGCGGCGGCGATCATGACGCCGCCTTCTGGCTTCCTCGCCGCCCGCTTCGGCCGCAAGCGCGTGCTGGCGGTGGCGATCATCGGCTTCGTCGTGGCCTCGATTCTGTGTGGCGCGGCGCAATCGCTGACGCAGATCGTCGCGTTCCGGCTGATGCAGGGCTTCTTCGGTGCGGCGCTGGTGCCGCTGTCGCAGAGCATCCTGCTCGATATCTACACACCGGAGGAGCGCGGCTCGGCCATGGCGCTGTTCGGCGTTTCGGTGATGGTCGGGCCGGTGCTCGGGCCCGTGATCGGCGGTTGGCTGACCGAGAATATCTCCTGGCGCTGGGTCTTCTACATCAACCTGCCGCTCGGCATTCTGGCGCTGGCGGGCGTTTCGATCTTCGTCGCGGAGACCAAGGCGAACAGCAGCGCGAAGCTGGACTGGATCGGCTTTGGCTCGCTCAGCCTCGCGATAGCTTCGCTGCAGCTCTTCCTCGATCGGGGCGCGCAGCTCGACTGGTTCGATTCCTTCGAGATCATCGTCGAAGCTGCGGTCTGTGCTGCCGCGACCTACATCCTCGTCGTTCACACCTTCACGGCCGAGAATTCCTTCATCAAGCCGCGGCTCTTCCTCGATCGGAATTTCTGCGTCGGGCTGATCTTCATCTTCCTCGTCGGCATCTGCTATCTTGCCTCGCTTGCGCTGATGACGCCCTATCTGCAGACGCTGATGGGCTATCCGGTGGTAACGGCCGGTATCGTCATGGGGCCGCGCGGGCTCGGCACCATGGCCTGCATGTTCCTGGTCGGAAAGCTGATCGGGCGGGTCGACATCCGCATCCTGCTGGGCTCGGGCCTCCTGGTCAGTGCCTGGGCGATGTACGACATGGCCGGCTGGACGCCGGACGTTTCGCAGCAGACCATCATGGTGACCGGCTTCATTCAGGGTGCGGGGCTCGGCCTGCTCTTCGTGCCGCTGACGACGGTGACTTTCGCGACGCTGCCGGCCGAATATCGCGGCGATGGCACCGGCCTCTACAATCTCTCGCGCAATATCGGCTCCAGCGTCGGCATCTCGCTCGTCGCCTATCTGCTCACCCGCAACGTGCAGGTGAACCATGAGGAGATCGCGAGCCATGTCACGCCCTACAACCGGATCTTCGACCTGCCGGCGATCAAGCAGGTCTGGGACCCGCTAACATTGGCGGGGCGCGCGGCGCTCGACGAGGTGGTGACGCGGCAGGCGACGATCATCGCCTATGTCGACGACTTCAAGCTGCTGATGATCCTGTGTCTGGCCGCACTGCCGTTCCTGTTGCTACTGCGCACGCGCGGGCAGCAGGCGGCGCCTTCGGACGATCACGCCGTGGTCATGGAATAGCGCAGTCCTGCGGCTGTTTTCGCCGGGCAGCGCCTATGTTACGGAGACTCTGCGCTGAATCGGGCGGAGAGGAACGAGCGATCATGCTGGCCGTCGAAGACAGCGCGCTGCCGGATGTGAAGATTGTGATGCCGAAGAAGCATGGCGATCATCGCGGCTTCTTCTCCGAGACCTGGAATCGGGCCGCCTTTGCGGAGGCGGGGATCGATATCGACTTCGTGCAGGACAATCACTCGCTCTCCGCGGCAGTCGGAACGCTACGTGGCCTGCATTTCCAGTCACCGCCCTTCGCGCAGGACAAGCTCGTCCGGGTTTCGCGCGGGCGCATCCTCGACGTCGCGGTCGACATCCGCGTCTCTTCGCCGACATTCGGCAAGCATGTCGCGGTGGAGCTGTCGGCCGAGAACTGGAAGCAGCTTCTCGTGCCGGTGGGTTTCGCCCATGGCTTCGTCACGCTCGAGCCCGATACCGAGGTCCAGTACAAGGTCAGCGCGCTTTATGCGCCGGAGAACGACCATGGGCTTGCCTTCGACGACCCGGCGCTCGGCATCGACTGGCGGCTGCCGCTTTCGGCACTGACACTCTCCGACAAGGATCGTAAGCATCCGCGACTGGCGGAAATGCTGCGCTTTTTCGACTGATGACGCTGCGCATCGCTGTCACCGGCTGGACCGGCCAAATCGTCTGCGCCATGCTGGAGCGTGTGCCGGTCGGGGTCGAGGTCGTCGCAATCCGCCGCCCGGAGCTCGATCTCGCCGTCCCGCGGACGATCGCGCCGGCTTTGCGGGCTGCCAGGGCCGACGTCATCGTTAATGCGGCCGCCTATACGGCAGTGGACCAGGCCGAGAGCGAGCCTGACCTGGCCATGCGCGTGAATGGCGAGGCGGCCGGCGAAGCAGCCCGCGCTGCCGCGGCACTCGGCATACCGGTCATCCAGATCTCCACCGATTACGTCTTCGACGGAGCGCTCGGTCGGCCGTATCGCGAGGACGATGCGGTCGGTCCGGTCTCGGCCTATGGCGCTAGCAAGCTCGCCGGCGAGCGCGCGGTTGCCGCAGCGGCGCCGGACCATGCGATCCTGCGCACCGCCTGGGTCTACAGCCCCTTCGGCAAGAATTTCGTCCGCACCATGCTCCGGCTGGGCGAGACGCGCGAGGAGGTCGGCGTGGTGGCCGATCAGATCGGCTGCCCGTCCAGCGCCCTGGACATCGCCGATGCGATCTTCACTGTTGCGCGCAACTTGCGGCAGCGGCCGGACGATCCGTCGCTGCGCGGCGTTTTCCATATGGTGGGGCAGGGCGAAACAAGCTGGGCCGGTTTCGCGGAGACGATCTTCGCCGAGGCCGAGCGCCATGGGCGCAAGCCCGTCCGCGTTCGCCACATCGGCACGGCGGGCTATCCGACGCCGGCGCGCCGGCCGGCCAATTCCCGATTGGATTGTGGCAAGCTCGCCGCTGCGCATGGCGTCCGCTTGCCGGTATGGTCCCAGGCTGCAAGGATTTGCGTCGAGCGGCTGGTGGCGGAAGAGGGGGCAAAGACATCATGAAGGGCATCATCCTCGCGGGAGGATCCGGCACGCGGCTTCATCCGATGACGCTGGCGATCTCGAAGCAGCTGCTGCCGATCTACGACAAGCCGATGATTTATTACCCGCTCAGCACGCTCATGCTGGCGGGCATTCGCGAGATCCTGCTGATCTCGACGCCGCACGACCTGCCGCATTTCCAGCGCCTGCTCGGTGACGGTGCGGCCTGGGGCCTGTCGCTCTCCTATGCGGAGCAGCCGAAGCCGGAAGGGCTGGCGCAGGCCTATTTGATAGGGGCGGATTTCGTGGGGGATCGCCCCTCGGCCCTGATCCTTGGCGACAACCTTTTTTATGGCCACAGCCTGACCGACATGATGCAGGTCGCTGCCCGCCGCGAGCAGGGTGCCACGGTTTTTGCCTATCAGGTCCGCGATGCCGAGCGCTACGGCGTCGTTTCCTTCGACGCGTCCGGCAAGGCGCTTTCGATCGAGGAGAAGCCAAAGAAGCCGAAATCGAACTGGGCGGTGACCGGCCTCTACTTCTACGACGCGCAGGTGGTGGAGATCGCGGCAAAGCTGAAACCCTCGGCCCGCGGCGAGCTCGAGATCACCGATGTGAACCGGGCCTATCTCGAACGCGGCGAGCTCTCGGTCGAGCGGATGGGGCGAGGCTTCGCCTGGCTCGACACCGGCACGCCCGAAAGCCTGCTCCAGGCCGGGGAGTTCGTCCGCACGCTGGAAGGCCGCCAGGACCTGCGCATCGCATGCCCGGAGGAGATCGCCTGCCGCCAGGGCTGGATCAGCCCTGCCGAGCTCGCGCGGCTCGGGGAGGAGCTCGCCAAGGGTGACTATGGCCGCTACCTTCTGCGCGTCGCGGCCGAGCTGGCGGAAGCGGGCTGAAACGCGGCTTTGGAAAGCCGCTCAAGTGATCTCGCTAAAATTGTCAGCATGTGCTTTTGTCACCTCGTGAAGTCGCTCATCGGCTATTGAGCCGGTTTCACGCGGTTCCGACGCCGTGAGTGGGTTTCATGCGACCAGAGCGCGCGCAAGCCTTCCCGCTGCCTGCCCGGGTTTCGAGCCCGGCCGAGGTGCTGCGGGCGGCCAATGACAACGAGTCCTATCCCCACGAAGCCTCCGCTGGCTTCATCGTGGGGCGGGCACTGATCGTCTCGACGGTGTTGGCGACTGCCGGGCTCGTCGTTTCCTCGATCGTCTGGCTCGGCCGGGCGATCTGGCGGAGCCTCTTCTGAGGCTGCCGACGCGATCCGAATGACGGGCCGCCGGCAACGGCCCCCGCGATCCTGAGCTCGCTTGCGCGTCAGCGCGCGTTCTGGAAAGCCTTCGGGCTGAAGACGGTCCGGAACAGGATCGCCAGGTCGAGCCAGAACGACCAATGGTCGATGTACCAATGGTCGAAAGCAACGCGTCGCGCCATCTTCTCGTCGGTGTCGGTCTCGCCGCGTAGGCCATTGACCTGGGCCCAGCCGGTGATGCCGGGCCTGACGTTATGGCGCCGTGCGTAATGGGCGATGCGGCGCTCGAAGGCGACGTCGTGTGCCAATGCGTGCGGGCGCGGCCCGACCAGGGACATCTCGCCGCTCAGGACATTGAGGAGCTGCGGCAGCTCGTCGAGATTGTAGCGGCGCAGCACATGGCCGATGCGGGTGATGCGGGGATCGTTGCGCTTCGCCTGCATGACGACCTGTCCGTCGTCCGTCGTGGTCATGGTGCGGAACTTGAAGATGCGGAAAGCCTGTTGGTTGAAGCCGTAACGCCGCTGCCGGAACAGGACGGGACCGGGCGAGTCCAGGCGGATCAGCGCGGCGATCAGGACGAGAAGCGGCAGGCTCAGGACGAGCGCGCAAGAAGCGGCGACGATATCGAAGCCGCGCTTGATCGCGACCTCGGCCAGCGAGAGCGGGCGACGCGTCAGCCGCAGGCTGGAGAGCGAGCCGGAGCGCACGACATGTAGCGCGTTGAAGCGCTCCATCGCCGGCTCCGGAGCGAGATGGATCGCAACCGGCAGGTTCGAGAAGGCATTGATGCAGGCGTCGACCGTGTCGCGCTCGGCCCAGGGCAGCGCGATGAAGACGGAATCGGGCCGCCGCAGGCGGCAGTTCGCGGCAGCCACTGCGAGATCGGCCGCCAGCTTTGCCGGATCGCCGCTGCGGTCCGGCCGGAGAAAGGCGACGTCGGTGATCGTGAGGCCGGAATCCCAGGGCTTATGCCGGCCGACGAAGGACATCACATTCTCTTCCCGCCCGATCAGGAAGACCCGTTCAGCCGTGATCCGGCCGGTCTTGCTGCCATTGGCGACGAGCCGGACGATCAGCGAGCGCGACAGGGCGATGACCGGGATGCCGGTGAGATAGGTCGCGATGATGACCGCACGCGAATAATGCTCCGCAATCTTGGCCATGACCACCAGCGCCAGGAAGGCGACCATGGTGATGTTCCAGACCGCGAAGGCCGAGGCGATCTGCCCCCGCGCGGAGAGATAGTTCTCGATCTGATAGCGGCCGCGCAGGGCGTTCGTGAAGACGAACAGCGCCGCGAGCATGGCTGCGAGCTCCGGCGTGGCATCGTGCGGGATCGGCAGGCCGGCCGCGATGAGCGAATAGATTACCGCGGCGAGATAGACGATCGTCAGGACAATGGCCGCATCGCCCGCCGCCATCAAAGGCCCGAGCCAATGACGCCAGATCAGGGTGCGCCTCTCGGGCACCGCCAGCATGGTGTCGTCAAACTCGTTGACGCTCATAGTTCACCCCAGCACTTCGGATCGACCGCTCAGGTCCGGTTGTTCCATTTCGGAACGCGCGGGGTGGCGGAGATTTACGACTGGGTAGCTATCCGCAAAGCGTATGCCGGCGGCCGTCGTTTCAGTTTGGGGCAGAAGAGGGCGGAGCCGGGCTCAGGCCGGGCGTCGGGAACGCCGGGCCTTGTGGTCGAGCACGCCGGATAGGGCCGCGCCGATGATGGCACCGGCACATTTCACCACCGCATCGCGCGCCACGCCATGGCGGGTCTGCTCCAGGGTCTGGAGCCATTCCAGGCCGAGAGCGAAGGCGACGATGCCGGCCAGAACAAGCCAGCGCTGCCGCGGATAGGCGAGGCTCAGCAAGGCGCCCGCGGCGAAATAGGCGAGGAAGCGTTCGGCGTTGGGGCCGAGCCCGGGGATGTGCGGCCGCGCCTCGATCGGCAACAGCGTCGCGGCGATGATCGCCAGCAGAGCCCCCCAGCCGATCAGGATCGCTGCAGCGCGCATCTTTTCGAGGGTGAGGTTCACAAGGACTCCGGCGAGACAAGCGAAGTAGAGAGAATCGGCTCGTCGCCGGCGTGACGCTTAATTCTACCACGACGCAATGATGGCGGCGCAATGGCGGACCTTCTTCCGCGCGGGTGACGCGGCTGCCGGGGCGGCGTTAGCATGCCGCCTTGTTAGGGTGGGATATGCAATGGCTGATGATTCGAAGCGGATCGCGCGGGGCGGCAAGGCGATCTACGGGGTTCCGCTCGGCATCCTGATGCTGGAGGCGCGCTTTCCGCGCATCCATGGCGACATGGGCAACGGCACGACCTGGCCCTTCCCGGTGCTGTATCGCGTCGTCGGCGGTGCGAGTCCGGAGAAGGTGGTTCTGAAGGGCGCTGCCGGGCTGCTGCCGGACTTCATCGAGGCGGCGCGCGATCTGGTCCGGCTCGGCGCCGAAGCGATCACGACCAATTGCGGTTTCCTCTCGCTGTTCCAGCGCGAGCTTGCGGCGGCGGTCGACGTGCCTGTCGCGACCTCCTCGATGATGCAGGTGCCCTGGGTGCAGGCGACGCTGCCGCCAGGCAAGCGTGTCGGCATCGTCACCGTCTCCTCGGGGTCGCTGACGCCGGCCCATCTCGAAGCGGCGAATGTGCCGCTCGACACCCCCGTCACGGGCACGGAGAGCGGCCGCGAGTTCTTCCGCGTGCTGATCAAGGCCGAGAAGGACGACATGGATGTTGAGCTCGCTCGGCAAGATGTGGTGCAGGCGGCGCTTGATCTGATCGCACGGCATCCGGAGGTCGGGGCGATCGTGCTCGAATGCACCAACATGCCGCCGTATGCGGCCGATGTGCAGGCAGCGACAGGGCTGCCGGTCTACGACATCTATTCGCTGATCACCTGGTTCCATGCGGGCCTGAGGCCGCGCCGCTTCGGCTGATCTTATCCCCGGCGCTGCCGGCCGCAGAATAATCCGCCTCGCTGAAATCCCCGTTCGCGAGGCTCCATGACCGACACACCCCGGCTTAACCTGCCGCTCATTGCGGCCGGCCAGGCGCAGAAGCACGTCACCCATAACGACGCCCTGACGCGGCTCGACGCGCTGGTGCATCTTTCCGTCGAGAGTCGCACGCAGACCGTACCGCCGGCCATACCGACAGAACTCTCGGCCTATATCGTGCCGCCGGACGGCACTGGCGTCTTTGCCGGCCGCACCGACCAGCTGGCGCTCTATGAGGATGGCGGCTGGACCTTCCTCGAACCGCGTGCCGGATGGCAGGCCTGGGTGGCGGACGAGGCCGAGCACAATCTCTGGACCGGTACGGAATGGCGCCGCGACAGCCCGCTCAGCAGCCTCGGTGCGGAAAGCTGGGGCATCAACGCGGCCGCGGATGCGACGAACCGGCTGGCCGTTTCGTCGGAGGCGAGCCTGTTCAACCATGCCGGCACTGACCACCGGCTGAAGATCAACAAGGCGAGCGCCGGTGCGACGGCGAGCGTCCTGTTCCAGTCCAACTGGTCGGGGCGGGCGGAGTTCGGCCTTTCCGGCGACGAGAATTTCCGGGTCAAGGTCAGTCCCGACGGCTCGGCCTGGCATGATGCGCTCGCCATCGATAGGGCGAGCGGGGCGGTCGCGCTGCCCGGCTCGCCCTGGGCTGCAGGCGTGAACCTGCTGCTGAATGGCGACATGGCCATCAACCAGCGCGGCTTCGCCGGCGGAGCGCTGGCGGCTGAGGCCTATGGCTTCGACCGCTGGAAGGCGGCTGGGGGCGGCGCGAGCCTTTCGCTCTCCGGCTTCACGATCACGCTGAATTCCGGCGCGATCATCCAGCCGGTCGAGCCGGCGCTTTGGGGCCTTGCTTCCTTTGCTGGGCTTCCGCTGACGCTGTCGGTCGAGGATTTGACGGGCGGCGACCTGTCCGCCACGATCGGTAGCCAGTCCGGCACTGTCGCGGCCGGCTCTGGCCGGCGCTTCGTGACGCTGACGCCGGCCTTGGGCGATGTCGGTGTGCTGACGGTTAGGCTGTCACCGAGTGCGGGGGGCGTCAACTTTGCGCGGATCAAGCTCGAGCGCGGGCCGTTGGCGACGGGCTGGGCGGCGCGGCCGCTTTCCATCGAGCAGCGGCTTTGTCGACGCTATCATGCGCGACTGGGCGGGCAGATTCTGATCGATGCCTATCAGGTTGCCGGCGCGGGCTCCCGCCAGACGATCATCCTGCCGGTACCGATGCGGGCGACGCCCGCTGTGGCCTTCTCGGTATCCTCGGAGATCAATGTGCAGGGCACGGATCGCGGCGTCGTCGCGCAGTCAGCCGAGAGCGCCTACGCCTATGTTACGGCGCAGGCGCTCGGACGGGTGAGGGCGGCCTTCGACGGCATCGCCTTCGATGCGGAGCTTTGAGGGGAGCCGTCATTGCGAGGAGCGCAGCGACGAAGCAATCCAGGGGTGGCAGCGCTCTACGTTCCCCTGGATTGCTTCGCTTCGCTCGCAATGACGGTGGTACCTCAATGAATCTCCGGCTCGGGGACCTTCGCCGTGCCTTCGAGGTAGTCGAAGTCACAGCCCTTGTCGGCTTGGCGGATATGGGCGGCCGACATCTTGCCCCAGCCGCGCGGGTAGTCGCGGTTCGGCGGGGTCCAGGCGGCGAGGCGGGCAGCGATTTCGGCGTCGGTCAGAGCGACGGAGATGCTGCGTGCCTCGACATCGACGCTGATGATGTCGCCCGTCTTCACCGCGGCGAGGGGCCCCTTGATATAAGCCTCCGGCGCGACATGGAGGATGCAGGCGCCGTAGCTGGTGCCGGACATACGGGCATCGGAGATGCGCAGCATGTCGCGCACGCCCTGCTTCAGCAGCTTCTTCGGGATCGGCAGCATGCCCCATTCCGGCATGCCCGGCCCGCCCACGGGCCCGCAATTCTTCAGCACCATGATGTGGTCGGCGGTGACGTCGAGGTTTTCGTCGTTCACCGCCTTCGTCATCGCATCGTAGTCCTCGAAGACCAGTGCCGGGCCGGAGTGCTTCAGCAGGCGCGGCTCGGCGGCCGATGGCTTGATGACGCAGCCGTCCGGCGCGAGATTGCCCTTGAGGACAGCAAGCCCGTTGGCGGTCGAGACCGGCCGGTCGAGCGGGCGGATGACGTTGTCGTCATAGACATTGGCCAGTGCGATGGTCTGCGCCAGCGGCTTGCCAGTGACGGTCATCGCATCGGTGTGGAGCTTGCTCTCGAGCTGCTTCAGCAGGCCGGGGAGGCCGCCGGCGTAGAAGAAATCCTCCATCAGGAAATCGCCGGAAGGGCGCAGATTCGCGATGACCGGCACGTTGCGCGAGAAGGCGTCGAAGTCGTCCGGCGTCAGCGGCACGCCAGCCCGGCCGGCCATGGCGACGAGATGGATGATCGCATTGGTCGAGCCGGCGACCGCCATGTGGACCGTCAGCGCGTTCTCGAAGCTCTTGCGGGTCAGGATCTGGTCAGGCGTCAGATCTTCCCAGACCATCTCGACGATGCGCTTGCCGGCGGCTGCGGCCATGCGCGGATGGGCCGCGTCGGCGGCGGGGATGGCGGAGGCACCGGGGAGCGTCAGGCCCAGCACCTCGGCATGGCTCATCATCGTGGCTGCGGTGCCCATCACCATGCAGGTGCCATAGGAGCGAGCGATGCCGCTCTCCATGTCGCGCCACTGGTCGTCGGTGATGTTGCCGGCTTCCTTCTCGGCCCAGTATTTCCAGACATCGGCGCCGGAACCGAGCACCTTGCCGGCCCAGTTGCCGCGCAGCATCGGCCCGGCGGGTACATAGATGAAGGGGAGGCCGGCGCTGCAGGCGCCCATGATCAGAGCCGGTGTGGACTTGTCGCAGCCGCCGAGCAGAACCACGCCGTCGAGCGGGTGGGAGCGGATCGATTCCTCGGTCTCCATCGCCAGGAAGTTGCGATAGAGCATGGTCGTCGGCTTCTGGTACTGCTCTGAGACCGACATCACCGGGATCTCGATCGGGAAGCCGCCAGCCGCCCAGACCGCGCGCTTCACCGCCTCGGCGCGGTCGCGCAGATGGGTGTGGCAGGGGTTGATCTCGGACCAGGTGTTGATGATGCCGATGACCGGCTTGCCCATGAACTCCTCATGGCCGAAGCCCATCTGCAGCGCGCGCGAGCGATGGCCGAAGGAGCGCAGATCGCTCGCTCCGAACCAGCGCCAGCTGCGCAGCGTCTCGGGCGTCTTGCGGGGGCGGGGCGGCATGGGCGTTTCCTCGAATTCTTGTCGTTCTAACCGGCGCTGGCGTCATGGTCGGGCCTGATCCGACCATCTCGGAAACCAGCGCCATCCTGTCATGGGGTTCTCGGGTCCGCGCTTCGCTTGGCCCGAGAATGACGGTTCCTATTCCGCCGCCACGCGGACGGCGCCCCAGCTCGACACGATGGCGCGAAGCTCGGCCTTCTCGGCCTCGTTGAGTTCCGGCAGGCCGGGCAGGCGGACGGGGCCGACATTGGTGCCGAGCAGGCCGAGCGCCTCCTTGACCACAGTGACGTTGGCGCCGTTGCCGTATTTGGTGCGCAGCTTCTCGAAGCCGGCGATGGCGTCGACCTCGTGCCGGGCAGTCTCGTAGTCGCCGGCTTCCAGCGCGCGCCAGACGGAGAGGGAACGTTCGGGGGCAACATTGATCAGTCCGGAGGTGAAGCCGCGGGCGCCGAGTGCATAGAAGGGCGCGGCCCAGCCTTCGGCCAGCCCGCAGATCCAGTTGGCCGAGGTGCCTTGCGTCTCGCGGACGCAATCGGCCAGCAGCATCATATTGTTCGAGGCGAACTTCACACCGGCGACGTTGGCATGGGTCGCGACACGGATCAGGTCCTTCACGCCGATGGCGTCCGACCGGATATAGGCGACGAGCGGGATCGGCAGCGCCTCCGCGATGGCGAGGATGTAGTCGGCCTGGGATTGCGGCGCGGCGAAGGGGTCGAGCGGGTGGTGCACCATCGCGGCGTCGCAGCCGGCCTTGGCGGCGAGCTTGCCGGTCGCGATCGCCTCGCGCAGCGAGCGGCCGATGCCGGCGGTGACGAAAGCCTTGCCGGCGGCCGCCTCGGCGGCGGTGGCGTGGGAGCGTTCCACCTCGGCGGTGGTCATCGGGTAGAACTCGCCGGTATTGCCGGCCGAGACGATGTTGTGGATGCCGGCCTCGGCGATCTGGCGCACGATCTTGCCCGTCAGGGCCCAGTCGGCTTCGCCATCGGCCTTCCAGGCCGTGACATGGACGCCGGAAATGCCGCGGAGACCCGCGCGCAGCTTGTCATTCGTCATAATCGAGTCCCTCCGCATCCGCGCCGAAGACCAGTCGGACATGGGCCTTCGCCGAGCGGACGATGTGACGGCGCATCCTGAGCTCGGCCAAGCCTGCGTCGTGCGCCAGTAGCGCCTCATAGATGGCGCGATGTTCATCGAAGCCCTGGCCGCGCTCAGCCGGCTCCGAATGCAGCGCGATGCGCTGCGCGTGGTCGTACATGCGCTGGCCGTCGAGGCGGCGCTCGAGATAGCTGCAGCCCGAGATGCGATGGATCGCCCGGTGGTAGTCCTCGTTGCGCGCCACGAGGTCTTCCAGATCGCCGTGCTTGGTCGCCTGCTCCATCGCGTCGATCAGCCGGCCGAGCTCGCGGGCATCGGTTTCGGTCAGGCGGTTGGCGGCGACATGGGCCATGACGCTTTCCAGCGCGGCGCGACCGAGCGCCATCTCAAGCGCCTGGCGGGGCGAGAACTCGACGAAGACGCCGCGGCGCGCCTCGGTCCTGACCAGCCCTTCGCTCTCCAGCTTGCGGATCGCATCCTTGACGGGGGTGGTGCTGACGCCGAGCATCTCGGCGAGCTGGCGCTCGTTCAGCCGCTCCCCATCACGGAAACGTCCGGCGACGATGGCGCGGCGCAGACGCTCATGAACGTGCTCGCGCAGCGAGCGCAGCAGATCGGGAGCAACGGGTTCGACGGCGGGCTGCAACATGACTCTTCCGTGGCGCGAAGCTTCGGGAATCCGGCTCTGGGCCGGACTCGGTGCTCGCGCCGCACTTTGCATCAAACAGCACAATCCGCACGTGGGGGCAATCTGAAATTTCAGATTTCAAATCTGCAATCCTGTGCTATGTCCATCCTCCAAGCGCCCGCCACGAGGCGCCACGACAGAGCGGCTTGTCCGCATTCCGGGAGGAACCGAAGAGATGAGTATCACTCGCAGAACCATGCTTGCCGCCACCTGCCTCGCCGCCGGCTCTCTAGCCTTGGCCGGCTCCGCCTCGGCGCAGGGCGACTATCCGGGCAGCAAGGTCGTCACGATCATCGTCCCCTTCGCGGCCGGCGGCACCACGGACCTGCTCGGGCGCATTCTGGCCGATCGGCTGAGTGCGCGGCTCAACGGCAAGTTCATCGTCGAGAACCGTCCCGGCGCGGGCGGCAATACAGGCGCGGCCGCCGCGGCGCGTGCGCCGGCCGATGGCTACACTCTGACGATGGGCACGGTCTCGAGCCACGCCATCAACCCGGCAGTCTATGCCAAGATGCCCTTCGATCACGTCAAGGATTTCGCGCCGATCTCGCAGGTGGCGAGCGTGCCGAACATCTTGATGGTCAATATCGACCTGCCGGCGAAGACCGTGCCGGAGCTGATCGACCTGCTGAAGAAGAACCCCGGCAAGTATTCCTTCGGCTCTTCGGGCGCTGGCACCTCGACCCATATGGCGGCGGAGCTGTTCAAGGTCTCGACCGGCACCGACATGGTGCATGTGCCCTACCGCTCCAGCGGGCAGGTGACGCAGGACCTGCTCTCCGGCCAGATCCAGATCACCTTCGACAACATCACCATCGCCTGGCCGCATGTCGAAGCGGGCAAGATCCGGGCGCTCGCCACGGCGACGCCGAAGCGGCTCGCGGTCGCACCGGACCTGCCGGCGCTGTCGGAGTTCATCCCCGGCTACGATGCCAGCTCCTGGCACGGCTTCTTCGCGCCCGCTGGCGTGCCGAAGGAGATCGTCGCCAAGCTCTCCACCGAAACGCAGGCGATCATGCGGGAGCCGGCGGTGATCGAGCAGCTCAAGAAGCTCGGTGTCGATCCGGTCGGATCGACGCAGGAGCAGTTCACCGCCCATATCGCCTCGGAGACCAAGCGTTGGGCCGAGGTGGCGCAAAAGGCAAATGTGAAGATCGAGTGATCGAACGCCCCTCCAGCCGTCATGGTCGGGCTTGACCCGACCATCTCGGAAACCAGTGATTTCTGGTGACGGGATTCTCGGGTCTGCGCTTCGCTTCGCCCGAGAACGACGGCCACTGCCCGCATTGAACGACAGGACGAGATGACCATGACGACCCTCACCGACGAGAACCGCCGCAAGCTCCGGCGCGTCTCGACCGCGACGCTGACCACGGCTCTGTTCAAGCGCGGCTTCCGCAACCAGTTCATCCAGGATGTGCGGCCGCTCGCGCCCCTCAAGGAATCGGTCGTCGGCGAGGCCTTCACCATGCGCTACATCCCGGCGCGGGAAGACCTCGACGTGCTCTCTGCCTTCGAAGGCACGAGCCACCCGCAGCGGCGCGCGATCGAGGACTGCCCGCCCGGCCATGTCATGGTGATCGACTCGCGCAAGGACCCGCGGGCAGCCTCGGCCGGCGGCATCCTGGTATCGCGGCTGATGCAGCGGGGCGCAGCCGGCATCGTTACCGATGGCGGCTTCCGCGATAGCCCCGAGATCGCCGAGATGGGCTTTCCCGCCTATCACAACCGGCCGAGCGCGCCGACGAACCTGATCCGCCACCATGCGCTCGACATCAACGCGCCGATCGCTTGCGGCGATGTCGCGGTCTATCCCGGCGACATTGTCGTCGGCGACAGCGAGGGCGTCTGCATCATCCCGGCCCATCTCGCCAACGAGATCGCGCCCGAGGCCTATGAGCAGACGGCCTATGAGGATTTCGTCGCTGAGCGGGTCAAGGCAGGGCAGGGCATCTTCGGGCTCTACCCGGCCAATGAAGAGACCAAGGCCGCTTTCGCGAAGTGGCGGCCCGGCTGGTCCTGAGGCGCTCTCCGCCCGCCAGCCCTGCTGAAGGTCCGACCCGGCCATCCGGGTCGCACGCACGGTGCGACGCAACGACGTCGCGCCGCGATCAAGCACAACCAAAATGGGAGGGAACAGCCATGGAGATGTCACGTCGCCACTTGTTGGGAGGAGGCCTTGCTGCCGGTTCCGCCGCTTTGGCGGGGCCTGCGCTGTCGCAGGTCTTTCCGTTCAAGCCGAACCAGCGTTACCCCGACCCCTCGGTCGAGATCCTCGATCCGAGTTTCACGAAATACCGGATCTATTCGAGCACGATCGAGCAGGTCGCCAGCGGCATGCGCTGGGCCGAGGGACCGGCCTATTTCCCGGAAGGGCGCTACCTCCTGGTCAGCGACATCCCGAACAACCGGATCATGAAATACGACGAGGCGAAGAACAGCTTCACCGTCTTCCGCGAGAACGCCAACTACGCCAATGGCAATGCCCGCGATCGCCAGGGCCGGCTGGTCACCTGCGAGCATTCGGTCACGCGTCGCGTCACCCGCACTGAGAAGAACGGCAAGATCACGGTGCTGGCCGACAGCTTCGAGGGGAAGCGGCTCAATGCGCCCAACGACGTCGTGGTGCGGTCCGACGACACGATCTGGTTCACCGATCCGGTCTTCGGCATCAGCGGTGAATGGGAAGGCACGCGCGCCAAGCCGGAGCAGGCGACCACCAACGTCTATCGCATCGGCAAGGACGGCAAGCTGACGGCAGTCATCACCGATCTTCTGAATCCGAACGGCATCGCCTTCTCGCCGGACGAGAAGAAGCTCTATGTGGTCGAGTGGCGCGGCACCCCCAACCGCTCGATCTGGGGCTACGATGTCGATGCCGACGGCAAGGTCTCGAACAAGACCAAGATCGTCGATGCCGCCGATTTCGGCGCGCTCGATGGTTTCCGGGTCGACCGGGACGGCAATCTCTGGTGCGGCTATGGCAGCAACGGCGCGCTCAATTCCGAAGCGACCGATGTGGGTGGGCGCAAGGTCTTCAGCCTGAGGGGCAAGTCGGAGGATCTCGACGGCGTCATGGTCTTCAGCCCGGCCGGCAAGCCGCTCGCCTTCATCCGCCTGCCCGAGCGCTGCGCCAATCTCTGCTTCGGCGGGCCTAAGGGCAACCGGCTCTATATGGCGAGCTGCCACTCGCTCTACGCGCTTTATGTCGAGGCGCACGGGGCGGTTTAGCGCCTTCCGCCAGAGCCTTGCGGCGCGGCGCTCAGGCCGCGCCGTAGAACGCCCGATACCATTCGACGAAGCGGGCGATGCCGGTCTCGATCGGGGTGTCGGGGTGGAAGTCGACCTTCGCCGTCAGGTCCGAGACGTCGGCATAGGTCGCCGGCACATCGCCGGGTTGGGCCGGCAGATGGCGCTTGATCGCCTTGCGGCCGCAAGCCTCTTCGATCACGGCGATGAAACGGTCTAGCGCGACCGGTGTGTGGTTGCCGATATTGTAGAGGCGCCAGGGCGCGGCGGCGCTCGCAGGGTCCGGCGACGCGGGGTCGAAGGCCGGGTTTGCAACCGGCGGCTTGCCGGTGAGGCGCACGATAGCCTCGCGGATGTCGTCGACATAGGTGAAGTCCCGGCTCATCTCGGATTCAGCGTAGACGTCGATCGGCCTGCCTTCGAGGATCGCCTTGGTGAATTTGAAATAGGCCATGTCCGGCCGGCCCCAGGGGCCGTAGACCGTGAAGAAGCGCAGGCCCGTGGTCGGGATGCTGTAAATATGGGCGTAAGAATGTGCCATCAGCTCGTTGGCGCGCTTGGTTGCGGCATAGAGCGAGACGGGGTGGTCGGCGCCGTCATGCTCCGAGAAGGGCACTTTGGCATTGGCGCCGTAGACCGAGCTCGACGAGGCATAGACCAGGTGGTCGACCGGGTTGTGCCGGCAGGCCTCCAGGATCGACAGGAAGCCGTCGAGATTGGCGCTCGCATAAGCGCGCGGATTGTCGAGCGAGTAGCGCACCCCGGCCTGCGCCGCGAGATGGATCACCACCTGGGGGCGGAAGCCGGCAAAAGCCTCCTGCACCCTGTCATAGTCGGCGATGTCCAGCTTCTCGAAGGAGAAGCCGTTGCGCGGCATGAGCCGGTCCAGCCGGGCCTGCTTCAGGGCGGGATCGTAATAGGGTGTCAGATTGTCGATGCCGAGGACGGTGACGCCGCTGTCGAGCAGGGCCTCGGTGACATGGAGGCCAACGAAGCCTGCAGCTCCAGTCACGATGGCGCGTTCGAAGGGCAGAGTTCGGTCCAAGCGCTTCCTCGCGGATGACGGGCGCGCGGCCCCTCCGTTCTGAGCCGGTAGTGGAACGCTTCGCCGGCTCTGGCAAGAGGGTTCCCGCCGTCGGCCAGCCGCTCTCCGGCGCGGCGCGGTGCACATATCGCGAGCCGGGGCGACGAAATTTGCGCCTCACGGGGAGCTTTTTATGCCTTGCAGGGGCTTGGAGGAAGCCGGCTCGGCATGCTTACCTCGGCTGTTCCCGTCGGACACTCCGAAAGGAAGCCTTGATGTCGCCCCGCATCGCCTTCGGCGGTTTTCTGCATGAGACCAACACCTTCGCGCCGAGCAAGGCGCCGCTGGAGGCCTTCCTGCACGGCGGTGGCTGGCCGGCCCTTTCACGGGGCGATGACATCTACGCCGCCCTGAAGAACGTGAATATCGGCGCTTCCGGCTTCATCGAGAATGCCAGCGCGCGGGGCTGGGAGATGGTGCCGACGCTCTGGTGCATGGCCAGCCCCTCGGCCGAGGTCACGGCCGAGGCCTTCGATGCGCTGACCAATGAGCTGGTCGAGCGCATCGCGGCCGCGCTGCCGGTGGATGGCGTCTATCTCGACCTGCACGGCGCCATGGTCGCGGAGAATCATCCTGACGGTGAGGGTGAGGTGCTGCGCCGCGTGCGGGCGGCCATCGGCCCCGATATCCCATTGGTCGCAAGCCTCGACCTGCACGGAAACGTCTCGGCGCTGATGGTCGAGGCGACTGACGCGCTCGTCGCCTACCGCACCTATCCTCATGTCGATGCGGCGCTGACCGGTAGCCGCGCGACGGATGTGCTCGCCAGTCTGCTGGGTACGAAGTCAAGGTTCGCCAAGGCGTTCCGGCAGCTGCCTTATCTGATCCCCATCGCCTGGCAGGCGACCGCGATGGAGCCCTGCGAGACGATCTATGCCGAGCTCGCGGCGCTGGAGAGCGAGGCGGTGCCGACGCTCTCCTTCCTGCCGGGCTTCCCTGCCGCCGACTTCGCCGATTGCGGCGCGACGGTGGTCGCCTATGGCGCCACTCAAGGAGATGCGGACCGGGCGGCCGATGCTGTCTTTTCCCGCGTCATGGCGAGCGAGGCGGCGTTCAAGGGCAAGGTCTTCACGCCGGATGATGGTGTGAAGGAGGCGATGCGTCTCGCCGAGGGCGCCGGCAAGCCGATCGTGATCTCCGACACGCAGGATAATCCGGGTGCCGGCGGCGATTCCGACACGATGGGCATGGCCCATGCCCTTGTCAGCAACGGCGCCGAGCGCGCCGCCATCGGCGTCATCGTCGATCCGGCAGCGGCCGAGGCTGCGCATGCGGCGGGCGAGGGCGCGACGATCCGCGTTTCGCTTGGCGCCAAGTCTGGCATTCCGGGCGATCAACCGCTCGAAGCCGATTTCGTGGTCGAGAAGCTCTCGGATGGGCGTTTCGTCGCGCCGGGGCCGTTCTATGGCGGCTCGCGCATCAATCTGGGTCCAAGCGCCTGCCTCAGGATCGGCGGGGTGCGTATCGTCGTCGGCTCGCGCAAGGCGCAGATGGCCGATCAGGCGATGTATCGGCAGGTCGGCATAGAGCCGACCGAGCAATCCATCCTCGTCAACAAGAGTTCGGTGCATTTCCGCGCCGATTTCGAGCCGATCGCTGCGGCGATCCTCGTCTGTGCCGCGCCCGGCCCGATGCCGGTCGATCCGGCCTCGCTGCCCTGGCGGCGGCTGCGTCCGGGTCTGCGCACCTCGCCGCTTGGCGCCGCTTTCGCCTGAACGTTTCCGGAGTTCCCATGCCTCTCCTGCCGCAGATCGTTGCCTTCACGGACGACCTCGTTGCTATCCGCCACGATCTCCATGCGCATCCCGAGATCGGTTTCGAGGAGGTCCGCACCTCCGGCATCGTTGCCGAAAAGCTCGGCCAATGGGGCATCGAGGTCCATCGCGGCATTGGCAAGACCGGCGTGGTCGGCATCCTGAAGGGTGAGGGCGGCCCCGGCCGGCGCATCGGGCTTCGCGCCGACATGGATGCGCTGCCGATCCAGGAGATCACCAATCTGCCCTGGCGCTCGACGATTCCCGACCGCATGCATGCCTGCGGCCATGACGGCCACACCACCATGCTGCTGGGCGCTGCGCGCTATCTCGCCGAGAACCGCAATTTCAAGGGCACGGCGATCTTCGTTTTCCAGCCAGCGGAAGAAGGGCTCGGCGGGGCGCGCAGCATGCTCGCCGAGAAGCTGTTCGAGCGCTTCCCCTGCGACGAGATCTACGGCCTGCATAACGCGCCCAATCTCGATCCCGGCCAGATCCAGGTCTTCCCAGGGCCTGCCATGGCGGGCGCCGATTTCTTCGACATCAAGATCACCGGCAAGGGCAGCCACGGCGCCATGCCGCATATGGGACGTGACCCGGTCGTCGCGGCGCTGACGCTCGCGGGCGCCCTTCAGACCATCGTGAGCCGCAATGCCGATCCGCGGGAGGCCGCCGTGCTCTCGATCACCAAGGTCCATGCTGGCTCGGCCTATAACGTCATCCCGGAGGAGGCGGAGCTTGCCGGCACGATCCGTACCTTCTCCAGCGAGACGGGCGAGCTGGTGCGCGCTCGCATGCGCGAGATTGCGGCCGGCATCGGTGCCACCTTCGGCGTCACGGTCACGGTCGATATCCGCAACATCTTCGACGTGCTGGTGAACCATGAGGCGCAAGCGGAAGCTGCCGCAGCGGTGGCGGCCGAGATCGTGGGCGTGGATAACGTGTTGACCGATCCCAAGCCGGTGATGGGCAGCGAGGATTTCGCCGACATGCTGCGCATCGTGCCCGGCGCCTATGCCTGGGTCGGCCACGCCGGCAAGGTGCCTGTGCACAACCCGGCCTATGTGCTGGACGACGGCATCCTGCCGGTGGGGGCGAGCCTGCTGGCACGCCTCGTCGAGACGCGCGCTGCGGCGTGAGGATGGGCTCGATGGACCTCAAAGCGCTCCCGCTTGACACTGAAGCGCTGCTCGCAGGGCTGAAGCCCTGGATCGAATGCGAAAGCCCCACCTTCGATCCCGCCGCCGTCAACCGGATGATGGACCTCGCCGCTGCCGAGACGGCTGCTGCGGGGGCGACCATCACCCGCATTTCCGACCCGGCCGGGCTTGGCGACTGCGTTCTGGGTGATTTCCCGCATCCGCGCCGGGGTGAGCCCGGCATCCTCGTGATGTCGCATCTCGACACGGTGCATCCGCTCGGGACGCTGGAAAAGCTGCCATTCCGCCGCGAGGGCTCGCGCTGCTATGGGCCGGGCATCCTCGACATGAAGGGCGGCGCCTATGCCGGGCTGCAGGCCATCGTCGCGCTGGCCAAGGCCGGCGTCGAGACGCCGCTGCCGGTCAGCGTTTTCTATACGTCGGATGAGGAAATCGGCAGCCCCGGCACGCGCGAGATCATCATGGAGCAGGCGCGCAAGCATCGCTTCATCTTGGTGCCGGAGCCCGGCCAGCCCGGCGACGGCGTCGTGACCGGGCGCTATGCCATCGCGCGCTTCAATCTTCTCGCGGAAGGTCGGCCGAGCCATGCCGGCTCGAAGCTGAAGGATGGGCGCTCGGCCATCAGCATGATGGCGCGCCAACTCCTCGCCATCGAGGCGATGACGGATGAGGACTGCACCTTCTCGGTCGGTGTCATCCAGGGCGGACAATGGGTCAATTGCGTGCCGACTTCATGCAAGGCAGAGGCCTTGAGCATGGCAAAGAGGCAGGCGGATCTCGACCGCGGCGTCGAGCGCATGCTGGCGCTGACCAATCGCGACGCGGACGGCACGGGGTTCACCGTGGCGCGTGGCGTGACGCGACCGGTCTGGGAGCCGGATGAGGGCGTGATGAAGCTCTACGGTCTCGCCCGCGAGATCGCCGGCGAGATCGGCTGGGAGCTCGGCCATGCCTCGGCTGGTGGCGGCTCCGATGCCAATTTCACCGGCGCAGCCGGCATTCCCTCGCTCGATGGGCTCGGCCTCCTGGGTGCCGGCTATCACACGCTCGGCGAATATATCGAGGTCGACAGCCTGCCGCGGCGCGTCCGGTTGATTGCGGGGCTGCTATCAAGGCTTCAGGCCTGACCGATTGACTTGGGCTCCCGTTTCGCGGGAGCCTCCCGCCCCATGGCACGGCGCCTGCATGGCGCGCGGGCAAAACAGCGAGGCAGGACGGGGAACTCAGGACACGACCGACAGCACTCACGATTTAGCACATCACGATCAGCAAAGACGGGCCGCTCGAACGGCCAGAGGGGAGATCAGCCTATGATGTCGCGTTGGAAGATCGCTGCCGCAGCCGCAGCCCTGCTCGCCGGGAGCAGTGTGGCGCAGGCGCAGACGACCATGAAGGTCGTGATGCATTCGGACGTGAAGATCGTCGATCCGATCTGGACGACCGCCTATATCGTCCGCAACCACGGCTACATGATTTACGACACGCTCTTCGCGATGGACGAGAAGGGCGATATCAAGCCGCAGATGGTCGACACCTTCACGGAGTCGCCGGACAAGCTGACCTACAAGTTCACCCTGCGCGACGGCCTGCTCTGGCATGACGGAAAGCCCGTCACCGCTGAGGATTGCATCGCCTCGATCAAACGCTGGTCGGCGAAGGACCCGGTCGGCCAGAAGCTGATGACCTTCGTCGACGCGATGACGGCCGACGACGCCAAGAGCTTCACCGTGAAGCTGAAGTCGCCGACGGGCCTTCTGATCTTCGGCCTCGGCAAGCCGTCGTCCAACGTGCCCTTCATGATGCCGAAGCGCGTGGCCGAGACCGATCCGAACACGCAGATCTCGGAATTCATCGGCTCCGGCCCCTTCGTGCTGAAGACAGACGAATGGAAGCCGGGCGACAAGATCGTCTACACGAAGTTCAAGGACTACAAGCCGCGCGCGGAGCCGGCTTCCGGCCTCGCCGGAGGCAAGGTGGTGAAGCTAGACCGCGTCGAATGGCTCGCGGTTGCGGACCAGCAGCAGGCCGTCAACGCGCTGCTCGCCGGCGAGATCGACATGGTCGAGCAGCCTGCCTTCGACCTGATCCCACTGGTCAAGACCGATTCCAACATCAAGCTGTGGACCTATAATCCCCTCGGCCTGCAGTACACGATGCGCTTCAACCACACGCTGCCGCCCTTCGATAACCCGAAGGTGCGCCAGGCTGTGACCTATGCGCTCAACCAGAAGGACTTCCTCGAAGCGACCGTCGGCAACCCCGACTACTACAAGGTCTGCAAGGCGATGTTCGTCTGCGGCACGCCACTGGCGACCGAGGCCGGCATGGACGGCCTGCTCGAATCCAACTTCAAGAAGTCGCAGGAACTGCTCAAGGAAGCAGGTTATGACGGCAAGCCCGTCGTGCTGCTGCACTCCACGGACCTGCAGTCGCTGACCAATCTCGGCGCGGTCGCCAAGCAGCTGCTGGAGAAGGGCGGCTTCAAGGTCGATATGCAGTCCTCCGACTGGCAGACCGTGGTTTCCCGGCGCGCCCGCAAGGACCCGGTCGACAAAGGCGGCTGGAACCTGATGCAGACTGCCTGGGTCTCGGCCGACATCCTCAATCCCGTCATGGCCGGCTTCTTCAATGCGAGCTGCGACAAGGCCGCCTTCGGCTGGCCCTGCGACGAGAAGATGGAGAAGCTGCGCGACGACTTCGCCCGCGAGCCCGATCCGGCCAAGCAGAAGGCGATCGCGGAGGCGGTGCAACTTCGCTGGCGCGAGGCGCCGACGCATGTCCATATCGGCCAATACGACGTGCCGATCGCGGCGCGGAAGAACATCTCCGGCATCCTGACCGCGCCGGCGCCTGTGTTCTGGAACATCGAGAAGAAGTGAGGCGAGCGGAGCTCTTTCCGCACGGCTGCGAAACCTCCTCAGGCCTTGTCCTGAGGAGGTCCGCAGGACCGTCTCGAAGGATGCTCCAGATGGCTCCGGAGATTCCTGAAGCATCCTTCGAGACGCTGTTCGTTGAGGAACGGCTCCTCAGGATGAGGGCTCGTATCTTGGCTGACGGCATGACGATGAAGGACGCCTGATGTTCGGCTACATCCTGCGGCGCCTGCTCTCGGCGATTCCCGTGCTGGTGATCGTCGCGGTGCTGGTGTTCCTGATGCTGCGCTTCACGCCCGGCGATCCCGCCGCGGTGATCGCTGGCGACAACGCGACCTCCGAGCAGATCGCGCTGATCCGCAATCGGCTCGGGCTCGACCAGCCGGTGCTGACCCAGTTCTCGATCTGGGCCGGGAACCTGCTGACCGGCAATCTCGGCGAGTCCTTCTTCTTCAAGAAGACCATCGCCGAGCTGATCGCGAGCCGGATCGAGCCGACGCTGTCGCTTGCCTTCGCGACCATGTTGATCGCGGTCGTGGTCGCGATCCCGCTCGGCGTACTCGCCGCCTACAAGCACGGCTCCTGGATCGACCGCATCGTCATGGGCTTCTCGGTGCTCGGCTTCTCGGTGCCGGTCTTCGTCATCGGCTACCTGATGATCTATGTCTTCGCGATCACGCTCGGCTGGTTCCCGGTGCAGGGCTATCAGCCGCTCTCGCAGGGCTTTGGCGGCTATGTCCAGCGGTTGGTGCTGCCCTCGCTGACGCTCTCGGTCATCTATATCGCGCTGATCGCGCGCATGACGCGGGCGAGCGTACTGGAAGTGTTGAGCGAAGATTATATCCGGACGGCCCGCGCCAAGGGGCAGGTGGAGCGCAAGATCCTCTTCCGCCACGCGCTGAAGAATGCGGCGGTGCCAATCGTCACCATCGTCGGCATCGGCATCGCGCTGCTGATCGGCGGTGTGGTGGTGACGGAGAGCGTCTTCTCCATTCCGGGCCTCGGGCGGCTCACCGTCGATGCCGTGCTGGCGCGCGACTATCCCACCATCCAGGCGGTGATCCTGCTGTTCTCCGGCGTCTATGTCGGCATCAATCTGCTGATCGACCTCGCCTATAGCCTGTTCGATCCGAGGATCCGCTATTGAGCGCCGAACCGACCATCCTCGCGCCCGTCGCCGCCGAGCCGCCGGCCTCGCGCCGTCGCATCTTCGGCCGGCTGCTGCGCAACCCTTCGGTCGCGATCGGCGGCTTCGTCCTGGTCGTCATGGCGCTGGTCGGCCTGCTTGCGCCCCTGCTCGGCACGCTCGATCCGACTGCGATCAGCCCGAGCGCGCGCAACAAGGTCCCCGGCTTCGAGCGGACGATCCGCGCCGATGACGGCTCGAGCTCGGTCTTCAAGCACCGGATGGGCACGGATTCGCTCGGCCGCGACATCTACAGCCGCATCCTCTACGGCGCGCGGGTCTCGCTGATGATCGCGGTCACGGTTGCGCTGGCGAGCGTCGCCATCGGGCTCGTGATCGGGCTCGTCGCCGGCTATATCCGCTGGCTCGACGGGCCGATCATGCGGGTCATGGACGGGCTGATGGCGATACCGGGCATATTGCTCGCCATCGCCGTGGTTTCGCTGTTCCGGGCGGGGCTGGCCTCGGTGATGATCGCGATCATCGTGCCGGAGATTCCGCGCGTGGTGCGGCTCGTGCGCTCGATCGTGCTTTCGGTGCGCGAGGAGCCCTATGTCGAGGCCGCCATCATGGCCGGCACCCGCGTGCCCGCACTGATGGTGCGCCACATCCTGCCCAATACGGTCGCGCCGCTGATCGTGCAGGGCACTTTCATCGCCGCCTCGGCGATCCTCGTCGAGGCGATCCTTTCCTTCCTCGGCATCGGCATCCCGCCGGAGACGCCGAGCTGGGGCAACATCATGGCCGAGGGCCGCAACCTCTTCCGCGTCTTCCCGCACAACATCCTCTATCCCGGCATCTTCCTGGGGCTGACGGTGCTGGCGGTGAACATGCTGGGCGATGGCCTGCGCGACACGCTCGACCCGAAGATGGCCGGCCGATGAGCGACGCTTCGATCCCCGTTCTCGAGGTTTCCGGTCTCAGCATCGCCCTGCCGGGCGGCGGCGACCGCGCCCATGCCGTCGAGAATGTCTCCTTGTCGGTCGGCGCCGGCGAGATCGTCTGCGTCGTCGGTGAGTCCGGCTCCGGCAAGTCGGTCACCGCCTTCTCGGTGATGGGCCTGCTGGCGAAGGTGCTGAAGCCCGTCGCGGGCGAGATCAAGCTGGAGGGCGAGGACGTGCTGGCCGCCACGCCGCAGAGGCTCAGAGCCCTGCGCGGCGACCGCATGGCGATGATCTTCCAGGAGCCGATGACGGCGCTTAACCCCGTCCTGACCATCGGCGACCAGATCGACGAGGTGCTGCGCATCCACACTGAGCTCGGGCCAGCGGAACGCCGCGCCAAGGTGCTCGGCATCCTGGAGTCGATGCGCCTGCCAGACCCGGAGCGCATCCACGCCTCCTATCCGCACCAGCTTTCGGGCGGGCAGCGCCAGCGCGTGATGATCGCGGCGGCCCTCATCCTCGATCCGGCCCTGCTGATCGCTGACGAGCCGACGACCGCGCTCGACGTCACGACCCAGGCGCAGATCCTCAAGCTCATCAAGGATATGCAGGAGCGGCGCGGCACCGGTGTCCTGTTCATTACCCACGACTTCGGCGTCGTGAGCGAGATCGCCGACCGCGTGGTGGTGATGGAGAAGGGCAGGGTGGTCGAGCAGGGGCCGGCCGAGCAGGTGCTGACCCGGCCGCAGCATCCCTATACCCGCATGCTGATCGCCGCCGTGCCCAGCCTGATGCCCGCCTCCCGGCCGGAGCCGACGGGCCCGCTTGCGCTGGAGACCGCCGGCCTCGGCAAGACCTATCGCTCCGGCGGTCTGTTCAAGAAGGAGCGGGTGGTGCGTGCCGCCGCGGATGTCGCGATCCGTGTCAGGCGCGGCGAGACGGTTGGGATCGTCGGCGAGTCCGGTTCGGGCAAGACGACGGTGGCGCGCTGCGTCGCGCGCCTGATGCCACCGAGCGAAGGGCAGATCATGGTGCCCGATATCGACATCGCGCATCTGCCAGAGCGACGCCTGCGGCCCTATCGCCGCAAGATCCAGGTCGTGTTCCAGGACCCGTTCCGCTCGCTCAATCCGCGCCGGACGGTGGGGGAGTCGATCATCGAGGGGCCGGTCAATTTCGGGCAATCGCGAGCGGCGGCGCTGGCCCGGGCGCGTGAACTCATGACGCTTGTCGGCCTGCAGCCGGACGCGCTGAGCCGCTATCCGCACCAGTTCTCCGGCGGGCAGCGCCAGCGCATCGCGATTGCGCGCGCGCTCGCCATGGAGCCGGAAATCCTGATCGCGGATGAGGCGGTCTCCGCGCTTGACGTCTCTGTGCAGAAGCAGGTGCTCGCCCTGCTCGATGACGTGCAGAAGCGCTTCGACCTCGCCATCCTGTTCATCACCCATGACCTGCGCGTCGCGGCCCAGATCTGCGACCGGGTGGTGGTGATGGAGAAGGGGGAAGTGGTCGAGCAGGGCCGGACGGCCGAGGTCTTCTCCGCACCGTCCCACCCCTACACCCGCAGCCTCATCGATGCCGCGCCGGGGCGGGATTTCGCGACGGGCTAGAGCAGGCTGATTTCGCACGGAAACACGGCGTCATCCCGGACAAGCGGCAAAGCCGCGCCGATCCGGGATCCATCGTAGAGCGCCGGAGCCTTAGGATGGATCCCGGGTCAAGCCCGGGATGACGCCGTGTTTCTGCAGAAAATCAACGGCCTCAACCCCGCTGATGAATGAGCCGCCAGATGGTCTGGGGCGTCGCCGGCATGTCGACGTGCTGGACGCCATAGGGCGAAAGCGCATCGACGATCGCATTCATCACCGAGGGCAGCGAGCCGGCGCAGCCGGCCTCGCCGCAACCCTTGGCGCCGAGCCGGTTGGTCTTGGCCGGGACGCCCTGGGTGGCGAAGGAGAAGAAGGGCACGTCGGCCGCGCGCGGCATGGCGTAGTCCATATAGGAGCCGGTCATCAGCTGGCCGGACTCGTCATAGGCGGTCATCTCGTAGATCGCCTGGCCGATGCCTTGAACGACGCCGCCATGTAGCTGCCCCTCGACGATCATCGGGTTCACCACCGTGCCGAAGTCGTTGACCATGACGTAGCTGGCGATTTCGATCTGCCCGGTCTGCGGGTCGATCTCCACTTCCGCGACATGGCAGCCATTGGGATACGCTGAGGGCGCGGCCTTGAAGATGTGGTCGACGTCGAGCGTCCGGGGCAGGTCGTCGGGCAGGGCGGGCGCGGTCCGCAGCCTTGCGGCGATCTCCATGACGCCGATCGAGCGGTCGGTGCCGGCGATCCTGAACCGGCCCTGGCCGAATTCGATGTCGCCGACGCCGGCTTCGAGGAAATGGGCGGCCAAGAGCTTGCCCTTCTCAATGACGATGTCGCTCGCTTCCAGGATCGCTGAGCCGCTCGCCATGATCGATTTGGAGCCGCCCGTGCCGCCACCGGCGATCAGCCGGTCGCTATCGCCCTGCACCAGGCGGATCGCCTCGAAGGGCACGCCGAGCGCGCTGGTCAGCACCTGAGCGAACGGTGTCCAGTGACCCTGGCCGTAGTCGAGCGTGCCAGTGACGATGGTGACGGTGCCGTCCGACTCGAAATGGATGCCGCCCATCTCGTTGCTCGGTGGCGCCGTGACCTCGAGGAAGCAGCCGATGCCGCGGCCGCGCAGCTTGCCGGCCTTGGTGCTCGCGCGCAGGCGCTTGCTGTAGCCCTTCCAGTCCGCCGCTTCGAGCGCGCCGGCGAAGAGCGCTGGGAAGTCACCGCTGTCGTAGACGGTGCCGACCGGCGTGGTCCAGGGCAGCTTTTCCGGCGCGATCAGGTTGCGGCGCCGCAGCAGCGCCTTGTCGATCCCCATTTCACGGGCGGCTGTGTCGATCAGCCGCTCCATGAAATAATTGCCCTCGGGCCGGCCCGCACCGCGATAGGCCGAGACCGGCGCGGTGTTGGTCAGCACGCACTTGGTCTGCACTTCGACCAGCGGCGTGCGGTACATGCCGACGCTGTTCCGGCCGACATTGAGGGTCGCCATCATCGGCCCGGGCGGCGTGAGATAGCCGCCCTGGTTGCCCACGCCGGTGAAGCGCGTCGCCAGGAAGCGGCCGCGCGCATCGAGCGCGAGCTCGGCCTCGAAGACCATGTCGCGGCCGTGATGGTCCGAGACGAAGCTGTCGGAGCGCTGGTCGGTCCATTTCACCGGCTTCTTCAGCAAGCGGGCCGCGTGCAGCAGCACGACATATTCCGGGAACACCGCGGATTTCATGCCGAAGGAGCCGCCGACATGGCCGGTCAGCAGATGCACCCGCTCAGGCTCGACGCCCATTGCGGCGGCGAGGTTGTTGCGCATGCCGAAGGCGCCCTGGCTCGGGGCGTTCAGTACGTAGCGCTTCGCCTTGCCGTCATAGGTGGCAAGCGCCGCGCGTGGCTCAATCGGATTGATCACGACGCGGCTATTGACGAGCCTGAGCTTCGTGACATGCGCCGCACCCGCAAAGGCGGCCGCGACCTTCTTGGCATCGCCGAGATGGAAGTCGACGATGAGATTGCCCGGAACATCGTCATAGAGCTGGGGCGCGCCGCTCGCCAACGCCTCCTCAGCCGAGATGACGGCGGGAAGGACCTCGATATCGAGCGAGACGGCCTCGGCGGCGTCGCGTGCCTGGACGGCGCTGCGGGCGACTACCATCGCCACCGGATCGCCGACGAAGCGGACCTTGTCCATCGCCAGCGCCCAGCGGACGGGCCGCTTCATCGGCGTGCCATCCCGGTTCGGAATGTCCACGACGCATTTCAGCGGGGTATAGCCGTGGCCCTCGAGGTCATCGCCCGTATAGATCGCGACGACGCCCTTCATCGACCGCGCATCCTCGGCGTCGACGCCCTTGATGACGCCATGCGCATGCGGGCTGCGGACGAAAGCCGCATAGAGCTGCCCCTCGGCGGAAAGGTCGTCAGTATAGCGGCCATCGCCTTTTACGAGGGTCGCGTCCTCGTTGCGGGGGAGCGACTGGCCTATCCCGACCTCCGTCGCGGAGAGCTCGGCCGGGGACGTGCGCATATTCATGAGGATATACCGCGAGGTGAGCAGAGGGCTGATGGCCCTTAGATTAGAACTAATCTGCCCCGAAAAGACGGCGCTGGCGTTGCGCATGCTGCATGAGCGTTATCTGCCCGGCGAGCGACGCTCAGCGCGGGGCCTGCTCCGGCAGGGCGGGCTTGCATGGGGAGGAAGCTGGAGCGGGTACCGGGAATCGAACCCGGGTATTCAGCTTGGAAGGCTGCTGCTCTACCATTGAGCTACACCCGCGACAGGGGCCAAATTCCCTATCGCACCGGCAGGTGTCAAGGGGCGCGCTGCTTGCGGTCCGGCTTTGTCCGCAGCGGCGTCAGAGCTTCGGCCAAGTGTCCGAGAGGCGATAGCCGGCCGGGTAGGGATCGTCGGGGTCGAGCATGAGCTGATGCGTGCCGGTGATCCAAGCGCTGCCGGTGATGCGTGGCACGATCGCAGGCGTTTCGCCGATCCGGGTCAGGCTCTCGATCTCGCAATCGAAGCGCGAGCCGATGATCGAAAGGCCGACGAAGCGCTCGCCGACCGCGAGCTCGCCGCGGGCGTGAAGCACGGCCATCCGGGCCGAGCAGCCGGTGCCGGTCGGCGAGCGGTCGATCTTGCCGGGGCGAATCGCCACCGCGTTGCGGCCGGTCAGCACACCATCGATGCGCTCGACCGGGGCTGCGAACTGGCAGAAGGAGATGTGGTCCCAGGCGGTGTTGCCGGGGTGAGCGAAGCCGAGCTGCTCATCGGCCGCGCGGGTGATCTTCATGCCGGCTTCGGCGATCTCACGCGCCTCGTCTGGCGCGACCTTGAAGCCGAGGCGCCGCGCATCGACGATGACGAAGCTGTCGCCGCCATAGGCGATATCGACGGTCAGTGTCCCGAGCCCCGCCACTTCGACCGTCGCATCGAGCTTGGCCGCGAAGGAGGGCACGTTGCGCAGGCTGATCGTCTCGGCCTTGCCGTTACGGCAGGTGGCGCGGATCTCGATCAGCCCGGCCGGGGCTTCGAGCACGATCTCGGTCACGGGCTCCTGTATGGGCAGGATGCCTGTGTCGAGCAGCACAGTCGCGACGCAGATCGAATTGGAGCCGGACATGGGTGGCGTATCGGCCGGCTCCATGATGATCCAGCCCATCTGCGCGCGCGGGTCCTTGGGTGGGACGAGCAGGTTCACATGACGGAAGACGCCGCCGCGCGGCTCGTTGAGGACGAAATTGCGCAGTGTCTCGTCGGTCGCGATGAAGCGGGACTGCTCCCAGAGCGTCGCGCCGGGCGGCGGCAGGACGCCGCCGACGATCACATCGCCGACCTCGCCGGCCGCATGGCAACTCACGACATGGACGATCTTGGTGCTGCGCATCTGGCGAATCCGGTTCCGACGCTGGAGATCCGGAGCAGCCTAGCCAGTCGCCGGGCGCTTCAGAAGCCGAAGTTGAAGCCTTCCTCCTTCGCCGGGCCTCGCTGCTGATGACCGCCGTAGTCTTTCAGCTATGATCCGGACGGTATGATCCAATTACCATGCTCTCGGCCGCGTCTCTGCGTCGCCTGCTCCTGCGAATGGATGAGGCGTTCGGGCCGTGTCCGAGCTGGAATGACCGCAACAAGATGAGCGGGCGGCCATGACGAGCGCTTCAGCGATCAACCCCTATGATGCGGTGGCCTATCCGGGCCATTCCTTCTCGCAGACCCATCCCACACGGCTGGGGACGATCGCGCATTTCCACGGCATGAGTCCGGCGCCGTCTTCTGCCATGAATCTGCTCGAGCTGGGCTGCGGGCGCGGCGGCAACCTCATTCCGATGGCGGCGGAGTTCCCGGAAAGCCGTTTTCTCGGCATCGATCTGAGCGGCGACTCGATCCGGCAGGCGCGCGAGAATGCGGCCGAGCTGGGCTTGAACAATCTGGAGTTCCGGCAGGCGGACATCCTGACGCTGACGCCGGAGCTCGGCCGCTTCGACTACATCATCGCCCATGGCGTTTACTCCTGGGTGCCGGACACCGTGCGCGAGCGCATCATCGCCCTCTATGGCGAGCTGCTGGCGCCGCAGGGCGTGGCCTATGTCAGCTACAACGCGCTGCCCGGCTGCCGGCTGCGCGACATGGCGCGGGACATCATGCTCTACGCTGTGCGCGACATCGACGATCCGCGCGAGCGCGTGCGGGTGGCGCGGGCGACGCTCAAGGAAGTGGCCGAAGCCAGCGATCCAGAGAGCTACCACGGCATGGCGCTGCGCCAGCGCCTCGAGCATATCGGGGAGCTGCCCGACAATGTGCTCTACCATGACGATCTCAACCCCGGCGCGCGCGCCTTCGCGCTGCATGAGGTGTTGTCCGTGGCGGAGCGGCATGGCCTGCAGTTCCTCGGAGAGGCCTCCTTCCCCAACGCCTATGGCGGGGCGAGGGGGGCCGCTCAGCGGGTGCTGGCGCAGATACCAATCGAGCAGGCGGCGCGGCGCGAGCAGATGCTCGACCTGCTGATCGGGCGCACCTTCCGCCAGACGCTGCTGTGTCGGGCTGACGTGCCGCTGCGGCGGGGCATCGAGACCGATGCGCTGCGGCCCTATTGGCATGCAGCCGATGTGAAGCCCTCGCCGCGCAAGCCGGATGAGGAGGACAGGCCCGGCGTCGAACATTTCGTCTTCGGCGAGGGCGTGCGGCTCGCGGTCGACCTGCTGCTCTGCAAGGCGGCGCTGACCATCATGGGCCGGATCTGGCCGGCCAGCATCCATTGGGACGCGCTCGTTGCGCAGGCCTGCAGCGCGGTCGGGATGACCGATGAGGAAGACCGGGTTCACGAGGTCGGCCGGCTGGAAGAGGCGCTGATGGCGATCTTCAAGGCCGGGCTGCTCGATATCAGGCTGGAGCCGCCGATGCTGACGAGCGCGATCAGCGAGAAGCCGGTGGCGAGCGGCATCGCGCGCTGGCAGGCCTCGACCGCGCTGGAGGTGACGGATCTGCGCCATCGCTCGGTGCAGCTCGATAGCGTGGTCGTGCGCAAATTCGTCTGCCTGCTCGACGGCTCGCGCGACCGGCACATGCTGCTGGACGAGATGAACGCCTTCCTGACGGAGGCGCGCGCGGCTGGCAACGGCGCGTTGAGTCTGCCTGAGCGGGCGACGGCGGAAGAGGTGGCGATGCATCTGACCGATGTCGCGCGGCTGGGGCTGCTTCGCGCCTGACGATTGTCGCTTGGAGGCGCAAGGCGTAACCTTAGGTGAGGGAGCGAAGGAGCGCAGAGCGACGGCATGAGCGAGCGCTTCCGGCAATTCCAGGCACTGTTTCCGGAGGAGGCTTGCCTCGCCGTGCTGATGCGCCTGCGCCATGGCGGAACCGCCATGGCCTGTCCGGCTTGTGGGCGCGCCGCGACCTTCGAACCACGGCCGAAGCTGCGCGGCTTCGCCTGCAATCATTGCAACTACATGATCCATCCGGCCGCAGGGACGCCTCTGGAGAGCCGGCGCACGCCGCTGCAGCTCTGGTTCTTTGCGCTGAAGACTATCGTCGAGCAGCCGGGCAAGGGCGCGGTCGCGACGATCACACGCGAGGCGGATGTGCCGCGGCTCACGGCGCAGCGCCTCGTCGATGAGCTGACGGCATTCGGCGAGAGGGGTGAAGGCTGGTTCGCGGGATTGCGCCGCCTCGTGATGGGCGAGGCTGAACCTGCGACGCGCCCGGCCGAGAGCAAGCCGCAGCAGCCCGTTCCTCGTCCTGCGCCGCCAGTGAGCACGCCCGCCCCGAGGCCCGCTCCGGCAACGCGGGAGGTTTCGCGCGCGGCTCCGCCGCCGCCCGCTGCCGCCCCCGCAGTTGCCAAGCCGGTCGTCAAGCCTGTCGCTCCGGCTGCCGGCCCAAGCCATGCGGACGCTGGCGAAGCCGAGAGCAAAGCCACTGCTCCGAAGAAAGCGGCTTCCGGTCGCCTCGTGATTGCCGGGATCGCGGCCGTGGCGGCCTGCGTGGCGGCGGCGGTGCTGGGGCTCGCCTATGCGCGGTTGCAGCAGCAGGACCGCCCAGTGCCGGAGGGTGGCGAGGAGGTCGCGGGGTTGGAGGCGCCGGCGCTGAAGGATGCCCCGGCCCGGCCTTCGCTCATCCTCTCCTCTGTCGAGCAGGATCTTGAGGGCGCGCGACAGGCGGCACAGTTCGCGCTCGACAACGACCCTTCGCTCGCGGCGATCAAACCGCAGGACGATGCGGCACCGCAGCAGCAGGTGCCGGTCAACCAGCTGCAATTGCCATCCAACATCCTGCTGGTGCCACCGAAGATGCAGGGTGGCTCACCCGGACCGGCTTCGCCGGGAGGGCGTCCGGCAGTGCCGCCGCAGATGGCGAGCGGCGACCCGGATCAGATCCTGACCTTCGGGCCGATCCGCATCCGTCGGCACCTCGTCGAGCTGATCGTGCGGGCGAGCAAGGTGGTCGGCGCCGACCCGACCCTGTTGATGGCGGTCGCGGACAAGGAATCCTCTTTCTCGACCGCCGTGAAGGCGCAGACCTCCTCGGCCACCGGCCTCTACCAGTTCATCGAGCAGACCTGGCTCGGCGTAATCTACGAGTTTGGGGCAAAGCATGGGCTCGTGGCCGAGGCGAAGCTGATCGGCCGTTCGGGGAAGCAGTTCGTCATCGGTGACGCCAATGAGCGCCAGCGCATCCTCGACATGCGGCGCGAGCCGTATATCTCGGCGCTGCTGGCGGCGGAGATGCTGAAACGCGACACGCTCAGGCTGGAGCGGGCGCTGGGGCGTCATCTCACCGGCGGCGAAATCTACCTGATCCACTTCCTCGGGCCGGATGCGGCGCAGACCTTCATCGAGACGATGGAGGAGCAGCCCGGCGTCAAGGCGGCGGAGCTCCTGCCGAAACCGGCCCAGGCCAACCGGCCGATCTTCTATGCCGATGCCGGCGGCGAGACCAAGACGCTCTCGGTCTCCGAGGTGCACAAGAAGTTCAACGACATGATCAAGGTTCGGCTCGACCGCTACAGCGCGGTGCGGCCGACCATGGGGCCGGGCCCGGCGCGGCCACAGCCGAAGAAGTGAGGTCTTGGCCGCGGGCAGTCCCGCGCGCGGCGTTTTGCTCCCGGCACGATCCGGCGAGCCGAGAAGGGAGAGCAAAGCATGGCCGTGAATCGTTTCGAGCAGGTCGACGAGCCGCAGGCGGATGCGATCACGCTCAGCCTGAGCGAGCGCGCGGGCGAAAGCTTCGGGCGGGTGCTCTGCCCGGCCGAACTCGCCGCCGGGGCTCTGGTCAACGACTTCGTCAGCGACGAGCTCGAGGCGAAGGAGGCGTTCCGCACGGCCATCCGCCTCGCCAATGAAATCAAGGCGCCGATCGTCGTCGAGGATTCTGCCGGCGTCTGGCAGGACGAATGGGGCGTGCTTTACCGGGAGGAGTGAGGGGGCGCCACCTCGCCGTTCTCACTCGATCCGGAAATACTTGATGCCGATGCCGAGCGTGCCGCTCTGGCGGGCGAGGTCGAGCTTGAGATTGGCGAAGAAATCGTTGGCCGGCGCGGGATTGGGGCCTGACAGCGCCGGCAGCGCCTCGCGGCTGACCAGCGCCAATACAGTCTGCGGGCGGGCCGCGCCGCCGGTCGATTCGAGCTTGATGTTGAAGGTCGCCTTGCCGGCCTCGCGCTTCATGAAGCCTGCGAGGTTGTAGACGAGGCCGTCGTCGCCGATCAGCACGACGTCGATGTTCTGGCCGCCGCCGGCCTCTACGGAGCCGTTGAGGATGTCGCCGCTCTTCATGTTGAAGGAGCCGATCTGGAGCTTGGGGCTGCGGTCGATCGCAACCCCGGGCTGGCGCAGGAAATCGACCATCGGGCATTGTTCGGGCGTGACCGGGCGTAGATTGATATGGGCCTCGAAGCCCTGCGACGCCTTGAAGGCATTGTCGAAGGCGACGAAGGGCGCCGAGCCGCTGCCGAAGCCCTCCAGCGTCGTGCGGCGCTCGCCGATCTCGATCGGCCAGAGGAAGAAGCAAGGACCGCCGTCATAATCGCGGACATAGCGCTCGATGCGCTCGGCCGGGGTGCGCGGCTCGGCGGCTGGGGGCTGGACAGGCGGCTTCGCAACGGCGGGAGCGGTGGGCTGCTGCAGCACGGCTGTGGCCGCCGGCTTCTCGATCTGCTTCGGCTCCGGCCGTGAGGGCCGGGGCACCGGGATTTCGACGGCGGTCGGCGGGAGCGGCGGCGCCTCGCTGGCCGGAGCGGCCTGCGCGGCCGGGGGAGGGGGAGGAGGACGCTGCGCGGAAGGCGCAGGCGCTGTCTGTGCCATCTGCGCAGGCGCGCTCGGCTGGGCCGACGCCGGCGGCTGTGCAGGCAGAACCGGCGGCGGGGCCGAAGGCGCCTGGGCCGTGCTCGTGGGTGCTGATGTGGGCGCAGGCGGAGCGGCGGGCGCCGGCGGCTCCGTCAGAGTGGGTGGCGCGTTCGAGGCGCTGTTGACCGGCGCGGCGGAGGGCTGCTCGGAGAGCGCCGGCGGATCGCCGCCCGGCAGCTTGGCGCTCTGGTTGGTCGGCGCCGAATTCAGCTTGCTCCAGGCGTAGAAGCCGCCGCCGGCCAGCAGGGCCAGGACGGCGATGCCGGCGACGAGCGGGAGGGGCGAGCGGCCCTGCTTCGCTGTTCCGGTCGGGGCGGCCGCCTTCTTGCCGGCCTTGGCCGGCTGCCAGATGGCGACTTCGGCCATGTCGGCGGGGCGGTCCTTGGGATCGGGCGCGAGCATGCGCGCGAGCAGGGGGCGCAAGGTGGCATCGACGGTGGACAGGTCCGGCACACGGCGGCGCTTGTCTAGGATCTCGACCTGGCTGCCGCGCATGTCGAGGGCGCGGCCCGTCACGGCTTCGGCCAGCACCAGCGCGAAGGAATACATATCCGACCGGCCGGTGACGTCCCCGCCATAGAGGCCGAGCTGCTCAGGCGAGACGTAGTTGTACTTACCCGCGAAGCCCGAGCCGATCACCGTGCCTTCGGAAAGTAGGCTCGAGCGGGCGATGCCGAAATCGATGATCTTGGCGCGGGCGGGGTCGCCGCCGGGCAGGATGATGTTGTCCGGCGAGATGTCGCGGTGGACGATGCCGAGCCGATGCGCGGCATGGAGGCCGGGCGCAACGCGCTGGCGCAGGATGTCGGCTTCCTCGACCGAGAGGGGGCGTTCCTTGATGCGCTCCGACAGCGGTTGGCCATCGACGAATTCCATCGCCAGATAGGGCGTCTCCGACGCCGGGTCGATGGCGAAGACGTAGTAGCGGACGATGGCCTCGTTATAGAGGTTGTGCAGCGCCGTCGCCTCGCGCCGGAACAGTGCGATCACCGCTTCGTCGCGGGCCATGTCGGGGCGGATCATCTTGATCGCCACGGCGTCGCCGGTCTGCATGGCGCGGCCCTTGTAGACCTCGCCCATGCCGCCGACCGCGATCAGGCTCTCGATCTGGTAGATGCCGTTCAGCGTCGTGCCGATGCGCGCGCTGGTGCGCGGGGCGATGATGGTGCGCTCGGAGTCGTCGCTCATGACGCGGTGCCTCCTCGCATGGACCGGTTCGGCATCCAGCGTGTCCTCTCCGATGCGCCCTGTCGATAGCGAACGGCGACGATGGTTACGTTGTCGCGGGCGCCACGCTGCAATGTGAGCGCCAGCAGCGTGTCGCAGGCCTCCTGCGCGCCGCCGGCCTCGACCGCCTGCAGGATCTCGGGATCGGTGACGTGCTCGGTCAGCCCGTCCGAGCAGAGCAGGAAGGTGTCGCCATCGGCGATCTCGCCGTTCTCCAGATCGAGCTCGGGCCGCTCATGCACGCCGATGGCGTGGGTGATGACGTGGCGGCGCGGCGAGAGCTTCGCTTCCTCCGGTGTCAGCACACCGCGATCGACCATCTCCTGCACTTCCGTGTGGTCGCGCGAGACCTGGGCGATGCGCCCGCCGCGAACGAGGTAGATGCGGCTGTCTCCCGACCAGAGGCAGGCGAAATGGCGCTGGTGGACGAGCAGCACCACGAGCGTCGCGCCCATGGTCGCGCCACGCCGATCGATCTCTTCGCGCAGGGTTGCGTTGGCCCGGAGCACGCCCTGTTCCAGCATGGCGAGAAGGGCGGCGGCGGAATCGGCCGTCCCGACCGCCTCCAGCGCCGCGACAACGGTTGCGCTCGCCAGCGCGCCGTTCTCATGCCCGCCCATGCCGTCCGCGACGGCCCACAGCCCATATTCCGGGCGCAGCAGGAAATTATCCTCGTTGGCGGAGCGAACCTTGCCGGTGTGACTGATGCAGCCGGTCTCGAAATCGCCGTTCTGGCTGGGGTGGTCGTTCATGGGTCTACCCTCATGAATTGACCCGCTCCGGGGCGAGGAAGGCGTCGAAGTGGCCGGTCATCAGGCCGGCGAAGAGGTAGGGATCGGGCAGGGCCTGCCCGGTCAGCGCCAGGGGCTCGAAATTCGGCCCGCCCACGGTCCAGAGATAGGAGGCATGGGCATAGGCCCTGGCATGATCCTCGACGCGCAACGCCGCGAGCCTCTCCGGAAAGCCGGAGGTCGTCGCGGCGCTGACGATGGTACCGTCCGAAAGCCGTGTCATGTCCTCAGGGGGAGCGGCGAGATGCTGGTCGTGCGGGACGGGCAGGACGGCGAGGCGCTGCGCGACTGCCTCATAGCTCGCCTGCGGTTCCAGCGCCTGCAGCAGGAAATCCTCGATCGCCTCGAACCATGCGTGCTGCGGGTCGAGTTCGGGTGGCGAGATCGCCGCGCCCGGAGCAGCGACAGCGAAGACGGTGAGCGGGAAATAGCGGCCGATGCCGTCGACCGAGGGCATGAAGGCGCCCGCCACCGTCTGGCCGCCATGGGCGGCGCCCAGCCAGAAGCGCCAGATCGGGGCGTTGAGATAGGCTTCCTGCCAGGCCTGCCCGAGCGCGAGCCGGCTCGCCGTCAGCCCGCCCTGAAGCCATTTCTCGTAAACTGTCAGGAAGCCGCCCGGTGCATTGAGCGCGATGAAATCGCGCTTGGCCGGAAGCTTGCCGAAGAGGCCGCAGCTCAAGGTTCAGATTCCCGAAGGGCAGCGGATTTCCCGCAGGGCCGGCAGGATCAGCGGGTTCTTGAGCGAGCCGACGCCGAAGGAGTAGCCGACTTGGCGGCCGCCAGCATTGAGCGTGAAGCCGACATTGTCACCCTGCTTCAGCACGGAGCCGGCATCGAGCAGGCGGAAGAAGGACCAGGTGCCATCCTTCTCGAAGAGCTTGGCCTCGCCTGAGGGAGCGCTCGGCCCGCTGGAGAAAAAGCCACCGCCGAAGGCGCCGCCTCCGCTGCCGCCGCCCAGCGCCAGCGTCACCGCCGTCTTGCCGACGCCGCCGCCCGGCCACATCACCGGGGTCGGCGTGTTGACGCCCTGCTGGCTCGTCACGGTGAAGCCATTGATCTCCAGCTTGGCGCTGGCGGCATCGGCCGAGAGCGCGGTCGGTGTCACCACCATCTGGAAGGAGGGCAGGTTGCCGCCGGTCGGGAAGAAGGCCTCCTTGATCTCGCTGGCGCGCTGGAACTCGCGCAAGGTCGTCGGCGAGAGCGCGCGGGCGACGCGGCTGTCGACGCGCCAGTTCCACTGCGCCTTGGAGGTGTCGACGAAGGGCTCCAGCCGCTCCTTGTAGAACTTGTCGAGGATCTGGCCGGGCGCGAAGAGCCGGGCGAAATCGGCGAGCGGCACGTCGCGGGTGCTGGCCTTGGTGAAGGGGTAGCGGTTGTTCATCACCTCGTTGCAGACGCGGGTGACCTGCTCGGCCAGAGCCTGCCTGAGCAGCGCGACGGTCGCGCCCGTCGCATCGCCCTCGAAATCGTTCACGGCCTGGATGACCATGGCGTCGAAGGGGGCGGGGTAGCGCGAGGAGTTGGCGCGCAGCGTCGCAATCAGCGGCACGAGCGCGGCGTTCGCAGCCGCTGACTGCGCCGGGTTGGTCGCGGCGGTGGCGAGGTTCTGGTTGATCTCGGCCAGCGTCTGCAGGAGCTGGTCGACGGGCCGGCGGCCGAGATCGCCATCGACAAGGACGTGGAAGGGCTTGAACTGGCTCTCGATGTCGGCGCCGAGCGCCGTCTCGTTGCCGCCTGAGAGCACGCGGTCGACGCCCGGCGCCGCGAGCGGCAGGTTAGCGCCGAGCCGGCCGAGCGCATCGTTGGCGCGCTGCTCCAGCGTCTGCGTCGCGGCCTTGGCGGCGGCCTGCGCGGCCGCCTTCTTGACGTCCGGACGCTCCTTGGTGAGCTGCGTCTCGTCGCGCAGGGATTCGAGCACCTGCTTGAAGGGCGAGGTCGGCGCGGCGATGGCGCTGAGCGCGACATAGCGGGGCTTGTCGGCGTTGAGGGGCCTCAGCTTCAGCCGTCTCAGCGCGCGCTGCCAGGTCGCGACATAGTCGCGGCTGTAGAGCTTCATCAGGTCCTGAAAGAGCGTGGCGTATTGGGCGGTGATCGCCTGCTGGTCGACATTCTCGCCCAGCACCCAGCGCTCCTTCTCGATCCGGTCGCCGATGTCGCCGAGGCGCTCGATGAAGGCGCGCTGGAAGCCGTCATAGGTGTAGAAATAGGGCACGCGGACCTGGTCGAGGTCCTCACCCGAGACGCCCTCGAAGACCAGCCGCACATCCGAGCCGCCGCGCTGGGAGGCGACCCAGTCCCGCTGGCCCTGGCTGCGCGCCTGGGTGCGCAAGAGTTCATAGGCGCGCTCGGCGATGCTGAGGCGGCGCAAGGTGCGCTGGCTCTGCTCGATCAGCGACTGGTTGAGCTTCACGATCGGCTCGGCATCGCCCTCGTCGAGGTCGAGCATGGCGGAAAGATGCTCTTCCAGCGCCTCGCGCCCCTTGGCGTTGGCGGCGCCGGGGAAGAGGTTCTCGGCCCAGTCGAGCCGCATCCAGGAGGTAACGAGCTCGCGGTCCATCTTCGCCTGGCCGCCGACCATCATGTAGACCTTGAGCGCCTCGTAGACGAAGCCGGGATTATTGGCGTTGGCTTCAAGCTGCTCTTCCAGCCGGAAGATGATGCGCGAGCGCAGCATCCGCTCCAGACCCTCGCGATAGGTGATCTCGGTAGCGTTCTGCAGGCGGTCGCGCTGGCTGAGGCCCAGGCCCGCCAGCGTCGGCGTCGGCTCGTCCTTGCTGGCGTAGCCGGCCGGCATATTCCTGAGCTTGTGCAGCAGCGGCAGGATGCGGCTGAAATTGCGGTCGGAGACCGTCGTCTCCTGCAGAACGGGGGCCGCCGAGCTGCGATAATCGGAGAGGCCGTAATTGGTGGCGGTGATGAGATCGCTGTTGCGGGAGAAACTCATCCACCACAAGCCGAGCGCCGCCAGCGACAGGAGCGCGACCGTGGCGAAGCCGGCGATGCGCAAAGCCGTGGTGCGACGAGCGGCGCCGAGATCGGTCGAGACCCAGCCGGATTCGCCGATCACGACCTTTTGGACCAGATCGGTGAGGAAGTAGCTCTTGCCCTTGCCGGAGAAGGCCGCGGCGCCCGCATGATCCGAGCCGAAATTGCGGGAGAGCGCGCCGATGAGCTGGTCGATCGGCGTGCCTTCCTGCGTGCCCGAGGTGAAGTAGAAGCCGCGCAGCGTCGCATTGGCGTGATAGCGCGTCGGCTCGAAGACGCGGGTCAGGAACTCGACGAGCGTGTGCTTCAGCGTGGCCATTTGGCTCGGGAAGCCGAAGATCTGGGCGCGGGCCGTCGGGTTGTGCTCGTCCTGCAGCCGGTCGGGCAGGCGCTCGTTCAGCCGCTCGATCAGCGCGTCGTATTCGACCGGCACGTCGCCGATCATGTTGCGGGTCTTGTCGGCCGTCTGGAAGCTGTGACCCCAGACCATGCGGCGCTGCGGCTCGGTCAGCGCGCCGAAGAACTCGTTGAAGCCGGCGATCAGGTCCGCCTTGGTGAAGACGGCATAGACCGGGAAATCGACCTTGAGGCGCTCGTGCAGCTCCAGCAGGCGCGAGCGGATCGCGTCGGCATGGGCGGCGATCTCCTCGGGCGAGGAGGTCAGCAGGTCCTCGACGCTGATCGCGACGAGTACGCCGTTGATGGGTTGGCGCGGGCGGTTGGTCTTGAGCAGGTCGAGGAAAGAGAGCCAGCTCGCCTTCTCGGCCTTCGTATCGGTGTCCTGCGTGGTGTAGCGGCCGGCGGTGTCGATCAGCACCGCGTCCTCGGCGAACCACCAGTCGCAATAGCGCGTGCCGCCGGAACCTGCGACGGCAGCGGGCGTAGCACCCCGCGCCAGCGGGAACTTCAGGCCGGAATTGACCAGCGCCGTGGTCTTGCCGGCGCCGGGCGGGCCGATGATGACGTACCAAGGCAGGTCATAGAGATAGTCACCGCCGCCCTTGCCACGCGCGCTCTTCAGCGTCGCGAGAGCGTCCTTCATGGCGTTGGAGATGGCGGCGCCGTCGCCGGTTGCCTCTTCTTTCTCCAGCGCCTCAGTCAGAGCGGCGGTCGCCTTGCGGCGGCGGATGACGATGAAGGCGATCCAGGTGAGCGCGCCGATCAGCAGCAGGACGGCGACGACCAGCCGCACCCAGAAGGATTCGAAGGGTCGGACGTCGCCGAAGGCGACGAAGGGGCCGCCGAACCAGATCAGCGCGGTGAGAGCCAGCGTGCCGATCAGGATGGCGGCGATGCGGAGCCAGGTGGCGAGATTCATCATGCTCCGTCCTCAGCTCTGACGCTGGATCAGGATTTCGACGCGCCGGTTCTGGGCGCGTCCATCGGCGGTGGCGTTGGGCGCGATCGGCGTATCGGCGCCTTTGCCCTCGAAGCTGATGCGATCCGGCTTGCTGAGCTTGATCTTCAGCACCTCGCCCACCGCCTTGGCCCGCGCCTGCGAGAGCTCGACATTGGAGGGGAAGCGGGCCGTGCGGATCGGCACGTTGTCGGTGTGGCCGACGACCTTGATGGCGCCGCCCTCCTGCTCCAGCACGGCCGAGATGCGCTCGATCAGCGGCTGGAACTCGGCGCGGACGGCGGCTTGGCCCGGCTCGAACAGGGTGATGCCGACGAGGCGCACGATGATGACGTTCGGCGTCACCAGGCAGACGATCGGCGGCTGCACCGCGCCACAGACCTTCGGCGGCTGCGGCGGGGGAGGCGGGGGTGGCGGCGGGGCCGAAAAGACCCGGCGCATGATGCCGAGCTCGCCCTTGGGATGGACCGAGAGCAGGGCGGTGGAGGCCGCTTCGGCATTGCCGGAGAGCAGCGCCCGGAAGACGAAATAGACGCCGAGCAGGGCGACGGCCGCGATCGCCGCGACCGACCAGACCGGCACCTTGAAGCCCGAGACGGCCGCCGCGATCTGCTGTCCGCGCCAGCGCGGCGAAAGCTCGGGATCGGGCTGCTTCACCCGGCGCAGCGTCTCGAAGAGGTTGCGCTGGATCATCTGCAGGTTGTTGGCGCCGCCGGCAGAGGTGCGGTGAATGCCCTGGAAGCCCAGCGCGAGGCAGGCGTGCATCAGCTCCAGAAGGTCGTAATTGACCGAAGGGTCGGCCTTGGCGCGGTCGAGCTCCTCGAAGAAGCGAACGCCGCCGGTGCGCTCGCCAAAGAAGCGCGAGAGCATGCTGTATTGCGTCCAGACATGGCGGTCGTCGCCGGGGATGTTCTGGACGATGTCGTCTGCCGTGGCGGCGAGGATGTACTTGGCTGTGCGGGTCGTATCGGCGGAGACGCCGGAGCCGCGGACCTCATGCTCGAAGCCCTCGATGGAATCACCGACCTGCCCGAGGAGCTGGGCGAAAGGCGCGTTGGAGAGGTTGGAGCGCATCCGCCCGAGCAGCAGCAGCAGCGGGCCGGCGGCACGCAGCAGCGGGTTGGCATTGGGCGTCAGGAGCTGCTCGCGACGCGGGAGCGACTGGCCGGCGGGTGGAGGCGGCGCCTGCGGGCGCGGCGGTGCCGGCGCCGGGGTGGACATCCACTCATCGCCGGTGCCGGGCACGCCGGGCGAAGGCAATTGGGGCGGCGCATAGGGCTGCGGCGCTGGAGCCGGAGTTGCGGGCGCTGCGGGAGCGGGCGGCAAGGGCGCGCGGCGCCCGCCGGGGTTCGGCCGGATGATGGTGCGCTCGGAACGGCCGAACGGGTCGGACGAACCCTCGTCGCTCATCGCCTGCCCTCCAGAACGGCCCAGAGCTCAAGCTCGAGATCGGGCCAGTCACCGGAAAAATGCATGCCGATCGAACTCGCCGTCGAGAACTCGGGCCAGAGCGGCGAGGTGCGGTCGAGATAGAAGTATACATGATCCGTCAGCGCGCGGATCTGGGGCGGCGGGGTCGGCAGGTGGACGAGGCTGATGCCCGGCAGATGGGCATGGACGATCTCGTTCATCTTGGTGTTGGGGCCGACCTTGAAGAGCTGCGGGAACTGCGCCTGGATCTCGGTCAGCGGCCGGCGCGCGGCGACTTCGAGCACCAGCGTCGCGTTGCGCACGAGGGCGCGGTCGCGGATCGTCGACATGAAGGCGTTCTGCGCGCGCTCGACGATCTCCAGCCGGATCGCCCGGCGGCCGAGATTGGCCGAGAGATAATCCTGGATGTCGCGCACCACCGGGGCGAAGCAGTTCTCCAGGTCGTCATGGTCATAGGCCGGGTAGTCGCGGGCGCGGCGCTCGGCGGTGGTGAAGGTCGCGAGCTCGCCAGCCAGCGCGAGGAAAGTCGAGAACAGCCGCTCGGGATGGATGAAGCGCGAGCGGCGCATATGCTTCAGCACCGGGATATTACGGTTGAGAAGCTGGAGCACGAAGTAGTCGGCGCTCTGGAGGCCGCCGCCCGCCGTCGGGTCGGCGGCGTAGCGGGCGAGCTCCTCCAGCTTGTTATCGATCCAGCCGATGACGCGGTCGAGCCAGCCTTCGATGACGGGGTAGGCCGAGCAGACCAGCACCGGCGGGGCGAATTTCTCGTCGAAGAGCACGGCGCGGTCGCGCACCTCGAGGATGCGGCCGAGGGCCAGGCCAACATAGCCGGCCTTCGAGGTCTTGCGCAGCTCCAGCGTCAGGCGCGGATGGGCGACGTCGATCTCCTCCTCGGTGCGCAGCGAGGCGGTCGAATCGATCAGCATCTCGGTCGATGGCAGGTAGCGGCTGGCCGAGCCGTTCAGCGCATCCTCGACTTCCCGCGTATTGGCAGCGGCGAGCGGTAGCGAGAGCCAGACGAGCTGGCCGGCAGCGTTCTCGGGGACCTCGATCGCGGCGGGCAGCGGGCTGTTGTCGGGCATGGAGAAGGGCGTGCCGTCCGGCATCACGCCGGCGGCGCGACGCAGGCCGATTCGGCTCTGCTGCGCGAGGTCGCGGTCGATTTCCAGCACCGAGAAGCCCCAGGGGTAGGGCGAGATCGATCTGACGCGACTCTCCAGCAAATTCTCGAGATAGCGGTCGTTCTGCTGGAAGTGATGCGGCCTGAGGAAGAGCCCTTCCGACCAGACCACTTTGCTGTACCAGGACATTCGCTCTCGCTCACTCGAAGGCAGGCCTGGCGAGCTTACATGGCTACTGACCAAGCGTCATTAAGGCAATGCTAGAGCGGGACATTTGCCGGGCCGTCATTGACTCGAAGGATGCCGGCTTGAGAAGTTGGCGGCAGCTTCTGGAAACGATCCGAAGCAGGGAGGCGAGCATGCCCAAGGGACCGGCCGCACGCATTACCGACCCTGTCGTGCATCCGCTGCCGGGCGTCCTGACCCCCGGCCCTGGCAGTCCGACCGTGCTGATCGGAGGCCTGCCGGCCTGGCGCGGCGTGCCGGCCGCGGCCGCGGCGGGGATCCAGGCTGCCAAGAGCGCCGCCGACGCCACCGTGCAGGCGGCCGAGGCCGCCGCGCTCGCCGCCATGGGCACGCCCGGCGCGCCGGCCGCCAAGGCGGCCGAACTCGCGACGAAGACGGCCGTCTCCGCCAGCATGAGCGCGACGATCAGCGGTGCTTCGGGTGGCGCCGATATGCACAACTGCCTGACGCCCGTCCCGCCGCCGCTGCCGCATGGCATCGGCGTCGTCATCGATGGCTCCGCCACGGTGCTGATCAACAACCTGCCGGCCTGTCGGGCGGGAGACACGATCATCGAGGCGCTGGGACCGCCCAACAAGATCGTCATGGGGCTGCCGACCGTGATCATCGGCGGCTGATCGCATTTCGATTCAGCAAAATCGTGCAAGCTGCTGATCCTTGAGTCGTTTTCCTCCGGCTTGACCGGGAGGGCGCGGCCGGGCCAAGCGGGTGGCTCCTTTTCCTCCCGCGACAGGACCTGCCATGACCATCGAACGCATCGGACTCACCGCACGCTGGTGCGATGCCGCCATCTTCAACGGCATCGTCTTCCTCGCTGGCCATGTGCCGGAGAAGACCGGCGGGCGCTCGCTCACCGAGCAGACCGAGGAGGTGCTGGCGCTGCTGGAAGAGACGTTGGCCGATGCCGGCAGCGGCAAGGAACGCATCCTCAGCGTCCAGATCTTCCTGACCGACATCAGCAAGATCCATGAAATGAACGCCGTCTGGGACAAATGGGTAGCGCAAGGCCACGCGCCGGCTCGCGCAACTGTCGAGGCGAAGCTGGCCTCGCCGGATTACGGCATCGAGATCACGGCTGTAGCAGCGAAGCGGTAAATGTGATCAGCGCCACCGCCGTCATTCCGGGGCAGGCCGCAGGCCTGAGCCCGGAACCCAGAACCGATGTGCTTGATCGGGGAGCCGCGGAGGCCGACCGCCTTTGTGGTGAGGGCATCGGTTCTGGGTTCCGGGCTCGCCCTTCGGGCGCCCCGGAATGACGGCGGACGTCACTTCCCGCCGCGGTCGTAGCACTCGGCGAAATAGATCATGAAGGCGTCGACGAGGCCGTTCTCGTAGGGAGCGGTCTTGGCCTCCCAGCGCGCGACATAGGCGTCCCACAGCTTCGCCTTGCGTGAGCCGATCAGCCCGCCGATGCCGCCTTCGGCGGCGGTGGCCTCGGCTACGGCCTGCGGGTCGAGATCCTCGACCAGCATCTTCAGCGCATGCTGCATCGCCGAATAGGTCTTGATCTGGTGGGCCTTGAGGTCGCGAAAGCTCTCGTCGAAGGCGCGTTTGGCGTCGAGATAGCCGCTGCGCGGCTGTCCGAAGATGAGCTGCAGCGCATCGTCCACCGTCGGCGAGAACTTCAGCGGGTTGTTGTCCTGCGCCTGGATCATCGTCTGGTTGGTACTGCGGGCGATGCGCTTGCTCTCCGCGCGGGCCGCCAGCAGTCCCTTCAGCTCCTCGGCGATCAGTCGCATCAGCCCGCCGAGCTGCTCGGCGAAGGCGCCGGAATCCTGCGATGACAGCATCTGCGGCGAGACGCCGGCGCCCTTGGCGAAGCGCTGCATGAATTCCGCCGCCGAGATCGACATGGCCGGGGCCTGCGGCACCGGTTCGGGCGCAAAGGCGGGCGGCGGCGGTGAAGCAGGGGCCGACGAAGGCGCGGCGGCGATTTCGGGCGCGGGCTCAGGCCCCGGCTCGACGGGCGGCGCCGCTTCCGCCGCAGGCTCGTCCCAGGGACTGGGGGAAGCTGCGCTGCTGGCGGCCGGACGGCGCGGCGTCGGGATCGGCGGCAGCGGCTCGATCGACGGGGCCGGCGCCGGCTGCATCGGCGCCCAGGCGAAATCGTCGCTCTGCGGCTGCGGCGCAGGCGTCCAGGCCGGCGCGGGCGGTGTCGGGGCGGTGTTCGGGGCGGGGATGTCGGCGGCCCAGTCGATGAAGCTGGCATGGACCGGCTTGGCATGGCTGGGCGGCATCAGGTCGCGACGTGGGATCGGCGGCGCGGCCTCCTCGCTCGGTGCCCAGAGCGATTCCGGGTTGGCGGCGTAGGGCGGGGGCGGCGGTGCTGCGGCCGGCTCCTGGCTCGCCTCCTCGTCTATCGCCACCGCAATGATGTAGTGGCCGATCTCGAGCCTGTCGCCGTTCTGGAGCCGATAGGGTGACTGGACGCGATGCTCTCCACCGTTGACGTAGGTGCCGTTGGTCGAGATGTCGCGCAGCCAATAAGCGCCGTCGCGGAAGCGGACTTCGCAATGGCGGCCGGAGACGGCGCGGCTCGGATCGGGCAGGGCCCAGTCGAGATGCTGGTCGCGGCCGATGTCGAGGCCTCGCCCGCCGCTGATGGTCACACTCAGCGGGCCGCCATCCGGCAGGGAGGTCTCGTTCTCGATGGTCAGAGTGAGCGCCATGTCAGCAATCTTCTTCGGCTTCAGCGCTTGTCCGCATCGTCCTGGGCCAAACGAATGCATGCTTCGACGCAGGCGCGCAATGCACCATCGCGATCCCGTGCCGGTAAGCGGTTGATGGCATTGAGCACGCCGATCCTTGCGAGCTTGGCCGTAAGGTGCGGCGGGCAGGGCACGCCGTGGCTCTCGACCATGCTGCCGCCGGAATAGCCGGCCGCCCAGGCGACCCAGGTCCCGGGCCGGGCGCGATCGCCGGATTGCGCGAGCTTGAGGGCCTCGAAGCGGGCGCGGTCGCCCGGTTCGCGCACCCAGGCTTCCGCGGCGGCGAGGCCGGGGTCCTGCGTGCCGGGCGGCTGCATGCCGCGCACCGATTGCAGGGCCCACCAGACGGCCTCACGACGCGGCAGCAGATAGGCGCAGAAGCCGATGGCTTCCATCGGCGCCGGCCCCGCCACAAGGCGGGCGAGGAACGCAAGCGGCGCCTCGCTCGTCGGCGGGGTCAGGATGACCTCAGCGGCGGAGGGGAAGGTCTCGAAGACCTCGCGGGTGGTGTTGAAGCGCAGACGCGACATGCCGGGCCTCAGTTGATCTGCACGATGCCGCCCTTCACCACCACCACGGCGTCGCTTCTGACCTCGGTCATGGCGTCGCTCTTGATGCGGATGCTCGGGGAAGAAATCTCGATGCTGGCCGGCGTCATCTTGATCGTGCTCTCGCCGACCTTGAGGTTGATCTCCGTCCGCGCCTCAATGTCGAGCTTGCCCTGCTGGATGTCGAGCTTGTCGTCGCCCTTCTTGAGCGTGGTCTCGCGCGAATAGCCGAAGCCCTGAAAATTATCGCCGATCTCGCGGGTCTCGATGTTCTGGACCACGACCTTGTGGTCTTTCTCGGCATGCATCTCGAAGACCTCTTCACCGGCGAGATCCTCGAACTTGATCTCGTTGTAGTGGTCGCTGATGCCGCCGCCGCTGGTCGATTCCGACTTGATGCCGGACTGGGTCTTGTTGCCGGGCAAATCATAGGGCGGCTTGTGCTGGTCGTTGACCACGGCGCCGATGACGAGCGGCAGGTCGGGGTTGCCCTCGATGTACTCGACGATGACCTCCTGGCCGATGCGCGGGATGAACTGGCTGCCCCAGCTCTTGCCCGCCCACATCTGCGCGACCCGGGTGCGACAGGAGGTCGAGCCATCCTCGCGGTCCCAATGGAAGCGCAGCCAGATGCGGCCGTACTTGTCGACGTCGATGTCGCCCTCCTGGCCCTGGTTCCTCTCGCCCACCACCTTGGCGGTGTGCGGCCCATAGGCGGTGGGGCGGGGCGTGATGATCGGCGCGCGGAAGCGCCGGTCGCTCTTCTGCAGCTCGTAGGAGCCCTGATAGCTCCCTTCGTCGCCACTGCCCGCGCCGGAACGGTAGCTCTGCGCGCCATAGGTGTGCCTGGCGCGCACGACGAGATATTCGCCGTTCTCGGTCTTGGTCGGGTGCTCGGAGAGCTTCATCAGCGCACCGGGATAGAGGCTCGGTGCATCGCCCGCGGCATGGCGCCGGTCATCCGTCGCCTGCTCGGCCTGCGCCATGACCCGCGCGAAATGCTCGCCCTTGTCGCGCTCGGTATAGGCGGCGGGGTAGTCATAGGCCTCGTAGGACTTGGCCTTCTGGAAGCCTTCCTCGGCGAAGGCGGTGAGGTCGGATTCCGATTTCTCGAAATCATAATCCTTGAGCTGGAACTTGCCGGTGCGCAGCCGGCGTAGCGTCGACCATTGCGTGACATGCTCGATTTGGGTCCAGGACATGCGGCTGCCGGACGGAACATAGGCATAGGCCGAAGCCTCGCCCTTGAAGCTCGGCTCGGCAGTGGCCTTGACCTCGTCATGGCCGGAGCGGGAGTCGCAGAGCACGAGCTCGTGGTCGCGCTCGCTATGCTTGAAATAATAGTAGATGCCGTACTGCTCCATCAGCCGTAGCACGAAGTCGAGATCGGTTTCGCGGTACTGCACGCAGTATTCGATCGGGTCGGGACCCTCGCTGGTGCGATCCCGGAAGCTGGCCGAGCTCTCCTTGCCGAAGATCTTCTTGATAATGTCGACCGGGGTCATGTTCTTGAAGATGCGGCAATCGGCGCGCTGCGAGAGCAGCCAGAGCCAGGGCCTGAGCGTGAAGCGGTAGATATAGAGATCGTCCTGCTTGCCCAGCCACTGCGCGTCGACCAGCGTGCCGTTCAGCACGCGCTCGGTCTTGTTCTTGAGCGTGAACTTGATCGAGCATTTCTCGCTCATGAGGCTTTGCAGGTCGGCGTTCTCCGTCTTGCTTGCCGCTTCGATATTATATGTAAATAATTCGCTCAAACCTTCGCTGGCTTCGAAGCGGACAAGCGTAAAATCGTCTGCACCAGACGGCGTCACAAAAGACGCCATCCTTTGTTCTTGTCCTAGATTGGCAGCCATCGAAAAGACCTTTCGCCAATTGAACCTAATTCGTCTTGACGCAACTAACATCAGGAGTCATCGTCGACTCCTCAAGTTTTCGTTAGCCGAACGACCCAACTTATCGGGAGAGTTCCCATGCGCAAGCAGTCCGGTCTCATTGCCTTCGTCGCGCTGACCGGCGTTTCGGTTCTCACCTCATTCGCACCCGCCGGAGCGCAGACTTACAAGGCCGACGACATCGTCAAGCATTTCGGACCGGCGCCGGCGCCGAAGCCCGCCCTCACGCGGGGTCTGTGCGTCGGCACCGAGGCCGAATGCGCCCGGGCCGGCCATGCCGTCGAGGTCGCCAAGCCGCCCTCCGCCTTCGATCTCGTGGTGAAGTTCAAATACAACTCCGACGTGCTCGAGCCCGAGGCCAAGCTCAACCTCGACGAGTTCGCCAAGGCGCTGAAGATGCCGCAGCTCTCCAGCCAGAGCTTCATGGTCGAAGGCCATACCGATGCGGCCGGCTCGCCCGGCTACAATCTCAACCTGTCGGAGCGCCGGGCCCAGGCCGTGGTCCGCTATCTGAGCGAGCATGGGGTGAACACCGCAAAGCTCGTGGCGAAGGGCTATGGCCAGAGCCGACCGATCGCGCCTGATCCGCTCTCCGGCGACAATCGCCGCGTCGAGACGCGTCTGCGGACGGAGTGAGAGGCGGCGACACGCTGCCGAGGCGGCCCGGGCGCGGTCCGGGGCGCATGTCCTATGAGCGGGAAGAGCGATGGCCGCCCTGAATTTTGCCGAACTGACCAAACCGATTTCCGCCGACGAGCCCTGCGGCCCGGATCTCGAGGACGATGCCGACTTCATGAACATCACGGCGCGGCTCGACGTCGTGCTTCCGGCCTCGTATTTTCATCGCGACGATGACGGTCGGCAGGTCGGCTTCGACCGTTCCACCATCGAGTTTCCCGCCGCCTTCGCCGATCTCGGCAAGCTGCTGGCGCGCTCGCGCGATCTGAGAGTGCTGGCGCTTGCCACCAAGCTGACCATCCTCAACCGCGACGTGCCGGGCTTCGCGGCCGGGCTGTCAGCCATCACCGATCTCCTCGGCAATCATTGGGAGGAGATGCATCCACGCGCGCTGGATGGCGACCACATCATGCGCGAGGTCGCGCTGCAGGGGCTCGACGAACTGCCGACCGTGGTGCTGCCGCTGCAGCATGCGCCGCTCTTCGTCAGCCGTCGCATCGGCCCGTTCATGTTCCGCAGCCAGCTCGTCGCCAGCGGCGAGACACGCCTCGTCGAGGGCGAGCAGCATCCCGATGCCGGCACGATCCAGGCCGCGCTCGGGGAAGCCGAGCCGGATGATCTGGTCGCGATCCTCGGCCATGTGAACACGGCGCGCGATGCGCTCGCGCGTCTGCGCGCGATCTGGCTGGAAAAGGTCGGGGTCGACCATCCGCTCGGCTTTCCGCGGCTTGAGGTATTGCTGGACCAGATCGCCGCGTTCCTGGATGCGGCCGTCGCGCGGCGCGTTCCGGGCCATCAGGCGGCCGGAGCGGCGCCGGAGGCGGGCGGCGCGACGCCTGGGCCGATAAGTGCGCAAAGTCACGCTCCGGGCAGCCTGACCAATGTCATACAAGTGAAGGATACATTGGCCGCCTGCCTTGCTTACTTTCGGAAAACCGAGCCATCGAGCCCGGCCGTCCTGCTGATCGGGCAGGCGCAATTGCTGATCGGAAAATCGCTGATCGAGGTCATCCAGATCATGTTTCCCGAACATGTCGACAAGGCGATGCTCGAGATCGGCGAGACACGCCGGTTCCAGCTGCCGCTCGAACGGTTGCCGCTGCCGAATGGCGACGACACGGAAAGCTATGGCGAGGACAGCTATGGCGCCGGAGAGAGTGGCGAGGAAAGTTACGTAGAGCCGAACGAAGAGGAGGCCGCTGCCGCGGCCGCCTCGGAGGAGGGCGGTGATCCGCAGGAAACCGGCGAGGCTGTCGACGCGGTGGTAGAACCGCCCGTTTACCAGCCAGAACGGGCTGCCGCGATCATGATAGGCAGCCGCGTGGAGGCCGTGAATGCGATGCGGGCGGTGGCTTCATTCTACCGCCAGGTCGAGCCTTCGCATCCCACGCCGCTGCTGATGGACAAGGCCTGTGCGCTGGCGCAGCATGATTTCATGTCGCTGCTCGGCGCCATCCTGCCGGATGTCGCACAGATGCCGCAGACCGACAGCTAGGGAAGTTTTTTACCGACAGCTTGAACCTGCAGGCACGATGCGAAGACTATATCGATAGCCGACCAAAACAGATAGGATATCACGCTACGTCCGCGTGATCCGAATTGCAGAGGGCACGTCACATGGCCGCAGATTCAGGACAGAAGTTCATCCGCCGCAACCGGCCTCCTCGGGTGCACATCACCTATGAAGATCCGTATAATGCGGAGCAGAAGGTCGAACTGCCCTTCGTGATGGGCGTGCTTGCGGATCTTTCCGGAAACGCCTCGGCCGTCGAGAAGTCGGATATTGCCCAGCGCAAGTTCCTCGACTTCGATATGGACAATTTCGATCAGCGCATGGCCGCGATCGAGCCGGCCGTTGCTTTCAATGTGCCGAATAAACTGTCCGAGAACAGCGACGAGAAGATGTCGATCGCGCTGAAGTTCAGCAAGTACGACGACTTCAATCCGGCGGCGATCGCCCGCCAGATCCCGGCGACGGCGAAGCTGCTTGAGGCGCGCGAACAGCTCGCCAACCTGCTGCGCTACATGGACGGCAAGATGGCGGCCAGCGACCAGATCAAGGCGCTGCTCGCCGATCCCCAGCTCATGGCGGCGCTGAAGGACAGGCTCGGCAAGCCCGAAGCGTCCGAAGAGAAGCCCCAGAACTGAGACGAGCGGGCTCGCGGCTAGCGGGCCCTCCCAATCGGACAAGCGAGCGAGGCGGCAATGGCAGCTGAAGCACAGACCCAGCAACCCGGAGGCGCGGGTGTAGAGACCCGCGAGGCTGAGGACTTCTCGGCACTCCTAAAGCAGAGTTTCAAACCCAAGACGGAACGTGCGGCGACGGAAGTCGAAAACGCCGTCTCGACCCTGGTGAACCAGGCTCTGGCGGACACGACCCTGATCAAGGGCGACGTCATCGACACGATCGAGGAGATGATCGCCCGGCTGGACGCGAAGCTCTCCGAGCAGATGAACGAGGTGCTTCACGCACCCGAATACCAGAAGATCGAGAGCGCCTGGCGCGGCCTCAACTATCTCATCTTCAACTCCGAGACGGACTCGCAGTTGAAGATCAAGGTGATGAACGTCTCGAAGAACGAGCTCGCTCGCAACCTCAAGACTTATCCCGGCGCGCGCTGGGACCAGAGCCCGCTGTTCAAGCAGGTCTATGAGCAGGAGTTCGGTCAGCTCGGCGGCCAGCCCTTCGGCTGCCTGGTCGGCGACTATCACTTCAGCCATGTCCCGACCGACGTGCAGCTCCTGCGCGACCTGTCGAAGGTCGCGGCCGCGGCCCATGCTCCCTTCTTCGCCGGCGCCGATCCGACGCTGATGGGAATGGACGCCTGGACCGAGCTCTCCAACCCGCGCGATCTCGGCAAGGTCTTCGACACGCCGGACTATGCGGCCTGGAAGGGCCTGCGCGACGCGGCGGACTCCCGCTATGTCGGCCTGTGCCTGCCGCGGGTCCTGTCCCGCGTGCCTTATGGCGCCAAGTCCGAGCCGGTCGAGGAATTCGCCTTCGAGGAGGATACCGACGGCCACAAGGGCGAGAAATACGCCTGGATGAACGCGGCCTACGCCATGGCGGTCAATGTCAACCGCGCCTTCAAGGAATATGGCTGGTGCACGCGCATCCGTGGCGTCCAGTCGGGCGGCGAGGTGCTGAACCTCCCCACCCACACCTTCCCGACCGACGATGGCGGCATCGATCTGAAATGCCCGACCGAGATCGCAATCAGCGACCGGCGTGAGGCTGAGCTGGCGAAATCCGGCCTGATCCCGCTGATCCATCGCAAGAACACCGACAAGGCGGCCTTCATCGGCGCCCAGTCGCTCTACAAGCCCAAGGCCTTCTCGGGGCCGGACGGAGTGGCGGCCACGGCCTCCGACAACCTGTCGTCGCGGCTGCCCTACATGTTCGCTGTGTCGCGCTTCGCGCACTACCTGAAGTGCATGGTTCGCGACAAGGTCGGCTCCTACAAGGAAAAGGAGCCGCTGCGGCGCTGGCTGCAGGAGTGGATCACCGAATACATCGACGGTGATCCGGTCAATTCCAGCGAAGAGACGAAGGCACGACGCCCGCTCTCCGATGCGCGCATCGACGTCTTCGAGGACGAGGAGAATCCTGGCTACTACTCGGCCAAGTTCTATCTGCGGCCGCACTATCAGCTCGAGGGCATGGATATCGGCCTGAGCCTGGTTTCGCGGCTGCCAACTCCCAAGCAGTGACCGCCACCTGACCAGCAGGTGACGGTGACAAGAAAAATCTTCGGCGTGCCGGCCGTTCGAGGCCCCACGGCAGGAGAACTGTGTCCGCAAACCCCGCTCGCATCAGCGAGCTTCCCTAAAGACCAGTCAGTTTCTGGAGGTTACAATGGCTAGCGACTTTCATCTCGAGATCGACGGCGTCAAGGGCGAGAGCCAAGACAGCAAGTTCAAGGACCAGATCGAGATCCAGTCCTTCTCCTGGGGCGCCTCGAACTCCGGCACGCATTCGGCCGGCGGTGGCGGCGGTGCCGGCAAGGTGAGCTTCCAGGACGTGCATTTCACGTCCTATGTCAGCAAGGCCTCGCCGATCCTTCTGCAGTCCTGCGCCAACGGCAAGCACATCAAGAAGGCCGTTCTGCACGTCCGCAAACAGGGCGACAGCCAGCAGGAGTTCTACACGGTGACCCTCGAGGACCTGCTGGTCTCGAGCTACCAGTCGGGCGACGCCGTCGGCGGCTCCAGCGTCCCGACCGACCAGTTCTCGCTGAACTTCGCCAAGATCAAGTTCGACTACAAGCCGCAGAAGGCTGACGGGTCGCTCGACGCGGCGATCACCCAGGGCTGGGACGTCAAGGCGAACAAGTCCACGGGCTGATACGACTAAACCGGCCCCGGCGCGAGCCGGGGCCGGTGCTCCGGCCTCCTGCGGCAGAGATTTCGAGCCATGGTCGATCCGATCTCGAAGAAACGGCTCAGGCCGCCTTTGATGTTCGCATTCCGGGAGGCGCATCTGGAAAAGGATGCGAAGACCGCGCTCGACCTCAGGGACGAAAGCGGCGAACGCGTGATCGCCCAGCGCCGCTCTTCGCAACGGGCGGCCATCACCGAGCAGAAGCTCAGGCGCGAGATCGCCGTCGATCTCGATGCGCTGGTCAATACAGTCAACCTGAGCTCAGCGCTCGATCTTTCCGGCCGCGAATATGTCGGCCGCTCGATCCTCAATCACGGTTTCCCCGACATGACCCGGCTGACCATCGACGAGCATCGTGTCGACAGCATCCGCGAGGATCTCGCGGCCGTGCTGCTGCGCTACGAGCCGCGGCTGATCGCCAAGTCGATCGCCGTCGAGCGCGACGACAATCTCGATCCCGCCGAGCTGAAGGTGCGCTTCCTGGTTCGGGCCGATCTCAACTGCGAGCCGCTCAACGTCCCGGTCCAGTTCATCGCCGATCTGGAGCTCGACACCGGCAAGATCGCCATCAAGGGACGCTGAGGCTGTGAACCAGGAGTTTCTCGACCTCTACGACCAGGAACTCCGGCTCTTCCTGGAGCACAGCAAGGAATTCGCCGAGGAATATCCCGGCATCGCCGACCGGCTGGGCGGGCTCGCCGGTGAGCGCATGGACCCGATGGTCGGCGGCCTGCTGGAAGGCGCGGCCTTCCTCGCCGCCCGCGTGCAGCTCAAGCTCAAGCACGAGTTCCCCGAATTCACCAACAACCTCATCGAGCAGCTGCTGCCGAACTATCTGGCGCCGACGCCTTCGGCGCTGCTCGCAGGCGTGACGCCGCCCTATTCCGATCCGGGCCTGCGCGAGGGTGTCCGCATCCCGCGCGGTGCCTATCTCGATGCGACCTATCTGGAGCGCGAGCGGCGCGTGGCTTGCCGCTATCGGCTGGGCGGCGAGATCACGCTCTGGCCCTTCGAGATCACCGCGGCGGAGTACATTCCCGCGCCCGGGCCGCTGCAGGCGCTCGGCCTCAGGCTGGGGCCGCGGGCGCTGGCGGGCCTGAGACTGACGCTGACCCACCGGATGATGGCCGACCCGCAGCAGGAGCCCTCGGCGGCCGAGGGGCTGAAGGAACCGGCAAGCTGGTTCGCCGGCTGCCGGACGCGCGAGCTGGATTTCCACCTGCTCGGCACGGAAGGGGAGGCGGTCGCGCTCTACGAGCAGCTTTTCGCCAACTGCACCGGCATCCATTTCCGCCATCTCGACGCCTTCGGCGATCCAGTTGTGACGCCGGCCGACGGTGTGAAGCTGGAGCAGCTCGGCTTCGAGGAGGACGAGGCGCTGCTGCCGGGCGACACGCGCGTCTTCCGCGGCTTCGACCTGCTGCGCGAGCTGTTCTGGTTTCCGCGCAAGTTCCTCGGCTTCCGACTCGAGGGGCTGGCGTCGGTTATGCCGAAGCTGACGGCCAAGACCGTCGACATCGTCTTCGTCTTCGACGAGGTCAATACGCGGCTGCCGGGCGCGGTGCGCAAGGAGATGTTCGCGCTCTATGCCGCGCCTGCCGTCAATCTCTTCGAGAAGGCGGCCGACCGCATCCCGGTCAAGACCAACCAGCACGAGTTCCATGTCGTGCCGGACCGCAGCCGCGCGCTCGACTATGAGCCGCACAGCATCCTCTCCGTCCATGCCCATTATGTCGGCGGGCGCGAGAAGCAGCCGGTCCACCCGCTTTACTCCTCGCCCGAGGGCGCCTCGCCTGTGCATGGGCTGCATTACACGCAACGCCGGCTGCCGCGGCGGCGCTCCACCGCCGAGCGGCGGCTGGGCCAGGTTTCGGACTATACCGGGACGGAGATGTTCATCTCGCTGGTCGAGCCGGCCGGCGTGTCGGAAAGCGCTTCCGTCGCCGAACTCAGCGTGCGCGCGCTCTGCTCCAACCGGCACCTGACCGAGCATTTGCCGACCGGCGTCGGCGGGGCCGATTTCCGGCTGATCGACAATGTCTCGCTCGACGTCTCCTGCCTTGCCGGGCCGACCCCGCCGCGCGAGCCGATCGTCTCCCAGCTTAAGCTGCGCTCGGAGACGGCGTCGACCGGCGTCGTCACCTGGCGGCTGATCAACCTCATCAGCCTCAACCAGCTCGGCCTCGTCCAGCGCGGGGCAGGGCAGAATGGCGAGGCGCTGCGGGAACTGCTCTCGCTCTTCGCCGATCTCGCCGACAGCGCCACCGAGCGGCGCATCCGCGGCATCAAGAGCGTCGACAGCCGTCCCGTCGTGCGCCGCTTTCCGCAGCGGGCGGGAACGGGCGCGGCGCGTGGGCTCGAGATCACGGTGCTGCTCGACGAGAAGGCTTTCGAGGGCTCGGGCGTCTTCCTGCTAGGCGCCGTGCTTGATCGCTTCTTCGCTGAATATGCGGCGATGAACCACTTCACCCAGACGGTGATCCGCACTGTCGAGCGCGGCGAGGTGATGCGCTTTCCGCCACGCGCCGGAGCGAGGCGAATCCTGTGAGCGAGGAGGCCGAGACCCCCCTGGAGAAGGAGGCGAACTACCAGGCGCGGCTGGAGGCCGAGCCCTGGCGCTTCGACTTCTATGCGGTGATGCGCCGGCTGGAGCGCAGCTTCCCGGATCGCCCGCGCATCGGTGATGTCGCGACGCGGCGGGACGAATATGTCGCGCTGGGCGAGCAGCCCTTCCTCGATTTCCCGGCTTCGACCATCGCCGAGGCCGACCAGGACGCGCGGGGGCGGCTCAGGCTCTTCGTCAAGTTCCTGGGCCTGCTCGGCCCGCAGGGCGCGCTGCCACTGGCGACGACCGAGGAAAGCTATCAGTGGGGCATCGCCCGCGACGACGCCTTCCCGCGCTTCCTCGACATCTTCAACCACCGCTTCCTGCAGCTCTTCTACCGGGCCTGGGCCGATTCACGGCCGATCGCACAGCATGACCGGCCGGAGCTCGACCGCTTCGCCGCCTATATCGGCAGCATGATCGGGGCCGGGTCGAAGCCCTATCGCAATCGCGACAGCGTGCCCGATGCCGAAAAGCTCGCCCATGCCGGTTTGATCGGCGCGCAGGCGAAATCGGCTTCGCGGCTCAGGCGTTTCCTCGCCGGGCTGTTCAAGGCCGATGTCGAGATCGAGCAGTTCGTCGGCATGCGGCTCGTTTTCGATCCCGCCGACCGGACGCGGATCGGCGGCGCGCATTGCACGCTCGGCGGCGACGCGCTGCTCGGCGCCAGCGTCTACAGTGTCGAGGACAAGTTCCGCGTGAAGATCGTGGCGCGCGATCTGAAGCAGTTCGAGCGCTTTCTGCCGAATGGCGACCGCTGCGAGCCGCTGGCCGATGCGGTGTTTTTCCACCTCGGCGAGCAGTTCGAATGGGATGTGGAGCTCGCGCTCCCGGTGGGAGAGGTGAAGCCGGTCACGCTCGGCCGCTCCGGCCATCTCGGCTGGACGAGCTGGATGGCTCCGAACTGGGGCGTGGAGGCCGGCGCGCTACGCCGCGACGCCCGCTTCCATCCCGCCGAGAGCCTGCGCCTGAAACGAAGCCGCGCTGCGGCAACCGGATACTGAAGGGGACGACCATGGCCGATATCAGCCTCGAAGCCGTCACGGGCAAGCTCAACCGTGTCGGCTACGACAGCTTCCTCCAGGCGCTCAGGCAGGCCAAGGGCGCCGGCAACCGCAATGTCGAGCTGGCGCACTGGCTCGTGCAGGTCTTGCAGGGCAGCTCGAACGACCTGACCCTGACGGCGGATCATTACAAGCTCGACCGGGCGAAGCTCCTGATGGAGCTGGGCTCCGTCGTCGAGGGTTTCCGCAAGAACGAGACGGAGATGCCCGGCATCTCCAACCACATCGTCGACATCCTCGACCGTGGCTGGCACTACGCCACGCTGTTCTTCGGCGAGACGCAGATCAGGACGGGTCATCTCCTGGTCGCGGCGCTGAAGTCGAACGATCTGCGCCGGGCGCTCACCGGGCTTTCCAAGGAATTCGCCAAGATCCCGGTCGATGAGCTGGCGGCAGGCCATGCCAAGATTTGGGAGGGCTCGCAGGAGGAAAACCTGCGGCCGATGGACGGCTCGGGCCTGCGCGCCGCCGGCACGCCGGGCGCGGAGGCGGCCGAAGGGCCGAAGGGCACGACCGCGCTGGACCGCTTCTCGCAGGACCTGACCGCCAAGGCGCGCTCCGGCACGATGGACCCGATCCTCGGCCGTGACGACGAGATCCGCCAGGTGATCGACGTGCTGATGCGCCGGCGCCAGAACAATCCGATCCTCACGGGCGAGGCCGGCGTCGGCAAGACCGCGATCGCGGAAGGCTTCGCCCAGCGCATCGCTTCCGGCGACGTGCCGCCGCCTCTGCGCGGGGTCAAGGTCTGTGCGCTCGATATCGGCCTGATGCAGGCCGGCGCCTCGATGAAGGGTGAGTTCGAGCAGCGGCTGCGCTCGGTCATCGACGAGGTGCAGTCCTCGCCGACGCCGGTGATCCTGTTCATCGACGAGGCGCATACGCTGATCGGCGCCGGCGGGCAGGCCGGCACGGGCGACGCGGCCAACCTGCTCAAGCCCGCTCTGGCGCGCGGCACGCTGCGCACCATCGCGGCGACGACATGGTCCGAATACCGCCAGTATTTCGAGAAGGACCCGGCGCTGACCCGGCGCTTCCAGCCGGTGCAGGTCGACGAGCCGGATGTGACGCGCTGCTGCACCATGCTGCGCGGCCTGATCGGGCCGATGGAGAAGCACCACAAGGTCCGCATCTCGGACGCCGCCATCGTCGCGGCGGTGAGCCTGTCGCATCGCTATATCCCGGCCCGCCAGCTGCCCGACAAGGCGGTGAGCCTGCTGGACACGGCCTGCGCCCGCGTCGCGATCAGCCAGAGCGCGACGCCGGCCGCGATCGAGGATGCGCGAGTCGCAATCTCGGCGCTGGAGCAGGAGAAGGCCGCGCTGACCGCCGATGCCGATCTCGGCACCGAGAGCGCCAAGCGCATCAGTGAGATCGAAGCGGAGATCGCGGCGAAGCAGGAGAAGCTCAGCGGCCTCGAAGCTGCCTGGGCGAGCGAGCTCGGCATCGTCGATGAGATCAAGGCGCTGCGTTCGAAGCTCGGCGACTCCGGCGACAAGGGCAACGGCCGGGCCGCGCCCGCCGAGGCCGAGCCGGCTGAGCCCGCCGCCCCCGCGGAGGCGGTCGATCCCGAGGCCGCACGTGCGGCCCTGAAGGAAAAGTTCGACTCGCTCGGCGAAATCGATCCGGCCCAGCGCATGATCTACGCCCATGTGGATGAGCAGTCGGTCGCTTCCGTCGTCTCGGACTGGACGGGCATTCCGGTCGGCCGGATGGTCAAGGATGAGATCGAGACGGTGCTCAACCTCGCCGAGACGCTGAACAGGCGCGTGGTCGGGCAAGGGCACGGCATCGGCATGATCGCCAAGCGCATCGAGACCAACCGCGCCAAGCTCGACAACCCCAACAAGCCGATCGGCGTCTTCATGCTCTGCGGCCCCTCCGGCGTCGGCAAGACCGAGACGGCGCTCGCGCTGGCGGAAGCGCTCTATGGCGGCGAGCAGAACGTCATCACCATCAATATGAGCGAGTTCCAGGAGGCGCATACCGTCTCGACGCTGAAAGGCGCGCCTCCCGGCTATGTCGGCTATGGCGAGGGTGGACGGCTGACGGAAGCGGTCCGGCGCAAGCCTTATTCGGTGGTGCTGCTGGACGAGGTCGAGAAGGCGCATCCGGATGTCCACGAGCTGTTCTTCCAGGTCTTCGACAAGGGCCAGATGGAGGACGGCACCGGCCGGCGCATCGACTTCAAGAACACGCTGATTATCCTGACCTCGAATGTCGGCACCGACGAGATCATGAGCATGTCCGCCAATGGCGCCGCCAAGCCCGATCCGGAGGCGATGGCGGTGAGCCTGAGGCCAGCGCTGCTCAAGGTCTTCCCGCCGGCGCTGATCGGACGGCTCGTCACGATTCCCTACTATCCACTGTCCTCGGACATGCTGGCTGGCATCGTCCGGCTCCAGCTCGGGCGCATCGGCAAGCGGCTCACCGAGAACCACAAGGCGACGTTCAGCTATGACGACGCGGTGGTCGAGCACATCGTCAGCCAGTGCAACGACCCGGATTCGGGCGGGCGCATGATCGACAACATCATCACCAATTCGATGCTGCCGGCGCTCTCGCGCGCCATCCTCAACCTGCAGCTCGAGAAGAAGCCGCTGACCGAGGCGAAGGTCTCGGTCGAGAACGGCAGCTTCGCCTATCAGGTGGCGTGAACCGCCACCCACAGTTCCACGACTAAGGACGGCTGGGGGCGGTGCATCCGATGGGGTGCGGCGCGATGCTCCGGCTTGTCGACGGGGCACTGGATGCCCGGGACGCGGCTCGCGTTTCCCGGCCCGATGCTTCGGGCCGCAGGGAGACGATGATGGCCTGGTCTGAATATGCCGACTGGTGGGACAAGCAGAAGCGCGAGACCGAGAAGATCCTCGGCGAATGGGTCGATGAGAATCCGCAATGGTGGGCGGTGGCGCTCGCCACCGGCGTGCAGACCTCGATGGATCTGGGCGCAGGCTTCGTCGACGTGCTGCGCTTCGGTGAAGGCGTGGCAGAGGGAGGGCTGGCGGGGGTTGGCAAGGATGCGCTGCGCCTGCTCGCTATTCTGGGGCCGCTCGGCCGGGCAGGCGGCGTGCTCTCGCGTCTCTCCCGTCTCAAACAGATCCGGCTGGCCGTGCAGGTCAAAGGCGTCAGCGGCCCCTGCGGCTTTCAGGCCGTGAACAACGCCATGTCGATTACCAAGGGCAAGAACTACTTCATCACGGTGAAGGACATGGCCGACGCGCTCGGCAAGCCGATCGGCACGCTCGTCAAGAACGACCGTGGCCGATATGTCCTGTCCAACACGATCGAGAAGATGCTGACCTTCCTGAGCCAGCAGGGCGTCAGGATGAAGCAATACATGCATCCCAAGACGATCCAGGATGCGATCCAGATCGCGCAAAGCGAGAGCGGCGTGACGATGTTCGCGATCCGCTGCAAGACGACGAGCGGCAAGCCGATCGCCCATGCCGTCATCGCCGTGCGCGATGCGATCGGGCGCGTGCGTTTCGCAGACTACGGCGGGAGATATTACCACTCCCTCGAAGAGCTCGTGAAAGGGCTGGGCTACGGCCCTGTCGACAAGGCCGGCATCTTCCTGAAGCCGAACGCACCGGTCGGCGTGGTGGACGAAATGTTGTTCACCGGGGCGCTGGAGCAGGGGCTTGCGCTGGCGAAGGGAGCGGTTCTGGTCATCGAGGGACTGACCGCGATCGAGACGGCGGACGGCGTCGACCTGGCCGCGCCGGTGGTGGTCGCTGCCACTTCGGTTCCGACCAAGGGGGACCCGGCGCCGCCCGAGATCGTCAAGGGCAGCTTCGATGCCTTCAAGGAGCGCAAGAAGGGCAAGACGGTCATCCGCATGCCCGAGGTCGTCATCAAGGCCGGCCAGAAGACCGCGCCGCGATCGGAGTACCTGACCGGCGTGCAGTTCCGGCTCAATGCGCTCGGCTTCGGGGCGGGGCCGGTCGACGGCATCAAGGGGCCGAAGACCTCGAAAGCGGTGAGGACGTTCCAGAAGAGCTATCCGCCGCTCAAGGTCGACGGCGTTCCGGGGCCGAAGACGCAGGAGAAGCTCGTGGAGATCTGCGGCTTCTGACGGGGTGTCGTGTCGGCGGGATTGTTGCGAAAATGATTCCGCCGTGGCGCGTAAATCAATGCTCCGGCTAAGAAAACGGTTTAGGCCGCTGCCGCGACCTCTCGCTGCATGAAGTTGTCCAGCGCCTCGCGTTCCTGGGCCGAGAGCCGCAGGCCGAGCTTGCCGCGGCGCCAGAGCACGTCCTCGGCGCTGCGCGCCCATTCGGCCCGCATCAGGTAGCGGACCTCGCGCTCGTAGAGATCGGCGCCGAAATGCCTGCCGAGATCGGCGAGGCTGCTCGCGCCTTCCAGCATGTCGCGGGCGCGGGTGCCGTAGGCGCGGGCGAGCCGGGTCGCCGTCTTCCGTTCCAGCCAGGGGCGGGGGCTGGCGATCTCGCTCACCAGAGCCTCAAACCCGCCGACGGGGAAATCGCCGCCGGGCAGGGCGCCCGTCATCGTCCACTGGGCGCGGGCGGCCCAGGCGGCGTGGGGCGTCAGCTTCTCGATGGCGGCCTCCGCCAGGCGGCGATAGGTTGTAATCTTGCCGCCGAAGACCGAGAGCAGCGGCGCTGAGCCTGCGGGCACGTCGAGCGTCAGCACATAGTCGCGCGTCGCCTCCTGCGCCTTGGAGGCGCCATCGTCATAGAGCGGGCGCACGCCGGAATAGGTCCAGACCACCGAGTCCGGCGTCACCGGCCGGCGGAAATACTCGCTCGCCGCTGCGCAGAGATAGGCGATCTCATCGGGCGTCGCGGCCACCTCCGCCGGATCGCCGTGATAGTCCCGGTCCGTGGTGCCGATCAGGGTGAAATCCTGCTCATAGGGGATGGCGAAGACGATGCGCCCATCCGCGTTCTGGAAGATGTAGCAGCGGTCGTGCTCATAGAGCTTCGGCACGACGATATGGCTGCCCTGGACCATGCGGACGCCGGCCTTGGCGTTGGTATGGACGACGCCGTTCAGCACCTCGCCGACCCAGGGGCCGGCGGCGTTGACGAGCGCTTTCGCCCAGACCGTTCGCCCGCCCTCTGGCCCCTCCGTCACGATCTGCCAGAGGCCGTCCTCGCGCCTGGCCGAGACGACGCGGGTGCGGGTGTGGATCGCGGTGCCGCGCACGGCGGCGTCCATCGCGTTCAGCACGACGAGGCGGGCGTCCTCGACCCAGCAATCGGAATATTCGAAGGCCTTGGCCCTATCGTCCTTGAGCGGCCGGCCCGCGGCGTCATGGGCGAGGTCTAGCGTGCGCGTTGGAGGCAAGAGCTTACGGCCGCCGATATGGTCGTAGAGGAAGAGGCCGAGCCGGAGCAGCCAGGCTGGGCGCAAGCCCTTATGATGCGGCAGCACGAAGCGCAGCGGCCGGATGATATGCGGCGCGATGGCCCAGAGCCGCTCGCGCTCCATCAGCGCCTCGCGCACCAGCCGGAACTCGTAATATTCGAGATAGCGCAGCCCGCCATGGATCAGCTTGGTCGAGCGCGAGGAGGTGGCGCTGGCGAGGTCGCTCTTCTCGAACAGCACGACGGACGCACCGCGCCCGGCCGCATCGCGGGCGATGCCGCAGCCATTGATGCCTCCGCCGATGACGGCGAGGTCGTAAGGCGAGCCGGGATCGGTCCCGAAGCCGGGGGAGGGCTGTGTGGTGTCGGAAGCCATGCTGTCTTCTGGAGGCCCGGAATCTGATCGGCGCGGGCGCCATCCAAGCCCGGCCAGGCCGGCGCCACAAGCCTGCTCCTGTCGCCAAATCATGGGCGGTGTCAAATCGCAATGCTTGACGCCGGCATCGTGAGGCGGGAACTGGGCGCGAGGGCAGGGCATGGCGGCAGGATGAGCGAAGCGCAGAAGCAGCCGGACAAGGCACAGCCGGCCGCGCGACTGGAGGCTGGTCTGCGCCGCGCGCTCGAAGGCGTGGGTGCGGCGCTGCTGCTTGCGCTCTTCCTCGTCGTGATGGCGGCGGTGCTGCGGCGCTATCTGTTCGGCGGCGGCTTTGTCTGGTCGGACGAGCTGGCGATCTGGCTGCATCTGGCGCTGATCGCCTTCGGGGCGCCGCTTGCCGTCACCGGAACGCTGGCGATGCGGCTGGAGGTGCTGGTCGGGCTCTTGCCGGGGGGCGCTCGACAAGTCGCCGCCGGGCTTGCCGATGCGATCGCTTTCCACGGGGCGCTGGTGCTGTTGGCCGGTGGCGCGAGCGTTGTGGCGCTCGTCGGAGGGCATTCCACCGTGCTCGGCCTGCCGGAATGGCTGCGCTTTGCGATCTTCGCCTGCGGCGGCGGGCTGACGGTCCTGGCGCTCTTCCTGCGTGCTGGACTCGAACGGGGTTGGCTAAGCGCCGTGGCATCGCTGGCGCTCGGCCTCGGCCTGTACGGGCTCGCCCAACTCTCCTTCGACCTGTTCCCCATGCAGAGCCTCGTCGCGGCGCTGGTCGCCGGGGCCGGTCTCCTGCTCGGCGCGCCGCTGCCGTTTGCGCTGTTGTCCGGCGTTTCGCTGACCGGGCCGTTCGGCGCCCTGCTGCCGGAGCCGGCGATCGTCCAGACCATGGTCGGCGGCGTCGGCAAGTTCCTGCTGTTGGCGATTCCCTTCTTCCTGCTCGCCGGTGAATTATTGACCGAGGGCGGGCTCGCCGAGCGGCTGATCCGCTTCGCCGCGACGCTGGTCGGTCACTGGCGGGCCGGGCTGGCGCAGACGGCGCTGGTCGCGAGCGTGTTGTTCTCGGGCGCGTCGGGCTCCTCGGTGGCGAATGCCGCCTTCGGGGCGAAGGTGATGGCGCCGACTCTGGTGGCCCGCGGCTATCCGCCGGCCAATGCCGCCGCGATCGTCGCCGGCGTCTCGATGCTCGATAACATCATCCCGCCCTCGATCGCCTTCCTGATCCTGGCGAGCGCGACCAATCTTTCGGTCGGCTCGCTGCTCGTGGGCGGCTTCGTCGCGGGCGGCGTATTGGCGCTGGCGCTCGCCATCGTCATTCATCTCAGTGTCCGCGGCGTCGTCGATGCCGCCCCAAAAGCGAGTGCGGCCGAGCGGGGCAGGGCGCTGGTCGGCGCCATTCCCGCCATCGGGCTCGGAATCGTGGTGGTCGCAGGCATCCGCTTCGGGCTGGTGACGGTGACGGAAGCCTCCGCGCTCGCCGTCACCTACGCGCTCATCGCCTGCCTGGTGCTGCGCAGCCTGAATGGGCGGGGCGTGCTCGCGGCTCTCAAAAAATCAGCCGCGGAGGCGGCTGCGATCGGCCTGCTCATCGGCGCCTCAGCGCCCTTCGCCTTCCTGCTTGCGGTCGATCGGGTCTCGGAACAGATGGCGGAGCTCGTGACCGCGTTCGGCGCCGGCCCTTACGCCGTGATGTTGCTCGCCAATCTGGTGCTGCTGGTGGCCGGGCTCTTCCTCGACATCGGCGCGGCGATCCTGCTGCTGGCACCGTTGCTGCTGCCGGTCGCGGTGGCGGCGGGGCTCGATCCGATCCAGTTCGGCGTGGTGCTCGTGGTCAATTTGATGATCCATGGGTTGACGCCGCCGCTCGGCATTCTGGTCTATGTCGTCAGCGGCATCATGCGCGTGCCGGCCGGCGCCGTATTCCGCGCCGTGCTGCCGCTGCTCGGCGTCCTACTTGCCGCACTCATGGTGCTGTCGCTGGGCATGGCTGCGTGGCCTGCGCTTGCGCCGCGGCTCGCGGGGCTGTTCTGATGCCGCCCGCTTTCCACCGCCTCAGCTTGCGAGCCTGCCCGGACCTGATGCCGTCATGATCTACACCGACATCGCGACGCGGACCTACAACCATGGCTGGCGGCTCGACCCGATCATCCGCAGCCTGCTCGATACGGATTTCTACAAGCTGCTGATGCTGCAGATGATCCGGGCCTTCCATCCGGATGTGCAGGTCACCTTCTCGCTGATCAACCGCTCCCGGCACATTCGTCTTGCCGACATCGTCGACGAGGGCGAGCTGAGGGCGCAGCTCGACCATGCCCGCTCGCTGCGTTTCACCAAGAACGAGCTGATCTGGCTGGCGGGCAACAGCTTCTACGGCAAGACCCAGATGTTCTCGCCGGAGTTCATGGCCTGGCTCGCAGATTTCCAGCTGCCCGATTACGACCTGCGCAAGGTCGATGGGCAGTACGAGCTGCATTTCGAGGGGCCCTGGACCCACACCACCATGTGGGAGGTGCCGGCGCTCGCGATCATCAACGAACTGCGCGCCCGCCGCGTCATGGTCGGCCAGAAGCGGTTCTCGCTCGACGTGCTCTATGCCCGCGCCAAGGCCAAGATGTGGGACAAGGTCGAGCGGCTGCAGAAGTTGCCGAACCTCAAGCTCTCCGATTTCGGCACGCGCCGGCGCCACGGCCATCTCTGGCAGCGCTGGTGCGTCGAGGCGCTGAAGGAGGGGCTGGGAGAGGCTTTCACCGGTACCTCCAACGTGCTGCTCGCCATGGATGCCGATCTCGAAGCGATCGGCACCAATGCGCATGAATTGCCGATGGTGCTGGCCGCGCTCGCCGAGTCCGACGAGGAACTGCTGCGCGCGCCGTATCGCGTGCTCGACGAGTGGCGGCAGGTCTATGGCGGCAATCTCTTGATCGCGCTGCCGGACGCCTTCGGTACGGCGAGCTTCCTGCGCCATGCGCCGGACTGGGTGGCGGATTGGACCGGTTTCCGCCCGGACAGCGCCCCGCCGATTCCCGCCGGCGAGACGATCATGAGGTGGTGGCAGGAGCATGGGCGAGACCCGCGCGAGAAGATGCTGGTCTTCTCCGATGGGCTCGATGTCGATGCGATCGAACGCGTCTACCACCACTTCGACGGCAAGGTTCGCATGGCCTTCGGCTGGGGCACTGACCTGACCAACGACCTTGTCGGCTGCTCGCCGGACGGTTCGCGCGCGCTCGATCCGATGTCTCTGGTCTGCAAGGTTTCGAAGGCGAATGGCCGGCCGGCGGTGAAGCTCTCCGACAATCCCGAGAAGGTCTCGGGCGAGGCGGAGGCGGTGGCGCGCTATCGCCGGGTGTTCGAGGTTGGTTGACGTAACGTCATGTCGAGGCGTTTTTATTATGTTCTCGATGCGCGGCGCTGTTCGCGGGTTGGGCTTTTCAAGCGTGATCCTCAGGGACACCACTCAGCGGGATAATCCGAGAAAGGCGAAGGGCTTCGTCGCCACGAAACGCTCGGTGGCGTCACCGGCGTAGACATGGTCCTGATCGCGGCCGAGCTCCAGCTTGCGAGTGCCGGCTGCGGTCGTGAAGTCGATCTTCTTTAGATCGACCCAGAAGGTGTTCGGCGTCAGTGCCGATTCGAAGAAATAGAGCTTGCGGGCGTGGTCCACGACCGTGCGCCAGCGCGTCGAGGAGATGTTCGGTTCTTCCGGTGTGTTGAGGCCGAATGGCACGGAGACGTTGCGGATCACGCTGAAGACGCTGGCGACGGCGCGGTTCGGATCTTCGAATTTCGGGATCGCGTTCACATAGAAGGAGGCGCGCGCGAAGCGGTCGGAAGCGCGGTTGTGCCGGGCAGCATCACCGTGCCGCCGATCTGCTTCCAGTATTCCGCAAGCGCGAGCTGCTTGTCGAAGATCGGTGAGTTGGTCATCACCTGATATTGGCGACCATGGTGGATGACCTGCTTGCCGCCGACATATTCGACGATGGCGCTGTCTCCCGTCGCGTCCGACATCGACAGATGCAGCGTCGCCAGACGTGCTTCGCCGGGCACCGCATCGGTGACGATGGTGAAAGGTTCCTGGCGCAGCGCCTCGACTGCCTCCGCAACCGTGCCGAAATTGTCGAGGACGTATTGCGCCCAGGCGGCGATGGTCAGGCCCGGCTTCGATTGCGCGTCGAATTTCGGATAGTCCGATTCCACCAGCCAGAGCAGGTTGGCCGAGAGCCCGGCCTCGTTGACGCCATCGGTCGTCGAGATGTCGTAGCCGGAGGCGATCACGCTGCCGTATTTCGCGGTCCAACGGATCGAGTTCGGACCGGCCTCACCATTGCGCTCGACACCGCGCGGCAGGATCCAGAGATTGGTCGCGACGTCGCTCTTCCAGTCCATCGAGCGAGCGGTGACGACCCGGCCCTCGGCACCGAAATAGACGAAACGCGTGCATGCCTGCGCCGCGCTGTCGATCAAGAGCGCGCATGCCATGGCGAGCACTGCAAGGCGTCGTCTGGGGCGATCGGCGTTTCGAAGCATCACAACCTCTCCCGATTTCCTCGGCATGGGGCAGGGGTGGGGCAGGGGTGCCCCGCGACCAATCTTGCATCCCGCTTCAAAACCCCCTAATGCCACCGCGTTTCAAGGCCCCGGAGGGCCGCCTTCGAGGACAAGGGTGTCATGGCCAAAGAGAAGTTTTCGCGGACGAAGCCGCACTGCAACATTGGAACGATTGGTCACGTTGACCATGGCAAGACGTCGTTGACGGCTGCGATCACGAAGGTTCTGGCTGAATCGGGCGGCGCGTCGTTCACGGCGTATGACCAGATCGACAAGGCGCCGGAAGAGAAGGCCCGCGGCATCACGATCTCGACGGCTCACGTCGAGTACGAGACCCCGGCCCGTCACTACGCCCACGTCGACTGCCCCGGCCACGCCGACTACGTGAAGAACATGATCACGGGCGCGGCGCAGATGGACGGCGCGATCCTGGTGGTTTCGGCCGCCGACGGCCCGATGCCGCAGACC
>Ga0102591_1000279_pt1 | contig 113498 bp, 124 predicted proteins | sample AraplaCol_mCL_r2_2_FD_76860 | JGI IMG/M metagenome (GOLD analysis project Ga0102591, IMG submission 76860) | Arabidopsis root microbial communities from North Carolina, USA - plate scrape MF_Col_mCL_r2 (SPADES assembly) (version 2) | ecosystem: Host-associated > Plants > Roots > Endosphere...
TCGCCACCGTCGCGGTCCAGATTCCCACGGGAACCCAGCCGTGATGATCGAAGAGGTGCCGGACGTGATGGAGACTGATCAGCCGCCATCCTGTCACAAGCAGCACCGCGGCAAGTGCGGTCAGCGGTACCATCGCGAGCAGCTGCGGCAGTAATGCCACGAGCCCAAGGATCCAAACGCCGTGCAGCACGGCCGAGGCCCGCGTCCGTGCGCCGGCCTGAATGTTGGCGGACGATCTGACGATGACACCGGTAATCGGCAGGGCACCAAGCAGACCGCAAAGTCCGTTGCCGATGCCCTGGGCGAACAACTCCTTGTTGAAGCGGGTCCGCACGCCATCGTGCATGCGATCAACGGCGGCGGATGACAGCAGCGTTTCCGCGCTGGCGATCACCGCGATGACAAGCGTCGTCACGATGATACCGGGCTCTATCATCCTGGCGAAGCCATCGAGCGTCGGCAGGGTAATGCTTTCGACGAGAGAGGACGGCACCTCCACTCTTGCGATCGGCAGCTGCATCCCGACGGTCAATATCGTACCGGCCGCGACCCCCACCAGGGCACCAGGCACCAGCATCAGGGACTTCGGCCTGAACTTTTCCCAGGCGATCATGGCAAGCAAGGAAATCAACCCCACGAGGAGGGCGACCGCTTCGCGCGTCAGCCCTGCGCCCCATACGCGAGCGAAGGTCTGCTCCATGGCAGTGACGTTCTCAATGCCTCCGGCAGCAGGTCTTGCCCCCATCAGCACATGGATCTGGCCAAGGATGATGAGGATCCCGATCCCGGCGAGCATGCCGTGAACGACTGCAGGCGAAATTGCCCGAAACCACGAGCCGATCCGCAGGAATCCCGCAAGGACCTGCAGCAATCCCGCCACGATGAGAACCGGCCCGAGCATGGCAGCGCCATATTGCTCGACGAAGCCGAAGACGATCACGGCTAAACCCGCCGCCGGCCCCGACACCTGAAGCGGGGATCCGGCCAAGAGGCCGACAACGAGGCCGCCGACAATGCCGGATATGAGGCCCATGGCCACAGGAACTCCTGAGGCCACCGCAATCCCGAGGCAAAGCGGTATGGCGACCAGGAACACGACTAGGGACGACGCGAGGTCCCGCGAAAGAACAGAGCTGGAAATCATCGGCCTACTCCGCGGCTTGCGGAATCACATGCGGACGACCACGACCCTTAACCGCGACGGGCAAGGGCCTGTTCTCAAGGATTTCCGTGAAGCGAGCGGCCGCACCGTCATAGACGAGCACCTCCCCCGTCTCGATATCGAAGAACCACCCGTGCAGGGTAATGTCGTTGGTCGCCAGCTTGGCGGCGACGGAAGGATGCGTGCGCAAGTGGTCGAGCTGGACGACGACGTTTTCCATCGCGATGGCGCGAATTCTTTGACGCTCGGACAGGTCGACGGGGTAGGCTTCGCAAACAATCGAATGGGCAGCATGACTATGCTTCAGCCAGGCAGCGACATTCGGCATCGGCTTCAGAAGATCGGGATGGCAAAGCCCTTTCATCGCACCGCAATCGGAATGCCCGCACACGATGATATCACGAACGCCGAGTGCTACGACCGCATATTCTATCGCCGATGATACACCGCCATTTGCTGTGGAAAAGGGAGGAACGATATTTCCGGCATTCCGGCAGACGAAGAGTTCGCCGGGGCCGGACTGCGTGATCGTTTCGGGCATCACCCTGCTGTCGGCGCAGGAAATCATCAGCGCTTGCGGCTGTTGTCCCTCCTCCGCCAGCTTGCGATAAAGCGCCTGATGGTCTGGAAAGACGGCACCGCGAAAGCTGGAGATCCCTTTAAGCAAATCACCCATTGTCGAGTCCTTGTGATGGGCCGGACGGCAGGCAGGGGGCGTACCCATGCCCGGCGGGTTGGAATGCGCGATCATTTCGCAAGTGCGAGATAGGTGAAGATGCCGGGAAAAAAATAGCCGATACGGAATGAGTGTAATCTAATTTATAAAAATCTTGTGAGTGGATTGTGAAATGATTTTAGTCGACGCCCGCTTAGCGCGATGGACGTGGAAATCTCAAATTCGTTTCGGTGAAAGTGTCTCTCTGTGAGATCCAATGCGGTGGGGTCCCCGATGAAGAGTCGAGCTATTCCTGGCCGCTGGACCACTGCCACACGTCTTCGCGCTGTTCTGCCTGGGCCGCCGGTTTTACCCGCGCCGGACCCACGGGGCCGCCTTTCGTTTCTTCCAATGGCTCCTTTCTGGTGGTACCGTTTGCGATGATCAACACGCTGTCGTAGAAGCCCTTCCCGATGGAGGATCTAGGAGGTATGGCATCGTGCATGATGCTGATCACCGTCGTGCTCGGACAGGCATCCTTGATCGCTTGGTGGAAGGCAACCGTGGCGTCGGGGTCGAGGGCGCTCGTCGACTCATCCAGAAACAGCAACCCCGGCTGGAGCAGGAGTATCCGCGCGAGTATGATTTTCTGCTTCTGCCCCCCGGACAGAAGCTGGTCCCAGCTATGCCCCTTGCGCCCGTCCTCGGCGAGGTCGCCAGCAAACTCGGCAAGGCCGGCCTTGGTCAATGCGACGGCGACGTCGACATCCGAATGGGCTTCAACGAGATCCGGCATGCAAATCAATTCTTTGAGGGATATCGGGGGGAGGTTGACATCCTGAGCGGCGTACAAGCTTCGCACACTCTCAGGCAGAATTGCCGCGCCGCGACCATGCGGCCAGAGACGATTTATGGCCTTGAACAGCGATGACTTGCCGCTGCCCGACTCTCCGACGAGCAAAGTCCATTCACCCGGCATGAAATGGTGCTCACCGGTCCTGATAAAAGGCACATCATCGCCCTCATGCATCAGTTCCAGACCATCGAGGGTCAGGCCAAGTTTTGAGTCCTGCGTGCTATAGCGCAGTTCGGAAACGCCGGTTCGCGCATAGAACTTGCGCGGCCGCTGCACATCCTCGATCGCCCTCGCAAGTTCGGTTAGGCGACCTAGATTCGCCTTGAGCGTCGATATGTCCGGCATAACGTGGATGAACCAGGAACAAGCGATTATCAGCGCATTCGCCAGTTCGGCTCCCGTAACGTAGGTTTGCAGGCTGATCTTATTGTCGACATAGGGCAACAGACCCGGCGCGTAGGCGACAATCCGAGAGCCCAGGAAATTGTAGAAGAGCTCGAATGCCATATATCCGGAAACTAGCTTGTTCAGCCGAGCCCAGGTGCGATCGATGTCGAGATAGCGACGTTTGTGAATACCTTTCTGCGCAATCTCGCCCGAGGCGGCGGCGATATAGAAGCTGTTGTGGAGAAGGGTGTTCAGTTCCCCGCGGTAACTGCCCTCGGCCCTTTGCATTGTATTGTCCAGGACTTGTAACACCGCCCCCAGCTTCGTGGCGACGAAGGTTGCAATCGGGACGTAGGCAACGACGGCAACAAGCGTCAGGAAGGCGCTACCATATTCGCCGAAGAACGGCAGCCCGTTAATCGGGGCAGATGTTTCGATGATCTTTCTGCCAACAAAGGCAAGCGACAGCAGCACCCCGGTAATACCCATAGCGACTCCGATGGCACCGCCGGCCATGCCCTTGACCGATTCCTGGACACGCTGATCAATATTGTCGGGGACCGAAATCTTGGGCGGTATGGCATGGGTTGCGCCATGTTGGAGGTGATAGTGCGTATGGTTGCTGTCGAGCAGTGCATCGTTGAACCGCTGGTCAAGCCAAGAGCGCCATTTGCGGTGCAACGTGGTTGAGAAATAATGACGGACGGAGATGAAGCCTACATCCCGAAGGAGCACGATCGCGGCAAGTATTGCGGCACTCCCAAGGATTGTTCTTAGAGTCGCAGGATGTTCAGGACGGTGAAGAAGGGCGATCGCGCTGACAAGCTGGCCCGATACTTCTGCAAACCAGACACTGGCCATGGCCGACAAGGCTGTAAGTATAATGATCACCGATGTCAGCCCCCATGCCTCCAGCCATTTCTTCGACAGCCAGTAAGCAGCCATGAGGCCAGAGAAGCTAAGCATCGAGGAAACCGGAGTTGCCGGTTGTTGCTCTACGGAACGACGGCTCAGCCAGCGCAACGCAACCTCCCGCTGTTAATGAGCTGGTGTCTGCACACACAATGCTTGCGGCAGGATGAGGGCTCACAAGCGGAAAATTCTATACAAGGCAGGTCGGGTGACGCCAAGAGAGAATTCGCTGCTGCTATGGTCTCGGGTTCGTCCTTGCTGACGGTTAAGAACATGGCGTAATGGTGGCTCCTCGCCTTCATTGATGCGGTCGCGTGAGGGCTGCATCCATTGTCTGGTCGCATTGTTGGTCGCGAGGTGCATTGTGAAGCCTGTTGATGAGCGCCGTATCCATCAGATTTTCGAGATTGGTGTCTGGCTGAAGGGCGCGCATGCCCTGATCGAATGCATAGGCGGCCTGCTGCTTTATGCGGTCAGCACCGACACAATCGCCGCTTGGGTCAATGCCGTCACACAGGATGAATTGATCGAAGACCCGAACGATTTTGTTGCCGGCCATCTGTCGCAGATGGCGAACCATTTTTCCGTCGCCAGCGAGCATTTTTACGCCTTCTACCTCCTCAGCCACGGCCTGATAAAGCTGCTCTTGGTCACCGGGCTTTTGAGAGGCAAGCTCTGGTCGTATCCGGCTTCGCTCGCCGCATTGGGCGCGTTCATGGTCTACCAACTGTATCGCTATTCCTACACCCATTCGTTCGGCCTGCTTGGCCTGACCGCCTTCGACGCGATTGTCATGGTACTGATCTGGCATGAGTGGAGGGTCGTGCGGCAACACAAGCCGGCATGATGGCAGAAGTTCTTCGTAACCTACCTGATAGCATCAGATCGACGGCACCCATTCGTATCATCGGACCGTCCTCCACGACCAGGACGACCGGGTTGCCATTCAATGAGGGTTGAGCCGTAGGGCGGCGAGATGGCTGATCGTAACCACGGCACCCGGACCTGCCACCTTCGCGGTCGGAGCCGCAATGCCCCTGCTCATGGTCGTCTTTTCGCCCGCTTCAATGCTGGTCTACGCTGTGGCGGTCGCATCGTTGTTGTTTCTCGCCCTGCTCGGAGCAATTGGCGCGAAGGCGGGCGGTGCGCACGTTCTCAAAGCCACCGCGCGCGTCACCTTCTGGGGCGCATTTGCGATGGCGCTGACCGCAGGTATTAGGGCGCTGGTCGGGACTGCAATTTAATGCGGTGTCGGTCCGCCCAGACCGATCAGCTCGGCGGGGCCTCCTTGTCACGGCAATTCGGATTCTGGCCGCTCTCAAAACTCCGCGACGACATCCTCAAGCATCGACCGATTCTTGCCAACCAGACTCTTCAGCATGTCGTTGTCGATTGCCTGCATCGATGCGTTTGGATCGATCGCGCTCACCATGATGTCGCCCCCATTGATGGCCCGTACGATCACGTTGCACGGCAACATGGCCCCGACCTTCGGTTCTAGCTTCATAGCTTCGTATGCCATCTGCGGCCCCAGGCCGCGAGGATCGTTCGCTTGCCGTCGACAGAAAGTGCGGGCGCCCTTCCACATCGATTGGCCGTCGAAACAGCATTCCTGGCGGCGCTAGAATTGTTGCCCGATCGTCATGGCGGTGCTGCCAACCTGCTCAGATGTTGTCCATCATCGACCTCAGCGTACGTGCGGCTCCCTGTCGCGGCGCAGGCGAGACGCGACGATGGCGTTAGCTTCCGGGGCCAACAGATCGTGCTTCTCAGCAAAGGCGGCAAATAGGCCGCGGGCGATCTCCGCTTCGATTTCACCGCGCAGCGCGGCTCCACACGCTTTAAGCGCAACTGAGTGCGTGTTATCTCTGCGCGCCGCCGGCCACTCGACGAGATAGCGGTAGGCGTCCATCGCGCTGCGAACCTCCGCCGGAAAGCCGAGGCCGACCAGAATAGAAACAGGCTCTTTGAACATATCGGGTTTCATTACTCTCTCCTTCCTAACCCGGGATGTTGTCGGGCGCCGCAGCGACGCCCTTTCCTTGACGGGTTCTGCTTAAGCGACCCTCTGCGCTTCGATCTGCGCGGAAGGAGCCGATGGCCCAAGAGTCGGCGCAGTCTCGATGGCAATTTTCCGCGGCTTCATTTCCTCCGGTACTTCACGAACGAGATCCACGGACAGGAGACCGTTCTTTAGATCCGCTCCGTTCACCCTGACGTGGTCGGCGAGCTCGAACCGGTGTTCGAACGGCCGACCGGCGATGCCGCGATAAAGGTAGGCTTCGGCGGCCGCCTCCTGCTTCTTGCCGGTCACGGTCAGAAGGTTGGACTGGAATGTGATGTCGAGATCGTCCCCTGCGAAGCCTGCCACCGCGATCACAATCCGATAGCTGTCATCGCCGGTCTTGACAATGTCATAGGGCGGCCAGTCGCTGATCGAGCGGGCGCGCTGAGCATTTTCGAGAAGATTGAAGACCCGATCGAAACCGACGCTGGATCGGAACAGCGGTGCGTAGTCGTAGGATGTTGCCATAGCCATATCCTCCTTGAGCAACATGGATACAGAGCGCCTAAAGATGGCGCTTCCAGCAAGGCCAGCCCCATCTCAGCGGCTGGCGGCTATCGATTTGGTTTTTGAGGATTTCGGATTCAAGAGCTGCGGCTGAGAAAAATTAGCGCGTCGAGCGGACCTCTCGATCGAATTCAAATCTTGCTGCCACCGGACCAACTGCGAAAGTCAAAGCCGGCGATCAAACGAGGGCGAGGAACGGGCGCGACGCCTGATCCGCAAGGTGGGCGTCTGCGAAGCGGTAGAGCGTGCCGGACATCCTTGCCAAAACCCGCCGCATCCGAGACGGCCCTCGCGCTTTGGGCGCAGTGAATCAAAAAGGAGCCCCGCCGAAACGGGACAATTTATGGAAAGGAGGGATCGCACAGGTAAGAAGGGTTGACGTACGGACCCGTCACAAGGGCGGCTGTGCGATCCTTGTCGACACAACGATAGATATTCGGAAAGGTTCCTGTGCGGTCCCGCACCAACCGCTGGATAGATTGCTGGTCACACCAATATTCGGTCAAAAAATCGCCCGCAATTTAAGGCACCCAGCGGGCTGGAGGAACAGGCACTCTTCGACAGCTACAAGGCTGGGCTGCTTGTCGACCCTCAAGCGTACCCGGGACCGCCATCACGAGCGTCAACGCCCAGAAGCCTTCACGAGAGGACATCCTGTCTCGCAAAGGGACGGACCGTAAGCCTTTTCACACCCCAAACATTTCGCTGTGCCACTCGGCAGGCGCAGGGACGGTGACCCACTCTGGCCCCCTGGCTCCCCTCCTTCGCCTCAGTGTCCTTGTGTGAGATGCTCAGATCAATGCATGACCGCGGTCGCCCTTGGCCAAACCTGCTGTGTGCGAGGCTATGCTCGGTGTTTCGCTAGGCCCCACAACCACATCAGCTCTGCCGGGGCCGAGATTTCCGCCGAAAGCACGAAAGGGTCTTCGGATCTTCGCGTGGAAGTAGTGCGCTTCTTAATCGGCAGGCCGTGACCAATGTTGCGGACCAAATAGAGCGCGACCTTGAGCTCACCTGCCACCTTCCACGACTGCAACCTGCCCCAGGGCTTTTCTTCGAGCCGTCCGCGGCTCTCATCAATGCCACGGACTTCAAGCCACTGAGCAACACATGCGAGTGCGTTGGTGCGATTAACAATCCTGTCGTCCATTCCCTGCCAAACGGTTAGCGCGGGCCACGACGTGGCTTGTGGGGTGAGCTCGGTGACGGGTTTTCCCCACCCGCCGGGTGGCGGCGTCGCTCCCAACTTCATCGCGCGCATCGCGGACATTGCATCCCGAGCAGAACCGAATGGCATGCCCGCGATGATCGCGGCGCCGGCAAAAAGATGAGGATAGCTCGCGACCAGCGCCCCCGTCATCGCGCCACCGGCGGACAGTCCCGCGACAAAGATCCTCGATCGGTCTATGCGATGTCGCTCGCATGCGTGCTCGATCATCTGCTTGACTGAAAGCACCTCGCCGCGGTCTCGAGCGACGGCGCTCGGCCGGAACCAGTTGAAGCATCCCTGCGCATTGTTGGCTCTCCTCTGCTCAGGATAAAGGAGAACAAAACGTCGCTCTTTCGCGAGCACGGAAAAGCCGGTGGCGACATCCAGGCTGTCAGGAGATTGACGGCAGCCATGCAGCAACACGACAAGTGCGGGGTTCTTCGGCAGCCGCGTTGCCGGTACGAATGATTTCATGATCAGGCGGCCCGGATTGCTTCCGAACCCCGCCGTCTCGACCAAAACCGTCTTTGGAGGGGATGTTGGCCTTGCACGGATCGGCTTGCGTTGCGGCGCTTTGAAAGCCTTCTCAACAAGCCTGCTGATTTTTTTCTGGGCTTTGAAAGCCTTTGAGAGCGATTTACCGAAACTAAACTTCATACGTCCACGGTCTCAAGCCGCGACAAAAGTGTCCGGAGACCCGGCTGCGCGGCATCGCGGAGAGCATCCTTCAGCAGAAACCACTGCGTCTTGCGGATACCTTTCTCCGGAAACCTGCTTGCGACCTTCAACACCTTCAGGAGATGGACCGTGACATTATATTGGTTCGTGCTGGTATCCTTGCGATAGGTAAAATTGCCAAACGGCGTACTGCCGACAACGCCGAGGATGCCGGCCTCCTCGAACGCCTCCCTTAGGGCGGCCGCGCTACTCGGCTCGCTGCCCTCGATATGCCCTTTCGGGATACCCCATCGGCCGTTACGGCGGCTGCTCACGAGGAGGACCTCCAACCGTCCCTTCCGATCCCGCCGGCAACAGATGGCGCCTGACTGCGCGACGTCGAGACTGACGACATTGTGGGAAAATTCGTTCTGAGCAGCCTCGTGAAGCATGGGCGTCCTCCCATTTCGAGCCTTGCAAAGTAGAATGGCGACACCGGCAATCCAGCCGATCGCTCTGGGTCGACACGCATGATCTGAGAGCCGCGTTGATATCGTCCAATTCAAACCTGGAGTACATCCTCGCAAATTCAACTCAAGCCCAGTAAAGCCCGGGGGCGCTTCTATGTTCCGACCTACACGTCATTTGCCGGCCGTTCGCGCTCCATTAGGCGAGGACAAGGACGAACGCGGCCGCAAACGCGAGGATTGCATGAAAGCGCCTTCTGCCAAAGAGAGCACGATGGCCCAGGCACTAAAGGGCCCGAACACAACGGGGCTGGCTGGACTGCCGATCTCGGGCAACGGCAAGCGGTTCCAAAGCGCGAGCGACGACCAGGCCGATGCAACGGTGATAAGCAACGCGAGCTCTACAGTCATCGCACCCTGCCAGTTTCCCAACTCGAAGCTCAGAACATATCCGAAGCGACGGGGCTCCGGATCCTCCATTTTGGTAAGGCTTGAATTCCGCTGGCGTGACCGACGCTCTCGGCCAAACCAGACGGTTCATGTCCTGTCGACGGCAAGCACTTCGAAAAGTAGGCATAGAGATCGGCGTAGAGTGGATCCTATGGGGCATCCCGCTGTATTAAGTGCGGATCGCGGCTCCGGCGGGGTCGGCTGCGGAGCATTGACGCTGTCGGGGACGGATCCGGCCGGATCGGGTATCCGAACATGCAGTCTCCCGAATATCTACGTTCGCAATCCTGCGCTCAACGCCAGCTAAATCGTGAAATCTCGTTGCCCAGAACAAAATCAATTGTTTCCCGGGCAAGCCGCGCCGTGGCAAGCCCTACTTCTCGAGACATCGTGACGTTCTCACATAGAAACTCGATGTTATTGATTTCCTTCTGCAGCAGGCTCCTTTTCAACTCGTCCTGTCTGAATCCCCTGTCGCTCTCCCCGCGATAGCCCTCGACGAAGCTGTTGAAGATGAGCTCCTTCTCTTTGCTCTGTTCAGCACGAAGCGCCCAGATAAAGGTCGCAATGTCATAGGCCAATGCCCCAACTTTCGTGAACTCGAAGTCAAAAACAACTGCTGTGCCGTCGCGCATGATGGCGTTGCCAAGCCAAGCATCACCATGGCAGATACCAATGTTGACCTCAGGATCGACCCGGAGCCTATCGGCCTGTTCGGCCAACTCGCGAAAAATGGGACGGAGTGTGGGGTGAATCCGATCTTCCCCGGTCGCTGGTTTGGTTACAATGGGTAAATCTACGGACGCTCGATGTACTTGGGCGAGCGAGCGGCCGAAGGCCTTCGCGTCTGCTGGGACCGGCGCGAGTGGCGAACCGACGATCGTCCGAATTACCAATGCGTTGAACTCGATCTCGTTGACCGTGACTGGTCCAAGGATCTGCCGGCCGTCAACCTCGACGATTTCGCAGCACGGCACATCTAGCGAGATTAATTTCTTTAATGTGTTTGCTTCGCTCTCAAGATCGGACGGGCTATGTAGCGAAGCAGGTGAAAATCTAATAAAGACGTCGTCATTCGTGCTTCTCGCGCGGAGGTTCTTGTTTACTCCGTCTGTCACCATCTGCACGTCGCAAGGTTCCATCCTCAGCCAACTTCCGACATGAGCCTGAAAGTCTGTCATGTTAGAGATTTCACCAAGTAGATTTTGCTGCGCCATAAGACACTGATAAAACAGAAGAATATGGACTTTGTTTGTCCGAGGTTCCAATGCGGCCCTTCCGGATAGCGGCCTCAATAAATTGCCACATTAATCAAACGTGAGTTGGCGGCCCAAACGGCAAGATCAGCGACGGCGTCCGCTGCCCGAGAAATGTGTCGGTTCCTCAGCGGCAACCGGCTTCGCCGGCGTGGTGCAGTTTCGGGCCGCGTTTGGTTCTCCTGCCGGGTGACGTCAGGACAGACCCTGGCGTCAATCATGCAGCCATGGTGCGGACGTTACGTCTAGGCTCAGCGACCTGACCGGCATCGCGGTCGAGCGTGAACTGATTGACCAGATCGCGCAGTCGGCTCGCCTCAGCCGACAATGTCGCTGCCGCTGCCGTGGATTGCTCGACCATCGCGGCATTCTGCTGAGTGGACTGGTCCATTTGATTGACGGCTGTGTTGATCTCGGCAAGTCCGGTGGACTGCTCGCGCGCAGATGTCGCTATTGCTTCCATCAATTGATTGATCTGAGATACCTGCTCGCTGATCTTGTTTAGCGACTGGGCGGTCTCAAGAACCAGTTTCACGCCGGTGCCGACTTCAGTGGAGGACTTTTCTATAAGTCCCTTGATTTCTTTTGCCGCCGTCGCTGCGCGCTGGGCAAGCTCGCGAACCTCCTGAGCGACAACCGCAAAACCTTTGCCGGCTTCTCCGGCTCGTGCTGCCTCCACGCCCGCATTCAGCGCGAGCAGGTTAGTTTGAAATGCAATGTCGTCGATGACACCGATGATGCGTGATATGCGCTCGGAACTTTCTTCTATCCGCCTCATCGCCTGTTCGGCATCGGACACGACGCAAGCAGAACGTTCTGCGCTGACATTAGCCTCGCGGGCGACATGGCGAGCTTCCTCGGTTCGCTTGGAGGCAGTCGTCACATTGGCAGTAATCTCATCAAGGGCTGCAGCAGTCTCCTCCAGTGAGGCGGCCTGTTGCTCGGTGCGCTTTGACAGATCCTGCGCACCAGAGGCGATCTCGCCTGTTCCGTTGTCGATGCTGTGTACGGTCTGCAGTACAGCACCAATAGTGGTTCCGAGTTGTTTGAGCGACACATTGAAATCCCCCCGCAACTGTTCGTACTCCGGAGCGAATGGCTCCGGCAACTGGAAGGAGACGTCGCCGCCAGCCAGGCGTCTCAGTCCATCGCCCAGCGCCGCCGTCGCAAAGCGCAACTGATGCGCTTCCCTCTCGGCGCGCTCCTGTTCTGCAACTCGGGCCGCCTCTGACTGACTCCGCGATACCGCTGCCTCCTGCTCCAATCGAAGAACGTTCATGGCATTGTGTCGGAAAATCTCCACTGCTGCTGCCATCGCCCCGATTTCGTCGGCGCGACCAGCGTAGGGGATCTCGCTCTGCAGATCGCCGTCGGACAGGATCTTCATGGCAACGGCAATGCGCCGGATCGGATTCGCGATGCCAAAAACCGCAAACATTGCCCCCGCGAAGGTGACCAGAATGGAGAGGAAAGCGATCACTGCGGTGGTGGTGAACGCGAAGCTCGCTGTGGCGTCGCTTGCGGTCACATATGTTTCCGTCTGTTCGAGAATAAAGGCCACAAGATCTGCAATTTCGTGGGTTACCTTATCGGATTGCGGCTCCATGTTCTCGCGAAAGAAACTGGCTGCCTCGGCGCCCTTCCCGCGGTCCTGGAGTTGGACCATTTGCTTGGCAAGCTCGCTATATTTTTTTAGCTCCGAATCGACCTGACCGATCAACTCGCGGCCTTTCTCCGTGCGCACCCCTTTCACATATTCTTCGATCGCTTGGTCGACCGCGGTGTTTGTGTCGCCGATCAGCTTCGCGCCTGCGGCTTGATTTTCTGGGGACGCCTCCAACAGGTACCGAGCGTAGGCCAGCTTCAGATCCGAGAAGTTTCCCTTGATATCTCTGGCTGTCACCATCCGCTTCATCCAAAAGCCACCAATCTGCTGCGTGTTGTCGTTCAGCGCCGAAATTGTGCTGAGAGAATTATAGGATAACGCCATGAGGAAGGCACAGATGACAGACAAAACGGCTATCAGGGTCTGCTTAACAGTGAGACGTTTCATACGACACTCCAGTTCCTTTGGCCGCCCTCGCGGCTGAATGACTGAAAGAATTCGTCGCGGTTGCTAATTTAGCTTTAACTTTGACCGCTTGGTTCGTCGCTAATTGGATTATCTACGTCGCTTACAAACGATCCCTAGAAAAGCGCCTTCTCACTGCTATCAAGAGTATGCATCTGAAGACTGAGATGCGATCGAGCGGCATAGTGCATTAGCGGCATAATCGAGATAGTTCGTGCCCGAATCACACGGAAGCACCCTTTGAAAACTCCAGGCCGCCAACCGGCGAGTTGCAACGTCGAACCCGACGAATGCCGTGGGACGGTGGCTCAGTGAAAATTCCGGCTCTTAATCTTCAGGGTATCACCCGTTGACCCGGTGGTCGTTCGAAAAACCGCGCGGGTATTCCGGCGATGCCCATCTTCTCGATTTCATTTATGGGAGGCCTGAGATCGAAGACGCCGTTAGAGGGTCAAGCGATTTGATCACGATGAACATTGCAGTACTCCATTCTTGGAATATCATCCCGTTCAGTTCACGCTAGCACCGCGTCGGTTGCTGATTTTGTCGGGCGAATGAACGCGGCCAAGAAAGTCACGTACGAGTGAGAGCACCTCATCGAGGTTGGTCTCCAGAAGCCAATGACCACCATCCAGCAGATGCAGTTCAGCGTCGGGGAGATCGCGGAGATAGGCACGCGCCGACTTTTCCGGCATGTACCCGTCTTGCGGTCCCCATACGATCAGCGTCGGCGGACGATGCTTGGCGAGATAGTTCCGATGTTGAGGAAACCAGGCGCGGTTCTCTTTCAGGCCTGCGATCAGATCAATCGCTACCTCCTTGCGCTTCGGCGTCATCAACGACCAGTGCAGCTTCCAGAGGTCGGGCGGAATCTGTCGAGCGAGTTCAGGCCTTACATCGTTCAGGAATTCACCCCTGAATGTCTCTTCATTGATCGCCTCGGCCACTTTCAGCCTCATCTCGGAAAGGGGCAGCCGCCAGGTCTTTTCGATCTCGGCATATTTCGGTCCCAGCGCGTCTTCGTACGGGATATCGCCATTTTGGATGATGAGCGCTGCGATGCGCTCTGGTGCCTTGATAGCCAGCCGCGTGCCAATGGGGGATCCGAAGTCATGGAGATAAAGCGCGAAGCGCTGCACACCGAGCGTTTTCACGAAGCCGTCCAGAAGGCTGGCATAGCCATCGAAGCTGTAGTCAAAGTCGTCCGGAGTCGCGCTGTAGCCGGCACCGGGAAAGTCCGGCGCAAGCAGCCGCCAACGATCCGCCAGCCCTGGCATGAGATTGCGGAATTCGTACGACGAGCATGGATAGCCATGCGGCAACAGCACTACGGGTGCGTTTTCAGGCCCTGCCTCGCGGTAAAAGATATCGATGCCGTTGACGGTCACATGTCTATGAGTCGTTGGTTGCACGCATACCCTCTCGGCCGCTCAGGAAGTTTGATCCCCCAACCCGTCGGACATCAGTTGGTTCCATATGTTACAAGGCGCGTAGGTTTGACATGCAAACTGGGCGCGTCCTTCGCAATCCTGACATCATCATTGGACGGTGTAAGATGGCCACAGAGATCAGCGCGCCGCGGCGCGCCCCGGTGCAAGCCGAAATCGCCGCTCTCGGTCTCGACGGAAGGGTACGCACAGGGGGGACGAGATGATGATCGGCATAATCGGGATAGTGGGTGCGAAGCTCGGCCACACCAGGGATGACCGCGCTGAGGTGGTGCAGCATCGCCTCCCGGGCGGCTCCGCCTCATGGCCGGTCGCGCGCCGACGGAGGCGCGGGACCCTCGGGTATCGCTGGACATCAAATGTCATTGCTTGCGATCGCCCTTATCGCCCTGCCTGGTTTGGCTTCTTGTTTCGCGTCGTGGCGCGCATGGCGGAGAGCGATCGCGAAACATCATCGCTCTCCTTGAACTTGCCGTCCTTGTCGCGACGGACGTCTCGTTTATCGGTTCCTGTATCGATCAGTTCGCGCTTGCTCATTGCAGGACCCCCTTGGGGTTGCTCCACTTCAAAAACGCGTGTCGTCGCCGAAAGATGCATGGAATCAATCATCTAGGCGCAATTCGCGAACGCGCCCGCGAACAGATCCCAGTTATTGAAAAATGATTCGTTTCGGGTCGGAACGATTCGCCCCCGAATCACTTGAATCGCTTGAATTGCTTCAGAGTGTCGATGTCATGGCGGGTCCAAGAGCCAATTGGAAGGGGTACATCAAGTTCGGAGAGGTGTCCTTTCCGGTGGCGCTCTATACGGCCGCGTCCTCGTCCGAACGCATCGCTTTCAACACACTCAATCGCAAGACAGGCAACCGGGTCAAACGGGAGTTCATCGACAGCGAGACGGGCGATCCGGTTGAGCGTGAGGAACAGGTCAAAGGCTACGAAGTCGAAAACGGCCAGTATATGGTGCTTGAGCCGGAGGAGGTCGCCGCGGCCGTGCCCGAAAGTGATAAGACGCTGAAGATCGAGGCCTTCGTTCCCTGTTCGCAGATCGACACCACCTATTTCGACAAGCCCTACTACCTGACGCCCGACAAGATGGGCACGGACGCCTTCCTGCTGCTGCGCGACGGCATGAAGAAGAAAGGTCGCCGCAATTGCCCAGACCGTGCTGTTCCGCCGGATGCGCACCGTGCTCATTCGCGCGCATGGCAAAGGCCTGATCGCCTCGACGCTGAACTTCGACTACGAGGTCCGATCCGAAAATCGGTCGCGGCCGAGAAAAGGGCCAGCAGATGAGCCGCCGCACCAAACCGCTGCTTCAGGACGAGCACCTTCTCAAGTCCAGGCAGGCACGCCCGCGCGATCCGGCGCAACCCAATCTGCCCTTTGATCCAATGCCAGTGCGTATCGAGCCGTGCCTGGCGCTTCTGAAGACTGTCCCGCCCACGGGTGCGGACTGGGCATTCGAGGTGAAATGGGACGGCTATCGCCTGGCAATCCACATCGAGCCGAAGGGCGTGCGGATCATCACCCGCGGCGGTCACGATTGGACACACCGTTTTCCGACGGTGGCTGAGGCGGCACGAAAGCTGGGCGTCGGAACAGCCATCCTCGATGGCGAGGCCGTGGTGCTCGACAAAGAGGGCCGTTCGGATTTCGGAGCGCTGCAACGCTCGCTTGGTGGACGCGGCGGCAAGCGGGCGTCGACGGAATCGGTGTTCTTCGCTTTCGATCTTTTGTATTTCGACGGTCATAACCTGACGGGAGCCGAACTCTCCGTGCGCCGGCATCTTCTCGAGGACTTCCTCGATGGTGCCATCGGCGCAGTACAGCTGTCGGAGGAAGTCCACGGCGACGGTGAAGCGCTCCTGGCAAATGCCTGCTCGATGGGGCTTGAGGGAATCGTCGCCAAGCATCGGGATCGACCCTATCGCTCCGGCCGCACCGGTGACTGGTTGAAGATCAAATGCGTCCAGAGCGAAAGCTTCATGATCATCGGCTATGAGCAGTCGGCGGTTGCGCGCGGTGGGATCGGCAGCCTGCTTCTTGCCGGCCGCCAGGGAGATGACTGGGTCTATGTCGGCTCGGTCGGCACCGGGTTTAAGGCCAAGGACGCCGAATACCTGCGCGCCATGCTCGACAAGCTGAAGACTGCACGCCCGGCGGTACCTCTCAAGGGCAAGAACCTGGTCTTCGCGCAGCCGACATTGATCGCGGAAATCGAGTTTCGTGGATGGACCCGTGACGGCAATGTGCGGCATGCATCCTACAAGGGCCTGCGCGAGGTTCAGGACAATGCCGCCGTGTTTGACGTGAGCGAACGGCTGGTATGAATGGGGCTCGGTGTTGCGGAGTGCCCAGGGCGACCTTCGAAAAAGAGGCCGCCCTGTTGTCTTGTGCTTCTGGCGATGCTCAGAGCTTTCCCTCGGCCCGCAGGAAGAAAGGACCGGGCGTCGCGCGCCTTGCATTTGAGACCTTGCCAGACCTCAGCGCGCATCAGAGGGCCTTCCGGTTCACCGGCACCGTGGCGGTCGAATGGATCATGGTGATAGTCCTTATGGTCAATCGCAGTTGGGCTTGCCTCAGGCGGAGGCAGCGATTTCCGAAGCGAAGTTGCGATAGGAGCGCAGCGGGCGTCCGAGCAAGGCCGTCAGCCGCTTGACGTCGCCTGCTTCAGGCAGCATCCCGTCGGTGATGAAGCGCTCGCCCATCAGGCGCATGTCGTAGGCCATCCAAGCAGGCAGGAGCTGCCTGAGATTCTGTTCAAAGCCCTCGATATTGTCACCGGCGTATTGGATCGGGCGGGCGAGCACGTCTGACCAGATCGCGGCAATATCGGATCCGGTCAGTTTCTCCGGACCGACGAGGTTGATCCGGTCGAGCGCAAGCGGCTCTGCAGCCTGTTCGCGGCGCAGCAGCTCAAGGGCGGCGATCTCGGCAATATCCCGCACGTCGATCATGGCGAGACCCTTAAGCCCGATCGGCATCGGGTAGGCGCCGTAACCGGTGATGACATCTTTGACCATCAGATCGTTCTGGATGAAGTAGGCCGGGCGCAAGATCGTCGCGTTGAAGTCCATCTGCTCGATCATTCGCTCGACACCGAACTTTCCCGCGAAGTGCGGCACGTTCACGTAGAGGTCGGCGTGGATCACCGAGAGATAGACGATCCGCTCGATGCCAGCCGATCGGGCAACGTTGAGTGCGATCAAAGCCTGGGTGAATTCGTCCGGCACCACGGCGTTGAGAAGGAACAGGGTCGACACGCCCGACATGGCGTTGCGCAAGGAATCGATGTCGAGGAAGTCGCCCTGCACGACGCTCACGCCCTGGGCGAATTCCGCTTTCGACGGGTCGCGGACAAGAGCACGGACATCGGCGCCGCGCTTGACGAGGTGTTCGACGACTTGGCGGCCAACATTGCCTGTGGCACCGGTGACGAGAATGGTCATGGTATTTCTCCGTGTTTGGTTGCTTGACACGTCGAATATGTGTGGTTCACTGGTAACCCGATAGACGGAGATTTTGGACACTCCGTCTCAGCAGCGGAACACCTATGGATCTTCTTGCGCTTGCCGATTTCAACCTCGTTGCCCGCCATGGTGGCTTCGGCAAAGCCGCAAGGGCCACCGGTCGGCCGAAGGCAACCCTGTCGCGGCGTGTCGCCGAACTCGAAAGCGGGCTCGATCTGCGGCTGTTTGAACGGGGTGCGCGAAACCTGAAGCTCACAGAAGAGGGACGAGCGCTGTTCGAGCGGACGGGGGCATTGCTCGCCGAATTGGACGAGACGGCTTCGGCGATTGCATCCGGCGGTCAGAAACCTAAAGGGAGATTGCGGATCAGCGCACCTTTGCATTTTTCCCAGACCGCAATGGGGAGGATCGCCGCGGGCTTTACCCTTAAATACCCGGAGGTGAGGCTTGAGGTGACAAGCGAAGATCGGCCTGTGGACATGATCGAGGAGGGCTACGATCTGGTCATCCGGGTCAACCCAGATCCGGACGAAAGCCTGGTTGGACGGGCGTTTCTTCGCGACCGCCTGGTCGTGGTGGCAAGCCCGGATCTTCCCCGTCCGACCGGTGAGCTCGCTGCTCCTGGCGTTGCGCGCGGTGCAGGCGAAGCGCAAACATGGCACGTGAAGACACCCGTTGGCCGGTCAACGATCAAGATCGAACCTGTGCTGATCTTGTCGACGCTCATCACGGTCCGGGATGCTGTACGCGCCGGAGTCGGTGCTGGACGCCTTCCAATCTCACTGGTGAGCCATGACTTGGCTGATGGCACTCTGGTAAATTGGGGAGATATTGACGGCCCCGAGATCGCACTCTGGACGCTCTATCCGTCCAGGCGGCTGCTCAGCGCGCGAGTATCCGCGTTCCTGGATTTTCTGAAACAGGCCTTCCCAAATGGGACGCCGCACGAGCTGGCCGCCTATATCGGCAGATAATGACCGGGATCACTCCCGCACCTAAATGCCCTACAGACAAGCGACCCGTTGAAAATCAGGGCAGAGGACACGTGCAACTCGCTGGCGTCGGTCTGAACTGAAGCAAGCAAGACACGTCAGATCAATTCCTCGCCTTTCCTCGTCCGTTTTCAAATTGGCATGAAAGAAGCCGGCGAGGGCCCCATTAAGTGTCTCTCCAATGAGACGGGCTGTCTCATCTCGGCGACTTGTGGCACGGATTTGGCTGCATACCTTCCGTCCAGAAGGAGAACCCATATGAGCCAACTCGCTGACCTTGAGCACACCAACTCCACATCCAGACCGATCGGCCACGGCCGAGCCCTACGTCTTCACACCTACGGCAGCCCCGAATCCTTCTCGGTCGATTCAGTATCCGTACCTGATCCGGGTCCCGGTGAGGTTCTGGTCGAGGTTAAAGCAGCCGGCGTGAACGGCCTCGACTGGAAGATTCGCGACGGCCATGTCCGCAACATCTTCAGGCTGGAGCTGCCCGCCACCCTTGGTATCGAGATGGCCGGCGTCGTGCTGCAGACGGGCCCTGGTGTCACGGGCTTGGTGCGCGGCGATCGCGTTATGGCCGCGCTCGGTCAATGCGGCGCCTATGCCGACCATTTGGTCATCGACGCCGAGAAACTCGTCCTGACGCCAGAAGGTCTGTCGGACGTGGAGGCGGCGGCTATTCCGGTCGCGGCAATGACGGCCTGGCACGTGCTTCAGGTCGTGGATTTCGACCTCTCCGAACGGCGGGTGCTGATCCATGGCGCAGCGGGCGGCGTGGGGAGCTTCGCCGTCCAATTCGCCAAGGCAGCGGGAGCAATCGTCTATGCCACGGCCTCGACCAAAAGCCTGCCGCATGTCCGGTCGCTTGGTGCAGACAAGGTGATCGACTATCGACACCAGCACTTCGAGCTGCTTGTGGCTGACATCGATCTCGTTGTCGACCTTGTCGGGGGTGATGTCGTGGACCGGTCCTGGGCACTGCTGTCGCCCGATGGTATTCTCGTGAGCATCGCCGCTCCAGACGTCGCATCGCGCGCGCCCCAAGGCCGGCGCGGTGTCTTTTTGTCAAATAGACCCGACACCGCGCGTCTGGCTGAGATCGCCCAGCAAGTCGCCACCGGTGCCCTGCGATCGACAATTGCCGAAGTCGTCGGTTTCTACGATCTTCCCTCGGCAATTGAACGTAATCGCACCGGCCACGCCCCCGGCAAGATCGTCGCAGACTTCACCCGCTGACAGACAAGACCCTGTTCTTCGCGTACCCGACATGGATCGCGGAAATCGAGTTTCGTGGATGGGACCAACGCGGCAATTCGACACGCATCGTTTAAAGGCCTGCGGGAAATCAAGGACAATACCGCGGTCTTCGACAAGAAAGACAAGCCGACCGGGTAAAAAGGACAGGGCGCTCGACCCTTGCGGGGAGCGCCCTGTCCGACCCGGACGATCGAGCGCGACGGGCAAGCTGCTCGGCAGGCGATCATCAAAACGGGTGGAAGCCGATAGATGATGTCCGACCGTCCGGTTTTCAAGGCTCGTTGACGCGCACGAATTCGAAGAAATAGATCGGCTCGTCGCCCTGATCGTCATCGCCGCCACGATCCGGAGCGGAGACCGTCGAATGGATGCCTGAGCCCGCGCCATAGGCCGACGAAGTCGCGCGGCTCGATCGGTGGCAGGCTTCGGAGCCCCTCAAGCAATGTCTGCTTTTCTCTCACCTGAAGAATTGTCCTTCTGCTTGCGCTCGCTGGCTCGCCGCCTGGACTTGGCGGCCCGGCGCGCAATCCGCAACTCCGCCAGCGTCGGCATCCACCAGCCGCGCTTGAGCTCCCGCTGCGCCGGTGGCGTGCGCGCCGGCCAGGTCGTCACCAATTCTTCCAATGTGCCTGTTCGCCAGGATGCCCAGACATATTCTTCGCCATTTGCTGCAGGAAAATAGAAGGTATCGACTGTCGCCCGATCCGCCAATTCGCCGTCAGTCCCTATGAAGACGACCACCCCGACATGCGTCCCAATCGCACGCTCGAACGGCGGACAGTCGTCAGCGGGGAGCGGATAGCGTTTTCGCCGGCGCTCTCTGATCCTCGCCTTCGACGCCTCAGCTTCCTCCGTCCCTTTGATCGCCTCGCGTCGAGCCCGCCTTGCATCTGGCTCACTGCGCTCGGCAGCCGCCTCAATCGCCGGCCATCGTTGCCGGAGCTCATCAAGGGAGCGATAGGGTACGGTCCAGAGGCGACGATCAGCATCCCAGCGTGCATAGGGAATTTCACGGATCTCATTGACGACGCTGCGCGAATAGGGCGTCCGGATCTGGAAGGCTGCGGGCGCGACCTCGAGGTACCGGCTTTCGATCGGCTCGAAAGCAAATGCATCCCTACCCTTTTCGTCGGCGAATGTATCGGCCTCGGCTTCCAGCTCGGCCAGCCAGCGGCCGATGCGTTTTTCAGCGGTGCGCCCGGGCACGAACCAGGCATTCAGGCGGTCGCTCCACCGCGCACGTGGGAATGCCTGCCGAAACCGCTCTACCGTTATCCGATCATGCGGCAGGTCAGTGGTTGCGCCCTCTCGCGGGGGCGGGCCGGATGGGTCCTTCGTTTGCTCGTCCATGCGATATCACCTGGCAGCCACCCATGGATAATCAGGCTGCCCGTTTGGATTTTCCAAGGCGCTTGATCGCCTGCTCAAGCGGTCGTTCGCCATCACAATAGTCCTGCCAGGCCGGGCTCTTGGCAAGAAGCGCCGGCACGGTGCGAACGGTGAACCGCTTCGGGTCAAGATCGGACTTCACCTGCGTCCAGGTGAGCGGCATTGAAACGCTGGCGCCGGACCTTGCGCGCGGCGACAGCGGCGCCACGGCGGTGGCCATGCGGTCGTTGCGGAGATAATCAAGGAAGATCCTTCCACTGCGAAGGCTCTTGGTCATCTTGATCAGATAGAGTTCGGGGTTGTCGTGCGCCATCTGTTGGCAGACATTGTGCGCAAAAGCTTTGGCCTGCGCCCACGACAGGGGCTTGCGCTTGTTGACGGCAAGCGGGGTTACGACATGCAGTCCCTTGCCCCCGGTGGTCTTGCAGAAACTGACTAGGCCGAGTTCGCCGAGCCGGTCGCGCATCTCGCGCGCGGCCGTGACCACGGTCGAGAATGGCACGTCGGGGCCGGGATCGAGGTCGAACACCAGCCGGCCGGGCACTTCCGGCAGTCCAGGCTCGCAATTCCACGGATGCAGTTCGACGCCGCCGATCTGGGCGATGGCCGCGAGTCCTTCGATCCGGTCGATCTGCAGGTAGGGCTTCTTGTCCCCGAAGACTTTCACCAGCTCGAGGAGGTTGGAGGTGCCGGGCATCGCATGGCGCTGGAAGAACTGCTCTGCGCCAATACCGTCGGGTGCGCGGATAATTGAGCACGGTCGGCCCTTGATATGCTTGATAAGCCAGGCGCCAACCGCCTCATGGTAGCGAGCGAGATCTTCCTTGGTAACAGGCTCACCATCGCCGGCATCCGGCCAGAGCGGCTTGTCCGGATTGGAGATGAGGACGCCCATGACCTCTGCCTTGGCGCCCTTGCGCCGGACGGGTCTGGCCCTGGCCGACGGCGCAGGCTCGGGCGTGTCTGTCTTGGCGGGCGATGCCGGCTTCTCGGCCTCGACCTCTTTCGCTGGCTTGTCCACGCGCAGGCCTTTGAAGGCGGCTTGGCGCACGAGGCCGTCTGCCGTCCACCCTTCGAACTCGATTTCGGCGACGAGCTCGGGCTTTACCCAGACAACTTCGTCCTGCTTCTTCGGAGCACCAATACCGGCGAATGGCGATCTCGCCGTCTCCAAGGCCTTCAGTTTCGGAACCAACATTTCGACTTTCCTGACGCCGTAGCCCGTACCGACGCGGCCGACATAGACCAAATGGTCACCACGGTGGACACCGACGAGAAGAGACCGGAACTTGCCGTTGGTCTTGGCATAACCGCCGATCACTACTTCGTGGCCGGCGCGGCATTTCGACTTCGCCCAGGTGTCGGTGCGGCCGGACTGATAGGGCGAATCCATCTGCTTGGAGACGACACCCTCGAGGTGCAGCTTGCAGGCGGAGCGAAGCACGGCGTCGCCACCGGATTCGAAATGTTCGACGTAGCGGATGCGGGCATCGTCGCGGACCTCGTTGAGAAGAGTTTGCAGCCGCTCCTTCCGATCGGCTAAACGCATTGACCGCAAGTCATCCCCGCCGTCAAACAGCAGATCGAACGCGAAATAGACCAGATCGCCGGACTTGCCCTCCGAAAGAGCAGCCTGCAGTGCGGCAAAATCCGGGGCGCCATTCGGATCGAGGGCGCAGATCTCACCATCGATGATGCAATCGGGCAGTTCGGATCCGGCCTGTGCGATCTCGGGATATTTTCCTGTCCAGTCCAGGCCTTTGCGGGTCTTCAGCGTCACCTCGCCGTCAGCGATACGCATCTGGATCCGGTAGCCATCGAATTTGATCTCGTGCAACCAATCATCGCCGGCTGGTGGCCGGGCAAGCGTCTCGCACAACTGCGGGGCAATGAATTCCGGCAGCTCCGCCACGGTAGAAATCGCTGCATCCTTGCGAGACCTCTTCTCACGTTGGTCGGTCGCCCGGCCATGCTTGCTGTCCCAGACCGCGTCCGCCTCGACATCCGCGTTCGCCATCATGAACGGTCTCGGCTTTCGCCCCTTGCCGCTGGCGATCTGATCCATACTGCGGCCTGAGGCGACAGAGGTTGCATTTTCCTCCAGGATCGCCGCGCCGTTCTCTTCGACCGAATGATTGTCGTGATGCTTGATCAGCAGCCAGTTGGTTCGCGTGCCGCCGTCGCGTTCGTTACGCATCCGGACCAGAACGAAGCTGCCTTTGAGACGCTTACCCTCAAGCGTGAACTTGAAGTCGCCCTTCCTGAGAGCCTCTTCGGGTGACATCCTGCCTTCCGGCTCCCAATAGCCGCGATCCCACAACATGACTGTGCCGCCGCCATATTGGCCCTTCGGGATTGTGCCTTCGAAATCGCCGTAGTCGAGAGGATGGTCCTCCACCTCGACGGCCAGCCGCTTGTCGTGCGGATCGAGCGACGGCCCTTTGGTCACCGCCCAGGACTTGAAGACGCCATCGAGTTCAAGCCTCAGATCATAGTGAAGCCGGGTCGCGTCATGCTTCTGGATCACGAACCGCCGGCGGTTCGACGGCTTGACGTGCGCCTCGCCGCTCGGTTCGCTGGTCTTCTGGAAATCGCGCTTGGCGCGGTATTTTGAAAGGTTGTCGGCCATGCTCAGCGACTCGATACATTGAGCGCCCCGGCTACTCCCAGACTGCGCTGGACCGCGGCGGCCTGGCTGAATGCGATATCCGCTGAGACCTCGATCTCTCCTCGGAGGGGGGCGTCACGGCGAGCGCCCTGGTCATGAGAGGCATCCCCGCCCGACGGCGCCGAGCCGGCAGTGTTCCGGTCGCTTGCCGACCGAACGAAGATGTCGGGTCTCGAGATACCATGCTGCTGAACGAGGTGTTCGACCGCCAGATCAGCTGCTGCTCGCGTGTCGAACGTCGCCCGGATCGTGGTCGTGCTGTTGTCCGCCATAGGGCTGTCTCCTGATGTTGATCTCCACAGGACGTCAACGCCGTCGGCCGCTCGTAGTTTCCCGGCGCGACCCTTGCGTTCAACGAAATGGTTGATATGGCGGCGCAGCATGCTATGTTCCCTTTTTGTTTCGGCGGCGATCTCCGATTGAGGCCGATTCCATCTCGATCGCCCTGAAGCCGCCATGAACGACCTGAGCTCGACCCCAGTCCGAAAAATCATTCATGTGGACATGGATGCTTTTTATGCGTCGGTCGAGCAGCGCGATAACCCGCAATTGCGCGGCAAGCCGGTTGCCGTCGGCTACGCGGCGGCGCGTGGCGTTGTGGCGGCGGCCAGTTACGAGGCCCGAAAATTCGGCGTCCACTCGGCCATGCCGTCGGTCACCGCCAGGCGCAAATGTCCAGATCTGATATTCGTGCCGCCGCGCTTCGATGTCTACAGGGCGGTGTCCCAGCAGATCCGTGAGATCTTCGCCGAATACACGGCCTTGATCGAGCCGCTCTCACTCGATGAAGCCTATCTTGATGTCACCCACAATCTCAAAGGCATGGAGATTGCCACCGCGATCGCGGTGGAGATCCGCGGTAAGATCAAGCAGGTCACCGGCCTCAATGCGTCGGCTGGGATTTCCTACAACAAGTTCCTCGCCAAGATGGCAAGCGACCTCAACAAGCCAAATGGCCAGGCCGTCATCACACCAAAGAACGGGCCTGCCTTCGTTGAGGCCCTTCCCGTGAAGAAATTTCATGGCGTCGGACCGGCAACGGCCGAAAAGATGCATCGGCTCGGCATCGAGACGGGCGCGGACCTCAAGGAGCAACCGCTCGATTTTCTCACCCAGCATTTCGGGAAGTCGGGACCGTATTTCTATGGCCTCGCCCGCGGCGTCGATAATCGCCAGGTCAAGCCGGACCGGGTGCGGAAATCGGTCGGTGCCGAAGACACGTTCGCTGAGGACATCCATTCCTACGAGCCCGCCCGGGAACGTCTTCAGCCGCTGATCGAAAAAGTCTGGGGCTATTGTGAGGTCAACGAAATTGGTGCGAAGACGGTGACACTCAAGGTCAAATACGCCGACTTCACCCAGATTACTCGCAGCAGGACCGTTCCATCAGCACTGCCGGCGATCACCGATCTTGAGGACGTCGTCGCCCTCCTTCTCGCGCCAATTTTCCCGCCGCGCAAAGGGATACGCCTGCTCGGCGTATCGCTGTCTTCGTTGGAACGGCGGGCACCTGTCATGCAACCGCAGTTACGGCTGGCGCTTTAGTGCGCCTTGCTGATGATGAGGCCGGCCGAGAGCGGTGGGACTAACAGCCGACTATGCGGGGGTGTCGCCACACCGTCCCTCGTGCCGCGTGCGCGGATCATCGGCGCCATGCGGATGCGGCGCGGTGCCTGATTGCTCTGACCTCTCTCGCATCAAAAAGAATGGGTACCTCACTTCCTCTGAGAACTGTTCGGTATCAGACCAGACGCGATCCGCCGTCGATGTTGAGGACCGCCCCGTTCATCCATCCATTCGCCATCAGAAAGACGACCGCATCGCCCGCCTCCTCCGGTGTTCCGAGACGATGGAGCGGCAGCGTCCGGGTGAGCGCTTCGACATAGGCCTGCCTGCCCTCACCGAGCGTTTTCGAAAGGATCGGGGTGTCGATCGGACCTGGCGACAGCGTGTTGACCCTCCGCGGGGCGAGCTCGACGGCAAGGCCGCGGGCAAAGGCTTCCATCGCGGCCGAAGCAGCGGCGAGCACCGCTGTTCCGTAGGCGTTCGGACGGTCCGCCAGCGCTCCTGAGATAAAGGTGATCGAGGCGTCGGAAGCGAGGTTGTCTGCGAGCGCCCGGAGAACATGAATCGATGCCCAGATCCGCTCTTCGAAGGCGCGCCGCAGATAGATGACGTCAGCCTCAAGAACCTTGCCGGCGACAAAGGATCCTGCCATCAGGACGAGATGGTCGACATGTTCGATGTCGGCGAGTGCTGTATAGATCGCGTCAGTGTCCGTGACGTCGGCAGCTCGCCAGCCGTCGAAGGCGTTTCCCGCCGCCACGTTTCGGGTCCGCTCACGGTCGGAGCCGACGACCGTCACTTTCGCGCCGGCATCCCTCGCCTGTCGGGCTGTGGCCAATCCGATCCCGGAGGTGCCACCAACAATGAGAACATGCTTGCCAGCGAGCGGGCTCGTGTGGCTTTCGGATACTGCTACCTCTGTCATTTTTCTCTCCTTGAAGCGTCACCATGGCGCCCTGAAGGAAGATTTAGATTAGCAATGACATCTTGATAATCAGGCCACACTTCGCTTTACTCATTCCATGGTGGAACAAATCGGAATTGAGCGACTGACCGGGATAATCGCCTTTGCACGTGCCGCCTCTCTCGGAAGCTATACGGCAGCGGCCCGCTCTCTCGCACTCTCGCCGTCAGCCGTCAGCAAGAGCGTTCAGCGCCTGGAACAGTATCTTGGCATCAGCCTGTTCACGCGCACTACGCGGTCCCTGACACTTACCCCGGAAGGAAGGGATCTTCACGAGAGGGCCTTGCGGCTCCTCAGGGAGGCCGAGGAGATCGAGCAGGCTGCCGCGGCGGCGCGCGCCGAGCCTGCGGGCTTCATCAAGGTGACAGCCCCTCTTCCCATCGGCGCGCATATAATAGCCCCGGCCCTTCCCAGGTTTCGGGAACGATATCCCAAGGTGATCATCGACCTCAGGCTGGGCGACCGTTTCACCGACCTTGTCGAAGAAGGGATAGACGTCGCCATCCGCGTTGGAGAACCGGCGGACTCGCGGCTGATCGCAAGAAAGCTTGCCCCCAACAGAATCTGCGCCTTTGCCTCTCCATCCTATCTGGCAACGCGGCGCCGGCCGGAACGGCCGGAAGACCTCGTCGACCACGACTGCGTCAACTTCCGGTATCAGAGCAGCGGTCAAACCCTGCGCTGGCCTTTCAAGGTCGGAGACAAGGTGATTGAGATCGTGCCCAACGCCGTGACGATCGTCGACAACAGCGACGCCGTCGCGGCAGTTGTCGCTGCCGGCGGCGGTGTCGGGATTTCGCCCACATATATCGCAGCGCCTTACCTGCGGCGGGGGCAGCTGGTACCTGTCTTGAAGGAATTCGCAGTCGACAGAAGCAGCATCACAGCCTACTGGCCGGAGAGCCGCAGGGGTAACCCGAACGTCAAGGCGTTCGTGTCTTTTCTAGGTGAAATTTTTCCTTCGCCTACGGCCTGGGACGCGGTGTTCTCGTCTGTCTCCTGATGCTGGAAGAGGTGACCGACGGCCCCGGCACTCCTCTAAAATTCTCCGCCCCGGCATGGGCTGATCGCCGAAATCGAATCTAACATTGCCCGGTCCACAAATTACCGCCGCGTCGTCGTCACGACCCTATGATATCGCGCCGCGGAGGCGGTTCCGGCACGTGGTCCCTCCCGACATCGCGCTCTGTTGTTCCAAATCAGAATACCAACCGCACTTTCTTCATCACGCCGCCCGCGCCGCTTTACTCCAGCAGCTACTGAAAGCACCCTGACGTTCAAAGCACAACTAGAAGGGGCGCAAAACCGGATCACTATGAGAGGTTCGTGGAGTTGCCTGGTGGACCGGTTGGTTAGCCCGATCGCCTCGTCTCCCTTCACCCTGCCTCGACACCAAAGGGAATAAGCCGAGTGATGACTCTGGCATATATTTATAAAAATCAATCGCATACTCCCACACACAATGGCGGGAACAAAAATCGCCACTGCGGGTTTTCACCGCATGGATCTTCTTGATCCGCAAACAGAGGAAACATCATATGAAAAAGACTGCGTTGGCAGCGGCAATTCTTGCCGCCTATACCGTTGCGGCTTTAGCCCAGACCCCGCCGGCTTCGTCTCCGGATGGAAATACACCTGCAGTTGCAACCCCGGATACCAAAAATCCGACGGCGCCCGTTGAGGGTGCCAATAGCTTTACCGAAGGTCAGGCGAAGGATCGCATTGAGAAAGCGGGCTACACCGACGTCAAGGATCTCAAGCTTGATGACAAGGGGATCTGGGTGGCCTCCGGCATGAAGGATGGGAAAGCCGTCTCCATTGCCCTCGATTATCAAGGCAACATCGTCGCCAAGTAACCCCAAGGAGAAGCATGATGAGAACTGTAACCGGACTTTTCGACGACTACTCGGACGCTCGTATCGCCGTCAGCAAATTGGAAGCGGCAGGCGTTCCCTCAAGCGATATCAGTATCGTCTCCAACAAGGCTGGCCGCATTGATAGGGATTCCGACGTTGGCGAGGATGCCGCGACCGGCGCTGGTCTTGGTGCTGCCGTCGGAGGCGCCGGCGGCCTGCTCACGGGGCTGGGCCTGATGGCCATCCCTGGCGTCGGACCGGTGGTTGCTGCAGGCTGGCTTGCCGCGACCGCGGCCGGGGCTGTCGCCGGCGCCGTCGCCGGGGGTGCCGTTGGTGGCCTGATCGGTGCACTCACCGACTCCGGTGTTTCGGAAGAAGATGCTCACCTCTATGCCGAAGGTGTCCGCCGCGGTGGCAGCTTGGTCACGGCCAAGGTCGACGATGCCCGCGCCTCCGAGGCGCGTGCTATTCTCCAGAGTTCAAACTGGGTCGACCCGGTCGAACGTCGGCGTGCCTATACCGAGCAGGGATGGACCCGGTTTGACGACACGCTCGATCCCTATTCTCCTGAGCAGATTGCGCAAGAGCGGGACCGGTACCGTCGGACCGCCATCTAACCAGCATCGAGCCAACCCTCCTCGCTCTTGGCAAGGAGGGTTGAAGCTGATCTGACGCATCTCTCCCTATCGAGACCATTAACCCGATATGGTCATCGCCTTGGGCAAACCCAGCTCGGTCTCAAAGACGTCGTTCGTGGCGTCCGTTCGATCATCAGGGAAAGCGGGCCTATGCCGGACCTCGCCTCTGATGAGGCGAGGTCACCGCTCATACCTTAGATGACAGCCATGCGCGCCGGCCGGGCCGGATGCTCGGTCGGCTTACTCTTCAACGGAACGAGAACGGCCGGCATGCCGGCTTCGAGACAGGCCGCCACGAAGGCCTCGCGTGCGACAATGCGGGGGGTGGTGCCGTTGAGGGCGCCGCGGCAGGTCTTCACCGCGCGCTGATGGCGCTCTCCGTGACGCAGCGGCCATTCGTTTTCGAGAAAGTCCAGGGCGTCATATGCCCCTGTGAAAGTCCGCTCCAAACCGCACTGCAGCCGGATTCTTATAGGCCGGGTCCATGGAACATCGTTCTGCGGCATATTTTCCTCCTTTCATGCCACTAATGATCCTGACGAAATGATATTGTTAGGGGAAGCCGATCATTCAAGGACCGTCACAACCATCAAGGAACCCATTAAATCATAGCGCCATCCCCGCGGTCGGCGGCGCCCTAGAACAGGATGAAACCTGTAGCCCTCGGGAGGGATCAGGCGCATCATATGATCATGAAACTCTTTTCCAGCTCCAGCCGCTCCCGTGAGCGTTTTCTCGAAGCCATCCTCCAGAGCGCGATCGAATATGCGATCATCTCCATGGACCTGGATGGGTTGGTGACCACCTGGAATGAGGGCGCGCGACGGCTCCTCGGATGGGAGGAGGCCGAGATTATCGGCAAACCTGCAGCCGTAATTTTCACGCAGGAAGACCTGCAGGCGGGGATTGTCCAACGGGAGATGACCGCTGCTTTAGCGGAGGGCCATGGCAATGATGAGCGCTGGCACGTTCGCAAGGACGGCTCCCGGTTCTGGGCGTCGGGTCAGATGATGGCCTTGACGTCGGATGACGGCGAAGTCGAGGGCTTTGTGAAGATTCTGAGAGATCGTACCGAGCAGAGAGAAAACGAGGAGCGGCAACGCGTCCTGATGCACGAACTTTCTCACCGCATGAAGAATACGCTGACCGTCGTTCAGGCTATCACCAGTCAATCCTTCCGAAACGCCGACTCTATGGAGGATGCGGAACAGGCGATCTCGGCACGGATCAATGCTTACTCGAAAGCACACGACATTCTGCTACAGCAGAATTGGTTAAGTACGACCATGGCGACGATCGTCGAGGCGACCGCGATTAATCTTGGACTTGAGACGTCAGGACGGTTCAAAGCGAACGGCCCCGCGGTTGAATTGGGTCCACAGGCTGCCCTTTGCTTCTCCCTCGTGCTGCACGAACTTGTCACCAACGCCCACAAGTATGGTGCACTATCTGCAGATACCGGGACTGTCGAAATCGACTGGTCCGTGCGCGATGAGGCGGGCGACAAGCGCCTGAACTTCAATTGGCGGGAGGTTGGAGGCCCGGCGGTGGAAGCTCCGACCAAGAAGGGTTTCGGCTCCCGGCTCATCAGCTCCAGCCTTTCCGCCTTTGGAGAGGTCGCCGTTGATTTCGCGACGACAGGGCTCGTCCTGAGGATGGATGCATCGCTCCAGAAGCTGCAATACAAAAACTATTCCGACAGCGAAGAATAACTTGATTTCAAAGCCATGAGGCCCTCGACAAAGCAAAGCCTCCCCTTGGATGGATGGAAAAGAGGCGATCCGGCTTAACCGGAGCGCTTGGCGTCGTCGCTCCGGAATCAATCTCTCTATCTGAAGTCATCGGTGCACGACATTTAATGCGGCTATTCGAGCCGCTGGCCAGGTTGTTGTTCCTTTCTAGTGCGTTAGGCCGCAGATCAGGTTGCGGCGCCTGCTGATCGGCAAAGGCTCGGCCGACATGGCGATCCGCCGCTCCGGCCGCAATGTCGTCGTAGACGTCATCGGCCGCAAGGGTGACATTCGCGTGCTTGCGACGGCATGACCGGCTGGGTCATGGCGCGGCAGTGGCAACCAATTTCATTTGTCCTGCTCTTCGTCGTCGGCGGAGAGCAACTCAACGAGCGCGGCAACCTTGCCCGTCGGCAGACGCCGACCTTCGCCCATCAAGGCCTCGTCGTTGTTGGCCCATGCAAATGCCTCGGCGAGTTCAGCCGGGGTTGCGCCTGTCGCGATGATCTCGGCCACCAGCGTTTCATCGGCAGGCCCAAGGATGGCGAGGACGTTATCCGAAGTCATGATCATAGTCATTTCTCCCTCTTTCCACCGCGGCTTGAATATGGTGGTTCCTGGGAAAAATTCAATTTTTTCCGCCGAGAAATTCCACTTCCCTTGAAATTCTAAGACACTGAATTATATCAATATTAGTCGATTGCCCTATGGGATCGACATCAGGTCCAGGAGACGCCTCGTGGCTCTTGGCGTCTCCTTGTATCCATGTTGCTTATAAGGAGGATATGGCTATGAGGACAAACCTCGATTTCTCGCCCCTGTTCCGATCGAGCGTCGGCTTCGACCGGATGTTGAACGCGCTTGAGGCTGCAAGCCGCGCTGAGACCAGCGACGGTTGGCCGCCTTACGATATCGTCAAAGCCGGCGAGAATGAGTACCGCATTGTCATGGCAGTGGCGGGCTTCTCAAGGGACGACCTCGCGATGACCCAAGAGCAGAACATGCTCATCGTCTCAGGACAGAAGGCGAACGGCGATGACGTCCAATATCTGCATCGCGGCATCGGCAGCGGCTCGTTCCAGCGTCGCTTCGAACTGGCTGACCACGTCAGGGTCGTGCGTGCGGGTCTCGTCAACGGCCTGCTCATCATTGATCTCAAGCGCGAAATCCCCGAAGAGATGAAGCCGCGCCAGATCGAGATCCAAACCGGCCAGACAATGCCGAAGGCCGAGACCAAGCAGATCGAGGCCAATCAGCAGGCGGCTTAAGCCTTCCTAGCAGACCGCTAACAAGGCGCCGGGCATGGTCCGGCGCCGGCAGGAAAGCTTTGCCGACCGAACAACAGAAAGGAGAAGAACATGAGTGTTCGTGATCTAATTCCCTGGGGCCGCAACAATGGCAACCAGGTTCCAAGTCTCTTCCGCGATGACGACGGTGATCCCTTCCTGTCGCTTCATCGTGAGGTGAACCGTTTGTTCGATGACGTCTTCCGCGGCTTCGGCTCCGGCCTGGCGCACCGCGGCAACAGCGCCACGTCCGGGGGCGCCTGGCCGAGTGTCGAGATCTCCGACACCGACAGGGAGATCAAGGTGACGGCCGAGGTCCCCGGCCTTGAGGAAAAGGACATCGAAGTTCTGCTCCATGACGGCGTGCTGACGCTAAAGGGCGAAAAGCGCTCAGAGAGCGAGGATAAGGATCGCCAGTTCTCCGAGCGCTACTACGGCCGATTCGAGCGCCGAATTCCACTTGGCGTCGAAGTCAAGGAGGACCACGTTGAGGCTACCTTCAGGAACGGCGTGCTGACCGTCAGCTTGCCTAAGACCGAAAAGGCGCAGTCACAGGTCAAACGCATCGCCATCAAGAGTTGATCGAAGCAAATGCGCGGCCGGCCACGTGCCGGCCGCCATAAATCTTTCGCTGCGGCGGCGCCTGCGGGATTGTCAAAGGATCGAGACAACGGCTTAACCTTGCCAATAAGCGCGAGCTTAAAGCAGCACGAACGTATCTTCGGGGGCTATCTTTTGCCGGCCAAACATTCGATATCGATTGCAGGATAATCGCATCACTTAGCATGATCCAGGGGAGCGTCATACGAAGGCGAGCGATCGGCCGGGATTTCAATGTTGATAAGCAGGCCTTCATTCCCCCAGTTTCTCTCGATGCGCCCTTTAAGCTGTTTTTCGACCATTGCACCGACAATCACGGTTCCGAAACCTCGTTTTGCCGATTTAGGTGGAATGCCGGTGCCCACCTCCTGCCATCGGATGTTAAGGCCTGTGCCCAACGGTCCGGGCTTCCAACTGATTGAAAGTGTGCCCCGCGCAACGGCAAGAGCGCCATGACGGGCCGCGTTTACAGCAAGTTCATGGAATACGAGCGCAAGCGGCTGAACAACCGGGGCCGGCAGTCTGATATCCGGCCCGCTGAAAGAAGCGCGGGCTGCTGCGAATGGGGCCACCTGCTGGCGAACAATCTCCTCAACGGAAATGCTCGTCCACCTTCGCTCAGCAAGCAAGCCGTGGGCACGCGCGAGCGCTTGGACGCGATGTTGAATTGAGGCAGCATAAAGGGCCGGGTCCTCGGCATTGCTGAGGCGGACGATGCTATCGACGATAGCCAGCACATTCTTCGCGCGGTGATCGACTTCCCTGAGCAGACGATGCTCGGAGGCTTCGAGTGCTTCAATGCGACGATAGTCCGTTATGTCGATTTGAGACCCGAAGACATACAAGATCTGCCCGTCATCTCCATGTACCGGGCTAAGATGAAGGCGGTTCCAGAACTGCTCCCCGCTTTTCTTATAATTGAGAATCTCTACATCCACCTCGCGCTCGTCAGCGATGCCGGCACGAATTTCTGCCACGGCAGTTGGTGAAGTAGCGGGGCCTTGCAGGAAACGGCAATTGCGGCCAAGCACCTCTTCGGCAGCATAACCAGTCAGTTCGAGGAATGATTTGTTCGCGAGCACGATGGGCAGATCCGGGGCGCGGGCGTCGGCGACGACCATCGGCATTCTGGTGCGTTCAAAGGCGATCGCCGCCAGCTCTTTCCGATCGGCGGAGGCCACTTTTGACGATGCGGAGGGCAAATCGCCGTGGAGTTTTCTCGTTGAATGGCTTGTCATGCTTCTACGCCTTACTGTGACGTCGCACGATAACGCGGTTCGCATTCCTTTGTTTCCGATGTGGCCACCGGTTTGGGATTTGCCACGGCTTCCCGCAGCTGCGACCTTGGCGCGTGCCAATAAACGGGCAATATCAAGGATGTCAACATGCGGGTGGCAGGGTCTTGCTTCCCAAGCAACACCGAGCGCGATCCTGAAGTCGCCGAACGAGGGTCTGGCGGTCCCTACGTGTTGCAACGTTATTCTGGCCACCAAACCGGCATCAGGCTTACCACGAACATCACCATTACGAGAGTCAGGTAGATTGCCCATCCGATTGCCAGACGAAACGGTCTAAGCAGGCGGGCAATACGAACGAGCAGGCGATCTGCAAAGCCTGCGTCGGGGGAACATCCCCTGTCGGCGACGCGCCTTTGCGTCGGCATTGCGGCTCAGCCACAACCTTCATTAACGTGGCTTCCCATCGGATTCTTCTCCTGCCTGAGTGAACTTGCGAAGTCCTGCAACTGCGAAGAAAGCGAGTTCATGAGCAGATGGCTCAGAGTGGTTCGAAGGCAGGGCGCCAATAAATCTCGGATCCCACAAGGAGATGATTGAGGCGCAAAAGCAGGAGGCGAGCGCATCAACATTCCTCGGAACGAACTCTCCAGTCGCGATGCCGTCGGAAACGAGCTCATGAGATGGATTCTGAAGGATGGCCAGGTGCCTTCAGCGGCGAGAACAGCGAGGCTGAACATCTGGATGTCGCTGTCACATGCCTGCAGAATTAGGTGGTGTTGTCCGAGCCTGGCAGCGAAGCGCCACTAGCCGGTTTCGCACGCAAACTTGCCAACTGACGAAAGACGATGGGATCTACAAACTAAGCATCCCACACCGTTCCTCGTCTGGATGCCCCACCCAATCCTGACTGCCAGGCTAGCTTGGTGACAGGATCGCATCACGAGATGGCAGACAAAAACTCCTCCGTCTTAAAGAGTTGAAGTTGAACCGAGAAACGGTCACCCAACAGATCGATAGCGGCATCGTGTGTTTCATCGGCGCCGCTGCACACGGCATCGCTGAGCACAATGACGTGGAAACCAAGGTCGATCGCGCCCAGCACGGTGGTGAGCACACAGACGTCGGTTTCGCCTCCGGTTACGACGAGCGAAGTCGCCCTTTCCTGGTGAAGATGCGCGAACAATCTGCCATCGATCCACGGCGAATAAGTCGATTTGTCGTAGACGCGTGCTGGTGGCACAAGCTTTTGCAGCGAGGGGGCTAGTCCAATCAGTCCCTCGGGCAAATGCTCGCCCGTCATCATCCACCATTTCCGGTAGTAGTCTCTCCAGGAACCGAAGGCGTCTTCGGCCCGGACTGGGGGAACGAAACGCGTGAAAATCGTTCGTTCCGCATGATACCGGGCGATCTCAAGGAGTTCTGGAAGCACCCGTTTCATCCAAGGCACATTCCACGGCGTGTCTTCAATGAACATGCGCTGAGCATCGACGCAAATATGCCGCCAGTTCCCAATGTCTTTCATAAGCACTCTCATGAATACCGCGCCCGGCGAGCCACCGCCAGCCAGTTCTGCAAGGCGGCTTCTGCGTCGGAACCAGCGCTCAGGCTACGCCTTTGCCACCGGTGATGCCGTAGACTTCGCCATTGATAAAGCTTGCTTCCGACGAGGCAAGCAGCACGAAAACAGGCGCCAGTTCTACCGGTTGACCGGGGCGGCCAAAGTCGCTGTCCTTGCCGAAATTCTTCACCTTTTCCTCCGGCTGTCCACCACTCGGCTGAAGAACCGTCCAGACCGGTCCGGGCGCCACGACGTTGGCGCGGATGCCGCGCTCGATCAGTTGTTTGGCGAGCGCTTTGGTATAGGCGACAATACCCGCCTTTGTCGTCGCGTAGTCGAGTAGGATCGGCGACGGCTGATAGGCCTGGATGGAAGCGGTTGTGATGACCGCCGATCCCGCGGGCATATGGGGAACGGCAGCCTGAGCGATCCAGTGGAGCGCGTAGAGATTCGTCTTCAATGTCTTGTCGAAATCTTCCGTCGACAACTCCTCGATCTTCTCGCGGTACTGCTGACGGCCCGCATTGATGACAAGGATATCAAGACCGCCAAGGTCGGAAACGGTCTTTGCGACCAGCTCCCGGCACCAGGCTTCCTCCTTGACGTCGCCTGCCAAAGCCGTAGCCTTTCGGCCTTCAGCCTCGATAAGACTGATCACCTCTCTCGCATCTGCCTCTTCTTCCGAAAGATAGGCGATGGCGACATCCGCACCCTCGCGGGCAAAAGCGATAGCAGCGGCGCGGCCGATTCCGGAATCGCCACCAGTCACAAGCGCCTTGCGTCCTGTCAGTCTGCCGGAACCGCGATAGCTTTTTTCACCATGGTCCGGAGTGGGGTTCATCCTTCTTGCAAGCCCTGGAGCCGGTTGTGGTTGATCGGGAAAGGGAGGCGCGGGGTAAATCTTTCGAGGATCCTTCAACGTATGATCGTTCATAATGGACACCGGACATTCGTGTGGTTGGGAATGCGATAATCGCTGGACCCGAACGCGCTTGCGTTTGCTTTGTTCCTTGAGTGGACCCGCCTCTCCTTAACGACCGTTTCTTCGCGATCCAGAAAGAGGGAGGAAACGTCGGATCCGAACGGCGTCCCTCGTGGATGGGAAAGCTCGCGATCACGATTTCCGGTAGCGGAACTTTAAAATTCTCGTCGATCTCCACGAGCTCTGCATGAAGATCGCCGATGACCAGGTCGGCCGGGAACAAAGACTACGGTTTAAAGTTGAGGGGCATCAACCACGTAACGTCAGTTTCTGACAGGAGGTCTTTCATGGGTCGCGGTATTCTGCTTTGGCTGCTTGGTGTTCCACTGCCGATCATCATCCTTCTTGCTCTGTTTATGCGATAGGAACAGATCATGTCGGTTTCAATGACAGGTTCCGGAGAGATTGCCACTCCGGTCGAATCCTCCAAATCCGCCATGACATGGGGGCCCATCTTCGCAGGCGCCGCGGCGGCCATCGGCGTGACCCTCATCCTTTTGCTTCTCGGATCTGGGGTTGGGTTGACGATGGTGTCGCCCTGGTCGGGGCAAAGCAGTTCGCTCGGCACGGTCGGAGTAACGGCGGCGATCTGGCTCGTTGTCGTGCAGTGGCTTTCTTCCGCGCTAGGAGGTTATATTACTGGCCGGCTGCGCACGAAGTGGGCGGCCGTCCACACTGATGAGGTGTTCTTCCGTGACACGGCGCATGGCTTCATCAGCTGGGCGCTGGCAACGATCTTCGTTGCCGGATTTCTAGCCTCGTCGCTGACCTCGCTTGCCGGTGCAGGCGCACAAGCCGTGGGTTCGGCCGCCACGGCCGCAGGCACGGCAGCGGCATCATCGACTTCGTCGCCTGTAGACCTCTCAACCGCCTATTTTACCGACGCATTGCTGCGTCCGGAACAGGCCCGTGCGACGGCAGCGACCAATGATGCTGCGGCAACAACGGAAATCTCCCGTATCCTCCTCAAGGGTGCAGCCGCCGGTCAGATCCCGGACGACGACAAGGCCTATCTTGCCACCGTCGTCGCTGCACGGACCGGCCTATCCGAAGCCGATGCACGCAGCCGCGTGGATACGGTGCTGAAGCGTATCGACGACGCCAAGGTTGCCGCCCAGAAAGCGGCCGACGAGGCACGCAAGGCGGCCTCCACCGCGGCCTTGCTCGGCTCGTTGTCACTTCTGATCGGAGCCTTCATCGCCTCCGCCGCTGCTGCGTTTGGCGGATCGCAACGCGACGAAGAGGAAGACCTGCTCGTCAGGCCCCGGCTCTGAGAACCGGCGGAAATCGGGGCGCGGGGTCGAAAGCTCCGCGCCCGCTTTATGTGAGCATCGGCGTCGCTGCGCGCCTTAAGAGACGCGCGGTGCTGCAAGTGGCGAGTTTATTTCGCCTCGAACGGAACATGTGGCCAATTTTGAGCTTCGGTTAAGTCAAACCCTTTCCGGAGAAAATAGATGGCCAAGAAGACGTCCAAAACCGCGCCCGCAGACAATCCAACGATCCATGATCAGAAACTGCACCGGGGGGCAGGCGGTGAGCTTCATCAGCTTGCCGAAGACGGGATGCCGGTACTGACGACAGCGCAAGGCGGCCCCGTCTCGGACGATCAAAATACCCTTCGTCTCGGCGCCCGCGGCCCCGCCCTCCTCGAGGACTTCCATTTCCGCGAAAAGATCTTTCATTTCGACCACGAGCGCATCCCCGAACGGGTCGTGCATGCGCGCGGATACGGCGCCCACGGCTACTTCGAAACCTACGAATCCCTGGCAGCCTATACCCGCGCCGATCTTTTCCAGAGGCCTGGCGAAAAGACGCCGGCCTTCGTCCGGTTTTCGACCGTCGCCGGCAGCAAGGGTTCCTTTGATCTGGCGCGCGACGTGCGCGGTTTTGCGGTGAAGCTTTATACTCAGCAGGGAAATTGGGATCTGGTCGGCAATAACATTCCCGTCTTCTTCATTCAGGATGCGATCAAATTTCCCGACGTCATTCATTCCGTAAAGCCGGAACCCGACAAGGAATTTCCGCAGGCGCAGTCGGCGCATGACAATTTCTGGGATTTCATCACGCTGACACCCGAAAGCATGCACATGATCATGTGGGTGATGTCGGATCGCGCCATTCCGCGCTCGTTCCGGTTCATGGACGGTTTTGGCGTTCATACCTTCCGCTTCGTCAATGCCGCGGATGAATCGACCTTCGTCAAATTCCACTGGAAACCGAAACTCGGCCTGCAGTCCGTTACATGGAACGAGGCAGTCAAGATCAATGGTGCGGATCCGGACTTTCATCGCCGCGATCTCTGGCAGTCGATCCAGTCGGGGGCCTTCCCGGAATGGGAGCTTTGCGTGCAGTTGTTCGATCAGGACTTCGCCGACGCATTCGACTTCGACATCCTCGATCCGACGAAGATCATTCCCGAAGAGATCCTTCCGGTCAAACCGATCGGCCGTCTCGTGCTCGACCGAATGCCCGAGAACTTTTTCGCGGAAACCGAGCAAGTCGCCTTCATGACGCAGAACGTGCCACCCGGTATCGATTTCAGCAACGATCCGCTTCTGCAGGGACGGAACTTCTCCTATCTCGACACACAGCTGAAACGCCTGGGAGGTCCGAATTTCACCCATCTGCCCATTAACGCACCGAAGTGTCCCTTCCACAATTTCCAGCAGGATGGCCACATGGCGATGCGCAATCCTGTCGGACGCGTCAATTACCAGCCGAACTCCTGGAATCAGGGACCGCGGGAATCGCCGGTTCAGGGCTACCGGCACTTCCCCGCCGAAGAACAGGGTTCCAAAGTCCGGCTGAGGCCGGAAAGCTTTGCCGATCACTACAGTCAGGCCCGGCAGTTCTACATCAGCCAGACTCCGCCGGAGCAACGCCATATCGCCGCGGCACTCATCTTCGAGTTGAGCAAGGTCGAGACACCAGTCATTCGCGAGCGCATGGTCTCACATCTGATGAACATCGACGAGACGCTGGCCAGCAAGGTCGGCCACGCCCTCGGCTTCAAATCGATGCCGAAACCTGCCGATGCCGCCATGCCGACGCGGCAGGATCTCGAGCCGTCGCCGCCACTCAGTATCATCGAGCGCGGTCCGAAGCGGTTCGAAGGACGCAAGCTCGGCATTCTTGTCAGCGACGGCACTGATGGCGTTATCTTCAACGCGCTGCTTGCCCAAATCACCGAGCAGAAGGCAACCTTCGAAGTGATCGCGCCAAAGATCGGCGGCGTCACACTTTCCGACGGCAAATGGATAGAGGCGCATCAGATGATCGACGGCGGACCTTCGGTGCTTTACGACGCCGTCGCCCTCCTTCCCTCGGCCGAGGGAACCGGTGATCTGCTGAAGGAGGCAACCGCCCGCGATTTCGTGGCGGACGCCTTCGTGCACTGCAAATTCATCGGTTTTGTGGAAACGGCGCTGCCGCTCATGCAGAAGGCAGGTATTGCCGACTCCCTGGACGAAGGCGTGATTGGGCTCGAATCGGCGAAGGATGTCACCGCCTTTATCGAGGCACTTGGCAAACTGCGGGTCTGGGGCCGGGAGCCATCGGTCAAATTGAATTGACCGTCGCCACGTTCGCCAGAGAACGGCTACTCGTCAGATAAAACCCGCGGAAACGCGGGTTTTATGTCATTCGCGACGCCCTATTTATTGAGCGTAGGTGGATAGGAACTTCTCTATCTTCCGTTTTACACGCGTTGGAGAGCCGTATGCGCAGGCGCTTTCGACAGATCTCTGATTTGGCCGTCTTATGGGCAGGGCATCGTGCGGTCCCTGTCACGCTGATTGCGTTCATAGCCCTATGGACGGCAGTGGGTCTCAGCCTTTCCTTCCCACGGCAGTGGTTTCTGCTGACCAACATGCTGGGGACTCTCATTATATTTTTTATTTTGCTGCTCCTGCAGCACTCCCAGAACCGGGATATGATGGCGCTTCATGCCAAGCTCGATGAATTGATCCGCTCAAGCAAGGCAGGAAACCACTGGATTGCGGCTGAGAAGAAAGATGCCGACGCAATCGAGGGGATGCGCCAGCAACATCACGGCCAAATCACGGAGAGTGCGAATTAGGCGGACGCTGACTCTGCAGCAGATTTCTCATCCGCTTTTTCCTCGACGCATTCGGCTTTTTCGGCAAGGGCCTTGCTCATTTCCCTGAGTTCGCCCTCCTCCAACTTTTCGATGCCGACAAACTTGTTGGCGGCCTGGCTCGTCAGGATGAGTTCGTCAAGCTTGGCCTGCAGAGCCTTTCCGTCACGGTTCTGGCTGTTCTGCAACACAAATACCATCAGGAAGGTGATGATGGTCGTGGTGGTATTGATCACGAGCTGCCAGGTTTCAGAATAGCCGAAAAAAGGGCCGGACACCGCCCAGACAAGCACGAGCGCCAAAGCCGCGACAAAGGTGAACGGCTTTCCCGAGAGATCGGCGACCATGGTTGCGAAGGAAGAGAAGAAGTTGGATTTGTTCGACATCTGTAAAGCCTCGTTCGATCGCAGCATCAGTACTGTCAATCGACAACATCAACTCCATTTCCAGGCCGAAGTTCCTTGCACACCGTGGTCGATCAAAACGTTGGACCACCCTGCCCGCAAGCGGATAGCCGGCACGTTGAAGGACATGCTTCACAAGCTAGGGCACAGCAGTGAAAGAGCCGGCCTCATGGGGTCGACGGCGCGCTTGTGGTGGCTTGGCAATTAGAAGCGGATGGCCGCGTGATGCGGGCGCACAGCAGCAGACCGCCGTTCGGCCAGGGCTAGCCGGATCGGAGCCGACACGGGCGCCTTGCGGCTTTCTCGTGACCGTCGCCATTTCCCCTTACTCTTCTTCCCCTGGATATTGCGACTTCTTCAGAAGGTGGGCGAGATGCGCCGTGTTGCGCGTCAGCATCGATATCATTGTCTCAACGGCCTCCGGGGTCCTTTTCAGATCGACGAAGTTGGTCGACCCCATGGCTTCGCCGACCCAGTAGGCCACTGCGTTGGCCGGGATTGTAAATCCGACATCATTAAGGGCCTGGAAGATCTCGGCCGACACGTGGTGAGCACCGTCCTCGTTGCCGACGACGGCCACAGCAGCGACCTTGCCATAGGACACCATGCGGCCCTGTTCGTCGGTTTCCTCGAGAAATGCGTCCATACGCTCCAGTGCCCGCTTGCAGATGCTTCCGGGCTGCCCGAGCCAGATAGGGGTTCCAACGAACAGGATATCGGCTTCCAGGATCTTTTTGCGGATGGCCGGCCAGGCATCGCCTTCGCCTTCATCGGACGTCACCCCCGGCTTAATATCGTGATCGGCAAGACGGATGGTCTCGGTTTTGACGCCATACTTCTTGAACTCTTCGGCAATGAGATCGAGCAATTTGCCGGTGGAGGATGCCTCAGAGGAATTCGAGGACTTCAAGGTGCCGTTCAAGGCGAGTGCTTTGAGAGACATGGTTGCTCCTGTCATATGGGAGGCAGACCGGCCCATCGTTCGAGTTTTCGGTGGGTATGGCTGCCTCCAGTTCGCGCAAGGCGAAACCGATCGTCAGCAGAGTTGTTCCCCGCACCCGCTGTCACGGAACAAACGTTTTGCGGTGCTGTTTCCGCTTGAGAAGCCACCAACCCAGAACATCAAAGGAATTTCATCATGAAGGCTGTGCGCATTCATCGCTTCGGCGGGCCGGAGGTTATGGCGATCGAGGAGATCGATCGCCCGATCCCGGCCGCCAATGTCCGAGTCTGATCAGGTTAGCGTGCAGTCGAAATTGATTTCTTCCTGCTCGAATTCGGCTCGCATGGCGCTGGAAGGCTGGCACTTGAACCAATTGCCGGACGCGTACGTACGGCAAACCTTGCAGTCGATGCAGGGCAATGTCGAAAGAGCAGCTTCTGAAATCGAAGCCCTCCGCGACGTTGACACGGCGCAGCGCGGAATGCTGGCTAGGTCGGTCACCGACATTGTCAATTTACTCAGACAAGCGCAGAGCCAGGTTGCGCATGGAGATCACGATACCGTACAAACGACGCTGCACCTCAAAGATGCGATCGAGGGTCTCAGCCTGACTTCGGGTGTGAAACGCTCCACATGAAAAAGATGTTGGAAATATCGCTGGGAATAGTGACGAGTGTCGGCGGCTTTCTTGAAATCGGATCGCTGGCGACGGCTGCCCAAGCTGGATCGGCCTTCGGCCTTCAACTCATCTGGGCGATCATACTCGGCACTGTCTGCATCATTTTCCTTGTTGAGATGGCTGGCCGTTTTGCCGCGGTAAGTGGCCACACGATTTCGGACGGCATCCGTGAACGGTTCGGGTTCAACTTCTTCTTGCTGCCTTTTCTCTCGACCCTGTTGCTCAATTTAATGGTTCTCGCAGCTGAAATTGGAGGCGCCGCTATTGCGCTGGAGCTTGCCACAGGCATTGCCTTTCAGTGGTGGGCACCGGCCGTTGCGTTCCTTGCCTGGTTGTTGCTCTGGAAGGGCACTTTCGGTTTCATCGAGAAAGGCGTTTCCATCCTCGGTTTGGTGACGCTCTGTTTCGTCGTTGCAGCAGTATTGCTAAAACCTGATTTGAAGTCGGTGGCCGCCGGGGCTTTGCCAAGCATGCCAAAGCACGATTATGCCAGCTACTGGTTTATGGTTGTCAGCATTCTCGGCGCCTCGATATCGCCATACCTATTCTTGTTCTATTCGTCTGGCGCCGTCGAAGATCACTGGGACGAAACGTACTTAGGCACCAATCGCGCCATTGCAGGACTGGGAATGAGCTTTGGCGGCACGATATCGATCGCCGTGCTAATTGTGGCGGCCCTCGTGCTGGCTCCCAACGGGGTGGTCCAAGTCACAGATTACCATCAGTTGCCGACAATGCTCGTCCCCGTGTTTGGTCGCTGGGGATACTGGCTGTTTGTTGCTTCCTTGGGTATCGCCTGTTTCGGCGCGATCCTCGAGCTTGGGTTACAGCAGGCCTATCTGGTAGCTCAGGGACTGGGTTGGAACTGGGGCGAAGATCGCAAACCAAGCGAAGACCCAGGATTTAGCGCCGCCTATACGCTGGCCCTTTTGTTTGCGGCCATTCCGATCGTCTCTGGTTTCGATCCGCTAAATCTGACGATCCTGTCCATGGCTTTGACCGCAGCAACACTTCCGCTAACAGTTATCCCGTTTCTATTCCTGATGAATGACGAGCGATATGTTGGAAAACATGGGAACGGACTCATCTCCAATTCTGCAGTCGTCTCGATCATCCTGCTGGGCTCTATCTTGGCGATTGTGAGCATCCCGCTTGAGCTACTTGGAGGCACATGATGGATTTGCTGCGTGATGTTCTCGACAAGCAATTGGTCGACCGACATGGCGTCAAGATGGGCAAGGTCGACGGCATCGTCGCCGAACTTCGGCGAGACGGCCCGCCCCGCGTGGTCGCAATAGAGGTCGGCGCCATTGTCATGGCCCGTCGATTTGGCCAACGGCCACAGCAATGGACAACTTGGCTCGCATCCAAACTTGGCGGAGAGGTACACTCAAGACCCCATCGCGTGGCATGGAGCACCGTCCGCGACGTTGGCGTTGACCTTAAGTTGGACGTGGCCGTGAGCGATACCGCAATTTTTGATTGGCAAGATTGGTTACGAGACAGGGTGGTGAGCAAAATTCCTGGAGCATGAGATGGATGAGATCAATATCGAATTGTTGGTGGGTCGGGCCGTCTTATCGAGGGAAGGAAAAACAATTGGTCATATTGAGGAGGTACGGGCGGAGCAAGAAGGACCAGATCTTGTCATAACCGAATTCTATGTCGGCTTGTATGCAACCATGGAGCGAATGTCAGCATCGCCGATAGGCGCACATGTCCTGGGTCTTTTCCGCCTGCGCCGCAGACATCGCGGCTATCGCATACGCTGGAATCAAATCGAACTCGGCAAGAGCGAGCTAAAGCTGCTTTGCGACGAGAAGGAACTTGCTTCGCTGGGCTGAAGTCGTTGCCGCAATCAGCTCTGCTCTTAGGCTCGGTGCCGGGCGGTGCGGTTAAATCCGCCGTCGCTTGTCGACGCTTCGCCACTCAATTCGATTTTTGCAAACGAAAAATCCAAATTTTAAGTCTCAGTGCAGCTTGAACTCGCCTTCGACGCGGCGCCATTCGTTGGGTCCGATCAGGCGCTGATGCGTATAGCGGACGGAATGCAGCGGCCCGTCAAGGTTGGCCTGCCAGTAGTTGAGGAACCTCTGCATCTCGGGGAAATCGGGAGCCAGGTCGTAATCCTGCCAGATATAAGTCTGAAGGACGGATTCGAAATCGGGAATGCGGTAGAGGATATGCGCGGTGGTGAGACCATAGCCATTGAGTTGGCGTTCAAGATCCGATGAAAATTGCATGCTTCATCTCCGTTTCACGACATTGCGAATGTGGCGCAAAATTTTGCGGCCATCAACAGGTTTTCAACGAAGAACGACAGTTTATTGTTCCTTTCCAGCATGTTAGCAGCCGATCAATACGAGTGCTAATTTTTTCGTGCTGACCTCTTGAAATCGAAAAACCGGCAAACCAGATCATTTTGCGCAAAACGCTCGACTGAGGTTTTGCACCTGCCCGGACTGGTCATCCGGTCCGGCCAGGGGAACAACGTCATCATTGTTTGTCCATCGGAGGAAAACATGTCGTTCCGACCGCTTCATGATCGCATTCTTGTCCGCCGGGTTGAGTCCGAAGAGAAAACGAAGGGTGGAATCATCATTCCCGATACCGCCAAGGAAAAACCGCAGGAAGGCGAGGTTATCGCCGTCGGATCCGGCGCGCGCAACGATGCCGGCCAGGTCCAGGCGCTCGACGTCAAGGCGGGCGATCGCATCTTGTTCGGCAAATGGTCCGGCACCGAGATCAAGATCAACGGCGAGGACCTGCTGATCATGAAAGAAAGCGATGTCATGGGCATCATCGAAGCCCCGGCAGAGCAGAAGCAGGCCGCCTGAAGGCCGACCCATCCGTAAATTAGCTGCCTATTGAGGAGTTAAAGAAATGGCTGCGAAAGAAGTCAAGTTTCATACCGATGCCCGTGAACGCATGCTGCGTGGGGTCGATGTGCTTGCCAATGCTGTGAAGGTGACGCTTGGCCCGAAGGGGCGCAATGTGGTGATCGACAAATCCTTCGGCGCACCGCGCATAACCAAGGACGGCGTTTCGGTCGCCAAGGAAATCGAACTCGAAGACAAGTTCGAAAACATGGGCGCCCAGATGCTGCGCGAGGTGGCATCGAAAACCAACGATCTCGCCGGCGACGGCACAACGACCGCGACCGTGCTTGCCCAGGCAATCGTCAAGGAAGGCGCCAAGGCGGTGGCCTCGGGCCTGAACCCGATGGACCTGAAGCGCGGCATCGACCTTGCTGTCGACGCCGTGGTCAAGGAACTGAAGACCAACGCGCGCAAGATCTCCAATAATTCGGAGATCGCCCAGGTCGGCACGATTTCGGCCAACGGCGACGAAGAGATCGGTCGTTATCTTGCCGAGGCAATGGAAAAGGTCGGCAACGAGGGCGTCATCACCGTCGAGGAAGCCAAGACGGCCGAAACCGAACTCGAAGTCGTCGAAGGCATGCAGTTCGACCGTGGCTATCTCAGCCCTTACTTCGTCACCAATGCCGAGAAGATGCGCGTCGAGTTCGAAGATCCTTACATCCTCATCCACGAGAAGAAGCTTTCGAACCTGCAATCGCTGCTGCCGGTTCTCGAAGCCGTCGTCCAGTCCGGCAAGCCTTTGCTTATCATTGCTGAGGACGTCGAAGGCGAGGCCCTTGCCACCCTCGTCGTCAACAAGCTGCGCGGTGGTCTGAAGATTGCTGCCGTCAAGGCCCCGGGCTTCGGTGACCGCCGCAAGGCCATGCTGGAAGACCTCGCCATCCTGACAGGCGGCACTGTCATTTCCGAAGACCTCGGCATCAAGCTTGAAAACGTCACGCTCAATATGCTTGGCCGGGCCAAGAAGGTGGCGATCGAGAAGGAAAATACCACGATCATCGATGGCGTCGGTTCCAAGACCGAGATCGACGGCCGCGTTGCGCAGATCCGCGCGCAGATCGAAGAAACCACCTCTGACTACGACCGCGAGAAGCTGCAGGAGCGCCTTGCCAAGCTCGCCGGCGGCGTTGCCGTCATCCGCGTCGGCGGCTCGACGGAAGTCGAAGTCAAGGAAAAGAAGGACCGCGTCGACGACGCGTTGCATGCAACCCGCGCGGCCGTCGAGGAAGGCATTCTGCCAGGCGGCGGTGTGGCGTTGCTGCGGGCCGTCAAGGCGCTCGACAATCTGAATACGGCCAACCAGGACCAACGTGTCGGCGTCGAGATCGTGCGTCGCGCGATCGAGGCACCTGTGCGTCAAATCGCCGAAAATGCCGGCGCAGAAGGTTCGATCATCGTCGGCAAGCTGCGCGAGAAGTCCGACTTCTCCTACGGCTGGAACGCCCAGACCGGCGAATATGGTGATCTCTACGCACAGGGCGTGATCGATCCGGCCAAGGTCGTGCGCACCGCGCTCCAGGATGCAGCCTCCGTTGCCGGCCTGCTGGTGACGACGGAGGCCATGATCGCCGAGAAACCGAAGAAGGAAGCCGCTCCGGCGATCCCCGCCGGTGCAGGCATGGATTTCTAGGGCACGCCGGCCCGCCCTGCTCTTGAAGGGCGGGCCTCCAGCAATGGAGGAACAAATGGTTCAAACGATCATCAAGAAGTCGCAAGCGCCGCTTGATTCCCGTGACCTGGAAGTCTGCCAGCACGTCTTCGATGACCTCAGAACGATGGCGGACGTGCCTCGCAATTCTGAAGAAGCCGAAGGCATCGCGGCCATCGTCGTGGAGCTTTATCGGCAGGGCGTTCGCAATAGAGAACAGCTGAAGACCATGGTTCAGGCCGCGCGCGGACTGTTCGAAAAGCAGCCTACTCAGGCGGGCGTGACCATAGGAGAGTCGACAAGGTCCATTGGTCCTATATCCGAGGAGTCGGAACATGAGAAAGGAAACCGATAGCAATTCTGCAGCCAAGCATGCCGTAGCAACAATCAGCGCCGCGCATCTGTTGCACCCGGCCATGCATTTCGATCATCCCCGCGACGTGCTGATGGCAGACAATATCAGCAAGGACGAGAAGCGGGCCATTCTGGCCTCGTGGGCGTCCGATATATGTGCAATCGAATCCATGCCGGCCTGGCGACGCTATCCGGGTACGGAACAGATCGTCTCTTATGATGAGGTTCTTGCGGCTTTGAAGGCCCTCGATGGCGGTGATCAGAGCACCTCGTCGCAAAAGCCGGCCGCTTCCCTCAACGACAGCAAAAGCCGCCGCCGCAGACCCCTCGCGCACCGATCCGGTGGCGGCTTCGGCCTGTGCAGCTACTGGAAAGGAGGGCGTCGCAGACAACTATTCGATTCCCTCTGACCGCCGCGTTTCGGACGCGGAGAAGATTTTTGCCGACGACTCTTTGCTCACTTGAGGAGGTTTTGCCGATGAAGATCGCTCAGATCGCACCGCTCGCCGAAAGCGTTCCCCCAAAGCTCTATGGGGGAACGGAGCGGATTGTCTCCTATCTCACCGAAGAACTCGTTGCACAGGGCCATGAGGTCACGCTCTTTGCCAGTGGCGACTCCGTCACCGATGCGAGACTGGTGCCCTGCTCAGATCTTGCGCTCCGACTCAACCTGGCGGTCAAGGACCACTTGCCGCATCAGGTCGTGATGCTTGAGGAAGTTCGCCGCCGCGCCTATGAGTTCGACGTGCTGCATTTCCACATCGATCTATTGCATTTTCCGCTGATCCGGGACTTTGCCGATCGTACGTTGACGACCTTGCACGGCCGTCTCGATCTGCCGGATCTCAAGCCCTTCTACAAGGCCTTCGCAGATATTCCGCTCGTATCGATCTCCAATGACCAGCGCCGGCCGATGCCGCCTGTCAACTGGGCGGGGACGGTTTACCACGGCCTACCCGCCGATCTGCTACCCTTCACGGAAAAACCAAAGGGCAATTACCTCGCGTTTCTCGGCCGCATTTCGCCGGAAAAGCGACCCGATCGCGCCATCGAGATCGCGGCAAAAGTCGGCATGCCGTTGAAGATCGCCGCCAAGATCGACTATGCCGATCGGGCCTACTGGGAAACGGTCATCGAGCCGATGGTGAAACGTCACTCCAATGTCGAGTTCATCGGCGAGATCAATGAGCATCAGAAGGCGGCGTTCCTTGGAAATGCTGGAGCCTTGCTTTTTCCGATCGATTGGCCGGAGCCGTTCGGACTGGTGATGATCGAGGCAATGGCTTGCGGCACCCCGGTCATCGCCTTCGGCTGCGGCTCGGTTCCGGAGGTTATCGACAGCGGCGTGTCCGGCATTCTGGTCGACAGCGTGACCGAGGCGGCCGACAACGTCGAATGGGCGCTTCGGATGGACCGCCTCAGAGTGCGGGCGACATTCGAGAAGCGCTTCACCGCGGAACGGATGGCGCGCGACTACCTCGACCTCTACCGCAACCTACCCCGCGTCCGTACCAAAGCCGCTCCACTTCGCCGGTCGAATGGGCACCCACTCGACCTGCAGGTGGTCGCCTGAGACTTCAGGAGGAGCAAAAAATTGATCGCTTCCGCAAACAGCAGTTCCGCGCCCGCATCGGCCGGCCCGGCGGCACCGACCGGGCAATTTTTCATTCCGGCTGCCGCATCGCTGCAGGAGCGCCGGCCGCGCACCCTCAAGCATGGCGATACTTTCGCCGTCTTCGATCACAATGGCGACGCAGTTTCCTGGCCAGGCAGCCCGGAAGGCCTATTTCATCGCGACACCAGACATCTGTCGCATCTCTACCTGACGATCAACGGCAAGCGCCCGATGCTGTTGTCGTCGACCCTGCGCGACGACAACGCGACGCTTACCTGCGATCTCACCAATCCCGACCTGTTCGACGACAAGGAACGGCTCGTCCTCGGCCATGACCTCATTCACCTGCGCAGGTCTCGCTTCCTCTGGAATGCTCACTGTTACGAGCGGCTCTCGATAAGGAATTTTGACGACCGGCCGCAGCTCATTCGTGTCGAGATTGCGTTCGGAGCCGATTTTGCCGATCTGTTCGAAGTTCGAGGAACGGTCAGGACGAGAAGAGGGCGCCATCTTCCCCCCGTCATCGAGCAGGATTGTGTCTTTCTCTCCTATATCGGCCTCGACAAGAGGAGCCGATCGACGCGTCTTTCCTTCGAGCCGAAGCCGGACCAGATCGGCACCGACCATGTCACTTACGATCTCCGCCTGGCACCGCATGAAAGCCGGTCTTTGTTCATAGAAATCGGTTGTGACGCGACTGAGCCTCGAAAACCCGGCCATCGTTCGTTTTTCCTTGCCCTGCGGGATGCACGCAGGGCCCTGCGCGCTTCTTCGTCGCGCGCCGCTTTGATTGCAACGTCGAATGAAATCTTCAACGAAGTCGCCCGACGCAGTATCGCCGACCTCTACATGCTGATGACAGACACGCCTGAAGGTCCCTATCCTTATGCGGGAATTCCCTGGTTCAGCACTGTCTTCGGACGCGATGCAATCATCACAGCGCTGCAGACCCTGTGGCTCGATCCGGAGATCGCCCGCGGTGTACTTGGGCATCTTGCCGCCAACCAGGCGACGGATGTAGATCCGGCTTCGGACGCCGAGCCGGGAAAAATCCTGCACGAAATACGCGCCGGTGAAATGGCAGAACTCGGCGAAGTTCCTTTTCGCCGCTATTACGGCAGCGTCGACTCGACGCCGCTGTTCGTGATGCTGGCCGGCGAATATCTCAGGCGAACCGGTGATTTTGCGACCATCGACCGTCTCCTGCCGCATATCGAAGCCGCACTGACATGGATTGATGACCATGGCGATCGCGACGGCGACGGCTTCGTCGAATATGGCCGGCAGACGCAAGAAGGGTTGGTCAACCAAGCATGGAAGGACAGTCATGACTCCATTTTCCACGCGGACGGTACGCTGGCAAAGGGTCCGATCGCGATCGCCGAAGTTCAGGCCTATGTCTTTGGCGCCTGGCAGGCGGCGGCCGAGATCTTTCGTCTCTTCGGCCGGCCCGAACGGTCCGCTAGCTTCCTAGCGCGGGCACAGGGCTTGCGGCGCGCCTTTGATATTAGTTTCTTCGACGAGGAGCTCGGCACATACGTTCTGGCGCTAGACGGGCACAAGCGGCCCTGCAGGGTCCGCTCCTCCAATGCCGGCCATGCCCTGTTCACCGGCATCGTCTATCCCGAACGGGCCGCACAGCTCACCCTTACTTTGATGAGTGCCTCCTCCTTTTGCGGCTGGGGCATTCGAACTATTGCCTCCACTGAGGTGCGCTACAATCCCTTGAGCTACCATAACGGCTCGATCTGGCCACATGATAATGCCCTGATCGCCAGCGGCCTTGCCCGCTATGGTTATCGCGCTGAAGCCGCGCGGATATTCGAAGGACTATTTGCCGCCTCGACCTATACCGGCTTACGGCGGCTTCCAGAACTCTTCTGCGGCCTCCCGCGCAAGCGCGCGCAGGGGCCGACCTTCTACCCAGTCGCGTGCTCCCCGCAAGCATGGGCGGCGGCAACGCCTTTGTCGTTACTGCAGTCATGCCTTGGTCTTGAGTTTGATCCCAACGCCTTACAAATCAGTTTGAACACGCCGCGGCTTCCGTGTTTCCTTGACGAGGTCAGGTTGCGGCGCTTGCTGATTGGCAAAGGCTCGGCCGACATTGCGATCCGCCGCTCCGGCCGCAATGTCGTCGTAGACGTCATCGGCCGCAAGGGTGACATTCGCGTGCTTACGACGGCATGACCGGTTGGGTCATGGCGCGACAGTGGCAACCAATTTCATTTGTCCTGCTCTTCGTCGTCGGCGGAGAGCAACTCACCGAGCGCGGCAACCTTGCCCGTCGGCAGACGCCGACCTTCGCCCATCAAGGCTTCGTCGTTGCTGGCCCATGCAAATGCCTCGGCGAGTTCAGCCGACAAAGGACGGCAACCGACATTCGGCTACTTCCTACAAGAGATTCGAGCCATGCAAGTTGCCGAAGGGCTCAGGGATTGTAACGCCATTATTCCGCGGCAACGACGTCGATCCGTCCCGTCGAGGTTAGCGCTTCCAGATCATGCAGCCGGGCGCTCGGGGCGACGTTTCGAGCTATGTCGATAAGATGTCTGTGATGAGTCAGATAGATCACCTGTCCGTGTCGGGCCATCTCTGAGAACAACCTAAACGCCTCTTCGGCTCGAAAGTCGTCGAACGTCTCCATAATATCGTCGGCGATGAACGGGATCGGCGCGTGGTTGCCCACCAGCTCGTGATAGCCGGCGACACGAAGTGCCAGGTACAACTGGAAGCGGGCTCCCTTCGACAATTCGTGGGCTGCTTTGGATCCACCGGATGCGGAAACGGCGATCAAAATTTCGCCGTCCTTGCCGGGTTGCGCGGCCACCTCCCGATAGGCTCCTCGGCTGATTGTCCGAAACGCAGCGGACGCCCTTGACATCATGCCGCTGCGGTGACGGTCTCTGTAAAGCTTCAAGCCGTGATCTGCGGCGACGACGCCTGCGCGGAGCTCCATGTACCGCTTTGCACCATCCTCTATTTCAAGCAGCGTCGTTCGTCTGCGCTCTTCAATTTCAGCGACCTTCGAGTCGCCTCCAACGGCATCGAGAGAATCCTGCGATTTCGAGCGAGCGTGAAAGATTTCACTGCACCTCTTGTCCTGATCCTGCAACAACGGCGTCAGTCCGGCGAGTTCCGCTTCGAGTTCAGTCCTATCAGCCGAAACGGCCATGACCTCCACTTCGGACAAGTCGCGTGCGCCGACACTCTGCACGATTTCGTTCTCCAGCTCGCAGATAGAATTCACTAACTCTCGGCGCCGCGCAGCAAGATCCATGCGTGCATTGACATCCTTCAAATCGACAACGCCGAAGAATGCGATCATTTGCTGGGCCTGCGCATCGAGAAGCTCCTGTGCTAGCTTGAGATCGTGGTGCTCCTTTCGTTTGCCGTCCAGCTCGCCGTCGAGTTTCTCCCGGCGCTGCTTATTCAGGCCAGCATCGGTCACCTTGTCGACGACAGCCTGAGCAAGTTCACTGAGGGATCTATCCGGGGCGATTCCAAGCTTCTGACATAATTCGAGAACCATTGCCTCGAACGCTGCCCTATCCTTCTCCATCTTCTGGACGCGGTCTGTGAGCCCCTCCTTGGTCTCGATCGCGGAGGCGAGCTTCTCAAGCGCCGCAAGTATCTCGTTTGCGGCGCTGGGACCCGGCACGGATGCAAGTTCACCGAGCCAGCACGTCTCGCAGACTGCCGCCCATTGTGAATTCCAAGCGGCTACGTCACGCTCGGCGTCGTCAAGGGCACGCTGGCGCTCCAGGCGTTCTTTGCGAAGCCGCTCCATCTCCTGAACACGGCCGAGGGCGGCCCCGTGGGCATCCAGCGCCTCGTCTGCAACCGACAATAGCGCTGCAATGTCTGCGTCCCGATGGAAGGATAATCCAGCAGTGGTCATCGCATTCATAAGAACGAGCCGGGATCGATCAACCCGATCGCGCACGTCGGCGATTTCCTGTTCGATGCTTGCCAGACCTTCTTTGGCCTTGAGGGCCTCGTCCCGCTTCGAAAGCCAGTCTTCGAGCTCGGCCGGGTGGCTTCGATCAAGCCGGGCGCCCGGCGCGAGTTCGCGTACCACGTCGGCGACCTCAGATCTGATACGATCGAGTTCGCCGAGAGCGCGCCGGTGGTGTTCCTCGGCGGATTGAACATCCGAGGCGGTCGATGCGCGCCGCAGCAGAAGCTCGTTCAACTTGCTGATCTCCGCAGCGTGCAAAAGCCGCTTCGATCCAAGATGGTCGTCCGCCCTCATGGCAGCTTCAAACGCATCCGCAGAGGCGGCGTCCATCGTCTGCCGATGTGTCGTCCACGCGCTTTCGCGAAGGCCACGGCTGGCGGAGATACTGGCTTCGTCGATTTCGCCCGCCTGCTCGCGGACCGCCGCAATCTCCGACTCCAATCTTCGGACCTCGGGCTCTAGCCGATCGAGATCAGCGCGGGAGGTTCTTACCTTTTCTTCGCTCTGCCTGAAGGCATTCTTCCAGTCTTCCAACCTGATCGGCGAAGGACCTGCCATTAGGCTCAGGTCAACAACGGTGCCACGCCACGGAAGAAGCCGCGCCAACGCTCCCGACAACGTCAAGGAGGCAGCGTCGCGACGCCGCGCCAGTGAGCGCAGCGGAATCTCCTCGTCAGAACGTGGAACAGCCTTGACCGTCGCCGCTAGCAGCTCGAATGCCCTGACCCTTTGGGATGAAAGGGGTGAATTCGCTTCCAAAGCCTCGTCGCAACCGGCTGAGAGCGCTCGCTCCGCCTTGGCGACCTCGTGGGCCGCAGCGGCTCTCTGGGCATCGACACCGGATCTCGAACCGATCAGCTCCCGAAGCGTGCCGACGGTCGCGGCATCGAGGACGAGCCTGGTGGGGGACGCTTCCCCGGACCGTCCTAACTGTAAAAGTATGCTTTCAACAGAAAGATCGGCTGCGCGGGCGGAAAGCTTGGGTATATCCTTCTCAGCAGTCAGGAACCGGGCCTTCAGTTCAGCCAGCTCGTCCATGCTTGAGGCCAAGCGCAGAGCGACCGGATCCGGCTTGATCTCAGTGGCCTCCTCTTCGATCGATCCGATGGAGCGGAGTACGGCCTGCAGCTTGACCCGATGTTCGATTTCCTTGGTCCGAAGAGTGGAAAGCTCCTCCCGCCAGGATTCCGGCGGCTCCGGTACGACCTCCATGAGCCGAAGGCTTTCCTTCAGTCCCGCCAACCGGTTCATGGGAAGCAAAACTTGGAGAATGCGCCTTATCTCGTTGATCCGTTTGTGGGTCGCGGCCCTATCGCCAACGGCCTCCTCGTAGAGGCGGCCCATCCGGTCCCTTTCTTCAACGAGTTTGTGATGGTCGCTGGCCTGCAGATCCAACGCTTCGCGTTGCTGCTTTAGTTCCTGGAGCTTCGCCTTCAGATCGCCGAGGACGCCGCTGCGAGCGCGATACCGATAGAAGCTGTCGGCCTCGCCACGGATCGCAACCAGTTGCCGGCCAAGGTCAGAAAGGCCTGCGCTGGCAGAGAATAACAGTTGGCCGAGATCGCCTTTGCTGGCGAGAATTCCCTCTCCGCCCTTCTCCAGCGTCTCGTCGTCGAGAGAGAACATTGTGGTGAAGGCGTCGCGGTCGATGCCCCCGAGGTCGGCCCTAACAAGTGCGTCCGGTAATGTCCGCTCCTCGTCGTCGAGCAGACTGTTCTGAGGTCGTTTAATGCGGACAAACTCGTGGTCCAGACCGCCGACATGCATATTGGCGCCGATCCGCATCGTCGGATAGGGATGTAGGAATCCATATTTGCTGGAGCTGGGAATGCCGAAGATCAAGTCCAGGATGGCGTCGAACGTCGTCGACTTGCCTGCCTCGTTAGGGCCGTAGATTATGTGGAGATCGGGCCCATCCGCAGGCCGAGGTCCGAAGTTGATGACGCCGTCGGTGAACTTGCCGTAGCGCGTGAGATCGAGGCGATTGATCCTCATCTATTCCCCCTCGCCGCCGCGAAGACGCGCAACGACATCGGACGATCCCTCTCGGGCGAAGCTTCTCAATATCCGCTGGAAGGATATCTCGTCGGCTCCGAAGATGTCCCGCAGTTCCGGAGGAAGCTGACCACGCAGTTCGTCCGCGATCGCTCGGACGTCCTGCTGGTAGTCGGTCGAATCCTTCACTTCCTTGTCGATTATCGTCACGAGTTCCTCAAGCGCTCCCGACCTGTTTTCGGAGCGGCTAGGCGGTACGCATGACGTATGGACCTTGTCGATCCAGACGTTTCCAATCACCGCGCCGCGGGTTTCCATCTCGGTCCGGACAAGATCGAGATCGCGACGAACACGCCAGGCCAGCTCATTCGATCCGGTAATCTCCAGGCGGGTGACGAGATGGTCGGCCTCCACGACCGATCGCAGATCCTCCATTTTTTTGAAGATCGTGCCGATCATTTCCTTCCAGTCCGACGCACCCGACACATCTACCTCGAGCCGCTCGAACTGCGCGACGCTTGTCTGCCGCTCTTCGACGACGACTGACTTATCGTCGCGTATCGTCACTAGTGAAACGGACTTCGGACCGTCCTCGTTAATGTCGCGGCCCTGGGGAATTCCCGGCATGACAACGGCCGACAAAGCGCCTTCAACGATTGACCGCTTATGTATGTGTCCCAACGCCCAGTATCGGAAACCGCTTCGTTGGAGATCGGTGACACTGCACGGGGCGTACAAGTCGTGTTTCTCGGAGCCGCCAAGGCTCGTATGCATTATCCCGATGTTGACCGTATCTGGCACCGGCGGTTGATAGCGTACCAGCAGGCTTTCCGGCGCATGTGGCTTGGCGAAGCTGAGCCCGTGAATGACCACAGGAAAATGCCCTGGCGCGCGATCAATGGCCACCGTTTCGGCGGTCGCACCGAAAACTTTCACGCTATCAGGCATCACCAGCTCGGTCGTGATCCTCGACAAGGCGTCATGGTTGCCGCGGATGATAAAGCTTTTGATCCCGGCCTCGTGCAGCCGGCGAAGCTGCTCGGCCAGAAATCGCGCCGTTTTCATCGAAGTCTGATCGCCATCGTAGAGATCGCCAGCGAGTACGAGCGCATCAACCTGTTCTTCGAGACAGAGGTCTATGATCCGGACGAACGCGCGCCGCGTCGCCAATCCTATCACTTCGGACAGCTCGGGATTGCGCAACGCAAGCGTCTTCAACGGCGAGTCGAGATGCACGTCCGCAGTATGCAGAAAGCGATAGGTCAATTCGGAACCTCGTGCGTGGGTCTCCGTCTATACGCGACTGCCTGCGCGCGGGCCAGTAGATATTCGTGTTTTGTTCCCTTTTCCACACCTGATCGGTTAGTGTTTGCTTCGATTGTCTCCAACGATCCCGTTAGGGGGTGCGGAGTTTTGCCATACGCGCTGGCGTCAGGGGCAGGAAGCGCGGCTGACAGGAAGATCACGGTGCTTCTGATACATACCAAAACCTGCCGCGAGAAGATCGGCTGGATAGTCGACTTGGCTGGTGATGACAGCGATGCCGTAACTGTTAGCGTGGCCGGCGGTCGCAACGAGGAAGAGGCGATGGAGCGGGGGGAGGCGGTGGAGTTTGAGGTGGCGGCCGCCCAACGCACAGGAGATTTCAATGCTTGGGGTTTAGCAAGTGCTCGCTGAGCGGCCCGCCGAATAATACAAACTATTAATCGAAACACTGCTCAATTTGTATTTTCGAGCGAAATCAAATAATGAACCCTTTAATTGCAAAACAAATTGTGGACACAGAACTCAAAAAAGTATTATTTATTGACAAGATACAAAGGCTTCACAAAGTATCTTTGTAACGCCATGACGCGTTATGCCTAGAAAACACCCCCCTTTCTTGATCCCCGCTATGACGGGGATTCTTTATTCTCATCCACATAGGCATAGTTATCTGATTGTACCGGGAACCTAGCCGATCCCTTGCTGACTGGCACAGGTGGATGGAACTCGAATCTGCCAGCGCGCTTGCAGAGATTGACCGCTATGGTGGCCATTGGAAGAATTACGCCGAAAGCCATGCCGATTTTGACGAGGACTTCAGTATGCAGGGCGAGGTGCGCAATGCCGCTGTGGCCCTGTACGAAGCGATTATGGATAAGCGCGAAGGCAAACGTGTCTCCGCAGGCTCAATGCTGATGCAGCCTCGCGAAAAATGACGCTTGCGGAGGCTTGAGTCCGGCACTGGCCAAATATTTCTGTCGCGTTCACATTTCGGACTCTTTACGGAATTTTCAATTAGCCGCGGTGCCAGCGGTCGGTCGCCAGGTTTTTCAGCAGCTCCGCGCAAAGGCACCGGGTGTCATTCCCACATATCGGGCGAACGCGACATTGAAGGCACTGGCGGAGGCATAGCCGACCCTCGCAGCAATCTCGACAAGCGGCGCCTCTCTGCGACGCAGCATATCCTTTGCCAGGGCCATGCGCCAGTTCGTCACATATTCCATGGGCCGCACTCCCATCTGCTGCCGGAAGCGGTCGAAAAACGCTGAGCGTGACATACCAGTCGCCTCGGCCAGCATTTCGACGGAGACCTCGCCCGCCGGATCACGATGGATGCGTCGCAGGGCAGGCGCCAGTCGACTGTCAGCGAGACCGCGCAGTAATCCGGGGGATGTCGTAGTGTTGCCCGCGCTACGCAACGCGGCTATGAACAGCACCTCCAGCAGCCTGGTTAGGATCATGTCTCGCGCCGCGAGCATACTGACCGTCTCCGCATGGATCATCCGAACTAGATCGGTGAGACTGCTCCCATCCTGTACATGAACGATGCCCGGCAGCAGCGAGCTCAGCAACTGCTTGTCGTTGCCCGTGAAGGTGCAATGACCCACCATGGCGGTAACCTCGGCAGCCGCTTCCGGATTGCCCAGGCGGAAAACCCCGGGACTCGTCTCCAGCCGCTGCGGCAGGGTACCTCGCGGCGGAGGCATAAGACTGCTCATGGTAAGGGTATGGATTTGCGGGACCAGAACGAAATCTCCTGCTGCGAGCCTGATCGGTACTCGGTCATTGATCGTAAGCAGACAGTGTCCTTCCACGATCGCACAATAAAACGGGCTCCCAAGATCTCGGCGCTCCACGAGCCACGTCCCGCCCGCCGTTACCAGCTTGGCGATCGAAGGAGCGGGTTTGAGGAGCGAGACAATTTCGGCGAGCGGATCAGACATAATGGACGTTCGCTAAATAGATGCGGATTTGCAAGCATAGAACGTCCGACCGATCCCGTCCATTTTGGCGCTCTTAGCAGGAGGCACAAATGACGACCAACAACCTGATCAATTTTGCGAGCTACATACCGACCCCGAAGGCGATGCTAACCGTCGCCTACTCACCGATTCGTCTAGATCTTGCCGGGCGGCAACCTTTGGAACTGCGTTTGACCGCACCGACGATCGGCAGCAAACTGCCGATCGTCATCCTGTCGCATGGCTTTGGACCTTCCTACTATATTCCGTCGAAGGATGGTTACGCTCCCTTGGTGCAGTTCTGGGCGGAGCGTGGGTTCGCCGTCATTCAACCGACGCACGCGAGTTCTCGCGTCGGTGGACTTTCGGCAGATGCAGAGGGCGCGCCGTTCTTTTGGCGAGAGCGCGTTGCCGAGGTGCGGGCGGTTATCGACCTGCTGCTCGATATCGAGGAGCAAGCACCGGCGGTAGCGGGTCGGCTTGACCATGGACGCATCGCTGCTGCAGGGCATTCCTTTGGTGGCCACACTGTGAGCCTACTCTTGGGCGCGCGTCTTAATGGAGAGGCGTTCTGCGATCCCCGAATCTCGGCAGGGATCCTACTTACGGCTCCGGGCCGGGGTGGGACGGATCTCACGGCAGAGAATGCAGCGCGCTTTCCGTTCTTCGATCTCGATTTTGCCCACCTATCGACGCAGAGCCTTGTCGTATGCGGGGCAGATGATAATCCGCACTTTACACCGCGTGGTCCTGAATGGCACGCCGATGCGTATCACGACGGGCCAGGCGCGCGAGCTCTGCTCACCCTTCATGGCGTTGGCCATGGGTTGGGCGGCATCGCAGGACTCGATGCCAAGGAGACCGAGATCGAGGCACCAGACGGGCTTGAAGCTACAAAGCGGATGACGCTCGCTTGGTTGAGAACTGCGCTGGGGTATGATGCTGCGGCTTGGGCTTCCGCCTGTGGGGCATTAGCTGGTCGAGCGAGCACCCTTGGACACGTCAAAGAAAAGCCGCGCGGGTAATTTCCCTGCTGGATGGAAGCCGTCCCAACCGCTAGTTGGACAGCCTCCCGCTTTCCAGATGTCCATAACTGGCGCACGGAAAGCGGGACAGCGCCGGGGCGATATCTACTTGCTAGCAGGCGCGATGACGGCCTTTTGACCGAAATGAGGGCGTAGTCAGTTCAGTCGATTTTCAAATGTGGTTCTCTGCGCAGAAACGCACGGGCCCGCTCCGCGCGGGGCCATGGTCGAGGACGCCGCGCCGATCTGCACGCTCACGACCGCCGAGCTGACAGGACGCCTGCCGTCCTTGCGAGCCGGTGGACGAAGCCAAGATCGCGCTCAGCGAGCGCGGTCAATTTCGTCAAGAATACGCCCTATGCCGCTTGGTTTGACGGCTTGCATAGCGGAGCCTCGGATAGATCAGATCCGAGCACCACCTGTTGCATCGATCATCTGGCCGGTCGTCCAGCGCGCATCGTTCGATGCAAGGAAAGCGATGACGTCGGCAACGTCTTCCGCCCGGCCGACACGGGAAAAGACTGAGAGTGCTTCGGCGCCGGCGCGCGCGTCGGGTGACGCCAGCCACTCTGCATTCATATCCGTCTCCGTCACACCCGGCAGCACGGCATTGACCGTAATCCCGCGAACCGCAAATTCTGGTGCCAGCGCCAGTGTCAACGTCTCCAGCGCCCCCTTCGAGGCTGCATAGGCCGGATGCGACGGGGCCGCGATCCGCGTAAACCCTGTCGAGACATTGATGATGCGGCCGTTGTCGCGAATGTGGTCGGCGACTGCCTGGATCAGGAAGAACGGCGCCTTGTAGTTAATCGTCATCACCTCGTCGAACGCGGCTTCGCTCGTCTGCTTCAAGGGTATCGCGGGCGCAATGCCGGCATTGTTCACCAGAATGTCGAGAGCGGGCGAACCCGACTCGGTGCGGGCAGCTTCGCTGAATTGCGCCCAAAGGCTGTCGGCAGAGTCCTTGCCCTGCCGCAGATCGGCCTTCACGGCTACAGCCTTGACGCCGAGCGTTTCGATGTCGCGGACAGTGGCATTGGCCGCATCCGAATTGGCGGTGTAATGCACGCCGATCAGCGCGGCACCTTCTTTCGCGAAAGCCAGGGCTGCGGCTCGGCCGATACCGCGCGAGCTTCCGGTGATTAGGGCTGTCTTGTTTGCGAGTCTATGGGACATGCATCACTCCGTTGATAAATTAAATAGTGACCCCTATAATAAGAGTGAAAGAAAGTCTGTCAATATTTTAATAGGGATCACTATTTTAATGGATGAGCCAGTCCGCAAACGAGGCAGACCACGCGTGCTCGATCGCGACGTCGGGCTCGACATCGCCGCACGCCTGTTCTGGGAACGCGGCTATGAAGGAACCTCGACCGCCGACCTAACGAAGGCCATGGGGATCAATCCGCCGACGCTCTATTCGACTTTCGGCTCCAAGGAAGAATTGTACCGTCAGGCGCTCGACTTCAGCATTGCCCGTGAAAACAGTCGCCGGTCGGAAATCCTGCAATCCAATCTTCCGGTTTACGAAGCCCTGAGCCGCTACCTCTACGATATAGCCGATGGCGATACCCAGCCTGACAAGCCGCGGGGATGCTTGGTCTCGACGGCGGTCCTCCAGCATGCGGAAGAAAATGCATCGGTCGCCCGGATGACGGCGGCACTGCGCGAGGCGTCGATGCAAGTTCTCAAGAGCCGCTTCGATCGGGCAATCACCGAAGGCGAATTGCCGGCGGAAACCGATACCGACACGCTCGCGCGCTTCTACGGCGCGATCATCCAGGGCATGTCCGCCCAAGCCTGCGACGGCGCCTGCAATGCTCTGCTGAAGCGTCTGATCGACATCGCACTCACGGCCTGGCCCGGAATGCGTCAGACCTCGACCGGAAATTCGGATTGAAGATATTGAGCAATTCGATCGCGTCCCGGACGGCAGCAATTGAGGTCGGCAGGCTGCCGCAACTTGTGTGACCTGATGCTATCGACCGATGAATCCGTCGCGCCCAGCGCGCTGGGCGCACAAACTCCGGGACCTCCCCGTCAGGCCCGAGTACGGGAATGGGCGCAGAATTTCGCTGCTGTCGGAAGACACCTGTCCGCGCCGCCGATGGATCCTGTCATTGACGCCGCAGGCGAGGTCTTCATTGGGCTGCGTCTGCGGTGAATGCTGGTCATGATCACAGCTCGCCTCAGCTAAACAAGAAGTCGCCCGAGTTGAAGTTTGAAAGCCCGCCGAGGGTTGTGATGTTGTCGAATTCAGCGACCAGCACCGCGCCGCCGGCTGAACTTGGGTTCTGATCGTAGTAGACCGCCGCATGGCCGAGATCCGTATTGTGGAACACGAACAATGCCCCTGTGGTTATGTTGCTGTAACTATTGATGGTGCTCTGGACGGTTGCGTTCGTGACGCTCACGTCCGTTTTGACGGCAACCTCGGTTCCGGCAACATTGATCGTGCCGTTGTTTCCCACCTTCACATTGTCCACGCTTGTATTGTTGTTGCCGACGGCGAACTCGAACGTGCCGCCTCCGACGTCCAGCTGGAACCTGTCCACGGTTGTGCTATTCGTCCCAGCGTTGAAGTCAGTCATATGGTTCGTGGTGGTGGCAAACTTTTGCAAAAAGAAGGTGTCATTTCCCACGCCGCCGGTCAGGGTGTTGTTGCCAGCACCACCGTTTAGGGTGTCGTTGCCGTCTTGGCCGAAAAGAGTGTCGTCACCTCCGAGCCCGAACATCGTATCGTTACCGCCACCGCCGTAGAGAACGTCGTCGCCCGTTCCACCGGTCGGATTGTCCACTGAGTTGCCATTGCCACCGGTGATAATCGTGAACGTCTCGGTCTTTTCGAAGGCCGGGCCTATAGGATCACCGGTCTGCGTTGCCGCTACCGTCACTGAAAATGTACCATTCGTCGATAGCGCATCCGAATGAAGCGTGTTGCCGGCAATCGAAAATAAGCCCGGATTCGACTGCGAGGCAATGCTGAAGCTGAACCCACCTGTGTCGGGATCAGTCGCCGACAGCAAACCACTGAACTCAAAACTATTGAAGTTGACGCTATCCGGCGGAACGACAGGCGTCAGCTTAATGTCGGTCGGCGCCTGCCTAGCGGGACCATCGTTGGCGCCGGTGATGGCGACGACGATGTTGTGGCTGGCCGTGCCGTCGAGCGAGCTGACGCTCAGCGTATCGCTGACGGCGTCGCCCTGGTTGAGCGCCTGCGTCGCGGCCCGGCTGTTGTCGAGCGCATAGGTCCAGCTGCCGGTGGCGGCATTGAAGGTGAAGCTGCCATAGATGCCGTTGAGGGAGGCCGGGACGGCAAATGCCGCCTCGCCGTCGTCGACATCGCTGACCGTCAGCTTGCCGGAGGCATTCGCATCGCCGCTGCCGGCCGCACCCGCCTCGACCGTCGCCCGATCGTCGGTGACCGTCGCATCGACGACGATCGAAGCCGCATCGTTGGCGCCGGTGAGCGAGATCGAGACATTTGCCTCGCTCAGCGTGCCATTGCCGAGCCGTATCGCGTAGACGAAACTATCTTTGAGGATTTCACCGGCAGACAGCGTATTGATATCCGCGCCCGAGCCGACGATGCCGCTTCCATCACTAAGACGGTATTCGATCTTTCCATTATTGATCCTGACCCAATTGCTGAGCAGGGTCTTCTCCCAGGCAGATGCCCCGTTCGCTCCGACGTCTTTCGCAAGAAGCTCGTAGTCGGCGGTAATTGGATTGCCATCACCGTCGTCGACCGAAAAGAGGGATTTGGCATTCCCGCCAAGATCATTCGACATGACGTCGAGGGTTATGGTTTTGGTGGCCGCATTGTAAAGCTGGAGACTGAGCAGTTGGTCTTCTGTCCAGATGTAAGAGTCATCCTTCGCCTGCGGCGTATTGGAGAAAGAAGTCGTGCTGCCGCCGCCGGTGCTTTGCGTACCCATCAAAATACCCCCATAACACAAAACAAGTAATCCGGCGCTAATTCAAGATTATCAAACCAGCATGACACGCGTGAACACGCGGCCGCGCCGGTAATATCGGCAACGATGCCAACTTTTCTTAAACAATAGCCGGAATACTCCCCATCCCTAATAAAGTGTTAACACATATACTGTGAAATGAAAGACGATTTTCTTGCGATGGTAAATTTATTCAGCAATTCGTTCCGAGAGACGCAGAAGTCGCAGAGCTCGATCCTGACGAGCGGTGGGGGCGAACGCGTTCGCCAGGGACGAGATCGAGAAATTCGCCGCCGAAGGCGTGGCTGTTACCTGTCGTGAAGTTGCGGGACGACATTCTGAAGGTACCGCCGACGGCCGGCTCCAGATGATGCACGGTGCAGAGAAAGCCGTTCGGCGGAAGCCATTTGGCAAGCGCGTCGGCCTCGATGAAGGCGCGATAGACCTTGTCCGGGCTGGTATCGCCAACTTCATCAGTGGTTCGGCCACCAGTGTCCCGAGGGATGCGCTGGGATAACGGCCGTGAGGCTCTCGACCGGAGCTGAACCTGAGATCCTGTCATTCGACGTCTGGCGCAGTTGGAAGGACATGAACTGCAGAGTGGCCTGGGGAGTCTAAATAGACATCGCTAGCGGGTGCCCGCACCCGATTTCAGTCTTGCCAGGGGTCGACTATGATCACGCCGGTATCGTCGAAATCCTGAACATTACGCGTGACTACAGTTAAGCCGTGAACCAGCGCGGTAGCGGCAATCAAAGCATCAGCCTCGTTGCGGCGGTCTGGAATATGTAAGTGGGCACAACGCGTCGCTATCGCATCATCGATTGGCAGAACTCGCTCGGCGAATTCAGGGCGAACACGGCTATCCATCCATCCCCGTAAGCGAGAGCCCTGGGCAGCGTCGCGACGCTGGATGGTTAATATCCCGCGCTCAATTTCCAGGATCGTAATTGCGGAAATGAACAAGTCATTGGAATCTTGCGCACCGACCCACTTCGTCACATTGGCATCTGCTTTACCGTCTCCAACTTTGCGCAACTCGGAGAGGACGTTGGTATCCAACAGGTACTTCAAGACAAATCGACCTTGCGAGGTGCAATTTCGGCTCTCGGTGGATCGAATTCAATCGTCGACAAACCAGGCATTGAAAGAGCATCGACGAGATTCCGGCGCTTGCCGGTCAGGCGGACGAATTCGCTGTATGTCATCAACACATGGGACGGCTTCCCGCGATCTGTAATAACTACAGGACCTCTTTTGGCAGCCTTCTTTGCCTTGCTGACGTCGTGGTTCAACTCCCGGCTAGACAAACTTGTGATGCTCATAGAATACCTCGTAGAATACCTCGATGTAGGAACATACCTACATATATGATATTATCGACTGTGGAGCAATATCCAAGATAGCCGCCTTGAAGGGAATCGACCCTTGATCCCTTTATTTAAATGCCGCTGGCATAAATAGAATTTATGGAATTTTTCCGTCTCGCAGTCGCTGGGATGTGTGGGTCGAAGCCAGCTTTTCTCAAGGACTGATGGGCTGTCACCGGAGGAGTGCGATCCGCTTCAACCGCAGCGCACGCTTTTCCAGGAGATGCCACGAAAGCCACCCGAGCAACCACGATGCCGGCAGAGAAAGGGCAAAGACCGCCCACCACGTGCTGTACTGGCCGAGGGCATGGTTCATCACCTGCTCCACTGGCCATCCATAGAGATAGGTGCCGTAGGAGACGTCGCCTACCCGTTCGAGAGTCGGCAGGCGTATTACCGGCGAGGTCGCGATGTAGATAAGCGGATAGGCAAACAACATAGGGCGGTAAAAGTAGTTGGGCCAGATAACGAGGCAGAGCACACCGAGCACCACAAAGATCAATGCCAGGACAATATTAGGCTGTCGCTTTTCCATCACGATCCAGAGAAGCGAACCGCAGCAGAAGTAGGGAGCGATAAAAGTGAAGTCTGTCAGGAACCGTATGTTTGGCCACGGATGATCGAAGAAAAGCTGCCAGGTCACGCCCACGGCGAGGACAAGTGCCATAAGCTGGGCTCGCAGAAGCCCGATTGCCATTAATCCCGCGATGATGAGGTAGCAGAAGATTTCCTGCCCGATCGTCCAAAGAGAGCCGTTGACGAAGGTGGCGAGCCAGGAGATTGCGGGATCATAAAACTGCACGTGCGGCAGAGTCATGCCGAAGTTCGGGTCGAACAGCGAATGCAGTGTCGTCTTCACATGAAGCGACTTGAGCAAGTAACCGCTGATGCCCAACGGGCTGAACAAGGCACCCAAGACATAGACGCTCAGCAGCGTGCAGACCGCAAACGCCGGATATATTCTCAGCGCCCGCCGCCAGAGAAAACCGCCCGCGCTGCCGAACTGCGCGCTCTGTGTGACGAGGAAGCCGCTCGTGATGAAGAACGCATAGACCCCGAAGATGCCAAGGGTGCCCTGGCCGAGCAAACGCCGGAAGGGCTCGTTCGCCGAGGTCTTTTCCGAGATAAGAAAGGCATGCGAGAAGATCACCATGGAAGCTGCAACGAGCCTGATCATGTTGAAGTTCGGGTAAAACGCCTTCTCGATTTCCCGCCCGTCCATGCGAGCCTCCCGCGCTTCCACAGTTTAACAAACTAATAATTTGAGTTTTGAATGATGTCATGGGCCGTTGTGAAGACGGGATTATGACTGATAACCTCCGGTCTGCTCAGATTCGCCTCGGTCGTACACTTGTTGTTTTGGCAGTGATCTTTCCATGCCTGATCATACACAGTCGAAGCACGTTGCATCATCCCTGGCGGAAGAATTCTGATAAGCATATTTGCCGTGAGCTTTTCATAACGCCATTACTATTTCGGGGGCATGTGGGCCCTTCGATACTGGCAAAGAGAGTATTGAAGCGGGGCGGGGTCTGCCCGTACGAGCAATTCGGGCAAAAGATCTTCCTCAGCAATGCAGGCTCTCCAGCGAGTTCCGAAAGCTGACGTTGCTGCAGACTGGCGCAGTTGAGCAGTATCCTGGCATCCTTGGGTGGTCGACTTGAGGTTGGCGCGCCGGCCTTTGTCAGGGCTTCACGAACCGATATGCGAAACGATCGGTCTGGCCCTTGATCGAGGGATCGAACACCTTGATCGCGTGCGGATCGTCGTTGTTTGCGAGCATTGTGCTTTCCGCATCCAGTACGAAGCCGGCCGTCTCCACCTCCTCGCGCACGGAGGCGGGGTCGATGCGATGCAATGACTGGGCATCACCTGTGCCGGCTCCGGCGGCGGCGGCGTGATCGACGATGACGTAGAACCCACCGGGCTTCAGCCGCTCGTAGACCGCTCGATTGAAGTCGGCCGCCGTCGCGCCCCTGGCCTGCATCAGCGCGGTATGGAGATCGTGGTAGAACAGGTGCAGCCACAGGACGTCCGCTGGCTCCGTGGCCTGCAGTATCGCGACGAGGTCCGCCGAGACGGCTTCGACATTCTCTCGGCCAGGTTCCTTCGCTAGCGTCCGCATGCGGCCAACCGGATCGTTCTTGAAGTCGGCGACTTCGGCCGGCACGAAGCTGTAGATCCGCCCTTTGGCTCCCACGACGTCGGAGAACAGGCGCGTCCAATCGCCGTCGCCTGGGTAGACGTCAATGACAGTGGAGCCCGCATCTACACGTGCGAACCGGATCAACTCGGATAGTATGGATTGGTCGTACATCGGAATCTCCTTTGCGGTTGGGCACTAGACGAGCGCGCGGCGTACAATGGGGCGATTTTCGTCTGATCTATCATCTACACCGAACCGATGGCCGAACAGTGCTATGCAGGCCCGGCCGCGCCCATCTGCGCGACGCGCGCCAATGCTTGTGTGTCGACGTATTCCCGGATGTTGGTCAGTCTGCCGTCCCGGACGGTGATGGCGAAGATCCAGTCGTCCTCGAACGTCTTGTTCGTGGCTTTGATCCTTCCCCTCGCGAAGCCGAGCACGAGGACCCGGTCTCCTTGCGCCACGAACTCCCGGGGTTCCGTGGACGTTTCAATCGACTTGGATGCCGTCTCAAGCAAATCCTTTAGCCCCGCGTGTCCGCGGTGCGTTCCGGCCAGCGGCCAGTCTTTGCCGGGGATGATCCACTCGATGTCATCGGCGACCAGTGCCAGCAGGCCATCCCTGTCGCCGCGGCCGATCGCGGCGAAGAAGTCCTTCACGGTCTGGATGTTCTTCTCAATGCTCATGGGAATTTCTCCATTTGGCACCGATCGCATCGTGCTCGATCCGATCCGTGCATCGTAGCCCTGCCGGTTGGCACGTCGTGTTCATCAGTCGAACTTGACCAGGTCCTTGAAGATCAGTTGACCCCAGCTATTTCCGCGCGCGTGGACCAGCAGCCCACCTTCCGACAGCCCGCCAAGTTTGATTGGCGCGAAACCGAGATTTTCCGCGAGCACACGAATCTCCGCTGCGGCGTCGTCATCGTCGCTCGCCAGGAACACGACCCTCCTGCCACCATGCACGGCCGGATCCTGATCAAGGACGGCAGCGCCCAGATGGTTGAAGCCCTTGACTAGTTTTGCACCAGAGAATGCCTGCGCAACAAACTGGGCAGAAGGCTGTCCCCCCAGTTTTTCAGGAGGCACGCCGTAGGCATTGGTCACATCGACGATGGTCTTCCCCTGCCAGGTGGGGAGCGCCTTGGCGACATCTGGATGCGACTCGAAACGGACAGCCAAGAAGATGATGTCCGCCTTGACGGCTTCCGCTAGTGTCTTAGCAATGACCTTGGGCCCGATCGCCGCCGCATCAGCTGCAAAGCTTTCCGGGTCGCGCGTCGTTGCCACGGACACTTCGATGCCCTTGCGGGAAAAGGCCATGGCCAGAGCTCGGCCGATATTGCCGAAGCCGATGATTGTGTAGCTCATAATGCTTCTCCGATCCTGTGTTGACGCTGGGTCAGACCTGCGCCCAACCACCATCGACGGCGAGATCTATACCGGTAATGTAGGAGCTTTCATCGGAGGCGAGGAACGTGAGCGCAGCCGCGATTTCCTCTGGCTTGCCCCTGCGACCCATTGGGATCTGTGCAGCAAACTGGGCGACCGCCTCCTCGGCTTGCTCAGCGGTGAGGCCGGTCGTTGTCGCCAAGGCAGGAGTCTCGATCGCGCCGGGGCTCATCGTATTGACGCGGATATTGCGGTCCTTCAACTCTTGGGTCCAAGATCGCGAGAAGCTGCGAACAGCCGCCTTGCTTGCTGCGTAGGCGCTAAACGCTGGCAGCCCCATCACATTCGAGACCGACGAGTTCAGAATGATCGATCCGCCGTCTTTGAAGATGGGAAGGGCCTTCTGCACCGTAAAGAACAGACCCTTCACGTTCACATCGAAGGTCTGGTCAAAATGGGCCTCAGAAGCTGCCGCGAGCGGGGCGACCGTACCTGCGCCCGCGTTTGCGAAGAGAATGTCGATGTGACCATGTTTCTCCTTCACGGTGGCATAGAGAAGGTCAAGATCTTCCAAGCGCGAGACGTCGCCCACGACTGTTGTCACGTTTTTCCCGATAAGGGCCGCGGCCTCTTGTAAGGCTTTCTCGCGTCGCCCAATGATCACGACCTGCGCACCTTCTTCCACGAAACGCTTGGCTGTGGCCAAGCCGATCCCGCTGCTTCCGCCCGTGATGACTGCGATTTTACCTTCGAGTGCTTTCATAATCTTTTGTCCTTCGTTGTGCGTTAGTTAGGCACGGAACCGCGCCGGGGTCAGAGTTGAGCCAGGCCGCCGTCGACGGCGACTTCGCTGGCGGTCATGAAGCTGCTGTCGTCCGAAGCGAGGAAGGCGGCCGCGGCCGCGATCTCCGCCGGATCGGCCATGCGCTGGAGCGGGGTCATCGCGCCGTAGGCCTTCTGGCCCTCCTCTCCGAGCGCTTCTTTCGCGAGTTCGGTCGCCGTCGCGCCGGGCGACAGAACGTTGACCCGGATACCGGTACCCTTCAGATCCTCCGCCCAGGTCCGTGCGAGATTGCGCACGGCTGCCTTGCTGGCGCTGTAGGCAGTGAATGCCGGGGCGCCGGTGGAGCCGGCGCTCGATCCCGTCAGGATGATCGAACCGCCCGGGCCCATCAGTGGTAGCGCCTTCTGGACCGTGAAGATCGTGCCCTTCACGTTGGTGTCGAAAGTGTCGTCGATGTGCTTGGCAGTGATCTGGCCGAGAGGAAGCGGGCTTCCGGCGCCGGCATTGGCGAAGACGATGTCGAGGCTTCCGCGCTCGGCTTTCACCGCCGCGTAGAGCCGATCCAGATCGGCCTCATCCGAGACCGACCCCTTCACCGCGCGGGCATTGGGTCCAAGCTCGGCCACAGCCGCATCGAGTGCTTGCTGCCGACGGCCGTAGATGAAGACGAAGGCACCCTCCTCGATGAAGCGCCTTGCAGCGGCGAGGCCGATACCCGTGGCGCCGCCCGTGATCACAGCGGTCTTTCCATTCAATCTGGTCATGTCATGCATTCCTTGTGTCGCGTCTCGGGTCATCGCTTTTCGGAGACATCCTCCGACAGCCTCGATATGGGTTCGCGGGCACCAGGCGGTGAGTGCGCAATCGCGCGCATCCGTGGTGCGTAAACGATCCACTTACGTGATCGAACGCAGCGACGATCATGCGCAATCCTGCCCAGTAGGGTAGACTGGTCTTCGCAAGCCGCCCCATGCGGCGCGGGAATGGACCATGATCGACTGGGATGACGTTCGCTACTTTCTTGCAGCCGCTCGTGGCGGCTCAGTGCGGGCTGCCGCCAAGAGCCTGGGAGTCAACCACTCGACCGTGCTGCGACGCATCGCTCAGCTCGAGGAGCACCTCGGGGCGCAGATGTTCGAAAAGCTGCCTTCGGGTTACCGCCTGACGGCCGCGGGCGAGGAGGTTCTCGAGTTCGCGAACCAGATGGAAGCCTCGTCGCACCAACTGGAGACGCGCGTCTTCGGGCGCGATCAGAGCGTACGCGGGCTTCTGCGGGTGACGCTGCCCCCGTTCCTTGCGACACACCTGCTCATGCCGGATATCGCAGATTTTGCGCGTCTGCATCCGGACATCGAGATGGAGATCGTATCGACCGGCGAGGTCGTGAATCTGACCAACCGGGAGGCCGATGTGGCGATCCGGATGGTCTCCGATCGCAAGACCCTGCCGCTCAATCTTCATGGTCTGAAAGGTCCGGATTTGCTCGCGGGTGTTTATATGTCCCGCGATAGACTGGCCGCTTGGCGTGCGGGTTCGCCGGATCCAATCCGGCCCATCGTCATCGGCGGTCAGGCTGTTCCGGCCTGGGTCGACGGAGGGGAGGTTCGCGCCACAGGGGTTCCGTTCAGGACGCCGGACGCCGACGCGCAGATCGCTGCGGCAAGGCAAGGGATCGGCATGACCAAATTACCCTGTTTCGTCGGAGATGCCGATCACCTGCTGGCGCGAGTTCCGGGTATCGATCTGAAATCACCTGCGACGATTTGGCTTCTCACGCAGGGGGAGACACGCAAGACGAAGCGCGTGCGGCTTTTCACCGAGTTCATATCCCATCGACTCGCCGCGTGCGCTCCGCTCCTCGCCGGGCGGTCCATATCGCGCGGCTGACGTCCCGTGCGAAACCCCACAAATGGGCTAGGGAAATTGCTGTTGGAGATTGGCATTCCCAAGGGGACATGGGCCTGGCTTTGTCGAAACACTGCCTGTCAGGAAATTCCACGGGGTCGGGCCAGCGACCGCCGAGCGCATGCGCAAATATGGGATCGAGACCGCGCTCGATCTGAAATCGAAGTCGCTAGCCTTCCTAAAGGAGCATTTCGGCAAGTCCGGTCCGTATTTCTATGGCATCGCCCGTGGAATTGACGAGCGCCAGGTCAGACCCGACCGCATCCGCAAATCGGTCGGCGCAGAAGACACTTTCGCAGAGGATATCAATGATCTCGAAGGAGCGACGGCGGAGCTGAAGCCGCTCGCAGAGAAGGTTTGGCGCTACTGCGAGGCGCGGGGCATCGGCGGCAAGACGGTGACCAAAAGTCGGAAAGGCTGACGAAGAGAACAAAGATCCAATCGACTCATACGTTGGATTTCGACGCAGAAACGCCCGCGTCTTCAGCGGGCGTTGAGAACTCTTAGACAAAATGCCGTACAGTTAGCGCGCGACCGATGCGCGGGCAACGCTGCGGATGTCGGCTCGGTCGATGCCGAGGTCCTGCAGTTCGCGGCCGGACATGCGGCCGAGTTCGGTGACGGTCTGATGGAACTTGCGCCAGTTGTTGAAAGAGCGTGCTATGTTCATGATAATCCCCTTCCTGAGGGCTATGTGACGTCAGCAACCTTGTTTAGTTCCGGCGTCGTTTCGATGACCGCAACATAGGCGTTTCAATCGGTTTAAAACAGCGACAATCCCTCACCCCACCCATGCGAAAGGCGCATAGATGGAACAGGTGGATCGCCGGCATGCCATTGCTGTGGCCCCGCGATCGACAGAGATTTTGGAGGCTCATTTCCGCAAGGTAATGCCATTGCTTTGCGCTTCGCGAACGACGTTTTCCGAGAAGCCGTGCTGGAGAGCGTCTTCGACGAATTCGAGCACCAGGAGACCCGCAGCCGGGTGGGAACGACTGACAGCGATCGTTTGCCTGATAATGAGGAATGGTTCCAGCAAGACACGAAACCCTTCATGCTCGCCGATAAAGCGCTCGAGAGCCTGCTTTATGCCAGCAGATGCGTCATGATTGCCGTTCACAAAAAGGTCGAGCGCTTCCGCTGGCGTTGAAGCATGAACGATTTTGGCGTGAGCGAGACGCCGCGCTAAATAGAGATCATATGCAGCGTTTCGTGTGACGCAGATTTTTACGCCGTCCGAATCGATATCAGCAAAGGAGCGGTACGGACTTCCCTCCCGGACGACAAGCGTACCTTCGATCAGAGCGTAGGCCGGCGAGAACAAGAGCCTGTCTTCACGTGCCGGGTCGGCGGCGAGGAAGGCGACGTCCCACTCGTCGTGATCGACCTTTTCCAGAATTTTGGCGGCCGAGGGATAAGTGACAAATTCAACGCGACAACCAAGGCGCTTTGAAAGGTCGCGGGCCAGTTCAACGCTGACGCCTTCAAATTTTCCCGTTGCCGGATCGACGCCCACCAAGGCGATGTTGGCAAGGTTGACCGCCGCACGCAGGTAGCCCTTCGGTATCAGCGCGGCGCGCGAACGTGCAATTTCGTCGGTCATGTTTTCGATCCTCTACCGAATAGCGCATTCCTGCTGGTCAGCGTTGCTTGAACTTGGCCGCGAGCGTCTCGGTCCCGCGGGCGAGAAGGCCGACATCGATGCCGACCGCAGTAAAAGTCGTTCCAAGTTCGATGCAGCGGGCAGCAAAGGCTGTGTCCGGCGTCAGGATGCCTGCGGGTTTGCTGAGAGCCGCAAGGCGGCTGATTGCGTCCTCGACGGCAGCCACGACCTCAGGATGGCCGGGCTCTCCCGGATGTCCAAGGCTGGCTGCTAGATCCGCGGGGCCGATGAAGACGCCATCGACACCATCAACCTGTGCAATGTCTTCCAATGCCTCGAGTGCGGAGCGGGTTTCCAGCTGCACCAAAAGACAAAGTTCTTCTTCTGCCCGCCTGGCATAGCTCGCGATACGCCCAAAACGTGTCGCCCGCGTCAGCCCCGACACGCCGCGGATGCCGGTCGGCGGATAGCGCATGGCAGAAACCGCAGCTTCCGCTTCCTCCCGGTTCTGCACGTAGGGAATGAGCAGCGTCTGCGCGCCGATATCGAGGTGCCGCTTGATCAATACCGCGTCGTTGCTGGCAGGCCGCACGATCGCCGAGACGTCGTAGGCCGCGACCGCCTGCAATTGCGGCAAGACTGTCAGCACATCACCCGGCGAGTGTTCGGTGTCGAACAGCAGCCAGTCGAAGCCCGAAGGCGCCACGATCTCCGCGGCATAGCTGCCCGGCAGGCTGCACCAGAGACCTATCTGCTGCTTATTTTCGCGAAGCGCCCGCTTGAAGCGATTTTCCGGAAGATTCATGTTTTCACCTATACAAAAGCGACGCCGATAGCACCGATCGGGCCATAATCGGCGTGGATGACGTCGCCAGCAGCAATGTCGACCGGGCGGGTAAAGGAGCCCGCCAGCACGATCTGCCCCTTCTCCAGTTTGCCGCCAACCGCATGGAGCTTGTTGACGAGCCAGGCGATTCCTGCCGCGGGATGTCCCATGACGGCCGCCGAAACGCCGGACTCCTCGATGATCCCATTCTTGGAGAGCGTCGCCCCGATCCACCGGATGTCGACATCCATCGGACGTATCACGCGACCGCCGACGACGATGGCGCCGAAGGCCGCGTTATCCGCTATGGTATCAGTGATCGCGCGCGGAACCTCGGTCCGATAGTCGATGATTTCGAGCGCCGGCACGATGAATTCGGTGGCGCGCATAACGTCGTAGATGCGGGTGGTCGGGCCTTTGAGATCCTCACCCATGATGAAGGCAAGCTCCACTTCGAGGCGCGGCTTGATGAAGAGGTCGGCCCTGATCTGGGCGCCATCGTTGAACAGGGCATCATCAAGGATGCGCCCATAATCCGGCTCGGTCATCTTCGATGCCATCTGCATGGCGCGCGACGTCAGGCCGATCTTGTGGCCCGCGACGCGCGCGCCCTTAGCAATCCTGCCCTCCGCCCAAAGATCCTGAATGCGATACGCATCCTCGATTTCGATGTGTGGATAGGTCTTGCTGAGCTGCGGGATCGGCACCCGGCTTTCCTCGGCGCCCAGCAACGCCTGCGCCGCGCCGCGGCGTTCTTCATCCGTCAACATGGGTATGGTTCTCCCGTTTGTTTATTTGATTGGCGCGCGCGGTAGGACCGCCTCGCCAGGCTCCATCACGTATGTGTACTCCAGGGAAAACCAGGGAACGCTCACATTCGGATCGTACGGATGCGGTTCGTCGTGCTGTACGAAATCGCCCGTCAGCGCGGACGTCACCCCGAACTGCACGTCGGAATCGATATTCGGATCGCTCGGGTCGAAAACCTGCGAAATAAGTGTCTTGTAGCCTTGCTTGAAGATCAGCGCATGCAGATGCGCCGGACGATAGGGGTGACGCCCCTGCGCCTTCAAAAGCCGACCGACGACACCGTCCACCGGGATCGGATATCCGATCATCTTCACCGTGCTGAACCAGAAGCGGCCCTCCGCGTCCGTCGTGAATTTGCCTCGCAAGTTCATCTCGGCCTGATCGGGATCCTGGTTCTCGTAGAGACCCACAGGCGACGCGTGCCAGACATCCACTTCGGCGCCCGCAATGGGTTCACCGTGTGCATCCACCACCCGCGCGTGAACGAAAAGTGGAGAACCCGGCGTATCCGACCGGACGATGGTACCGCCATTTTCCACGCGCGGCGAGTTGAGGCGCCAGAAGGGGCCAAGCAGCGACTGAGACGTTTCCGTTTGTCCCCGGTCGCCATTGTTGAGCAGGCAGACCAGCGTCGAAACGCCCAGCGAGCCCGACATCAAGACGAACTCGTTATGACTGTCCGTCTGCAATTGGCCGATTTCGTTGAGGACCGCGGTGGCATCGCGAAACTCCGGCTCCGTCAGGCGGACTTCGCGAACAAAAGCGTGCAGATGCTTAACCAGCGCCGTCAGGATCTCGCGAAGCCGGCCATCTGCAGTCTGCGCCATCACCGTCAAAACAGCCGCTGTCACATCCTCGTGCGTCCTTATCACCATCTCACACCTCCCTATGGGCGTGCCTGTTTTGAAAAATCATCGATTATTTGTCAAGCCAAACCTCCCATGCAAATGTAGGATATTTCAAGGGAATGAGCGCACAGCGCTCAAAATACGGCAATATATCTTTGATATTATTCGATAAAATCTAAATGTTTTCGGGCGTAGTCCGAAGATTGACCGCCAACTCTCATCAAACTGTTGACAGCAATAATCGTTTATTATACGGATCGTCGATAATGAAACCCGCGATCTGAAAAGGTCGCGGAACCATCTGGGAGGGTGTCAATTGCAATCAGGACCTGGCAGCCTCATTTTGGAAAGCGGCGCGGAGGCGGCAACGTCATCCTTTCTAGATGACGGCAAAAACACCATCGCCAGCCAGCTTGTTTCGCGTCTGCGTGAAGCGATTATTTCCGGCCAGCTCGAGGCTGGCAGCAAGATCAATCTCGATCGGGCAAAACAGAGCTTTAACGTCAGCCTCAGCCCTTTGCGAGAGGCATTGGCGCGTCTCATTTCGGATGGACTTGTCGAATTCGAAGACAATCGCGGCTACCGCGTGTCGCCTGTTTCGCTGTCGAACCTGGAGGAGATCACCAGCCTGCGCGAGGAGTTCGAAACCTATGCGCTGCGGGAATCCATGCGCGTCGGTGATGTTGAATGGGAAGGCAATGTCATGCGTGCGTTGCACCGCCTGAACCGCACGGAACGGGATGCGGCAAAACCCGAAACGCTTGAACAGTGGGAGGCCGTTCACCGGGAATTTCATCTCACCCTGATTTCGGGCTGCCGCAAACCGTTGCTTCTCAGTTTCTGCAAAACGATGCTGAATCTGAATGACCGCTATCGGCGCACATTTCTCACTCGCACATCCGGCGACCGCAATGTCAGCGTTGAGCACAGCGAAATCGCCCAAGGAACAGTGGCGCGGGATATGGAATATGCCTGCGACCGGCTGCGCGAGCACATCCATCGTACTGGCACAAATCTGCGACGGCATCTCGCTGAAAAGGGAATTGCCTGAAATGGAGATCCGGCAGGAAACCATATCAGCCAATGCTTCCGCATCGCCGCTGGGGGTCGCGCATTTTTCCGCGATCGACGTCGAGCCCGCGAAATTCGTGTCGCTCGCCGCTGCTGCGGGCTTTTCATCGGTTGGCCTGCGACTTCATCCGGCCTTTCCCGGCGCTCCTTATTATGAGCTGCCCTTGGGAAGCGACGCAGCTCGCGACGTAAAAGCCCGCCTCGATGGCGAAGGTATTTCGCTCTACGACATCGAATTCGTCGTCATCGGGCCGGACTTCGATCCCAGCGCGCTGACGTCAATGCTTGCAGGCGCCAGCGCGCTCGGAGCGCGCCGTCTCAGCGTTTGCGGCGACGACCCGGATCGGGGGCGCCTTGTCGCCAATTTCGCGGCACTTTGCGACCTCGCGGCCTCCTTCGGTATGGGGGTTGATCTTGAGAACATGGGCTGGCGCACCGTCGTCAGCTTTGATGATAGCCTGTCGATCGTGCAGGAATCGAAACGGGGCAATGCCGGCGCGCTCGTAGATGCTCTGCATTTCTTCCGCAATGGTGGCCAAGCCAAGGATATTTCTGCTGCGCCTCACGGCATGATCAGGAGCATTCAGCTCTGCGACGCCTGCGGACCCGCACCGAGAACGGCGGATCAAATGGTCAGCGAGGCCAGAACGGGGCGTTTTGCGCCGGGACTGGGTGAGCTTCCCGTTGCGAGCCTGATGAGGGTGTTGCCGACAGGCGCTGCGGTCTCGGTGGAGGTGCCGATCCGCTCCGGGCAGGCGCCGGAGGAGCATTTGCGTCACCTTCATGATGCCGCCCGAGCGTTGACCGGCTAACCAGAAGCACAGCGCAAAACGGATACCACACACGAAGACAGGCAGAGGAGCCCGTCGGCGGGAGAGAGATGTTGTCATGAACTACGTGCTGGATTTCAGTGTTGTCTTCGAAAAGATGCCCGATCTACTGATGGCGGCTCTGGCGACGATCGGTCTGGCTTTGGCCGGCATGTCGCTGGCGCTGGTGATCGGCGTTATCGGGGTCGCGGCCCGGACATCGAATGTCCGTCCCTTGCGCGCGGCTGTCATCGCTTTCGTCGAAGTGGTCCGCAATACACCGTTCCTGGTGCAGATCTTCTTCATCTTCTTTGCGCTGCCAATGATGGGCATTCGCCTCAACCCCACTGCCACGGCGATCGTCGCGCTGGCCATCAATGGCGGCGCCTATGCGATCGAGATCATTCGCGGCGGTGTCGACAGCATCCACAAGGGGCAGGTCGAGGCCGGGCTCGCGCTCGGCCTGCATAAGGCGCAGGTGTTTCGCCTGATCGTCCTGAAGCCGGCGCTAAGGGCGATCTATCCCTCGCTGACCAGCCAGTTCATCATGCTGACGCTGACGACATCGGTCTGCACGTCTATCGCAGCCTATGAGCTGACCTCCGTTGCCCAGATCATCGAATCCGACACGTTCCGCAGCTTCGAGGTCTATTTCACCATCACGCTCATGTATCTCGGCATCTCCTGGATGATGATGGGGCTATTTGCGCTGATCTCCCGTCATTTCTTCAGCTATCCGGTGCGGTGAGGAGCAGGATAATGGGTGTTTTCGGCCAAAACGAAATGCTTTTCCTGCTGCAAGGGCTGAAGTGGACGCTGCTTCTATCTGCGATCGGCTTCATTGGCGGCGGCATATTCGGTCTCGTCATCGCGCTCGCCCGGACGTCTGGACGATCCGCGCTCCGCAAGACAGCGGCGGGTTATATCTCCGTCTTCCAGGGTACGCCGCTACTGATGCAGCTGTTCGTCGTCTACTACGGCATCGCGCTTCTCGGCGTTAGCATCGAGGCCTGGATGGCTGTCGCAATCGCCTTCACGCTGCACGCCAGCGCGTTTCTCGGCGAGATCTGGCGCGGCGGTATCCAGGCGATCCCGAGGGGCCAAACAGAAGCCGCCAATGCGCTAGGTCTCCATTACATCTCGCGGATGAAGGACGTGGTGCTCCCGCAGGCCCTCAAGGTCTCGCTGCCGGCAACAGTCGGTTTCCTCGTCCAACTCATCAAGGGTACATCGCTTGCCGCTATCGTCGGCTTCATCGAACTCGCCCGAGCCGGACAAATCGTCTCGAACCAGACCTATCGACCATTGCTGATCTTCGGCATCGTCGGCGCAATCTACTTCATCATTTGCTGGCCCCTGTCTCTCTACGGAGCCCGGCTCGAAAATCGGATGGCGAAGGCCGCCCGGTAAGTTGGCATTCCAACGAATGCACAAGCTCTATCAACCAAGGAGGAGAAGGTAATGATCAGCAGCTTTAAGACCGGCCTGAAGCGCCGTGGAATTCTGTTCGCAGCCGCAGCCCTGGTGATGGCCCCGTGGCTGTCGCCGATGTCTGCACAGGCTGCAACGGTCGAGGAGGTCAAGGCCAAGGGCAAGATCGTCGTCGGCATTCAAGGCGACAACGCACCCTGGGGCTTCGTCAATTCGAGCGGCGTTCAGGACGGCTTCGATGCCGACATCGCCAAGCTTTTCGCCAAGGATCTGGGCGTCGAGGTCGAATTTGTCCCGCTTGCGGTCGCCAATCGCATTCCGGCACTTGTCACCGGCAAGGTCGATATCCTGTTTGCCACCATGGCGATGACGGAGGAACGAGCCAAGTCGATCCAATATAGCAAGCCGTACGCTGGTAACACAATTTCGCTTTACGGACCGAAGGACAAGAAGATGGCCGAAATCGGCGATCTCGCAGGCCTGGAGATCGGCGTTCCAAAGTCAAGCTCGCAGGATAAGGCGGTGACCGCAGCTGTCGGCGACACGGCGACCGTCCGGCGCTTCGACGATGATGCCGCCTCCATCCAGGCGCTGCTTTCCGGACAGGTGCAGGCGGTCGGCGGCAATCAGTTCTACCTCGACCGTCTGGAAGCAGCCAGCGCCGGTACCTATGAACGCAAGATCGATTTCCTCACGACATTCAATGGCGTCGGAACACGACTCGGCGAGAAGGACTGGAATGAGACCGTCAACGCCTTCCTCGACAAGATCATGGCGAACGGCGAGCACGCCAAAGTCTATGCCAAGTGGATGAAGGTGGAGGTTCCGAAGTTCCCCGAATCCATCCCAAACATCCCCTTCACCATCAACTGATACATGTTCTACGCAGGAGATCGCCGTGCCGCACGCCGCTGACACTCAAAGCCCGCTTCTCTCCATGGAAGCAGTGGATAAATGGTACGGCGCATTCCATGCGCTGAAGAACATCAACTTGACCGTCCGCAAAGGCGAGAAGATCGTCCTTTGCGGACCGTCCGGATCCGGCAAGTCCACGCTGATCCGTTGCATCAATGCGCTCGAGAAAATCGAGAAAGGCACGATCATGGTCGAGGGGAAAAAGCTGGATGACAGCGGCAAGTCGATCGACGCAGTTCGGCGCGAGGTCGGCATGGTGTTCCAGAGCTTCAACCTCTTTCCACATATGACCATCCTTGAAAACTGCACGCTCGCGCCGATGCGGGTGCGCGGGACAAGCAAGGCGGATGCCGAGAAAATCGCCCGTAAATATCTCGAACGCGTCCGTATTCTCGATCAAGCCGACAAGTACCCCGCCCAACTTTCCGGCGGACAGCAGCAGCGCGTTGCGATTGCACGGGCGCTCTGCATGGAGCCGAAGGCCATGCTGTTCGACGAGCCGACCAGTGCGCTCGATCCTGAGATGGTCAAGGAAGTCCTCGACACGATGATCGGTCTGGCCAGGGACGGCATGACGATGATCTGCGTCACCCATGAAATGGGCTTTGCCCGGCAGGTGGCCGACCGCGTGATCTTCATGTCCTCCGGCGAGATCATAGAAGAGGCACCGCCGGAAACTTTCTTCCGCAATCCGTCGCATCCGCGCACCCAGGCCTTCCTTGGTGAAATATTGGCTCATCACTGAGGCGAAGCACATGACAGTTTCAAGCGAAACGACGAAGCGCGCTGTGTTGGTGGGACTGATCGGCGCCGATATCCAGATGTCGAAGTCCCCGGCCCTGCATGAGCGCGAAGGCGCGCTCCAGGGGCTCGACTATCGCTATGAACTCCTCGACCTTGCGGAGCGCGGCCTTCCGGCCACAGCCCTACCCGATCTTCTGGCAGAGGAGGAAGCGCGTGGCTTTGCCGGCAGCAACATCACCCATCCCTGCAAGCAGACGGTGATTCCGCATCTGACGGATCTGTCCGAGGACGCCCGCATGCTGGGCGCCGTCAACACGGTCGTGTTTAAGGATGGAAGACGGACCGGTCACAACACGGACTGGTACGGTTTCTACGAAAACTTTCGGCGCGGACTTCCTGACGTCCCGCGGCATCGGGCTGTCCTTTTGGGTGCCGGCGGAGCCGGTGTCGCGGTCGCACATGCCACAATGAAACTCGGCATCGAGCGTCTTGCGATTTTCGATCAGGACGTTTCCCGTGCGGACCGTCTGGCGGAGGATCTGAACAGCCGGTTTTCCGCTGAACGGGCTTTTGCGATCACTGATGTCGGCAAGGCGATGCGGAGCGCCGACGGCCTCATCCATGCGACGCCGACGGGCATGAAAAACCATCCGGGTCTGCCGATCGAAGAGAGTTGGCTTGAACCCCGCCATTGGGTCGCCGACATCGTCTACATGCCGCTCAAGACCGAGCTTCTGGCGCTTGCAACCCGTCTTGGCTGCCGCACCTTGCCGGGTGGCGGGATGACGGTGTTTCAGGCGGCGGCCGCGTTCAAGCTCTTCTGCGGTATCGAACCCGACGCCGAACGCATGAGCGCCCATTTTACCGAACTGTGCAAAGTCTCCTGATCCAGGCTGGCGAAGGAAGAAAGCGATGCCCCATATCGTCATCGAATACAGCGAGGGAGCCGGAAGTCGCATCGACATACCGGGGCTGGTAAAGGCCGTTCATCGCAGCGTGCGAGACAGCGGCGCCGTCAAGCCGAATGCCGTGCGCACTTTTGCGCGCGAGGCCACGCATTCGCTGGTCGCCGATGAGCATCCTGCCAATCAGTTCGTACAGATCATCTTGCGGATCGCGCCCGGACGTACGCCGGACGAAAAACGGGCAATATTGCAGACGGTCTATGACGCAGCCGAAGGCGTCGCACGTCCGGCACTTGACGAGGGACGCTGCGCCCTGCGTGCCGATCTCATCCAGTCGGATCCCGATTTTGCGATCCACGAGACAACGCTGCCGTGACCATTCCGGCAATTCGAAAGGAAGAAGAATGAGCCTGATCTACGTCCTCAATGGCCCCAACCTTAATCTGCTCGGCAAGCGCCAGCCACATATCTACGGCCACGAGACGCTCGCCGATGTCGAAGCCGATTGCCGCCGGCTCGCCTCTGAACTCGGCCACGACATCCGCTTTCACCAGAGCAACCGCGAATACGAGATCATCGATTGGATCCACGAAGCGCGCGAGGACGGCGCCGGCATCGTCATCAACCCGGCCGCCTTCACCCACACCTCTGTTGCGATTCTCGATGCGCTGAATACCTTCGAGCAGCCGGTCATCGAGGTGCATATCTCCAATGTCCACAAGCGCGAAGCCTTCCGCCATCACTCCTTCGTCTCGCACCGCGCCGATGGCGTGATCGCCGGTCTTGGCACCGAAGGCTATCAGCTAGCGATCCGCCGGGTGGCAAGCCTGATCATGTCGGCCGAGAGGAAGTGACGCAGAAGGGGCTCGGCATGGAACGGAAAGTAAGACTTGCGGTGCTCGGCGCCGGCCTGATCGGCAAGCGACACATCAAGCACGTACTTGCCGAGCCGCAGGCGGAACTTCTGGCCGTCGTCGATCCGATGCCGCTCGGGCAGCAGATCGCGCGGGAATCCGGCGCTAAATGGTTCCCGAGCTTTGCGGCAATGATCGAGACGGATCGTCCCGACGGCATCATCGTCGCGACGCCCAACCAAGTCCACGTCGCCAACGGTCTCGAAGCCGTTGCCGCCGGGGTGCCGGCGCTGATCGAAAAGCCGATTGCTGACGATATCGCGGCCGGTGAAAAGCTGATCGGCGCCGCGGAAGCCGCTGGCGTGCCGCTTCTGGTCGGCCACCATCGCCGCCACAATCCGATGATCCAGAAGGCCAAAGAGATCATCGACAGTGGCGAGCTTGGCCGCATTCTCGTAGCCAATGCGATGTTCTGGCTGTTCAAGCCGGACGACTATTTCGATATTGACTGGCGGCGCCAGGCTGGAGCCGGCCCAGTCTTCCTCAACCTGATCCACGACGTCGACAATCTGCGCTACCTTTTCGGCGACATCGTCGCCGTCCAGGCACGCGAATCCAGCGCCGTTCGCGGCAATGTCGTCGAGGAGACCTCGGTGATCTTGATGGAATTCGCAAGCGGTCTTCTTGCCACAGCGTCCGTTTCGGACTCCGTCGTCGCTCCCTGGAGCTGGGAGATGACGGCGGGCGAAAACCAAGCTTACCCGAAAACGGAAGAGGCATGCTACTTGATTGGCGGGACGCACGGATCCCTGACGATCCCGTCGCTCGACGTATGGAAGAACGGCATAAAACGCAGCTGGTGGGAGCCGTTCGAAAAGCGTCGCGTCGCCGTTCAGGACGAAGACCCGCTGGTGCTACAGATCCGGCAGTTCTGCAAGGTGATCCGTGATGAAGAAGCGCCGTTGGTCAGCGGGCGCGAAGGGCTGAACACATTGAAGGTCATTTTGGCCGTCAAACAATCCGCAGCCGGTGGCGAGCGCATAGTGCTGGGATAGAAACAAACCAACACGCCGGGGTGTTGAAGCACTGTGAAGACGATCGGCAGCTTGCTGCCGGATCCACGGAATAGCCGTGAAGGACTCTCCGAGTTGTAGCTGATCGGCAGGGAAATGCTCGCCTTGAAGGGGATCGAACCGCCGGCCCGCGGCAACCGACGGCACTCCGACCGATATCAGCGCAGGCAGGGATACGAACGACCCGCCGCCCGCCAGCGCATTCATGCTGCCTCCTAACAAGCCGCGGAAATCAGAAGCGTATCGCTCAAGATCGTGTCTTAGTCACATAGGGGGCGAGCGGCGTGATCCGATACTCTATCAGCCACGAGCGATCCGATAGACAGACGCGTTGCCTTCGACGCCCCGGAGCGGAGCTTCGAACTCCATGATTGTCTGTCCCGACAAAAGCTGCCGGACTCCTGGTGCCATATAGAGCGCCTCAGAGATGCAAATTTCCCCGGCATCGGCCAGAGACTGCACGCGTGCCGCGACATTCACCGTCTGGCCAAAATAATCAAGATTTTCGTTCAGCGTAACGGCGATCGAAGCGCCGCAATGGGCACCAATCTTCAGGATGATACCTGGCTCGCCATGCTCGCTATTGAAGCGCTCGATTTCGTCCAGGATCCTGAGCGCCGCCTCAACCGCATCCGCCGGCCGGGAGAACGCCGCCATTACAGCGTCACCGATCGTCTTGACGACGGCGCCACCATGTTGCTGCGCCGTCAATTCCAGCAAGGCGAAATGCTCTCTGACCAAGGCATAGGCGTTGAGATCGCCAAGTTTTTCGTAGAGTGCGGTGGAACCCTTTAGGTCAGTGAACAAGAATGTGACCTGACGGATGCCAAGCCCCTCGCGTTCATCGACACGCTCCGAGCGGAACAGTCGCCGGAAAGTTTGCCGCGCGATCAACATTCCACCGGAAATATATGGCTCGAATTCCAGCGCTGGTTTGCTCGGCAGCGCCACGATCTCGGGCGGCCAGTTGATCAGCATCAGCGAGCCGCGAACGGCTCCGCTATTGTCGACTTCCACAACACAGCGGCCAGGCGACACGATGGCTCGGTCGGGGGCGAAGCGATGTCCGTCATATCGAATCCGCAACACCGCGGGTTCCGGCCCCGGCTCACCGGCGATCCCGACCATGAAGGCAGCCTGCGTCTGAACGTTGACCCCGGCCAAAACGCCAGGCCCTAACTCGACCGGCAGTCTGACCGTCGCGCCGGTTGGCAAATAGGAGAGGCCGCGTACAAAGCCGCGCAGCATATCGACAAACCGCACCGACTGGCCTGGCAGTTTGCCATCGCCGGCAAACCGCAGCTTCCAATGAAAGTCCTCAACCGACAGAGAGCCCGGATCGTGAAACGAAAGACGGCGGAGGTTGGGCGAGGCGGAAAACGTCACCTCAATAAAATCGTCGAGATCGGTTTCGCCCGATACGTCGCAGAGGCCGCAAACATAATGCGTTTTTAGCGTGCGCAGCGAACCGAAACTGTCCAACACCATCCCGGACTGCGGGCAGAGCACGTCCCAATGCATCTCGAAAAGACCACAACGCGCTGCATGCAGGAAAAGGTCAATGCACTCGCCTTCGCCGATCGCGCGGTCACGGGCAAAGGCGAGCGGGTTGACCCGGTAGAGCGACAATTCCTCGCTGCTGCGGATCAACGCCTCAAACTTGGAAACCACACGCGGGCTCCAGGATCGAGCTTTCTCGATCTCGGTCATCTTTCGTTCGAGAAGGCCATCATCGATACCGTTCATGGTATCCAACCCACCCGTTGGTGCGGCGACGTCGCTAACACCTTCCGCCGGTCTAATCCCAGGCATTCATCTCTGCTACACTCTCTTTTAATGCTACTTTATCCAAACTCTTGAAACAAGCCGCGGTATATGGAAGGCATCCGCTTCTTCGTCTGCAGGCATGTCCGAAGACAGTCCCTGCCCTAGTCCCCGAATGGAAGTTCGATCTCCTCTCGGTTCCTCTTCGCGCCTTCGACGAGCGCGGCGGAAAACCGCCCAATATCCTCGGGCGACATCATCCCTGCCCCTGCCCTAATGCCTTCTCGCCATGCAGGACCGCGTTCCCACGCCTCGTTGTAGGCGAATGCCAGGTCGGATGTTCGCCGGGTCTGCTGCAGTGCTTCGAAGAGCAGCGCAGCTTGGCGGACGTCTTTCTCACGCTTCGCTGGCCCCTGCCCGTCGGTGTGCCGGCGGCTGGCGACTATGAGTTTGTGGATCGCGTATCGGGACGGATCAGGGACAACGACCGGGACACCGCTGCGATGGAGCAGCATGGTTCGAACCGGCTCCCTGATAAGGAAGTCGAGGAAGCGCAGCGGATCGGCGCTGGCACCGCCGAGAGCGGGCATCTTCGCGGGCTGGTCGATGTCGTCGTCCGATCCGCGATTCGACGTCAGGAACTCCACCCGATAGCCGTCGGCGTTCTGAAATGCCGACGAGGCCGCTGCTCCCGATCGATGAGGAACCGGGCGGAAGGAAGGGTCGACTCCCTGTAGGAGATCGACGATGGGAGGCAGGCTGTCTTCGACTTCGCGGCTGATGGCGTAGTCCTGGGCAATATCTGCATCGCCGGTCAGGATCGCAGCCATGGGCAGGCGAACGCCAAGCAGCCCGGAATAGCACTGGAACGCTACCGTGCCGATGAGGACACCCCGGAGCCGGAAAAGGCCAGCGGTCGCCAATGCCTCGACGATGTCTCCGGACATGGCATCGGGTGCGATCATCCCGCCCTCGCGGGTGAGACTGTTGACCATCCTCCTCCGGGCGCGGATGTCATCCTTGTCGCGCTTGTGGTCGGCGACGCGCTGCGCGATAGCCGGATCGTCCGCAGGGCCGACGTAGCGACGTGTCGTACCCCCATGTCCATCTGGGATGTCAAAGTACCAGTACTTCCGGCCCTTTACGTTCGCCGGGGTGAACCGGCCTTCCGGAGGAAAGTCGGCCGTCCAAGCGGCGTCGAGCGAGCGTTGGCCCAGCTCGGCGAGCATCGTCTGGTACATGAGGTCGATGGATTTCATCGGCTCGACTCCGGCGTTATACTGTTTTTCAAAAACAGTATAACCAGCGAGGAGATAGGGAACAAGGTGGGATGTCGTAGGGGCCGTCCGGAGACAGATCGAGCCGGAGTAGCCTCCGTTGTAACGTCTTTGCGCAAACGTTACAACGCGCTCAATAGCGGCAGCCGGAATGGCTCCGCATCGCAACCCGCTTTCTCCTCGGTCCAGACCTCGTTCGGGCATTTCTCGGCAGGGAAGCATGACTTACAGAAAAACCTGAGCGATCGAAGAACACAGACGCACCTCCATCCGAGGAAAAGCATCGTGAAATTGCGTCAGGCGCGGGAGGAGCCATCGTTGCGAGAATGTCGAGTAGGATTGGATGGCCAGAATGTCTCGCCTGCCGCGCCGCGAGACACGTTTCGCCGCATTGCCGATCTCCAGGAATGCGCGGGTGACGCCATTGTAAAGCTACTGCCTTCGTCGGTCGGTACCACACCACGATGCAGCCGCTTGAACCGAACACCGTTGCAAACCTCGCCTTCGGCGGGCCGAAACGCAACCGCCTCTTCATCGCCGCCACCCGCTCACTTTATTCGGTCTACGTCGCAGCAACCGGCGCCCAGACGCCGTAGGCTGGCGAACTGGCGCCTATATCGGGGCAGTCCGGCGGACACGGCACCTCCCGACTTCCTGTGTGACGGGATTCTCATCGAGGCGTGCCGCGGCGGCCGTCTCCCTCTCTGGCTATTGGCAGGCACTGAAAAAATGCGAGCGCCGGCCCCAAGCGCAACAGTTTAATAAGACTCAGCTAACTTACGCTTAAGTTTTAGTTAAAATGCGATTCACTGTGTTTGCAGATGATGGGCGACGTTTTCGGCAGCTGACGCGTTAAGACGCCATGGAACAGATTTACCGCCAATGGCAGCTCTCCTCCCGGAACGCGACGAGCTACCGCGCCAAATTCATCCTGGCGACGGAGATCCTGAAATCCGATATGTCTTCTCATGAAATCCGCCGAGCTGCCCGCCGTGTCGTTCGTGCGCTCGAAGCCGTCATCGATCTTCCTATTGCCGGCGCTGATGTACTGAGGACGGCGCGGGAGCACTTTGGAGCATTGACGGAACTCCTCGCAGCCATGGAACCCCAGCCAGCCGGTGACGATGGGCATTGTCCCGGCCGCGAGGGCCGCGACAGCAAGCTGATGTAACCCTTGGCCATGGGGCCGGGAAGGCTCGGCTTCTGACATGGCGCCGAGCGGGTTTGAGCTGACCCCGCACGATCGCCATGTCGGTAAGCAAAGCGTGAACAGGCTAACCCTACGACCGAACTGACCTCTCGAAAACCCTCGCCAGCCGTTGCGCGAATTTTCGGGGATCTTGTGGCCGTTCGCCGTCGAGAATACGCGCTTGGTCGAGCAACAGGAACGTTGCGTCCTCTTGATAAGACGCATCGTCCTCGACGGCCGCAATGGCTTTAATCACGGGATGTGCCAGGTTGATTTCGAGGATCGGTTTGGTGGCTCCCTGGAGACGACCTGCGTTTTGCAGGATCTTTTCCATCTGCCTGTCATAGCCGTCCTCCGGCGCAACCAGGCAGACCGCGCTCTCCGTCAAGCGGTCGGATGCCCGAACATCGGCGACTTGACCGGCCAGTTTTTCTCTTGCGAAGCCAATAAATGTCGCCAAACCGGCGCTGTCCTGTTCGGGCGGCGTTTGATTGTCGAGCCTTGGAAATTGCGCCAGATCCGCAGTTCCCTGCGTGATCGATTTGAACGCCTTTCCTTCGAATTCCGGCGCGTTCACCACCCAGAAGCTGTCGACCGAGTCGGTTAGCAGCAGCACTTCGATGCCTCGCGCCCGGAAACCTTCGAGTTGGGGCGACGCCTTCAGTTGGTCCAGGCTGCCACCCGCAAGATAGTAGATGGCATCCTGGCCTTCTTTGGCGTCTTTGACGTATTCGGCAAGTGAACGGTGCCCTTCCGGCGATGCCGACGTGTGAAATCGTGCAAGCGCCATCAATTGTGCACGCCGCTCGTAATCCTCGTAAATGCCCTCCTTCAAGACGGGCCCGAAATTCTCCCAGAACTTGATATAGGTCTCCGGCTCGCCGTCAGCCAGTTTCTCGACCGCTGTGATAACCCTGTTGGTGACACCCTTGCGGATTGCCCCCAGGACGGGACTCTCCTGGATCATCTCGCGAGAAACGTTGAGCGGTAGATCAGCCGTGTCGATCAGCCCTCGGACGAACCGCAGATATCTGGGCATCAGTTCCGCATCGTCGGTGATGAAGACCCGCTTGACGTAAAGCTTCATCCTTCCTTTGCGTTCCGGATCAAACATGTCGAACGGCTGCGTTCCCGGTACAAACGCCAGGGCTGTGTATTCGTGCCGCCCCTCGGCACGAAAGTGCACAGTCAGGGCCGGTTCGTCGTATTGCCCAGATAGGCCGCGGTAGAAGTCGGTATAGTCTTCCTTGCTGACTTCGCTCTTCGATTTGGTCCACAGCGCAGTCCCGTCCGTAATCTGCACCGGCTCGCCATCGGGTTTGTCGACAATACGGATCGCGACCGGGACGTGACCGGATTGTTCTTTGACGATTCGTTCGACGGTCCACCTTGAGGTGTATGTCTTGGCATCTTCCATCAGATGCAGGACGATGCGCGTACCGCGGGGTGGCGCTTCGACGAGGTTTGCCGCCTCGACGCTATAGCTTCCCTTCCCGTCCGAGGACCATTTCCAGGCTTCCTCTGAGCCGGCGCGACGGGAAATCACATCGACATGTTCGGCGACCATAAAGCAGGAATAGAAGCCAACGCCGAATTGCCCGATCAATTGTGCGCCTTCAGCGGCCTTGTTCTCTGCAATCCGCTCCATGAACGCCCGCGTCCCCGACCTCGCGATCGTACCGAGCGCCTCAATCATCTCGTCACGCCGCATCCCGATGCCGTTGTCCTCCACGACAAGCTGCCGGCGCTCTTCGTCAAGCCGCAGCGTGATGCGGCTCTCGGGATCTGCCGCCAGCAGCGACGGCGTCTCGATCGCCTCATAGCGCAGCTTCTCGCAGGCATCGGCGCCATTCGAAATCAATTCGCGGAGGAAAACGCCCTTGTCCGAGTAGACGGAGTGGACCATCATGTGCAAAAGGCGGGCAACATCGGCCTCAAAGACGTGGTTTTCAGCGGTCTGTTCGACAGTTGTCGTCATGTGCTCGGATTCTCCAAAGGAATGCAACTTGCGCCAATCAATTGGCGAAACCAGGCTCAAAATTCAAGATCCGAAAACAGGTGGTCGCGGCCGAAATATACCGTCGCGCAGTTGCCATTTTCACCACTAACTCATGCCCCAGCCACAGCTGTGGGGTCTTATGGAGACGAACACCTATCTGCCGGTGCAGGAACTCGAGGAACATAGCGAGGTTGATGGGACGGCGTGGGAGCCGGCATCACGAACTGAATTTGATGTCGCTCGCTTTAGCTGCGGCAATGAATGCGCGGCGAACATGTTCCGCGTCAGAGATGTCATTGAAAGCGTCGAGGACGAGGAGTTCTGCCGCCCTGGCCGCTGGCGTTTGTTCGGGCCAATCATTGAGCAGTGCATTGCCGGCCTGCAGCACGGTGTAGACCGTTTTGGTCTTCCCTTTGATCGTAATCTTGACTGGCTTGAAAGTTCGCTTACTCAAGACGTATCCCCGATCACGCGATTCAACGAATCACTTCGCGGGTCGTTCCAATCAAAGTCAAGACGATTCTGGGTGATTTCGGACACCGCCGCGTGGTCGCCCTCTTCCCGCAGTCCCTTATGGGACGCGTGACGCAGCTTCCCGTCATGCGTCCAGGCCCGGTATTAGACCCGCCCAAAAGTGGCAATCGGGAACCTCATTGACATCGGTGCGTGATCCTAGCACGGGTAGCTGAAGGCGAAAGCTGCAAGTCCCGTTTGAAAATGGGCCGGCAAAGCCTTGGGGAATACATGTCTTTTTTGACTTTGCCGTGGGTCATTGGCCCACTTCCAATTGTAGTAACAGTTTGGGCTGCCTATGCTTGCGGTATAGCTATAGCCCAGAAAACGTGGACTAGCGGCGAAGCATTTTTAGGTGCATTACTTCTTCCGAGCGGCCTGACTGCAACCGGGTGTCAGTTAATTCTTTTAAATCAGAACATTACTATTCTTCTAATAGGCAGTCAGATAATCTCAAGCCTATGCTGGTTTATTGTGATGCATGCCAGTGGCTTTCGCCTGACACCGGTTGCAAACCTTGAAACGTCCAGCGAAAAATATCCGGGGCCTCTAAAGATTTTTGTTATTTTAGTGTCTGGGTACATTATATTTAATGTTGTATTCCTCTGGATAGTTCCCGGCTCTGGTCGCTGCACTATTGGGAAGTGCTTTGCTTATGAGTGGGCGCTAGGGAGAAAAGACCATGTGTTTGCAGGGTTGTACTTAGGGATTTCCTTTGGAGCGCTCGTGTTAATTGGAATACTTGCCTTGCTTTTTCGGGCATTTCTCAAATTTTACGCGACCACTTTTCCAAGTAGATAGTGGAGTTGCAGCGAATCGAGCTGCGTTGATGGAACGGCCTGCCCCGCGCTATGCTTTGGCAACCACCTAAACTTTTAGATGGAGAATCAGCATGCCAAGCCTCGCGCAGATGACCGGTTCGCTGCATATCCACAATTTCTATATCGGGAAGTTGAAAGCCAAGCAGGCACAGCTTTTTGGGAGCGACCCCGAATTGGCTCAGCTTCTCGACAATGTTGCTGAGGTTCTCAGCGAGCACGTAGTCGCCTTGACAGATGAAATCTCCGAGCTGGAATACGAAGAGTAGTCAGACTTCGGATTGATGCCGCTCCTGGCGGCGCGGGTCGGGGACTTCGCAAGGGAGATGATTCCGCGCGGCACGCGTGCTATCGCTTCTGAATATAGAGATTGGCCGCACAGTTCATTAACGTCGGGAAGAAGAATGCCAGTCGAGCTTGACCGCCCAGTTGCTGGAGATGAAGTTGTACTATTAGAGCGAACCACCCCGCAAAGATATCGCGAGTGGCTCATTGCCCTCACGGGTGGCATTGAGACTCTGCCCGCCGAATTTCGGGACCGCATGCCGGCCCCTGAGGAGGAACTGAAGACTCTCCTCGCGCGAATGCTGCCAGGAGATGAACTGTGGCTTGCGAGGTCGCGGCGCTTTGAGCCAACCGCCCTCATAGGGAACAGGGGTATTGCAGTCGTACGAAATGGCTTAGCCGTCTGGTATCGGATAGGTATGCACCACTAACTCATGCGCCAGCCACAGCTGTGGTGGAGAAGAACACCTATCTGTCTGTGCACGCCGTGAATGAAGACGGCGAAGTGGATGGGGCGGCTTGATCCACATATCGCTTCGGGCTGGTCACCCCTGCAGGAATGCCAGAAGTCTGAAATTATGCTGTAAATTCAATGAAAATGCTTTGGTTTGAGGGGCCTCGCGGGACTATTGATTACCTTATGGAATTTTATAAGCTGCCCCTCATTTCCGAGAGCGGATTGAGGACGCTCCAAAGGCATTCAGCATAAGGAGCATCCGATGATCCACGAATTGCGCATCTATACATGTCTGCCGGAGAGGCTGCCGGCACTGCAACAGCGTTTCGAGACCGCGACGCTGGCGATCTGGGAACGTCTCGGCATCCGCTCACTCGGCTTCTGGACGACGATGATCGGTTCTTCCAGCAACGATCTGACCTACCTGCTCGAATGGCGGTCGCTGGCGGAGCGCGAGCAGAAATGGGCCGAGTTCATCGCCGATCGGGAGTGGCGGGAAGCGAAGGCGAAGAGCGAGGCGGATGGGCCGATCGTGGCCAACATCGTCAGTTCGCTGCTGCAGCCGACACGCTTCTACCGCGGCTTCTCCAAACCGTCAGAATAACGGCCAGAAACTCCGCTGGAAATTGATTGAGAAGCGTTTCAGATGTGTTTCGGCGTGGACCCATTGAACCAGAGAATTATTTTAATCTCTGGCGCTGCGAGTCAACAGAAAGGTGCATGACTCACCCTCCTTTGTAGAGGATGCCCTCCCCTCGACATTCGAATATCGCCATGACGTAATGCTACGTCGGCAGTTGCCGTTGGCCCGGGGACCGACGCGGCGCAGTTCGTCCGCTCACCATCACATGGAGGGCTCGGGATGTTTTCTATTGCAGGCATGTTCTTCATTGAAATGAAGGAGGTTAAGCGAACACCCGAGGAGGTTGAGGCAACCGCCCTGCTTATGGGGATTGACGTGCGGACAATGGGGCACCTCTATGTGATCCGACCGCCAGCATCCGGCCTGGAGTCAGTCGAGTTATTTGTTGCTGCGATAATGCAGTCAAATCCGACTGGTGACACTGACGATGACATTTAGCCATCCAGGGACTCCAGGAGTGCAAACGACCAAGTCCGGCACCGCCACCCTCCTCGAAGACGCCACCGACCGGATCGCTGATATCTCGCGAGCGGATCTTTAGATCATGCTACGCCGCGCGGTCACTGCGGCTGCGCAATGCCGGCGCCGTGCCATTATTGCGAACAGGGAGGTTGCACGGAATGGGGAAGCTGGGGCAACAGCCCCATAGGCGCTAACTTAAGAGCTCTCAAGCGGGGATGGCGCTGTCCCTTAATCTGTAAAGCTGTCGCGAAAATCCCCTGCAATAGTAAGATTTTGCGTCTGATCGGGGCAACAGTCAAAGAGAGGGGCGAATGAAGATGCCGCTAAATCTGCCGTCCGCCGCCACCGCAAAACTCCATTCCAGGCGGCCCTTCTCGAAGCAGACGTCGTAGACGTCCCAGCCGCAATCCGTTACGCCCTTGAAGGACATGTCTTTGAGCGGTCCCATGCGCTCCAGATCGGCTTGAATCATTGCAGATTGCTCGCGCGCGGCGGTGGCGAGAGGGGGCATCATCTGCTCATAATCGGGTTCGCGGCGCTGGCGTTGGTCTATGATCTCTTGCAGCAAAGCCTTGCTGTTTTCCACCGGGCGCTTGTCCTTGATCCGCTTCGCAAGCGCTTCTTCCAGCGCAGTCACGACGCTCTCCTCGACACGGGGTGCGGCCTGTTCATAGCCGTTCTGGTGTAGCACGAGACCGGATACGGCACCGCTTTCGTTGCGAGTGAAGGTGAGCTGCGCCTGGACCGCCTTGTAGAAGAAACGGTCAACGTCTTTGGCAAAAATTTCAAGCTCCGCCTGGCCTGTCAGGCGCGAAAAAAGCCGTCCATCTCTCAGGGTGATAACATAGGCAAGCGTATCGAGAAGGTAGTAGCCGTTATAGTCGGCATAGAGAGCAAGATCGATCTTCTGCTCTGTCCGGGGCCTTGCCTGCTCGTAGCGACGCCATGCGATGGTATCGGATGAGGTGTCGGTCATATTCGTATCCTTTGCGAGTTTCAGGAGTTCTTCGATCGAAAGCAGACCTCCTGCGGCAACCTTCGCCCTCAGGGCTTCAACAATGGCGAGACTGCGCTGGGTGCGCCCGAGCTGTTCCTGTAGAGTGAGGTTCTGCATGGAAAGCATGCGATCGAGATCGGCCGCTTGCCCGGCCAACAGCCGGGCGATGTGATGCAGGCGGAGGCCCAGTCGCTTCAACGTCAGAATCTCGTTCAGCCGGGCGATTTCATTGGCTCCGTAGAGCCGCCATTCCGTCCTGCGAGGGTGGATGAGGCCAGTTTGCTCGTATAGCCGGGAGTGCACGTACCGTGAGACCAATGCGCTTGGCACATTGCGCAGCGGTCAGCCACGTTTCTTCCTTGATATCATTCCGCATAGAGCCTCCTACAAAGTCATGAACCTCATCTAAGGTATGACGTGGGGTCCGGCTCAAGCGAAATTTGAGGGCGATTTTCGCGTCGGATCAATCTGTAACCGCCGATCGACATCGCATTCTGGATATGGTGGCCTGACTTTTGCGTCGCCTCGGCGGATCGCAGATATGCCGCATGACGGTGGCAAATCGCTTAGAGATTTTCTTCATCGTCCGCACCGACAATACTGCAGAGAGGATCGTATGCTTCAGGAGACTATGTAGCCTCCATAGCGACAATGACCTGAGTGTCTGAGATGTCGTCTTCGCAGGGGGGAGAGTCGAGAACGTCGGTGACGGCCTCGTCGATCAACAGCGCTACGATCAGATGCGCCATGAGCTTGGGAATACCATTCAATGATAGCTGGACTGATTTTCTGCGCCTCTTTGACCGTCGTCGACGGCGACACGGTGAAATGCGACGGGCAAAATATGCGACTGCTGGGGGAAGGTGTTCCGTTCGTCTCGGGCATCGATACGCCGGAGATTGGATCGCACGCGAAATGCATCAAGGAACGGAAGTTGGCGCTGATCGCCAAGGGCAGGCTGAAAGAGCTTTTGGCTGAAAAGGGATTGCGCGTCGTGTTCAGCGGCACGGCCGACGGTACGCCATCGCACCGGCCGCTCATCAACATCTACCGAACGAATGGGGAAGAGATTGGGAAGAAAGCTGCTTCGGGAGGGCTTCGCGCGCACCTGGACCCCGGGGCATCGGAATGACTGGTGCGATTGAACAAAAAAATCTCTAGGCACGGGAACAATATGCTTCGTTGACCGTAAAACCTTCGGGCCGTGCGGAGATTCGTTACACTTCGCTGAGCGACCCACCTCAACCTTAGCCCCGCTCCGTAGTGGGGCTTTTTTTGGCATTGACGTCGGCGCTCGGAGCGGATCGCGCAGAGGAGGAGTCCTGTCTCCAACAGCACCCACTCCTCAAACTTGCCCCGTCTCGGCGGGGCCTTTTTTGTTCGGCACGCCGGGAACCCCAGATCGACAATCTAGTTAGCTCATTGGATCGCGGGAGAAAGCCAGTACTTTCAGTTCGCATAATGCCTTTCTCCTAGCGATCCACCATTTTCCAGAGTTGGGTCGTGCGGAGGCAATTTCCCCGTCCGCTCCCAAGCGACGCTCCGCGCGGCCCGACACTCAGGCATTGTTTTTCGCCAGTGACGCGATGATGGCGTCCAGACGTCGGGTCGTTTCCTTCGACGTCTCCCGGTGCTCTTCGCGAAGGTCCTTGATGCTGGATTCCAGCCGATGGATATGGCCGTCGAGATCGGAACGGCGGACGTACTCGTCCCGGATCCTGTTCAGCCGGTCATGCAGGACGTCATCGCCCGCTTCGACTTTTCCGGATAGTCGCTCATCCACCGCATTGATCCGGGTCTTGACGTTGTTGAAGGTCGCGAAGACAAGCCCCCCGACAAACGTCGACACGGTGATCATGGCCCCGATCAGCCAACGGATATCATCTGGCATTGTTTTTCCCATCTACGTTCGGGATTGATTGAGCGCCGGTCTGGCGGGTGTTGAAATCGTGGATATGGTCGGCGCAGCGGATCACCCGCGCATTGGCGCGATCGAGGGCGGCGCGCTCCCGATCGAGAACGGACAGCTTTTCGGCGCCAAATTCTGGCAGGCGTGGCTCTTCTGGAGAACGAGGATGACCGCTTCTACAAGGCTGAGATGTATAAATTCAAATTCCCGACCAGCCGCGGACACTACGCTTGGAACGAGTACCTTGATTTCGTGATGACGGATTCGGCCAGCGATCAAAAGACGGCGATGAAAGCCGGATTTTTCTCCGGCGAAATCGAGGGCTTCAGAACGACACGCCCATACACGATGTTCCTCGCTGCTCAGTCCCGCCTCGAACACGCAATGAATGAATACCAGGCGCCTCCATCGAAGAGCGGACTTTTCAAAGGTGCAAACAACTCGAGCAGTGACGTTTTCTAGGAGTTTTGGCGTATTATGACCAAGCCAGACACTGCCACTATGCTGGAAGATGCCGCCAACCGAATCGAGGATATCGGGCGATATCGAGAGCCGCTATTCAAACACCTTTTCAAAAGCGGGACGACTTTTGACGCCTGAGGCGGCTACCAGCCAGAACAGCCCCCCGGCAGCAATGCCGAACACAGCTATCTCTGCAAGTAATTCGACGGCTTCCAGCAATCCCCACCACGTCGTCATCCCGTTATGGTAGGTGATGTGATCATTCGTGTAGGCCTCATCCGGGCCGAAAAATACAGTTAGACAAAACCACGGGAAGGTCGCAATGGAGGCCCCGACCATCGCACAATTTGCAAGGGATGCCCGTACTCGTCCCCTGACCGAGACGGGCCGAGGACGTGCACATATTTCTGAGAACGCTCCCCATTATGCTGGACCTGTGATTCTCATCGATGATGTCTAGTTAATGGCCGATCCGACGCCTAGCCGGAATGCGAGACGTTAAGAAACCTATTTGGCGAGGCGAAACCCTTTAGAAGCTGGCAGAGGCACAGACGCCAAGGGAGGAGGCGACTATCACTGCCATTAATCCGCAGATCACTGCCGTCAAAAAGAGAGGAAAAATCGCAAACGAGGCACGCAAAGGGCTGGAGCCTCTCGTTGGCATTCGCCTCAACGAGAAAGATCGCCCGGGGAGGCGGTCTTTCTCGCTTCTGAACCAATGAAGGCTTCGTTCACCCAGCAGCCTTGATGCTGGAGTTGCAGAGGCTCCAATATCCGCCGCCCTTCTGGATCCACTTCAGATCACCGAGCGTGCCGGCATCCTTCGCGGCATGATAAGCGTCGACGCAAGTATGAAGGCGGGCTTTAGCGGGCGCTTCGCTCGAGTATTTCTTGTCGATAGCCTTCGGGAACTTGACGCTCTTCGGCGCCGCTGTCGTCGGCTTTTCAGGTTCCTTTTCGGTTGTTTTTGCGATGTCCGCCTCGTCTTCCTTATCCGCGGCGGCAGCATCCGCGCCACAGAATTTGGCGCGGAAATCATTCCACTTCATGTCTTTGGCGGAACCGTCAGCCTTGGCAGCCTGATACTTTGTGCTGCATTCCTTCATCGTCAACGCATGCGCCGGCGACGATATGACGAAAGCGGCAAGCAACGAGCCGGCAGCAGAGAGAAGCAATTTGTGCGACATGTGATTGGCCTCGGTCGATGATGTTGACGTTTCAGTCTTCTCTCCCGCCTGAGCTATGACGCTGATGACGAAAGAGTGCCCCATTGGGGCTTCCGCTCAATGAACCTCCGATGAACAGTCGTTACAACTGGACCGGAATGAACGTCGATTTTTGCCGCGGGGTGGCCGCCGCGGTATTCGACGATCCGCCGGCCTGCGCAGCCCTTTGAAAGCGAATGCTTTCCCTTCCAAAGCGATGCACGATCGGCTGGGAACAGTTGATGGGCTCCTCCGCTGAGTTCAGAAGAGATCGGATTGATTGCCGCCTAGTGGAAGTTGCGCGCTTTACTGAATTGCTGCGGGCATTTGCGGGATAGGTTCTCTCGACGCTGTTGTTGTCGATCTCGATGCGGCGGTCGATCAAGAATATGCAAGCGCCTCCTGCTCCTAGCCCCTGTGCCGCTCACCCGCGGCCGTGGATCTTCACCACGCGTCACCCAAGCGAGGGTCAGAAGGCTTGTACTTTGCAAAGTCGTGCGCATCCGGGCAGCCAGCCGCCGGGGGTGGCAAGCAGATTGTCTAGTGCACGATCGAGGCTAGTCCACGCGCACAAGCAGCACTCCGCGCGATGAAGGCAGATTGACCGGGATCGAGGCCAAAGTCTCTTCATCTTCGCGAGGAGGAAGGATAACGTTCATAAAGGCAGATCGGTGATCCACACCGCCTTGACGAGCAAGCGAGGCAGATCAGGAAGGAATCTCAAGGAATGTTGCGGTAGCGCTCTCCGGCACGAAGCAAGGTGCAGAAACAGTGCATCTCGGCGAGATGAAGGCCACCTATGATGAGGACCACTCGGAGATCCTAGTCCACCGTATGATCTTCCAGGCCCAACGGGTACGAAGGATTGTAAATGGGAGGCTCATTCCGATCGTTCGCCAAACTCGTGACCGACAGGATGCCCGGCCCTCAACCAGCGACGTTGCAGTGCATGTTTGAACGGGCTTGCATAGAAGTTATCATTTCTCTGACACCAAAGAACTCAACTGGGGCGATCCTACAACATTAGGCAAAAATGCGCCGGAAGTTGATCGAACAAGTTCCCTCGCCCCTAAAAGGGCTTGCGTTCTATCGATCTCGCTTTTCAGAACCTCCATCACCTCGACTACCCCCTGCTCACCGCCAACGGCGAGGCCGAACAAGGCAGCGCGGCCTATCATCACGGCGCTAGCGCCCAACGAGATCGCCTTCACGATGTCGCTGCCGCGCCGGATGCCGCTATCGACAATGATCGGAGCGTTGAGGGAGGAGAAACGAGGCAGAACGTCGATCGGTGCGGGAGCTATGTCGAGTTGACGGCCGCCGTGGTTGGAGACAACGACGGCATCAACGCCGAGGGCAACAGCACGCTCAGCGTCGTCGGGGTGTAAAAGCCCCTTCACCAGCAGGCGACGTGGCCAGCGGTCGCGCAGACGTTTCAAATCGTCCCAATCGAAGCTCGCATCCATCTTGCGGGAGAGGAGTGCTGCCTGCCTATTGGGATCTGTGACCGTGTCCGTGGCGAGATTAGCCATTGACGGGGCGCCATGCCGGCCCACATCCCAGAGCCAGCGGGGATGGCAAAGGACGTCGGCGATTGTCTTCGAGCGGAAGCGGAACGGCATCACGAAATTGTTCCGCTCATCGCGCTCCCGCTTGCCGCCCACCGCAACATCCACCGTCAGAACCAGATGACTGAAGTCGGCCGCAAGCGCCCGATCCACTAGCTGATCGGCGAAATCGCGGTTCATCACATAAAGCTGGAACCACAGATCGCCATTCGAAGCCTTAGCGACCTCTTCGATAGAATTATTCGAGGCCGTCGACAGGGCGAAGGGGATGCATAATCTGGCAGCAGCCCTTGCAAGCAGAATATCTCCGTCGCGTCGGTAAAGGCCGTTAAGGCCGGTCGGTGCGATGACGATCGGCATCGGAAGGCGCTGCCCGAACCAGTCGATGCTCTGGTCACGAACAGAAACATCGTTGAGCAGCCGCGGCGTCATTTTGATCGCCTCGAAAGCCCTGCGGTTTTCCTTCAGTGCGACCTCGTCTTCTGAACCGCCGTCCAGATAGTCAAAGACAAAGCGCGGTAACCGGCGCCGCGCCGCCTGCCTGTATTCTTCGACGTTGAGAAGGGTCATTACGGCGCGATCCGGATTTCAACGAGAGCCTGGGTCTTGTGTATCGTCACCTGCTCGATTGCGGCTGCCAGAGCCGTGTCGAGATCCTCTGCGCGATCCACCTTGGCCGTCCAGGCACGGCTCGCCGCCGCCACCTTTGTGAAGTCCGGCGTCGGCGCGAGCGAAACCAAAGGCATGGTGTTTGCCTTTGAGGCATAGCCATCCGGGTAAACGCCGAGCACAGACTGGCGTACCGCCCCCCATTCGGAATTGTTGAGAACGAGAACAAGCAGCGGAATTTCCGCCGCTTCCGCAATCTGATGACAGGCGACCGGGTTGGAGAACATGTAGGAACCGTCCCCCATCGTGGCGACGATCAGCCTGTCTGGCTGCGCGAGTTTCATGCCGAGCGCTGCGGGGAAGCACCAGCCAAGACCACCGGAATGCGGTTCCTGAAACCAGGTGTCGGGCGAGTGCAATGTCAGCTCCTCGAGCGGTGCGCCAAGCTCCGAAAGCACTGCCGCGTCGATTCCCTCGATTGCCTTGGAAAGGCAGGTGCTGACAAAAGCCTTCGACATCACGGGCCCACGGCCTGCGGCTGCACGGTCCAGAACGGTTGCGCGGCGCCAGGAGGATGCAGTTGCGACCTTGGTGCGGCGGGCATCGCGGACCATTTTCGTCTGCGGCAAAAAGCTGGAAACGGCGGCAGCGAGTTCAATGATGACATCGGCCGTATCGCCGACAAGTGCCAGATCGCAGGGGAAGTTGCGGACTGGGAAGCGCGCATAAAGCGGATCTTCGCCGATATGGACCACCTTGCAGCCCGGCTTCAGCACGTGAATGTCCGGGGACCATGGCGCCAGGCTATCGATTACCAGCACGAGATCGGCCTCAGCAAGCCATTCGGCAGGGTCGCCGCCCACCGCCATCGGATGGTCGGTCGGCGCTGCAAGCTGGATCGCCCAATATTGGCAAATCGCAATGCCCCAATCTTCGGCAAGGCGCGACAATGTTGCAAATCCTTCGACCGACCCTGCGCCGCGTTGCGCTATGATCAGCGGGGCCTTTGCTTCGCTGAGGAGTTTCGCAGCGGCCTCGATGTCGGCGCGGCGCGGCCCTGCACTGGCTGCGGCAATCGTTGCGGGCGCCTCAAGCTGGTCCGAAGGGCATAGCCCGCAGAGCACCTCACGCGGCAGGCTTAAATAAACCGGCCCACGCGGCGTGGAGTTGGCGACCGCGAAAGCGCGATCAACAATGTCCACGGCCTGCTCAGGGAATTTCAGCTCATAGTCCCATTTTACGGTTTCGCGGATCATCGCGGCCTGGTCCCGCATTTCCTGACCCCAGCCAATCGGTACGGTTCGTGCACCGAGTCGCCCCTTCTCCACGACGGGCGTCCGTCCGGAAAAAAGCAACATTGGAACGTGTTCGGTCGCAGCGTTTATGGCGCCAATAGCGCAATTGGCGAGACCGACATTGGTGTGCGCCATCACGGCTTGCGCACGTCCCGTCGCCAGATAATAGCCGTGCGCCATGCCCATGGCAGCATTTTCATGGGGAATAACGATCGCCTTTGGCAACGGTATCTGCTTGGCGGATGCTTCCGCCAGGCCCTCTATGATCGGCGGGAAATCCGTGCCGGAATTGGCGAAGATGTAATCGACGCCAACGGCCTTCAAGCGCGCCAGCAAAGCGCCCCCGGCAGTAATTGTGGCAGCCTTTTTGTCCATCATGAATTGACTCGCTTTCGTATTTTTAGAGATGGGCCGGAAGCCATGTCGCCAGGATGGGAAAGGCGATCAGCAGCCCAAGGCGGATGAGGTCGGTGACGATGAACGGCGCAACGCCCTTGTAAATTCGGGAAAAGGTCAATTCCGGCACGACGCCCGTGAATACCAGACGGTCACCACGCATAACGCCGACCAACCTTTTCTCTTGTCAGCATCATTGAAGTAACCAATCCGGTCGGAAGTATAGGGAGATCAAGCGCCCCGCCCTGCCTCACGCATTTGGCGGCGGATGGGGAGCAGATCAATCTTGATCAGAGACTTCAGCAGCCCCCAGGCACCGCCCGGTGCGAACAATGTGACGCCGATCGCCAACAGGCCGAGGATGATGAAGTAGAGAGATCCGATGTTGCCCATCGTTTCGCGCAAGAGAAAGTAAATGGCGACACCAACGATCGGGCCTTCGAGCGTTCCGATTCCGCCCAGGATTACCGCGAAGAGGATAATCGCCATCCAGTTCATCGAAAAACCTGCCGTCGGGCTTACCTGCAGAGCAACCATATAATAGCAGGCTCCGGCAGCACCTCCAATCGCCGCTGCGATGAGCAGCACATAGGTCTGCGTCTTGCGAATCGTCACGCCCATCGCTTCGGCAGCAAGTGGGCTGTCCTTCATCGCTCGCAAGGCGAGACCGAAGCGGCTCCGCATCAGCCCGAGACAGGTCAGAAGCGCGATCAGCAAAATGGCAACAGCTGTGCCATAAGTCGCAAAAAGCCTGACGGAACGATCAATACCACGCACAGCCGTCAGCGCGATCCCACCACCGCCGCCGAGCGGGCCCGTATGATAGACGATCAGTCTGACGACTTCGGAGATGACCCAAGACCCGATGGCGAGCTGAGCACCCGACAGCCGAAAAAGGATCGGTGTGATCAGCAGTGCAAAGCCTGCGCAGACGATCGCGGACAGCAGCACGAAAGGAAATGGCAACATGCCGAAGCCGTTGGCGGCGATGAAGAGCGTGTATCCACCGATGCCAATGAAGACCTGAAAACCCATGAAGACAATACCGCCGAAACCCGCAAGCAGGTTCCACATGAGAGCAATCGCCAGAACCGCCGCAATTTCGGTCGTTAGTAAGACAGCGTATCGGGAGCCTGTAAATGGAATGGCAAGCAGCACTGCGGCAAGGAAGCCTACAGCCACGAGAGACCGGGCGAGAGGCGAAGCGAGCGTCATACACGTATCCTTTTGGTGAAGAGGCCACCCGGCATCAGCAACAGGCCGATGAGGAAGACGATGTGGCCGACAAGTGGGCCGAGGCTCGGGGTAATGAAGGTGCCCGCCGCCTGGGCTATGCCCAGAATAATCCCGCCGGCAAGCGTTCCCCAGATGGAACCAAGCCCGCCGAGGATCACCGCTTCAAAGGCAAAGAGCATGCGTTCCGGGCCGGTCGAGGGGTCGAAAGTGCCGCGCATGCCATAAAAGATTGCCGCGATGGCGGAGATGGCGAGCGCAAAGCCCATGGCAGTGGCGAAGACTTTCCGCGTCCCAATCCCCATCAGCTGTGCCACGGCTTCATTGTCCGATGTTGCGCGAACCGCCCGGCCAAAGCGCGTGCCGCCGAAGACAGCCGCCGTGAGAGCAAAGATGGCAATCGACACCGCGAGTGTGAGAAGTGGCAGAACACCGACCGCCACCGAGCCGAAATTGACCGCCGCCGTTCCAAGCGCACCTGGATCAAGGCTCTTGGTGTCGGCGCTGAAGAGTTCGAGCATTACGTTCTGGAGAATGACCGAAAGCCCAAACGTCACCAGAATAGGTGGCATCTCACCGCGCCCCAGTGTCCTTTCGATGATGAAGCGCTGCAAGACCCAGCCGACCGCAAACATAAAAGGCATGACCACTGGCAGCGCCAGCAGCGGGTGAATCCCGAAGCGTGTCATGAGTTGCAAGGCGAGGAAGGCGGAGAAGACGATAAAATCACCATGCGCAAGATTGATTTGTCGCATGAGCCCGAGGCAGAGCGACAGACCAAGGCCATAGAGGCCATAAAGTGCGCCGACCAACGCGCCATTGATCAAGGTTTCCAGCATATCAACGCATCCCGAAATAGGCGTTAGAGATTTCCGCCCTGTCCGCGGTCACAGACGGCCCCGACAGCGCAATCTGTCCATGGCGCATGCACGCGAAGCGGTCCGAGACGGAAAGCGCGCGGGCAATGTCCTGCTCGACAATGACGGTTGTGAGCCCCTCTCCACGCAGCTTCTGAAGCGCAGTGTAGACAGTGTCGACGGCCGCAGGCGACAGCCCAAGCGAGAGCTCGTCACAGAGCAGAACCTCAGGGTTGGACATAAGCGCACGACCGATAGCAACGAGCTGCTGTTGACCTCCCGAAAGTGTTGTCGATGGGCGATTGCGGAACTCGGCGACGGTCGGGAAAATCTCGTAGACGCGTTCAAGGCTCCATCCTCCCGACCGCCGCGAATGCGCCCCGACCAGCAGGTTTTCCTCCACAGTGAGGCTCGGAAAAAGTTGCCTCCCCTCAGGCACCAGCGCCAATCCGTGGCTGACAATGTCCATTGGTGTCAGCCCTGCAATGTCTCGGCCGTTGACCGATACGCGGCCTGTCTGCGGCTTCAGCCGGCCTGTCATCACCGCAAAAGTTGTGGTCTTCCCCGCACCATTTGCGCCTATCAATGCCAGCGTTTCACCGCGCGCGACACTGAGGTCGAAGCCGAAAAGGACGGGCAGCGGCCCATAGGCGGCCCTGAGGTCATTGATCAAGATCATCGATGTCAGGCTCCATACCCAGATAGATTTGCCGCACCTTGGGCGTGCGCATCGTTTCGTGCGGTTCGCCCTGCGCGATGATGCGTCCCTCACCAAGGACTGCGAGCTCGTCTGCGGCATGGGTGAGCACATGAACGAGATGTTCGATCCAGATGACAGCAATCCCGCTTGCTGCCAGCGCCTTGATGATTCTCGCAACGTCCGCAGCCTCGTCGTCGGTCAATCCCCCTGCGATTTCATCCAGAAGAAGAACGGAAGGCTTGGTGGCAAGCGCGCGGGCAAGTTCGAGACGCTTGCGATCGAGTAGCGGAAGGGTGCCGGCGACTAGATTTCCTCGGCTCTCCAGCCCGCAGACCTTCAGGGCCTGAAAAGCCGCCTCTTCCCCTTCGCGACCCTTTAGCCCCGCAGCAAACTCCGCGGCAACAAGCACATTCTCGTAGACCGACATATGCGAGAAGGTCTGCGGAACCTGAAAGGTCCGGCCGATGCCGGCAATGGCGCGCGCCGAAGCGCCAAGTGCGGTGACGTCTCGGCCGGCAAGGAAAATCTTGCCGGAAGAAGGAGTAAAAGCACCGGAAATCACGCTGAAGAGCGTGGTCTTGCCGGAACCGTTGGGACCGATGATCCCGAGAATTTTCCCGGGATCGATCGCAAGGCTGACACCGTCTAACACGATCGGTCCGCCATAGGACTTCACGACATTTTCGACAGTGAGCGCCTTGATCGCGTCGGACGCCGCCATCATCCGGCCTTCCTGGCCAAGTCCATCGTAAAATCGGCTTGGATCGGAACTTCAGGGGCATTCTTGTTGTAGGTCACCTTCAGGTCGTAGGTGCCATCAGGCTGGAGACGCCACTGACCCCCAGCAATCTTCAGCTTGGCAACATTCTTGATCGGGCTCCCGGCCCAGTCGATATCGCCGACAACCGTCGTCATTTTGGTCGATTTGATGACCGCCTGGATGGCGTCTGGATCGGTAGGATCAGTTGCGTTCTTCAGCGCGTGGATACCGAGTTCCCACAGGGCATGGACGACACCGATGGGCTGCGTCCAGCGCTTTCCAGTTGACTTGGAATATTCCGCTGCGATCTCGCCGCAGGACTGACCCGTCAATGTCGACTTGAAGGGATAGCCTGGCGTCCACCAGATTTCGGTCGACATGCCGTCGCCGCCCTTGCCGAGTGCCTCGATGCCGGCGGGGAAGAGCAGCGCCTTGGCCGGCGTTGCGATCTTTGGCTTGAAGCCGAGCTGCTGCGCCTGACGCCAGAATACTGCCCATTCCGGCGGAGAGAAGAGACCCGTCACGATATCGCAACCGGCATCGCGGAAGGCGACGATTTGCCGGGAGAAATCATCCGCGCCCGGCTGGAACTCCCCGACATCGACAATCGAATAACCGCCCTTGCCAAGCGACGCGGGAAAACCAATTTCGGTATTGCCGAAGACCTTGCCGGGCGGGTCGTTGGACCAGACAGTCCCAACCTTCTTGTTGGTGCTTTGCAGGTCCCACATCCCGATGAAGGTTGAGATAATATCCTCGATACCCCAGAAGAAGTGGTTCACATAGTTGAACCCAACATCCGGCGTCCCCTTCAGCGGGAACATCCAGCCCTGCCAGGGGTCCATCGTGGTAATGCCCGGCACGCCCGCCGTTTCACATTGCGAGGCGACCGGAACATTGGTCAGCGCGCCCTGCGCGAGCATGAGATGAATACCGTCATTGTTGATCAACTGGCTTGCCGAGGTGGCGGCACGGTCGGAATTCGACTGGTCATCGATATCGCTAATCTCGACCGTATAGGTCTTGCCGTTGTTGACAATCCCGTCCTTTAGCACCTCGCGGACCTTGCCAAGGATGAAAGGATCCGCCTCGGCAAACGGAGCCAGCGCACCGGTCTTCGAGCTGATATAGCCGATCTTAATCGTCGGGCTGGCAGCGATAGCCGGGGCCGGCAGAACAGACGTTGCCGCACTGGCGGCGGCACCGGCTCCCACGGCGTGAAGGAACTTGCGGCGGGTGAGCCTCATGTTGTCGTGCGAAAATGTCATGGTTCTTCCTCTGTCGATTTTTATTGCCGTCAATGCGGTTTTCCGGCCGCAAGTTCGCCGCAAGGCGGCTGCTTGCGGGGTCGGCTTCAGTATATTAGGAGCCGTATCCGAGGTCCGGGATCAACAGTTTTGCGGATAATCCGGCAGCCGCCTCGCCCCTAATTTCTTCTTTGAAATCAAACGGAAAAGGAATGCGGACCCTTTAGGTCCCGCAGTCGGCCGCACAGGTCGGCTATCACCTTATGGAGGAATGGTTAGGCCGAAGCGTGTCTGCGAGCAGGGCTCACTGCAACCGGACCGGAATGTGTTTCGTGGTCGCCAGCATGGCAATGCTCGTGGTGGTGGTCATGCTCGTGTTCGAGCTCTTCCAAGGCCCCGGGCGGGATCGGCGCGAGCCCCTTCCGGAATTCGACAGGCCTGCCGTGTTCGGTGTGGAAATAGGAGCGCCGCCAATGTTCCTGATAACTGGCGACTTCTTCGTCTGTCGTCATGCCACGTCCCGCGACGATCTTTTCAAGGGCCTGCATCCACTGGCGATAATAGGCCGTGTTGATGTCTTCGTCTTCTCTTTGCGGGGAGGCCTTGATCTCGCTCGAAAATGCCGCAACCCATTCCGCCCAGGTGAAATGTCCGGCGCGCGACAATTGCATGGTCAGCGCAAAGGCCTCAGCCTGCCATGGCTCGGAAAAGGCCGGCCCGTTGTCGAGCCATCGCGGATCAATTGTCAGATCATCTGCCATCACGACACATCTCCACTCACTAGATAGCTTTCCCAGAGGCTCAAATACACGGCCCCCGGCCCGTCACTCCCTTTGCCCCAGAGCGTTTCGCTGTCGAAACGGACGCGATAGAGATGATCGGGACATTCTCCACGTCCCGCCGAATGTGCATCCGGAAAGACATGCGCGCCTTCATAACCGACGACAGTTCCGCGCTTGTCACGCGCATAACCCGGCAGGCGCGTGTGGGTGGAGACGTGGTCATTGGTCGTCATGATGTCATCGCCCACCTTGAACTTCGGCGCAGTCCCGATTGCGCGCAGCGTCGGCGCACCGGTGGCTATCGCAATGGCGACCATTTCCTTAGGCAGCATGGCCAGCCTCCTTTTCGGTAAGTTCGGCGATCCGCGCCCGATATTCCTCCTCGGTAAGGACGCCCTTGGAAATCAGCAGATCTTCCAGCGAGTAAAGCCAATGTTCGAAATAGGAGGTCGTCAGGTAATCGGCCGGTGGCATGTTCTCCATAGAGTAGCGGCTTTCATCGATGTTGAAGCAACCGGCTGCGAGCGAAAGAAGATTGACGGCGAATGTTTTCGCTTCCCACTCCGCCTTGAACCTGGTGTCATCGTCGGCGCGATCGACCGGGCCAAAGCCCTGCATGCCGCCCATATCGGCGATTGATCTCATGACATTGCCCTCCTCAGATCGCCGACGCTGCAAGCGGCACACCGGTGCCGATCATCGAATCACGGGTCACCAGCGCCGCCAGTCTGTCCTCGCTCCAGCCCTCCGTGCCGGCCGGTCGCTCCGGCAGGACCATGTAGCGGATTTCCGCATTGCTGTCGAAGACGCGCACCTCGCGGTCGTTGGAAATGTCCAGGCCGAATTCCGCGAGCACGGATCTCGGCTCGATGACGATGCGGCTGCGATAAGGTGCGGATTTGTACCATGTCGGTGGCAAACCGAGCACGGTCCAGGGATAGCAGGAGCACAGCGTGCAGACGATCACGTTGTGAACCTGCGGCGTGTTTTCAAGGATGATCATTGCCTCACCCTGCAGGCCGCTGACGCCCATGTCCTTGAGCGCTTGTGTTCCGTCTTCAAGCAGTCGCGCCTTGAATGCGGGATCGGACCAGGCACGCGCCACGACACCAGCGCCGATGCGCGGACCAAGCTTGTTCTGGAAGATATCGACGATCTCCGTCACCGCACCGGGATCGATCTTCCCCTTTTCGACCATCAGCGTTTCGATAGCCTTTATTCTGAGCGCGAGTGTGGAAGGTGGCATCGTGTGATCGTCGTGGCTCATCGAAGTCCTCTGCAAATATCACGAAATTGATCAAGGATAACGCTGATCGAGGCTTTCATCATCAGCAATATTGAGGACAGGCGGCAGGCCGATCTTCGCTGGAGACGAACGCGATCGAGCGCTTGCGGCATCGCTTCATACCGGGGGCGACGGCACGGGGAAAAGCGTCTCGATCGCAAGCGAGAATGCCAAAAGCGCCTCATCCTGTCCGAACGGGAAGTCCAGTCCCAGGCCCACGGGCAGGCCTGCCCGCGTGAGGCCGACCGGAATGGAAACCCCCGGTAGGCTCGCAACGCTGCCGATATCCGTATTGTGAATGAGGGCTGGAAAAATAGGCAGGACCTTACCGGCGATTACGACCCTTGAAGACTGCTCAAGCTCCGGAGCCGGCAGTCGGCAGACGGGGAACGCGAGCGCATCGATGCGATTGGCCTTGAACAAATCAGCATAGGCCGAAGTCAGTGCGGGGAGATGCTCCGTTATGGCGATCTCGTAAGCCAAGGGACTGACGGCCGTCGCCGGATCGAGCTGGGCGATAAGAATTTCGCGCACATCCGGGCTCGCCACCTGATCGGCAACCTCCGCAAAGGTCAACGGTATTTCGTGATCAGCCAGGAATGCGGATAGTGCGAGCCTTCCTTCGTATACTGAAATGGACATCGCGGCTGCGGCATAAGGAACAGGAAGCGCTCGAGAATCGACCTCAACAAGCTCCGCGCCTTCGGCGACGAGCTGTTGAAGCGCCTCCATACAGATCGCGGCGACCTCGGAATCGACGAAGTCCCAGAAATGTTTGTGCGGAATGCCGAGCCGAGTGCCCTTTATACCTGAGGCCAAAACCGGCGGCGAGGATGTTACAACACTGTTCAGCAGCACCATGTCTGTCGCGGAGAGCGTAATCGGACCCGGCGTGTCCCGCGTCGTTGAAATCGGCACGATGCCGTCAGTCGGCCAGCGACCGGTTGTCGGACGATAACCCCATGCGCCGCAGAAGGCAGCAGGAATGCGCACTGAGCCGCCGGTATCGGTTCCGATGGAGGCCGGTACCAGCCGCGCGCCGACGGCTGCTCCACTGCCGCCGCTGGAGCCGCCAGAGGTGCGGGCCTCATCGAAGGGATTTCGCGGCGTGCCATAGGCAACATTGGCGGAGGTGGCGCCATAGGCCAACTCGTGCATGCCGTTCTTGCCATAGGCAATCGCGCCTGCGTTCAAAAGTCGGGCCGCGACCAGGGCATCCCCCAAAGGCCTGAAGTTGCGAAGCGCGGGCGTTCCGCCCGTCGTGACATAGCCGGCAACGTTGATGTTGTCCTTGAAGGCGATGGGCAGGCCATGCAACGCCCCCCGCAACCGTCCGGTCGCCCGCTCCGCATCCGCCTGACGCGCATCTCGAAGCGCCCGCTCCTCGTCCAGCGACACAAAGGCGTTGATCGAAGCAAGTTTTGCTTTTCTAATCAACAGATCGGTGACGAGCTCCTCAGCGCCAAGCGTGCCCTGCGCCATGGCGGCGGCAAGCCCGGTCAACGTGAATGCCTTGAGTGTCATCGTAGTCCCCGCACAAAATTTCGACATGTGAAGACCTAGCCAGATCGCGCAGGCACCACCATCCGCAATTTTGTTGGTGAACGCTTCTTCCCTTAGGCCTCCCGATGAAAAGTTCCGCGGCTGTGGTGACGGCAAACATTGCGGTAAATGAGCTTGTATCAGGCAAGCCGAAAATTCTTGATTTTTGGCATGTTGTTTGCTTCCATGCCTGAAAAGGGAACTAGGCGGACAAGAAGATTCCGCCAATCACTGGGGGTCTCATGAGCGGGACTGTATTCGATTTGACATTCGATGAGGCGAGTCTGTTCGCCGATATTGTCGGTAGGCTGACAAGCCCCGGGTCGGCGGAGATCAGGGAAACTATCTTTCCCGACATTCTGCGCTTGATGCGGGCGGATGTGCTGGCGTCTTACAAATGGAATCCGAAAATAAACTCCTATGACGCGCCCTTCACAATCAACCAGTCCGCGGATAGCATCCAGGCATATCGGAACTGGTTTCAGTATCGAGATCCGATGACACGGCAGTTGCGCAGTCTTTGGCGTCCGGCCTATGTCGATGAGGTCATTTCCAAACCGGATTTGAGCAAGACGGAATTCTTCAATGACTTCCTGATGAAGGACGGGCTCGACCATGGCATTAATGTCTTCCTGAAGGACAACGGACGAGCTTTGGCGGATCTGCGCATCTGGCGTACTAAGCGCCGACCGGATTTCGCGGACCGTGAAATCAGCCTCTTGAAGGTTCTGGCGCCTTTGCTCAAGCGCGCTCTTTCCGGCGCTCCTGACGTAACACTCTCCGTCCTGACCGACCGCGAGCGAGACGTCGCGCTTCTTGTCTCGCGCGGCTGCTCTGACAAGGACGTTGCGCGCGTTTTAAATATCGGTTTTGCAACGGTACGAACACATCTCACTCGCTGCCTTGAGAAGATGGGCTGCTCTAACAGGGCAGAACTCGCCGCCCGCGTTACAAGGCTTTCGCAATAAATGGAAGAACCTGACAACGGGGCCCGTCCTTCCATCCACTGATAGAGTGACGCTTTGATCACATCGATGACGGCGAGGTACGTGCCCCGCTCACGGAAATTTCGGTACCGATGCGGCTTGGTGCCGGCGAGAAGATCGTTGCGCTCTGTCGTACCTGCTATCGCCTCAAGAACCAGCTCTGGCTTGAGGACGTGAACCTCCATCAGGAGCTCTTGTCCGGGACCTGGGCTATCGGTGATCGGACCCATGGCAATACTCGATAGCTTCGGGGAATGCGGCACTCTCGGGGTCGAGGATGCAACCTGAAATCCCGCGTCTTCACCTTAATCTGATCGATGTGCGTAGGCTCAATAATATCTCGTGGTTTGGGCGGCCGCGAAAAGCGGTTCAGCGAGATCAAGCGGAGCGTCCCTGGCATTTCGCAGTGGATGCTCACCTTCACGGTAAGGGACTAGAACGTGACGGGCTCCTCACCCGCACCATCTACCCGACCACCCCTCCTGGCGTGGATTACGAACTGACGCCCCTCGGCAGCACATTGTGGAAGGCGCTTGAGCCCTTCGCCAATTGGGCACGGGCGCACGGCGAGATCATGGCGGCTCGGAACGACTTCGACACACGTGAGGGCAGCGTTTGATCTGTAGCCGGTTGAGTCCTGCGGGCGGGAATAGGCTTTAGGGGTTGCGGGGAGCCGCTATCTCCTCGCAGAACGCAAGGAAGGCCTCGACTTTGGCAGGCGGCAACCGCCGGGACGGCCGGACGGCGTAGAGAGGGAAAGTTTCGTCGGGCCAATCCGGAAAAAGCTCGACCAGCGTCCCGGCGGCCAGATGGCCTCCGACTGCAAAGGCGAGGACCTGGGCTATCCCCAACCCTGCCAGACACGCTTCGACCATCGTGTCCACGTCCGTGAAGGTGAACCGACCGCTTGCCTTTACCATGACCGTTTCGGGCGAACGCTGAAACTCCCACTCGAACGGCCTGCCGCGCTGCGGGTCCACGAACTGGATGCATTCGTGGGTTACAAGGTCCATCGGCCTTTGGGGGCGTCCCTTTGCCGCCAGATAGGATGGCGAGGCGACGGTCAGCACGCGCGTTTCCAGCAGCAAGCGTGATGACATGGTGGAGTCCGGCTGAGGACCGAACCGGATCGCCACATCCACGCCCTCTGCGACCAGATCGCCGGCGTCGGGTTGCTGGACAAGGATAAGCCGAAGCTCCGGGTAGCGGGCCGCAAACGCCGGCAGGCGAGGCGCCAGCACGTTGCGCGCAAAGATCGGGTTCACGCTTGCCCGGAGCAAGCCTTGGACTTGCCCCACAGCGCCCGCCGCCAGACCTGCCGCCTCTTCGATCCCGGAGAGATGGGGCGCGGCAAGCTCGTAAAGCCGTGCTCCCTCGTTGGTGAGTCTCAACGATCGCGTGCTCCGATCGAGGAGCCGCACACCGATGCGCTCTTCCAGCCGTGACACCGAACGGCTCACTCCCGATGCCGTGAGACCCAGAATTTCGCCGGCGCGAGTGAAGCTGCCACTCTCCACGACGCTCGCCAGAACGCTGACGCCGGCAAGTAATCGGCTATCGAAAGCCATTCATCATTCCTCGCATTTATTCAAGTTTGGTTTGCCTTTCCGCACCCTAATGCAAAGATGATGAAATCGGTACCTTGGGGCCATTGAAATCGAAACGGCGCGGATTAGCGCAGAGGTGATCATGTTCGTAATTACGGGAATAACCGGCAAGGTCGGTGCAATCGTCGCCACCACTCTCCTCAACGCCGGCCAGCAGGTCCGCGCTGTCGTGCGGAGCGAGGAAAAAGGTGCTCCTTGGCAAGCTCGTGGCTGCGAGATCGCAGTCGTTCCGGAAGCGGACGATAGCGCAGGGCTTGCGCGCGTCTTTGCTGACGCGGACGGCGTCTTTCTGATGAACCCGCCTAACTATGATTCTGCGCCGACCTTTCCCGACAGTCGCCGCCGAGCCGAAGCATCGGCTAAGGCAATCGCTGACGTGAAACCAGGCCGGGTGGTGCTGCTCTCGACGGTCGGGGCGCAGGCGACCGAGTTCAACCTGCTAAACTGGGCGCAGTTTTACGAACCCGCGCTGGCCGCCACTGGCGTTCCCATCACCCTGCTCCGCGCCGCCTGGTTCATGGAGAACGCGGCTTGGGATGTCGCAGGCGCACGCGAGGGCCGGTTCGATAGCTACCTCCAGCCGCTGGATCATGCGATCGAAATGGTCAGCGTCCATGACATCGGTCACACGGTCGCCGATCTGCTCCGGGAGAATTGGTCTGGCGTCCGCACTGTCGAGCTATCCGGCCCACGCAAGTACTCAGCCAACGACGAGGCCGCGGGCTTTGCCGCCGCGCTGGGCCATTCTGTCGAAGCGGTCATCGTACCGCGCGAGAGGTGGGAAGCGACTTTCCGCGCGCAGGGCATGCAAAATCCGCAGGGCCGCATCCGCATGCTCGATGGCTTCAATGAAGGCTGGATCGACTTCGAGCGACAAGGCACCGAGCAACGCAACGGGACCGTCACTTTCGAGAGGGTGCTTAGTGAGTTGATCGCCAAGGGCTGAGCATGGCGCCCGTTGCTCTCACAGCCCAGCCCGATCGAGCTTCACACCGGCGAAGATTTCGCTCTTTGCCGGGCAGTGCGGATTGATCGCGATGGGCAGCTACTACGCCCAGCCTCTCGAACTGGGCATTGGCGGCGAGCTCCGGCTCGCCCCTCATTTCGCTGGTCTTATGGTGACGGCCAGCCAGATTGGCTAATGTCGCTGGTTTGCTGCTGATCGCCCCCTTGGCGATCTCCTGGAAAACCGTCGCCTCGTTTTGGCGGTACTAGGCGGCTCGCTGGCCGGCATAGTGCGCACTCTGATCGCCGCGGTGCTCGGCATTTGCCCTCGTGATCACATTCTCCTCTAGTGACAGATAGTGCTCGAACGCAGCGACAAGCCGCTCTGGATCGAGGGAAAGCTCCCGGAACCCTTCGTGTAGATCGAACAGATCGCGTTCTTTCTCCGCTGTAGATGCGCCCGGAGCTTTGTGACGAACAGCTCTTCCTTGTCATAGGATATGATGTCGGCGACGCCGTTGAACCATCCGTTCTCCACCTTGAATGGATATCCTTGCGCGCCATACAACGACGCGTGTTCGCGTGTGTTGATCTCGACCTTGAGCTTAAGCGACGTTCCAGGCTCGGCCTCGGGCGCAAAGCGGAAAACGAGGTGCGCAGAATGACCCGCTTGCTCCGCTTTGCACTTTCCAATCCAGGCAAGAGCACCGCGGATCGCGTCGATTGTTGGTCCGATGGGTTCGGCCGTGATCTGAACGAGGTCGATATCCTCGGAATAATGCATGGGCCGTTTAAAGAGCAGCTTGTTGATTGCGGTTCCGCCTCGAAATGCGATTTTGCCCTTAAGCTTTGGCGCCGAAAAAAGGTCGCAAAGAGCGCGGGAAATAATAAGGTCCTGCTCAATCTGACGAGAATCCGGCCATGGCGCCTGAGTACCCAAGCTGTGAGGTGAGCATTTGGGATTGGACGTTTGGCATGTTGTCGTAGGCTTTAAGGATGGTCTCCATGATCGTGTCCCATGGAGTGGTGTAGCTGGATTTCATAGCCATCGGTGATTTCCGGTAGGGTCGGGTTGCTTAGAGCCAACCTGAGGGACACCACCGATGACCGACGACATGATGAACCTGCGCTCAC